>JAEEGF010712964.1_pt1 | contig 21071 bp, 21 predicted proteins | sample 9134171 | NCBI WGS metagenome assembly JAEEGF01 (sample SAMN16246542, study PRJNA631951) | gut metagenome | biome: gut microbiome; feature: rumen; material: AP-attached | host: Bos | place: Iran: Karaj | collected 2018-10 | reverse complement strand
ATCGGATTCGGAAGAAACCGGAATACAGGTATATATAGGAAATGAAACTCCGGTTCAGGCTATGAAGGATTGCAGTGTTGTTACTGCAACTTATGAGCTTGGTGATGGAATGAGAGGAACGGTTGGAATCATCGGTCCCAAACGAATGGATTACGACAAGGTTATTACTACACTGAAGAATATGAGGCATGCGCTTGATGATCTATACAAAAAAGGATAGCGCATCAGCCATAGGAGGTATAAATTGAGCAAGAAAAAGCAAGTTAGCGAACAGGAAAAAGAGGTTCTTGAAAATATTATGGAAGATCTCGAAAAAGAGGCAAAGGAAAAGGATGCTTCCGAAGAAAAAGCAGAGGAAGTAAAAGAGCCTGCAGAAGAGCCTGCTAAGGAAGAGACAGAAGAAAAAGAGACTTCTGCAAAAGAAAAGAAGGATCCTCTTAAAGAAAAAGTAGATGAACTCAATGACAGACTGGTAAGACAGATGGCAGAGTTCGACAATTTCAGAAAAAGAACTGACAAAGAAAAAGCTCAGATGTTTGAGCAGGGCCAGGGAAATGTTCTGGAAAAGTTACTTCCGGTTATAGACAATTTTGAGCGAGGACTTGCAGCAGTTCCTGAAGAGGAAAAAGACGGAGCCTTTGCTGATGGTATGAACAAGATTTACAAGCAGCTTGTTAAACAGCTTGAAGATCTTGGAGTAACCCCGATTGAAGCTGTGGGAAAAGAATTTGATCCAAACTTCCACAATGCGGTTATGCAGGTTGAAAGTGAGGAGTATGAATCCGGTATTGTTGCACAGGAACTTCAAAAGGGATATAAATTCCACGACACTGTGCTTAGACATAGCATGGTTGGTGTTACGCAATAAATTAATCAGATTATAAGTGATGGAGGAAAATAAAATGAGTAAGATTATCGGTATCGATCTTGGTACAACTAATAGCTGCGTAGCAGTTATGGAAGGTGGTAAGCCCACCGTTATAGCAAACGCAGAAGGCGCAAGAACAACACCTTCAATCGTTGCTTTTACAAAGAATGGTGAGAGAATCGTTGGTGAGCCTGCAAAGCGTCAGGCTGTTACAAACGCTGACAACACAATTGCATCAATTAAGAGAGACATGGGTACAGACCATGGCCGTACAATTGATGGCAAGAAGTATTCACCACAGCAGATTTCAGCTATGATTCTTCAGAAGCTTAAATCTGATGCAGAACAGTATCTCGGCGAAAAAGTTTCAGAAGCAGTAATCACAGTTCCTGCATATTTCAATGATGCTCAGCGTCAGGCAACAAAGGATGCTGGTAAGATTGCAGGTCTTGAAGTAAAGAGAATTATCAACGAGCCTACAGCAGCAGCTCTTGCTTATGGTCTTGACAATGAAAAAGAGCAGAAGATCATGGTTTATGACCTTGGTGGTGGTACATTCGATGTATCTATCATTGAGATCGGTGATGGCGTTATCGAAGTTCTTTCAACAAACGGTGATACACACCTCGGTGGTGATGACTTTGACCAGGCAATCATCAACTGGATGATCCAGGATTTCAAGAATAAAGAAGGTGTAGACCTTTCAGGCGATAAGATGGCTATGCAGAGACTTAAGGAAGCTGCAGAGAAGGCAAAGAAGGAACTTTCTTCTTCAACAACAACAAACATCAACCTTCCTTTCATTTCAGCAGGCGCTGATGGCCCTAAGCACTTCGATGTAGATCTTACAAGAGCTAAGTTCGAAGAACTTATCCACGACCTTGTTGAGAGAACAGCTATCCCTGTTCAGAACGCTATGAAGGATGCAGGTCTTACTAACGCAGATATCGGAAAGGTACTTCTTGTTGGTGGATCAACTCGTGTTCCTTGCGTAGTAGAGAAAGTTAAACAGCTTACAGGCCAGGAGCCTAGTAAGAACCTTAACCCTGATGAGTGCGTAGCAATCGGTGCTTCTATCCAGGGTGGTAAGCTTGCCGGAGATGCAGGTGCTGGTGACATCCTTCTTCTTGATGTTACTCCACTTTCACTTTCTATCGAGACAATGGGTGGTGTTGCTACAAGACTTATCGAGCGTAACACAACAATCCCTACAAAGAAGAGCCAGGTATTCTCAACAGCTGCAGATAACCAGACAGCAGTAGATATCAACGTTCTTCAGGGTGAGAGACAGTTCGCTAAGGACAACAAGTCACTTGGACAGTTCAGACTTGATGGAATCCCACCAGCAATGAGAGGTGTTCCACAGATCGAAGTTACATTTGATATCGACGCTAACGGTATCGTTAACGTATCTGCTAAGGACCTTGGAACAGGTAAAGAGCAGCATATCACAATCACAGCTGGTTCTAACATGTCTGATGAAGATATCGATAAGGCTGTTAAGGAAGCTCAGGAATATGAAGCTCAGGATAAGAAGCGTAAAGAAGGAATCGATGCTCGTAACGATGCTGATTCATTCGTATTCCAGACAGAGAAAGCTCTTCAGGATGTTGGCGATAAGATCGACGCTTCTCAGAAGCAGATTGTAGAAGACGATATCAAGGCTCTCAAGGAAACACTTGAGCAGACAAAGGATAAGGAACTTTCTGACAGCGAGATCGATTCTCTTAAGAGCCAGAAAGAAAAGCTTATGAACGATGCTCAGGCACTCTTTGCTAAGATGTATGAGAATGCACAGGGAGCAGCAGGCGCAGGTCCTAACATGGGAGCAGGCGCAGGCCCTGATATGAGTGGTGCTTCAAATAACGCTTCATCAGCAGATGACAACGTAGTTGATGGAGATTACAGAGAAGTTTAATTGATATAGGGATACATAGTCTTAGGCTGCTGTGCTTGCACATTGCAGCCTATGACCATGAATACCAAAAAGATTTGAGGAATATATATGGCAGAGCAAAAGCGCGACTATTATGAAGTCCTTGGCGTTAGTAAGAACGCCTCTGAGGATGAAATAAAAAAAGCATACAGAGTACTTGCCAAGAAGTATCATCCTGATATGAACCCAGGTGATGCTGCGGCAGCTGAAAAATTCAAAGAGGCATCTGAAGCATATGCTGTTCTTAGTGACCCTGAAAAGAAGCGTCAGTACGATCAGTTTGGACATGCTGCGTTTGACGGAGGTGCCGGTGGATACGGTGGCTTCGACTTTAACGGTGCTGACTTTGGTGATATATTCGGTGATATATTTGGCGATTTCTTTGGCGGCGGAAGGTCACGTCAGGGAGCAAGAACAGGTCCTTCAAAGGGTGCTAACCTAAGAGCAAGTGTAAGGATCACATTCCTTGAGGCAGTATTTGGATGTGAGAAAGAGCTTGAACTTACTATTAAGGATTCCTGCCCAACCTGTCATGGAACAGGTGCTAAGCCTGGAACATCAGCTCAGACATGTTCCAAGTGCGGAGGTAAAGGCCAGATAGTATATACACAGCAGTCATTCTTTGGAACTGTTCGTAACGTTCAGACTTGTCCTGAATGTGGCGGAACAGGTAAAGTTATCAAGGATAAGTGTACAGACTGCCATGGAACAGGATATATTGCCAGCAGGAAGAAAATCAAAGTTACAATACCGGCAGGTATCGACAATGGTCAAAGTGTAAGAATACGTGAGAAAGGAGAGCCAGGTGTTAATGGCGGACCTAGAGGAGATCTTTTAGTAGAGGTTATCGTATCTGATCATCCTATTTTCCAGAGAGAAGGATATGATATCTATTCTATGGTTCCTGTTTCATTTGCTGTTGCAGCTCTTGGTGGAACAGTTCTTATTGATACAGTTGATGGAAAGGTTGCTTACGATGTTAAGCCCGGAACACAGACTGATACAAGAGTAAGACTTCGTTCAAAGGGTGTTCCTTCACTTAGGGACAGAGATACAAGAGGCGACCACTATGTAACACTGGTTGTTCAGGTACCTGAGAAGCTTTCAAAGGAAGCTAAGGATCTTCTTAAGAAATTCGATGAGAAGACCGGAGATTCTTTAACTGCTGCTGAACGTATGATGGGAGCAGGAGATAAAGACCCAAGTGGTGACGGTTCAGGCGGCAAGAAGAAAAAAGGTTTCTTTAAGTAATTTTGGCATTTTAAATATTTTGTGTTATTATACGCGTGAAGCGGAAGTAAAAATCTGCTTCACGTTTTTTACTGTATTTTGTTTTTTTGTGGAGGTTTTTCTATGAAGTGGATGCGCTTTAGAGTTCGTACTAATGAAGAATCAGAAGATATAATTATAAGCTATTTAGAGGATATTGGACTTGAAGGGGCACAGATAGAAGATAATGCTCCACTTTCAGCTGCAGATAAGGAGCAGATGTTTATTGATGCTCCTGAACTTGAACCTGATGAGAAAGATAACGGAATCGAAGCAGGTGCAGCTTATCTTAATTTCTTTTTGGAAATAGATGATGACAATATGCTCACTGTTGAACTTCAGGATGAAAATGGTGAGTATGTCAAAGTTAAGAAGACACCTGAAGAGATCGAGAGCCAGATCAGGGAGCAGCTCGATGAACTCAGAACTTTCTCTGATATAGGAGATGGAACAATTTCCATATCAGTTACAGAGGATATTGACTGGATCAATAACTGGAAGCAGTATTTCCATAAGTTTTACATTGATGATGTTTTAGTTATCCCATCCTGGGAAAAAGAGACTACAGAAGACGATGAGAAGGCCAGCATGGTGCTTCATATAGATCCGGGCACAGCTTTTGGTACCGGTATGCACGAGACAACACAGCTGTGTATCCGCATGCTCAGAAAGTATGTTACTAAAGATACAGAACTTTTAGATGTAGGAACAGGAAGCGGAGTACTGTCCATCCTTGCCCTTATGTTTGGAGCAAAACACGCTGTTGGAACAGACCTTGATAAGTGCGCAGTTCCGGCAGTTAAAGAGAATATGGAAAATAATGGCATCCCTGATGACAAGTTCGAGATGATGATCGGAAATATCATTGATGACAAGTCAGTTCAGGATGCTGTTGGTTATGATAAATACGATATAGTTGTTGCAAACATTTTAGCCAACGTGCTTGTTCCACTTACTCCTGTAATACTTGGCCAGTTAAAGAAGGGCGGAATATACATTACTTCAGGTATCATCAATACAAAGGAAGAAGAGGTAAAGAAGGCACATCTTGATGCGGGACTTGAGATACTTGAGATCCATCATCAGGGAGACTGGGTTTCAATTACTTCGAGGAAAAACTGATGTATCATTTTTTTGTGGAGAGTAATCAGATTACTCCTGATTATAAAAACGTTGAGATCACCGGAAGTGATTTTAACCATATAGCTAATGTTCTCAGAATGAAGGTTGGCGAGCAGTTCTCTGTCAGCATTCGCGGTGATGAGGACGGAAAAGAGATTTTTTACGAAATTGAGAGTATTAGCGACAGCAGCGTTGTTGGAAAATTGTGCTTTATAGAAGAGGGTTCACAGGAACTTCCTTCAAAGATATATCTTTTTCAGGGGCTCCCAAAGGTCGATAAGATGGAGCTCATAATTCAGAAAGCTGTTGAACTTGGCGCTTTTGAGATAGTTCCGATGGCCACAAAGAGATGCGTAGTAAAGCTTGATGAAAAGAAATCTCAGTCCAAGATAAAGAGATGGCAGGCTATAGCGGAAGCTGCTGCTAAACAGAGCAAAAGAGCCATCATTCCAAATGTTCACATGCCAATGACCATGAAAGAGGCAGTTCAGTACGCAAAAGATATGGATGTTAAGCTTATTCCATACGAGAATGCTGAGCATATGGACGAAACTAAAAAGCTCATAGAAGGAATAAAGCCGGGAGAGAGCGTCGCTGTTTTTATCGGGCCTGAAGGCGGCTTTTCTGAGGAAGAGATCGAGCTTTGCAAGGCGAACGATATAAAGCCAATTACTTTGGGAAAAAGAATTCTCAGAACAGAAACAGCAGGATTTACTATCATATCCTGGTTAATGTATCATCTTGAAGGATAATAGGACATAAATAAAATGGAAGCATATTTAGATAATTCCGCAACCACAAGAGCTTACGATGAGGTGGCAGATCTGGTTGCAAAGATAATGAAAGAAGAATATGGAAATCCCTCCAGTGTTCATCACATGGGAATGGTTTCCGGTGAGAGACTTTCACAGGCAAGAGAGACAATTGCCGCAAGTCTTAAGGTTGATCCGCAGGAAATAGTTTTTACTTCCGGTGGAACAGAGTCTGATAACCTGGCTCTTATTGGTGTGGCAAGGGCCAATAAATGGCGTGGTAATCACATCATTACAACTAAGATTGAGCATCCTGCCATACTCGAGACAATGGCTTTTCTTGAAAAAGAAGGCTTTGAGATAACATATCTTTCAGTAGACGAGACAGGAACTATTGATCTTGATGAGTTGAAAAATGCCATCAGAAAAGAGACAATACTTGTTTCAATCATGTTTGTTAACAACGAGATTGGAACACTTATGCCAATACAGAAAGCCGGAGAGCTCATAAAGAGCGTTAATAAGGATACATACTTCCACGTGGATGCGGTTCAGGCCTATGGTAAAGTTCTTATCAGACCTAGAACTATGAACATAGATCTTTTGTCTGTAAGCGGACACAAGATTCACGGACCAAAAGGAGTTGGCTTTTTATATATCAAAAAAGGAACAAAGATCGTTCCTATATGCTATGGCGGTGGTCAGCAAAAGGGAATGAGATCAGGAACTGAGAATGTTCCCGGAATCGCAGGCCTTGCTCTTGCATCAAAGAAATGCTACGAGGATTTTGATGCAAAGATAAAGAAGCTCTATGACCTGAAGCAGTACACTGTTGATTCACTTCTTGAGCGCATTCCTGATATTAAGATAAACGGCCAAAAAGTAAATGAAGGTGCACCACACATTATCAGTGTTTCTATAAAGGGGCTTGCAGCAGAGACGGTACTTAATATGCTGAGCAGCAAAAATATTTATGTATCTGCGGGAAGCGCCTGCACATCTAACAATCCACATGTGTCAGATACGCTTCAGGCAATAGGTCTTGAAAAAGATTTGCTTGAATCAACAATTCGTATTAGTATGTCATTTATGACTACCAAAGAAGAAATGGATTATTTTTTGGATACACTTTGTTCTCAGGTTTCTAACATGAGAAAGTTTTACAGGCATTAAAAGAAAGAGGTATTTATGCAGTATCATGCTTTTGTGATCAAGTACGCGGAAATTGGTGTTAAAGGTAAGAACAGATACGTTTTCGAGGAAGCTTTAGTTAAACAGATAAGAAGAGTTCTTTCAAAATGCGACGGTAAATTTAATGTTACCCGTGTTGCAGGGAGAATGTACATCGACGCTCAGGATTTTGACTTTAATGAAACAGTTGACAGCTTGAAGACTGTTTTTGGTATTACAGGAATCTGCCCAGCTGTATCTATTGCAAGAGACAGCGAGAATCATCTTCCTGATGTGGATGGCGTTGCCAAGGCAGTTATAGATTTCATTGACGGAGTTTATCCCGACAAAAACAAGACTTTCAAGGTAAAGGTTAGAAGAGTTGATAAGAGCTATCCTATGGATTCAATGGCTATGGCTGCAGAGCTTGGAGCCAGAATTCTTGATGCCTATGAGGAGATGAAGGTAGATGTTCATGATCCTGAGATCCTTATAAATGTAGAGCTCAGAGAAAAACTCAACATTTACTCAGAGGTAATACCGGGACCTGGTGGAATGCCTATTGGAACTGCAGGTAAAGCAATGCTTCTTTTGTCCGGAGGAATTGATTCACCGGTTGCAGGTTACATGGTTGCTAAAAGAGGTGTTGAAATAGAGGCAGTTTACTTCAATGCACCTCCATATACAAGTGAGAAGGCTAAGCAGAAGGTTGTTGATCTTGCCGGAGTTATTGCTAAGTACACAGGCAAGGTTAAGCTTCATGTTATCAACTTTACAGATATTCAGATGTACATTTATGAAAAGTGTCCTCATGAAGAGCTTACTATCATTATGCGCAGATACATGATGAGAATTGCTGATATGCTTGCAGGTGAGTCTGGATGTATGGGACTTATCACAGGTGAGAGTATTGGCCAGGTAGCTTCACAGACAATGCAGAGCCTTATCTGCACAGGCGAAGTCGTAACAGATATTCCTGTTTACAGACCACTTATCGCATTTGACAAACAGGATATTGTGGATATCTCTTATAAGATTGATGCGTATGAGACTTCAATTCTTCCATATGAGGACTGCTGCACTATCTTTGTTGCCAAGCACCCTGTAACAAAGCCAAGAGCTGACATCATTAGAAGACATGAAGAGCTTTTGAATGAAAAGATAGATGAACTTGTAAAAGTAGCCCTTGAGACTGATGAAGTTATTGAAATAACAAAATAACAAAAAGACCATCTTAAACCGAAGTTTAAGATGGTCTTGAATAAACTTTTAAATAGATCTAATCCTGAAAGATTAGATCATGTAAGGCTTCAATACTTCGAGAACCTCATCTGCGCCGTCTTCTGCATGGATATTAAGATCGATAGGCTTTGAAAGATCGAGTGAGAAAATACCCATAATAGACTTTGCATCGATAACGTATCTTCCTGAAACGAGGTCGAAGTCATAATCGAACTTCGTAATATCGTTTACGAAAGATTTTACCTTATCGATAGAATTTAAAGAAATTTTTACGGTCTTCATTGCGCAAATACCTCCTTCTTTTCTTTATAGTAAACGCAGTAACGGCAAAAGTCAATGACTTGACAAAAACAAAATTAGAAAGAAATTTTAATATGCAAAATAACGTAAACGGATTAAAGATTGCACTTCACAATCTTGGATGTAAAGTAAATAGCTATGAAATGGATGTGATGAGCCAGAAACTCAAGGAAAATGGCGCAGAGATCGTGCCTTTTGATGAGAAGGCAGATGTCTATATCATCAACACCTGCACGGTTACTAATATTGCAGACAGAAAGTCAAGGCAGATGCTTCACAGAGCCAAAAAAGAAAATCCTGAGGCTACTGTTGTTGCTGTCGGCTGCTATGTTGAGACAGGAATTGATGGCGTTAAAAAAGATGAGTGCATAGACCTGGCGGTTGGGAATAACAAGAAATCAGAAATTGTTGAGATTCTTAACGAATTCTTTGAAGCCAGGAATGATATAGATGACAAGACATTAAACGGTCATTCAGTCATTGATATTAATCATACTAATGAATATGAAAACATGACTCTTACACAGATGCCTGAGCATACAAGAGCTTATATTAAGATTCAGGATGGATGTAATCAGTTTTGCTCATATTGCGTGATCCCATATGCGAGAGGAAGAGTAAGAAGTCGTGAGATGAAGGATATTCTTGCTGAGATCAAGGGACTTGTGGCAGCAGGCTGTAAGGAGGTGGTTCTTACAGGTATCCACACAAGTTCATATGGTGTGGATTTTGGCCAGCCTCAGCTTATTGATCTTGTGGAGCAGATCGCTGATATTGCAGGCATTGAGAGAATCCGTTTAAGCTCTCTTGAGCCAAGGATCATCACCGGAGAAAATGCCAAGAGACTTGCAGCTATTCCTAAGCTCTGTCCACATTTCCACCTTTCGCTTCAGAGCGGCTGTGATTCAGTGCTTAAGCGCATGAACAGACATTATACCGCTGCGGACTTTAAAGAAAGCGTAAGGATACTCAGGGAAGTATTTGACAGACCTGCAATTACAACTGATGTTATCGTTGGATTCCCCGGCGAAACTGAGGAAGAGTTTGAAGAGTGCAGGAAGTTTGTGACAGATATAGACTTCTATGAGATGCATGTATTTAAATACTCCCCGAGAAAAGGCACAGTTGCTGCAGGAATGAAGGAACAGCTCACTGATAAAGAAAAGACCGCAAGAAGCGAAGTCCTTCTTCACTTGACAAGAAAGCAGGCAGAATGTTATCGTAACCTCTTTATCGGAGAAAAACTTCGTGTTCTGTGGGAAGATGAAGAAGAGATAAAGGGAAAGCGTTACATGATAGGTCATACTGACAGATATGTGCGCGTTGCGGTTCCGGAAAATCAGATAGACAAGTATGGAGCACATTCAGGGGAGATAACTACAGTTTCTCCTTCAGCCTTTATAAATGCGGATACATTGCTTATTTGATTTTGTTAGTGTAATATTAATATTGTATAAGTGTCTTATTATTCTTTTAAGACCTTTATAAATATGAGGAATATCCTATTATTCCAGGAACGGAGAAAGTTTATGGCAGATCAGGATTTAGGAAACACCCAATTTTTTAAAGTAGAAGTTGAGCCTGAAACAGGGGTTAAGAAAGTTCTTTCTGTTGTTTATGATGCTCTCCTCGAAAAGGGATACAATCCGGTTAACCAGATTGTAGGATACATTATGTCTGGTGATCCTACCTACATTACCAGCCATAAGGGGGCAAGAAGTCTCATCATGAAGGTTGAGCGTGATGAGCTTGTTGAAGAGATGCTTACTGAGTATATCAAGAGTAATAACTGGGCAAGCAAATAATTTTTATTGGAAGTAACATATGCGAATTATGGGTCTTGACTACGGCTCCAAGACTGTTGGTGTAGCGCTCAGCGATGAGCTTTTATTGACTGCAGGTGCCAAGGAGATTATCCGTAGAAAAGAAGAAAACAAATTAAGAAGAACGCTAGCGCGCATTGAGGAGCTTATTGAGGAGTTTAAGGTGGAGAAAATAGTCCTTGGACTTCCGGTTAACATGGATCAGACTCCCTCTGTGCGCTCTGAGTTATGTCTTGAATTCAAAGACAAAATAGAGAGAAGATGCGGAATCCCTGTTATTATGTGGGATGAGAGACTTACGACTGTTGAGGCTGATGAGATAATGGATGAAGCCGGTATAAGAGGCCGTGAGCGCAAAGAGTACGTAGATATGATAGCAGCTCAGGTAATCCTTCAGGATTATCTGGATAACAGCAAAACAAATGGTGAATAATATTGGAAAAAATAATTTTTAGTCCCGATGGGGAAGAAGCAGTAGAGTTCTACTGCCTTGAACAGACAAGTCTTGGTGGAAAGACCTACCTGCTTGTGACAGATGAAGAAGATGGTGACGGAGAGGCGCTTATTTTACGCGACGACTCCGATATTAAAGATGAAGAAGCGGTTTATGTAATCGTGGACGACGATCTGGAACTGGATGCAGTTGCAGGTGTTTTTCGTAAGCTGCTTTCTGAGGATGGAATAGATCTTGATATCTAACGGGGAGCATAGTTGATAGCAGGTTCTATTTGTCCGCCAATATAAATGGAGGATTTAATTTGAGTAAAAAGAAAATTGAAAATGCGTCCAAGCTGCAGATCATCCCTATGGGTGGTCTCGAGCAGATTGGAATGAACATCACTGCCTTCAGGTATGAAGACAGTATTATTGTAGTGGATTGCGGTTTGTCTTTTCCTGATGATGACATGCTCGGAATCGACCTTGTAATACCTGATATTACATATTTGCAGGAAAATATCGACAAGGTAAAAGGATTTGTAATAACTCACGGACATGAGGACCACATTGGTGCGCTTCCTTATGTTTTACATGAGCTTAACGTTCCAATCTATGCAACACGCCTTACAATGGGCATCATTGAGCATAAGCTGGAGGAACACGGTCTCCTTAAAAAGACCAGAAGAAAAGTTGTCAAATTTGGACAGTCCATAAATCTTGGACAGTTCAGAGTTGAATTTATAAGAACCAACCATTCTATCGTTGATGCAGCTGCTCTTGCAATCTATTCACCTGCTGGAACCGTGGTTCATACAGGTGACTTCAAAGTTGACTATACACCTGTATTTGGAGATCCTATCGATCTTCAGAGATTTGCAGAGATTGGTAAAAAAGGCGTTTTGGCACTTATGTGCGATTCAACAAACGCTGAGAGACCAGGCTTTACTGCATCAGAAAAGACTGTAGGAAGAGCTCTTGATTCTCTCTTTGAGGAGCATGAGAATTCCAGAATTATAGTAGCTACTTTTGCTTCCAATGTTGACAGAGTTCAGCAGATCATAAATACAGCCCATAAATGCGGCAGAAAAGTTGTGGTTGAAGGCCGAAGCATGGTCAGCATAATTGATATTGCTCAGAAGCTTGAGTGCATCAAGATTCCTGAGAATACTCTTATTGAGATCGATCAGCTTAAAAACTATCCTGAAAACAAAACTGTTATCATTACCACAGGTAGCCAGGGCGAAAGTATGGCTGCTCTTAGCAGAATGGCCAGCAATCAGCACCGCAAGATAACAATCGGTAAGGGTGATACTGTTATTTTCTCATCTCACCCGATTCCCGGTAATGAGAAGGCAGTTACCAACATTATCAACGAACTTCAGATGAAGGGCGCAGATGTTATATTCCAGGATGTTCATGTTTCAGGACACGCCTGCCAGGAAGACATTAAGCTTATTTATACACTTGTTAAGCCTAAATATGCTATTCCTGTTCATGGTGAGTACAGACATCTCATTGCCCAGAGCAACATAGCCAAGGACCTTGGAATTCCAAAGGAAAACGTATTTATCTTAACTTCAGGAGATGTGCTTGAACTTGACGAGAACAGCGCTAAGGTAAAAGGAAAAGTTCCTGTTGGAGCTATTCTTGTTGACGGACTCGGAGTTGGAGACGTAGGAAACGTAGTTCTTAGAGACAGACAGCATCTTGCAGAAGACGGTATTGTCATCGTTGTATTTGGAATCGATCAGGAAAGCGGTCAGCTCACATCAGGACCAAGCATTGTATCAAGAGGTTTTGTTTACGTCAGAGAGTCAGATAAGCTCATTGATGATGCTACAGACCTTGTATATGACGAGCTTATAAGTGCACTTGATAAAGGCATTTATGATTGGAATAAACTTAAAAATATTGTCAAAGACGTTTTAAGTGATTATATTTGGAAGAAGACAAAGAGAAGACCTATGATAATGCCAATTATCATGTCTACAAATGACTGATGCCTTTTAAAGGGGAATGCTTTTTATGAATGCTAAAAAGATGTTTTTAGGGCTGCTCGACACTGTTGTGAAAGTCGTTTTCATAATATTTGTTGCGATGCTCATTGTAAAATATGCAAAGGTTGCATATGACTACGGATATCACATTTTTAACCAGACAGCGGTTTCATCCGGAACAGGAAGAACTGTTTCAGTTACCATTAAAGATGGTGATACAGCAAAAGAAATAGGTGAGAAACTTTTTGGAGTAGGCCTTATAACAGATAAGACACTTTTCAGACTTCAGGAAATGTTTTCTGAGTATCATGGTATGGAAAAAGCAGGTACCTATGAGCTTAGCACTACAATGCCCCCCGAAGAGATGCTGGCTGTAATGTCCGGCGGAGAAAAGAGCGGTGAAACTTCAGCAGAAGAAACATCTGGAGAGACATCTGAGGAAGAGACTTCAGAGGCAACAGAAGAGAATTCAGAGGATGTAAACGGTGGTTGAACAGGACAGGATTAAAGCATTTATCAATTCTTTGGACAGGGGAAATGAGCCCTATCTTGATGAACTTGAAATAATTGCCAAGCAGCAGGATGTACCTATCATTCGTAAAGATACCCAGGCCCTTCTGAAATTTTTAATGGTTCAGTCAAAGCCCTTAAACATTTTGGAAGTGGGAGCTGCTACCGGTTTCTCAGCTCTTTTGATGGCTGAGTACAGTAGCCCTGAGACGAAGATAACAACAATTGAGAAATACGAAAAGAGAATACCTGTTGCCAGAGAAAACTTTATAAAGTACGACAGAGATAATAAAATCACACTTTTGGAAGGTGATGCGACAGAAATATTAAAAGCTCTCCAACCAGGGTATGATTTTATTTTTATGGATGCGGCAAAAGGCCAGTATATAAACTTTTTACCGGACTGCCTGAGAATCCTTAATAAGGGAGGCCTCTTGGTGTCAGATAACTGCCTTCAGGACGGAGATGTGATAGAGTCCAGATTTGCAGTGACAAGAAGGGACAGAACCATTCATGCACGAATGCGCGAGTACCTTTACGAATTAAAACACAATGATATGTTGAACACAGTTATACTTACAGTTGGAGACGGCATGACACTTTCTGTAAAGCTCTGAATGGAGAGCCAACTGTAAACCCAAGTTAGTTTAGGAGAAAGAATTATGAAGAAACCAGAACTGCTTATTCCGGCAAGTAGCCTTGAAGTATTAAAAACAGCTGTTATGTTTGGCGCAGATGCTGTATACATCGGCGGCGATGCTTTTGGCCTTAGAGCAAAGGCTAAAAATTTCAGCCCCGAAGAGATGAAAGAAGGAATTGAATTTGCCCATGCCCACGGTGTAAAGGTGCACGTAACAGTTAATATCCTTGCGCACAACTATGACCTTGACGGTGTGGACAAGTACCTTCATGAGTTAAAAGAAATAGGACCTGACGCTCTTATCATCGCTGATCCCGGAATTTTCATGAAGGCCAGAAAAATCTGCCCTGAAATAGATATCCATGTATCTACACAGGCAAATAACACAAACTATGAGACTTATAATTTCTGGCATGACCTTGGAGCAAAGAGAGTAGTTGCTGCAAGAGAGCTTTCACTTAGAGAGATAAAAGAGATAACAGACAAGATCCCTGAAGATCTGGAGATGGAGTGCTTTATCCACGGCGCTATGTGCATTTCCTATTCAGGCAGATGTCTTTTGTCTAATTATTTCACAGGCAGAGATGCCAACAAAGGAGCATGCACTCACCCATGCAGATGGAAATACGCTGTTGTTGAGGAGAAAAGACCCGGCGAGTATCTTCCTGTCTATGAAAATGAGAGAGGAACATATATCTTTAACTCAAAGGATCTGTGCATGATAGAGCATATTCCGGAGCTTGTTGACGCCAGAGTTGACAGCTGCAAGATCGAAGGTCGTATGAAGACAGCCCTCTATGTTGCTACTGTTGCCAGAACCTATAGAAAAGCTATTGATGACTATTTTGAGTCAGAGGAAAAATACAGAGCGAACATGCCATGGTACCTTGATCAGATCTCAAGATGTACTTACAGACAGTTCACCACAGGCTTCTATTTTGGAAAACCAAGTGATGAAGCTCAGATTTACGACAGCAACACTTATGTTAACGAGTACATCTATCTTGGAATTGTTAACGATGTCAATGATAAGGGACTTGCCCGCATCGAGCAGAGAAACAAGTTCTCTGTTGGTGATGAGATTGAAATAATGAAACCTGATGGAACTGATGTAAAAGCCACTGTAAAGGCTATGTACACAGAGGATGGAGAAAGTGTCGACTCATGTCCACACCCTCAGCAGATCATTGACCTTGAGCTTTCTGAAATTCCATCCAAATATGACATTCTTCGAATAGCCAACAACTAATTATACTTTCTTGCGAGTGGCACTTATGGATTTTATGCCACTCGCAGGAAAGTATATTTTTTTGTAGCAAAAAAGGAAAGCATGTTGTAAGATATAGGGCAGAAAAATTTAACCAAAGGGGATGCATTGATGAGTGATAGGGTAAATGTTGAAGAAATCTTTGGTCAGAACGTCTTTACTCTCGCTAAAATGAGAGAGAGACTTCCAAAGAATGTTTACAAGGAAGTTGTTAGTGTGACAGAGCACGGCGGAGAGCTTTCCAAGGAATCTGCTGATGTTGTTGCAAATGCAATGAAAGAGTGGGCTATGGAAAATGGCGCAACTCATTACACACACTGGTTCCAGCCTCTTACAGGAATAACTGCTGAAAAGCATGATTCTTTTGTGGGAAGCGCTGACAAGGATGGAAGGATGATCACATCATTCTCCGGCAAGGAGCTTATTAAAGGAGAGCCTGACGCTTCTTCATTCCCATCTGGCGGTCTTCGTGCTACATTCGAGGCAAGGGGCTATACAACATGGGATATCACATCTCCAGCATTCTTAAAGGAGTCAGGTGCAGGCGTTACTCTTTGCATACCTACTGCATTCTGCTCATATACAGGTGAGGCGCTTGATAAAAAGACTCCACTTCTTAGATCAATGGAGGCTATTAACAAGCAGGCCATCAGAATCGTAAAGTTATTCGGAAATGATACAGCTACTAAGGTCAATGTTTCAGTTGGACCGGAACAGGAATATTTCCTTGTTGACTGGGATAAGTCAATGAAACGTGAAGACCTTATCTTTACAGGAAGAACCCTCTTTGGAGCTCAGCCACCAAAGGGACAGGAAATGGAAGACCATTACTTTGGTGTTATCAGAGAAAGAGTCGGTGAGTACATGAAATACCTCAACGAAGAACTCTGGAAACTCGGCGTGCCTGATAAGACACAGCATAATGAGGTTGCACCTGGTCAGCATGAACTTGCACCTATCTATGAGACTGCCAATATCGCAGTAGACCACAATCAGATTATCATGGAGACAATGAAGCGTGTAGCAGAGCATCACCATATGAGATGTCTTTTACACGAGAAGCCATTTGCAGGAGTAAATGGATCAGGTAAGCACGACAACTGGTCACTTTGCACTGATGATGGAATAAACCTTCTTGATCCGGGCGATACACCAAATAAAAACATTCAGTTCCTCTTTGTTTTAGCCTGCGTTCTTAAGGCTGTTGACAAGCATTCTGATCTTTTAAGACAAAGTGCATCAGACGTTGGTAATGACCACAGACTTGGTGCCAATGAGGCTCCACCAGCTATTATTTCAGTATTCCTTGGTGAGCAGCTTGAGGACGTTGTAAGACAGCTTATCGAGACTGGTGAAGCTAAGTCCAGTAAGCGCGGCGGAAAGCTTAAGACAGGTGTTTCCACACTTCCTCAGTTTGAGAAAGATGCTACAGACAGAAACCGTACATCACCATTTGCATTTACAGGAAATAAATTCGAGTTCAGAATGGTTGGCTCATCAGATTCAATGGCCAGCTCAAATACTACACTTAATACAATTGTTGCTGAAGCTTTCTGTGAAGCAGCAGACAGACTTGAAAAAGCTAAAAACTTCGACACAGAAGTTCATGACATTATTAAAGAGTACCTTACAGAGCACCAGCGCATTATCTTCAATGGCGATGGATATTCTGATGCATGGGTAAAAGAAGCTAAGAGAAGAGGCCTTCCTAACATTGCCTCTACAATTGAAGCTGCTGATACACTTACTACAAAGAAAGCCATTGAACTCTTTGAGAAGTTCGGTGTTTATACAAAGACAGAGCTAGAGTCAAGAAAAGAGATCATCTTCGAGACTTATGCAAAGACAATCAACATCGAGGCCCTTACAATGATCGATATGGCTTCAAAGCAGATCATTCCTGCAGTTATGAAGTACGCCGGAAGACTTGCAAGAGATGTCAATGAGATCAAAAATGCAGGAGTAGATGCAAAGCCTCAGATGGATGAGCTCAAAGAGATCCAGGATAATCTTTCAAAGATGAAGAAAGCTCTTGATAAGCTCAAGACTTATGAAGGAAAAGCTACTGCAATTTCCGATCAGAGAGAACTTGCATTCTTCTATAAGGATGAGGTCAGACCTATTATGGATGCACTCAGAGCACCTGCAGATGCCCTTGAAATGCTTGTTGATAAAAACGACTGGCCATTCCCAACATATGCAGATCTTCTTTTTGAAGGATGATATAGGTCTCGTGAAACCTAGATAAAATAAGTGATTGTGAGGTTCCAAGAAAAAATTTAAAATTTTTTTAAAAAAGTACTTGCTTTTTTATGGAACCTCACGTATAATCATTTCTTGTCGATGGGCTATCGCCAAGCGGTAAGGCAACGGACTCTGACTCCGTCATTACGTAGGTTCGAATCCTACTAGCCCAGTTTACATAGTGAAGCGAGATTGGCAACAATCTCGCTTTTTTTGTACCATCAGATTTTGTTTTTATGGAGGTGTCCCATGTATACCTTTAATTCCAGGATCAGATACAGTGAAGTTGATAGTGAAGGAATTCTTACACTGGAATCTCTTATTGATTATTTTCAGGATTGTTCGACATTTCAGACTCAGGATGGGCCGGCTACAATGGAATACCTTAGGAGCCTTAACCTTGCATGGGTTCTTAACTCCTGGCAGATTGAGATAAAAAGATATCCAAAGCTCTGTGAAGAAGTTGTTATAGGAACGCTTCCCTATGAGCTTAAGGGTGCCCTTGGCCTTAGAAATTTCTTTATGGATACAAAGGATGGGGAGAGACTTGCTATAGCAAATTCCGTGTGGACTCTTTTCAACTTTGAAAAGAGCATTCCTGCAAGGGTGACACCGGTGATAGTTGATGCATATCCACTTGGTGAAAAGCTTGAGATGAACTACGGCGACAGGAAGATTAAAGTGCCTGAAACGGGCCAGATCCACTCCTGTGAGGATATAGTTGTAAGAAAGCATAACCTCGATACAAATAACCATGTAAACAATGGCCAGTATATCAGGATGGCCATGGACCTTGTTAAGGACAAAGCAGGAAAGATCACTTCCATGAGGGCAGAATACAAAAGGCAGGCCTATTTGGGTGATATTTTAAAACCTGTTGTCATAGAAAATAAAACCAGTGATAATAGTATATATACTGTAAGCCTCAACAATACAGAGGGCCAGGCAGTATGTGTAGTGGAACTAATTGTTAAGTAATCGTACGATAGGACGGAGGACACATGTTAAGATTAGGAGAAAAACAGACACTTGTAGTTATCAAGAAGGTAGACTTTGGAGTTTATCTTGCAGAAGAAATGGGAAGCGAAGAGAAAGTTCTTTTGCCTGGAAAACAGGTACCTGCAGGAACAGATATCGGCTCAGAGATCGAGGTATTCATCTACAAGGATTCTGATGACAGACCAATAGCAACTACCAATGAGCCCAAGATAATGCTCGGAGATGTCAGAAGGCTCAAGGTAAAAGATACAGGCAGAATCGGAGCATTTATGGATTGGGGCCTTGAAAAGGATGTTCTTTTACCATTTAAGGAACAGACAACCAAGGTTAAAAAAGGCGACGACGTGCTCTGTGCTCTTTATATCGATAAGAGCTCAAGACTCTGCGTTACCATGAATGTTTACAGATATCTTTTAAATGAGAGCCCATACGGCAAGGACGACATGGTTCAGGGCACTGTATACGAGCTCAGTGATAACTTTGGAGCTTTTGTAGCTGTTGATGACATATATTCAGCTCTGATCCCTAAAAAAGAGCTCTATGGAAATGTAAAGATCGGAGACAGCGTATCAGCAAGAGTTACTTCTGTAAAGGAAGATGGAAGGCTTAACTTAAGCCTTAGAGAAAAGGCATATCTTCAGATGGATACAGACGCAGAGAAGATTTATGCCATGATAGAGGCAGCAGGCGGAAGGATTCCTTTTACCGACAAGGCTTCACCTGAACTTATCCGTGAAAAGACAAACATGAGTAAGAACGAGTTCAAAAGAGCTGTAGGACGCCTTTTGAAGGAAGAGAAAATAGCTATAAAGGAAGATTCAATAGTTATCAGGTAAGGAGATAAGGAAGTGAATTATAAGAGAGCCAACAGGTCTTTCCTGTATATGATACTGGCGACACTGGCGTTTACACTGCTTATGAGCTATTGGATCATACTTACAGGAAGCAGCCTTTCAATATTTACCAATAATGCTCTTTCAGAGCTGGTGGTACTGATCCCTGCCCTTGCAGCTATTCTCTACAGCGGCGAAAAGATAACAGAGGCAATACCTTTTAAGAAAATAAAGATAACAACGCTGTTTATGATAGCGATTTATGTTATTACACTGTTTCCACTGGTGTCTTTTGTAAATTCAGTGTCGATGCTTTTTGTGGAAAACATGGTGAGCTCTATCAGCGATGAAGTTCTCGCCATGCCAATGTGGACAATGCTTTTGTCAATCGGCATTGCAGGCCCTTTTGTTGAAGAATTTGTCTTCAGAGGCTATATTCTTCAGAGCTATCAGAGAACCGGCCGCATAATTGGTTCAATCGTTCTGTCATCTATCCTTTTTGGAATGATGCACTTGAATTTCAACCAGTTTGCCTATGGCACTGTAATGGGAATAATGTTCTGCATTCTTGTTGAGGCAACAGGCAGCATTTGGTCATCATTTTTTGCCCATGCTCTGTTTAATTCCATTGAAGTTATCTACATGTATGCCGTACCTGACGTGGTGAGTGAGGCGGACGAAGTGCTTGCGGATTACGGAATTGGTAATGAGAGCACTTACCTGATGATAGGCATTTACTTTGTTCTGGCTGTAATATTCACTGCCATAGCTCTGTGCATTGTCTATAAGATCGCTGATATGGAGAACAGAAAAGATTTTGTGGATAGCATACACATGTATCCAAGACAGGGCTATAAGCTTATAACCATACCGCTTATCATTGCTATGGTAATTGCAGTAGCATGGATGATATTTGTTGCGGCTTTTCTGTAATCAATAAGGTAAAAGAAAATGAAACACCCTTGGCTGTCTGAATAGCCAAGGGCGTTTTTTGATGGCTCGCTGTCAGATGCGGATGTCGATGTTTCCGCCAATATCAGGATTAACTGACAACTCTGATACAGCATCAATGCCTGCAACCAAAGAGCTGCCTGTGTCCTCCATGACATCAAGGCTTTTTGAAAGCATGGCGACTCCCACATCGGTCAGAATCTTGTTCTGAGAAAGGGCCATCGATAAAGCAGGAATATCCATAGGCACCTCCTGTGCGACTGCGCTCCGTAAGTACTCCGAAGGCGCAATATACTTTATCCTATCGTTTGTATCGGCACTTTAACGTAAATTGTTAATACCAAAAACCCAGGGGTGTTTTTGTGAGTTTTGACTATGAAATTAAAAATATATACAAAAAAGGACTATTAATCGGTGGATTTTTTTGTACATTTATATTAAAATGCTAATGTATATAATTCAGTAGAGCAGAAAAGCTCTTCAGAAAGAGTGTGAAATGATTTCTAATCAAATTCTTCAGAATACCATTGATGGACTAAAAAACATAGCACATGTAGATCTTTTTGTGCTTGATATTGATGGCAAGGAGGTAGCTTCCACAAGCAGTGACGTTGTCAATGTTTCAGCTGCGGCAAGGGACTTTGTGGAATCTCCGGCTGATTCTCAGGAAATCCAGGGATATCAGTTCTTTAAAATATACGATGAGCAGA
>JAEEGF010611434.1_pt1 | contig 21072 bp, 15 predicted proteins | sample 9134171 | NCBI WGS metagenome assembly JAEEGF01 (sample SAMN16246542, study PRJNA631951) | gut metagenome | biome: gut microbiome; feature: rumen; material: AP-attached | host: Bos | place: Iran: Karaj | collected 2018-10 | reverse complement strand
GCGCCCAATGGTATGGATTGCAGCCATGCTTGCCTGAAAACAAGTTTTCAGCAACCATGCCCACAACCCATACCGCACTACGTGCTGACAAAACTTAACAAAAAGTAGAACTTCGTTCTTCAAAAAAAGCTTCGCTTAACAAAAAGCCATCCGGTTTGATTGCCAGAACAGAACTGATAATGTATTGTAACACAATAAATAATGACTTCAGAAACTTGAATTATTAAATGCAAAACTTCAGTCAATTGTCTTTTGCAAAGTCAAGCTTGTCGTAAATTTCGTCTGTGACAGGCTCACACCATTGAGTTTCACCCGACTTCTGCCGCTGGTCAGCGCTGATTCGGGCATCTCCCTGTTCCATCAGTTCGTTCGCTGCTTCCTCCTGCACGTCCTTATGATACGTCAAATGCTGGAACCATGAATCCTTTGCTGCTCCGTGCCAGTGCTTCACCTCTGCCGGGATGGTGATGACGGTGCCGGGAGTCATTTTCTGCGCTTCCTTGCCCCATTCCTGGTACCAGCCCCGACCGGCGACGCAAATTAACACCTGTACCTGCTTGTGGTGGATGTGCCAGTTGTTGCGACAGCGAGGCTCGAATGTGACATTGAAGTTTCCACCGCCCATGTCGGTCAGATAACTTTTACCAGTAAAGTATTGTCCATAGGGGTTCAATTCGCCCTTGGGCCATTTGCTACGAAGGGTATAACCCTCTTTGTCGAGCCACTCACAAAGTTCATCTATCAGCATCTGCGAATTGCCCATGTTCACCGCGCCCTTCTTGTGGGCAGCGAGTTGGGGCGCCACACCTTCGAGACCACTCAGTGCAGCGACTGTCACAATCTCACGGTCGGCAGCTGTCAGCCCATCGCCAGCGAAGATGTCGCCGAAGAGGTGTGATTTCAGGTAGTAGTCATCCTGCGGGCAGAAAGTATAGTCGAAGGGCTGTCCGGAGAGCTGCGTCTGGTTTTTTGTGCCCAGCTCGTAGGTCTTGCGGGCATCGTCCCACTCTGCAGGTCGTGTCCAAGGCTTACCCTCCTGCCAGTTCGCCTGTCTTTTTTCCAACACCCTGCTCAGCACCCCCAGCGCATTCAGGCTTCTGGGGAATCCCGTGTAGGCATAGAGCTGGGAGAAAGCCTCCTTCAGTTCATTGATGGTCACACCATCATCGAGTGCCTGCCGCACTGCTGGTTCCAGCCGTTCCAAATTACCCTGTGCCATCAGGCAGGCACATGCCGCCAATCCTTTCTGACGCTCTGACAGCGTCTGACCGTTTGTTGTTGTCATGATAATTATTGCTGTTAAAAAAAATACTATTCTTTTCATTGCTATTCTATGTTACGGGTGGTTCTAATAATTCTGATTTAATAAAATATTCCTAATGGATGGTTACATTTCGGTTGATTTTAGAACCACCCTTACTTGTTTCTTTTTGCACTGCCCCATATTGGCTCCTCACTTAGGGCGGGATTGCTGATCGCAATCACGCCAGAGAGACTGTGCGGAACGTAAGGATCTTGCCCGGCGATTATCAGATGAACCAACAGGCAGATGTGGAGACAGCATTCCTACATGCTTTCTTTCAAAATCTCCGTCACGTCCTCCTTGGTCAGATTCAGATAGCCGGCTGGATAGACGACGGTGGTCTCTGTTATGCCAGGAATCATCTCGTCGTTGGCTCCAAGTTCGCTGATGGTCAAAGGCAGACCGATTTCCTGCATCCAGGATTTTAAGGCATTCAGTCCTGCAACGGCCATCTGCTCGTCGGTCATTCCCTCGCCGCTGATATTCCACACGTTCTTGGCGAAGCGCACGAATTTAGGCATACCCTTCTGCATGGCGCGGCGATAGTATGCCATCGAGACGGATGCCAACGCATAACCATGAGGAGCATGTGTCCAGGCTCCTACGCTGTGACCAATCATGTGTACCATCCAATCTTCTTTCTTGCCCAGTCCGATGAGGGTGTTCAGTGCCCATGTGGCAGTCCACATGATGTTTGAACGGGCTTCGTAGTCCATCGGATTCCTGACGGCAATGCGGCTGCTGTGGATGACGGATCGCATCAGTCCCTCGGCCAGATAGTCGCTGGTGTTATCGTCGAAATCGGAGAAGTATTGCTCCATGATATGGTTCATGATGTCGTAGATGCCCGCCTTCATCTGGTTCTCCGGCACTGTCATCGTGAACTTCGGATTAAGAATGGAGAAGCGGGGCATCAGCCGGCTGTCGAACACATGGCCGACTTTGAACGTGTGTTCGGCATCGGTAATCACCGTTCCGGCATTCATCTCCGATCCTGTTCCTGCCATCGTCAGGATGCAGCCCACGGGCAGTAACCGCTGGTCTTGGGCGGGGTTCTCCTGCTTCAGCCAGAACTGGTTCCAGTAGTCACCGTCGAAATAGACGGATGCCGCCACCGCCTTCGAGTAGTCGCAGACACTGCCGCCACCGAGTGCGAGAATCAAATCGACCTCGTTCTCGCGTGCTATCTTTACACCCTCGCGCAGCTTCTCCAGTGTGGGATTGGTCATCACGCCAGGATTCTCCACGATGGTCTTGCCAGCTTCTTTCAATATGGCAATCACCTGGTCGTAGATGCCGTTGCGCTTCACGCTGCCGCTTCCGTAGTTGAGCAGCACCACTGGGCCGTAGCCCTTCAGTTCGTCCTTGAGGAAGTTCAGGGACTCATCACCAAAATATAGTTTGGTGGGGTTGTAATAAGAAAAGTTTCCAAGCATAGTTGTATTCTTTTATATCCATATTATTAACTTTGTCGGAATTGCTCGCGTTCGGCAGAGTTTATGCGGGCGTTCCGATAGCTGCATTCACACCGTTATCGATGAGCGGGTCGGTTCCGATGATAAACTCGGCAAACTCATTTTGTCGAGTCGGAGCCCATCTTTGCTGTGTGATTAAATCATACTGCAAAGTTACGGTAATTATTTGACAGTCTATTTTCACAAATTGCGTCATTATTTTCACTTTTTGCGTAAATCGTTTGTTTTTATAATAATAAATGAGTAATTTTGTGCAGTAAACAGCGCGATATGAATGTCGATTTCCTATATTCCACTGATTTTCACGGAATGAATGCCCGTGAGTTGAGTCACACCTGCATGCATTTGCTCTGTACGGCAGGGGAGGGTAGTTTTGTGTTCAACGAGCGGTGTCACCACATCGTGAAGAATGATCTAGTTGTGATTCCCTTGCCCCACAGGGTGAAGAACCTGGCTGCCCATGCCGATCTGCAGGTGGAGTGGTTTGCTGCCGATAATAGGTTTCTGCAGAGTCTGCTTCCATCTAACAATTACAGCATCGGGGGCAGCATCTCACTCAACCAGAATCCTGTCATCTCTCTTACCGATGAACAGGCAGCGCACATCCTCGCCGACTTCCACCGCCTGCGCACTCGTCTGGCTGACCGCCACTTGATGTTCTTCCGCGAACTGATGGGCAGTCTGTGTCTCACGATGATGTACGACATCTTTGAGGCTCATGCGCAGCGTGATGCCACAGAGAATCATACCGACCGTGCCGGCTATATTGTGAAACAGCTGATGGCACTGCTCTCAACCGGCATCAGCCGCACAGAACGCGAGGTGCGCTATTATGCTGATCGGCTTAACGTCTCACCCAAGTACCTTTCAGAGACTGTTCGCCGCATGACGGGCCACAGCGTCACCTCCTACATCGACCGTCATGCCATCCCCATATTAAAAGAATATCTGGGTGACGACCGTCTGTCGCTCACCCAGATAGCAGATCTTATGCATTTTACCACGCTCTCGTATTTCAGCCGCTACTGCACCAAGCACCTTGGACAGTCGCCCAGCGATTACCGCCAGAGTCTTCAGCCGAAATTATCTTAGATTCTCGTGGAAAAAAGCTTCCATCTTATCGTAGGGAATGACCCCCGCCACGTCGTCGTAAAGGTCAACGTGCGAGGCACCAGGGATGATGAGCAGTTCCTTATTGCCCTCCTTGTGGGAACCGGCATATTTGCCTGTGGGAATCTCGTTGGCCTTGGCGCACTCAGCGACTGAGGAGACGAACGGTTTCTTTCCTGTCATCTTCTCGAAGGCATACTCAGAAAAATAGCGGCTGTGTGCCTTCTCACCGTGGATGAGCAGGACGGACGACTCTATCTCATTCGCCCATGCCAACAGAGGCTGATTGAGGAAGGACTGACAGCCCATGACGTTCCATCCGTCGTTCGAGTTGCCGCTTCGCTCATGGTAGCCTCGCTTGGTCTTGTAATAATCATAGTAGTCCTTCACGAACCAGGGCGCATCGTCGGGCAGCGGATCGATGACTCCACCCGCACGTTTGTAGGTGCCTGTCTTATAGTCCTCGGTACGCTGTGCGGCAATAGCCTTGCGCTTTTCCATACGCTGCTCCTTGGTGTCCTCGCTGGCGAAGTATCCCTCTACGTTCACCTTGCTCATGTCGTACATGGTGGATGCAACGGTGGCCTTGATACGCGGGTCGAGGGCGGCAGCATTGACCGCCATACCGCCGAATCCACAGATGCCGATGATGCCGATGCACTCAGGGTTAACATTGTCCTGCACTGAGAGGAAATCGACGGCGGCGAGGAAGTCCTCCGTGTTGATGTCAGGCGATGCCATTCGCCGGGGTTCTCCTCCACTTTCACCGGTGAACGAGGGGTCGAAGGCAATGGCAATAAAACCACGCTCTGCCATGTGCTGGGCATAGAGTCCGCTCGACTGCTCCTTCACGGCGCCAAAGGGTCCGCTCACGGCGATAGCAGGGAGCTTGCCAGAGGCATTCTTCGGCGTGTACATGTCGGCAGCAAGTTCGATGCCGTATCGGTTTCTGAACGTGACCTTCTTGTGGTCCACTTTGTCACTCTTGGGGAATGTCTTGTCCCACTCCTGAGTCAATAGTAATGTCGATAGTTTCATATTCTCGTTTGTTGTTTGTTGGTTCTCGTTGCAAGCCGTGAGCGTCAAGCCAATCAGCATTGCGGCTAATAATAATTTCTTCATAATAAAAGTACCTTTTTACCATTTCTAACATAAATCCCTTTTGACGGGCTTTTCACCTGTTGACCGTTCAGAGAATAGAATACGCCCTTGTCATGCGATGTGTTTTGGATGTTGCTGATACTTGTTGTCTCTGATGACAATGACAACGTAACACTGACATTCCCCTGTCCGGCTTTGAGGAAGGATTCCAAGTCAGCCTGCGTCGAATACTCCATACTCCCCAAACGGGTGTAACTCCATGAGTTCGAGCCGTAGAAGAGCACAATCTGATTTCCGTTGTAGAGGATGACGTCGCCAGCCTGTGTTGTGGTCTGCTTGTCGCTCGTAGGCAGTGCGTGTCCCAATGCGCCCACCTTCTCGAATCCACCGTAGTCGTGAGCTTCGTAGGTGATATCTCCCTCTCGCAGTGCAGCCACCAGCGTCTGTGTGGCTGCATTATCGACCAGCACAACGGGGAGCGTCTTGCCGTCGATGGTGATGTACAATTTCTGTGTCATAGTCTGTGCCGTTACATCGCTGTCCTTTGAGCAGCATGTCAGCAGCAAAGCTGCCAGTAGTAAAAGAATATGTTTGAACTTCATTCGAAATTTTTCACTCTCGGCAAAGCAATCATGTTTTCTTCGCTCTCGCTTAATCATAATCTTCATATTTTTATTGGTTACATGCAACTGTATCTTATCCACACGAAGTCGTCGCCCATCTGACGGACGCTCTTCAGACGGAGCATGTAGGGACGGGTGTGGTTAGCCTCGATGCCGTCGAAGGCAGCGCAGAAGCCTTCGCGCCCGTCGATGGCGGCTCCGTAGATCATGCTCACCTCGTCGAGCAGTCCCTCACGCAGAAAACTGCCGTTGATATGACCACCGCCCACTACGCCAATACGCTCGCTTCCGAACTCATACTGCAGGATGCTTATCGCACGCTTCAGGTCGATGCCCTTCTCACCCGTAGCGATGTAGGAGATGCCACGCTCACGCAGATAATCAAGGTATTCGCGCGAAGCCTGCTGGCTGACGATGCAAATGCGGTCGGGTGTGTCATCCTCCGGCCAGCGTAGTGTACCACGTGTGTCCACCACCGCTTCCCATCTCTTAGTATCGTGGCTCTTGTAGAACTCCTCGCGCCCTACAGGTGTCGCGTCCTGCACCACAAATAGTTTCTTCTCAGCATAGTGGTTCAAGGCAGTGGTCTTGCCTTCTATCGTGGTGTCGATGCAGAGCATTTCCAAAGCCTCGTAGTACTCGTTGCCGCCCACCTGCTCCGTCATGGCGCAGTCGATGCGTCCGTCAATCGATGCCATCATGTGGCAAATCACGTATGGTCTCTTCATATTATCTCTTTTTTTTGAAATCCGCTGCAATTCTGTGCAAGCCGAAAGCAGAGCCAAACTTGTTTTGAGCTATGCCGAGTCACCGCCAGAACCGCGACTTGTTTACATGGTGCAAAGTTACGACGAAATCAGCTTCATGGGGTTATCTGAATCGACGGAATACTTACCAATTTTATCTTTTTTCGCTTGTGATACTCATTTTTCAGGTAAAATTTTGTAATTTTGCGGTATGGTAACAAAGGATTATCTCCATCTCAATCACGCTAACGATTACGCACGAAGCGTGGGAGCCGACACGTACCACCCGATGGTAAGTGTCGTACACTTTGATGAACTGGGCCCGATTGCCCACACGCTGAACAAGATGGGTGATGTGTATGCTTTCTTCGTACAGGACAATTTCCCTTCCGACCCCACTTACGGCATGGTTGGCTACGACACCTCTAAAGGCTCCTTGACAGCAGCCTCGCCCGGACAGGTCATCGGCAAAGCTGACGACGGCACACGTGAGGTATATCACGGCTGGACGCTGCACTTCGAGGCTGAGTTCATGCGTGGCACGGCATTCGAGCAGCGGCAACAGGACTATCACTATTTCTCCTACAACGTGAACGAGGCACTGCACACCACCGAGGGCGAGAAACATCTGCTATGGCAGTTGATGGGGATGATCAGGCGTTTCATCCAGCACCGCCGTCCGTCGCCTCAGACCGACCGCATCCTTCAGGACTACATTCTGCTGACCTGCGACTATGCGCAGCTGTTCTATCAGCGTCAGTTTCAGGATGCTGTCCGCCAACAGACCGACCTGCTGTCGCGATTCCATCGTGTGCTCGCCGACTACTACGACCGTGGCTTGCAGCGTCAGCACGGCCTTCCCAACGTGAAATATTGCGCCTCCGAACTCTGCCTGTCGCCCAGCTATTTTGGTGATGTGGTGCGAAGTATTTCTGGCGAGAGTCCCACACAAGTCATTCAACGCTTCCTTATCGGCCGTGCCAAGAGTCTGCTGGTCAGTGGCCTCACCGCTACTCAGACTTCCGAGACCCTCGGCTTCGAGTATCTCCAGCACTTCACCCGCTTCTTCAAAAAACACGCCGGTCTTCAGCCCTCGAAATATATTGCCTCGCTAAAGAGACCGTGATTTTTTTTCTAGCTTGTGCCACAATTTGAAACAAGATGACTGTAAGTTTGCACTAAACAAAGGGTATGCCTCATTATAAAAACAGACAATGTTATGTTAGGAGCAATAATTGGTGATATTGTTGGTAGCCGGTGGGAGTTCAATCCCACAAACGACTACAATTTTGAATGGTTTTCAAATGAGTGTTCATTTACAGACGACACCATCTGCACAGTGGCAGTGGCTGACGCATTGCTGAAAGGACGCGACTACGGTGGCAGCATCCATGAATGGTGCCGTCGCTATCCTCATCCGATGGGTGGATATGGCGGAAGGTTTGCAGAATGGGTTTTTAACGATAATCCCAAACCATACAATTCTTTTGGCAACGGAGCAGCAATGAGGGTGAGTCCTGTGGCATATTGGTTTGATGACCTCAATGAAGTTCTGGATGCTGCTGCTGCCACAGCTATGCCTTCGCATAATCATGATGAGGGAATCAAAGGTGCGCAGACCGTGGCTTTGGCAATATTCAAAGCCATCAGCTATCGGGAGGCCCCAATGCACATTGACGAGATACTCCGCGAATGTGTGGAATTCTCCAATTATGACATCAACATCCCGAAGTCAGCTGTATTGAACAAGTTTGACGAGACATGTCAGGGAACAGTTCCTGTGGCGCTGAAAATCATCAGTATTGCCACATGCTTTGAGGATGCCGTTCGATTGGCTGTAAGTCTTGGTGCCGATGCAGACACATTGGGTGCTATCACAGGCAGCATAGCGGAAGCCATCTGGGGAATCCCGTTAAAAATGAAACGTGAATTTGAGCCATTCCTCCCAGAGGACATGCGGCAGGTCCTTCGTGAATTTCATTCTAAACGTCCTTGCTCACAATTTATTTTGCAATAAAGAAACGGGGAAAAATTGAATGAAATAATTGCTATTTAATCACAATCTCTTTGATGAAAGGGTTGTCGAAGCCCTCCACAAAGAATTTTACCTTTGCGGTTCCTTTTTGAGTGGTGGATTGCAGGCGGACGAGCCCTTCTCCGAAGTAAGTTTTGAGTTTGGTGGTTCGCCATGAATCTTTTCTCCGCATGTCGCCGGTTTCAACGCCCAATAAGCGGATGGGACCCTCTACCTCAACCCTGAATTTCTTTGGTTGCATCTGTTGGATTCTGCCTTCTTTGTCCACGAGAGTGAGGCGGATATGAGAAACGGTGCTGTGGGAAACAGGATTGTTCCGAATGTCAGCGTTTCCACTTGTCAGTGACGCCACCTCGGAGTAATCAGGCTTTGCGGCTGACAGGACTGTGTAGTCGGCATCCAGTCTAACATCCTCGACAGGTCCATGGTTGATGAGCGAGTCTCTCATCACTTCTTTTCCTTCCTTATATCCCACGGCAAGAATCTTGCCTTGGCGTGCCGGGAGTTGGATCGTGATGCAATGGTCGTTGTAGTCTGCCGTCGTTCTTGGTTTCAACGGCAACTGCGGGTTGCTCCACATAGGGAAGAAGAACTGCACGGAGTCGCAGGTGGTGTAGCATCTTACTTCCACACACCTTGAGTCGGTGTAAGGCAAATCCCAGGTGTCCGCCATCGGAGGATACTGCCAATGGTCGGTGCCCATCGCCTGGTCGAAGCAGTTGTCACGCACCACGAGTTTCAGATAATCTTTCTCCGGGTTCCACGCCGGATGATAGAATGCTGCCTGCGGACGCTCCTTCAGGGTCATGTCGAAAGGACATGAACACCATCCCTTAGCCGGCCAGGGTGAAGACTCACCCAGATAATCCACACCCGCCCAGACAAAAGAACCGGCGATGAACGGATTCTCCTCCACGAAATGCCATGGGTTATGCTCCACGAAATCGCGGACCAGATTCTCCCGAAGTCCTGAATAATAGACGAACGCCTCGCTGACAAACATCTTGCGGTGGGGATAACGTTTGTGGTCGGCAATCATCCGGGGTTCCAGGTAATTGTATCCCACAAGGTCAGCCACATTGGCAATCTTGTCCTCAAATCCCTGTTGGCAGGCGAGCATCGTCGGTCGGGTAGGGTCTAATCTCTTTACTATCACGTTCAGTTCCCTGGCTCTGTTCACTCCCTCGTCGTCCTTGTTCCAAGCTTCGCGTACCTCGTTTCCGATGCTCCAGACGATGACGGAAGGATGATTCCTGTCTCTCAGTACCATGTCTGCGATGTCCTGATGCGCATTCGCATCGTAGAAAGGCTCGTAATAACCCGACTTCCATTTATCGAAAGCCTCGTCGAGCACCAGCAGACCGATGGTGTCGCAGATGTTCAGGAATTCAGGCGATGGCGGATTATGAGCGCACCGGATAGCGTTGCAGCCGATTTCTTTCAATGCCTTTAACCGGCGGATCCAAACCTCATCGGGCACGGCAACACCCAGGCTCCCTACATCCTGATGCAAGCACATTCCCTTCAATTTCATGTTTTTCCCGTTCAGCCAGAAGCCAGTGTCGGCATCGAAACGGGTATCCCGGAACCCGAAAGCGGTCTCCACCTCATCAACCAGCTTCCCCCTGCTGTCTTTCACCTGGGTGAGGAGGGTATATAGATAAGGAGAGTCTGTGCTCCACAGCTGCGGGTCCTTCACGAGAAGCCGGGCGGTGGACGATGATGCCACCTCCTTTCCGTTCTTATCCAGGATGACATGCGACACTTTGCAGCGGGCACCGCCTTCCACCTCTGTGTCCACATTCACTGTTCCGTCGGTATTCGCAGTCACGAAAATGCCGTTTTCCTTCACATGCACCTGATTACACATCTGCAGCCAGACATGGCGATAAATGCCCGAACCTGTGTACCAACGGGATTGCTCCTCTCTGTCCACATGCACCACCAGCCGGTTGTTTCCCTTCTTGTTGATGTAGGGGGTGATGTCGAAAGAAAAACTGGTGTAGCCATACATGTGATGTCCCAGCCGCTGACCGTTAAGCCATACCGTGGCGCGATGATAAACCCCGTCGAAATGGATGCTGAGTTTCCCTTTTTCAGACAGCCTTTCAAGATATTCAGCAGGGAGAGTGAAATCTTTGGCATAGACTCCCTGTCCGCCGGCGAGATATCCGGCTGAGCCTCCCATCTTCTGGTCGAAGGGCAGTTCGATGCTCCAGTCGTGCGGGATGGTGACGTTTCTGAAAGCCTTGTCGGATGATTGTGAGTAGGCATTGGATGTGGTGATTTCGCTTGCTGTCACCTGTGCCTGCTCCGGCTCCGTGTCATCGGTCACCTTCGTCTTTTGGGCTGTTGAGGCTGGGGATGACAAGTCGGGATTTGCGATGCCGAGCGACTGGAGAACCTTGGAAGCCTCTGCATGGCTGGCACAAAGTCTGAAGGTCCAGCCTTGGTCGAAGGTGCCTTTGATGCGCAACTTTGGGTTTGACTTCATTCCCAGGCAAATAGATGCCATGAGGAACGACAATATGATGATCCTTTTTTTCATGTGTGTGATTTGTAGATTAATCGTCATCTTTATTTTTCCTGTTGAGCAATCTTGCTGTAGAGAGCCTTGCCTTTTATTGTCAGCAGGTATTTTTGGCGGGGGTGGCGGGGAGAGTCGGGATAGAACAGACGGACGAAGCACAGGCCGACCCCTGACTTCATGGCGAGGTCTTCCTGGGTGAGGCCATACTCTTTGCGCAGGGCCTTCACGACGGCTGACAGTTTTGTCTTTTCCATAATAAACTATATTGTTTCGCATGCAAATTTATAATATTTTCTTCAAATTACATCATTTCTAATATATTTTTTCAAATGGGAGTTAATTCCTTTGGAATGGAAGTTAAATTTCTTTCTGATATTTGGAGTTAATTTTTCAAATGGAAGTTAATCCTTCGGATGGGAGCTAAATTAGGGGTCAATTGGGAGCGTTTTGCAAATTCCTGCCACGCATGAAATAACCATAGAGCTTGTAGAGACGCGCTGTGGTGAACTCAGTACAGAATCGATTGATAATCGATTGTGTGATGAGGTGGTGCAGCACTCGGCTTGTGCGAGCCAAGGAACGAAGGCGAAGCAGAAGACGCTAAGTGCAAAGGTGGGGTCTAAGAAAACAACCGTAATTAGCCTGAAAGGACATCGGCTGGGATTGTGGTCGTCCCGACCGCATATCCAACCGGCACAGCACGCTCTAAAACCATCCGCATGGCCACTACAAACTATAAACTATAAACTATAAACTTTAAACTACAAACTAATCTGTTTTGAAGTAAACGCCCGAATGGATACGCAATGCAGAATCTATTTGGGCGTTTGTGTCACTATTCAGCGAAAGCTGGAAATTCGTTTAATTCGTGGTTCAAATAAGAATCGCTGAATAGTTGCACGTACATTAACGCTCAAAAATAAAATCAAACGGTTTCCAATTCTGGCAGTATCGTAAATTCTTTACGAGGTCTCTTTTGAAGGAACATGCAATAGTAGATAGGTAGATAAGTGACTCCTTTCTTTTTGAATACTTTTCGCTCGTTTGAAAAAACGATAGCATTGTCAATGTCATATTCAGGCGTTTCAAGAAACTTTGTGAGCGCACTGTGCTCAGTATAGTCTTTCCCTGATTTTATCTCCATAGGTAATACCTTCAGTCTGTCATAGTCGTCTATAATAAAATCCACTTCGCCTTTTTTCTTGTTGTCATAATAATGAAGCTTGAAACCATGTGCTGCAAGTTCTTGAGCTACGACAGACTCGTACACTGTACCAAGGTTGATACTTTTGATGTCTTGTAACACAGCATTGACGTTCAATTCATAAAGGATGTTAGTTAACAGCCCCACATCATTGAGATAAAGCTTCACCAATCGTTTTTGTTCAGATTCTGAAAGCGGGAAACGGGGATTACTGATGGCAGAAACTTCCAGGGCAATGCCCGAATTAGTAAGATACTCAAACTCATTGGCATAGTCGGTGAATGTTTTTCCTCTTTTACCTTCAATGTTATTATATACAATGCGTTTCTTTTTGTTTTCCAAGTTGCTTGGAATAAGGTCGTATATTTTCCGAATAATCAATTTGTTGTCTTCGTCATACTGAGAGGCGTCTATTCTGTAAAGATTGTGGATATCCCGATGTGTCTGCCTGACACGCATCATGTTCCTGTCAATCAGATAATTGTTTATTGCTTCGGGCAATCCCCCTACAAGTAAATAATACTGGAACCTTTTAAGCAGAATATTATGTGTGTGCTCATCCAGAGCCTTTTCGTGAAGAAAACTCTCTTTGATATTATCTATCCATTCCTTACCAACTCCCGTTGCCCACAGAAACTCTTCAAAGTCGAGAGGATACATTTGCTCAATAGTCACACTTCCTAAAGGTACAGATGGTGTTTCAGACAAAGCGACTCCCAATTGAGAACCACTTGCGATAAATCTGTACCGCGACTCCTGGTTAAGGAATTTCAACAAGGTCATCAAATGAGGATAACTTTGTATTTCATCTAGAAATACCAGAGTATTTGTCTTGTCTCCCAGAGGTGTTGAGTGATAATTACTCAGACGCATATAGAGGTCATTAGTAGTATGAACATCTGCAAAAACCCTGTCTCCTTCCTTATCCTCTTTTAGGTTAATTTCCACAAAATGTTGAAATAACTTTTGTCCTACATAACGGATAAGAAAAGACTTGCCAATCTGACGGGCTCCGTTAACGAGCAGAATTTTGTTGGAATCTTCCATTAAGAAATGTTCCAGAAAAGGTGTGAATTTTCGTTCAAGCATAATTGTTTTGTATTAACTCGTCACAAAATTACATTTTTTTTCTTATCCAACCAAGAAAAATCCACTTATTCCGTTTTTTTAAAGGTATTTTTGCCCACTTATTCCATTTTTTTTGATGGTTTTTTACTGACTTATTCCATTTTTTGAGCTGTAAAAACACCCACTTATTCCTGTTATGCTTTTATGCGATGTCCAGCCTGGCTTCCACCACATTTATCACGAAATCTCCCAGGTGCTCCAGCTCATCAATCAAGTCGGCGTAAGCGGCCCCCAACGTGTAGTTGTATTTGTGGTTGTCCACATCTCTGATATTCTCATCCTTCAGCTGGATCCTCAATTCGTCGATTTGACTTTCAATCCTTTGCGACACTTTAATGCTGTAGTTTTCCCTACGTCCGCTTAGAATCAGGTTCATTCTTGACAGGGCGTTGTCGCACAGGTCCATCATCCGTTCAAGGCTCTTTGTCTGCTTGTCGGTGAACTCCAATTCTGACTCTCCGTTATGCCGGGTTGTGAAGGACATGCTGTAGCAGGAGTCGCCGATACTTTCCAGTTCGCTGATGATTCTGATCATCTGCCGGATTTTCATCTTTGTCTCCACGCTGAGATGGTCGCCGCTGATTTCCTCAAGAAAGCGGGCCAGTTCTTTTTCCGTGTTATCGGTGTATTCTTCTTCTTCCTTAATCTGTTTGAAATATTCCTCTGAATCATCTATTCCTTTTCCCAGCACAAACCTGCGAACCATCGCATACATTTTCTGCACCCTTTCGCCAAAGTAGGCGGTTTCTCTCTGTGCTTGAAGAACGGCGATTTCCGGTGTCTGCACCAAGTTGGCTTTGATGTATCGAAGGTTGAATTTCTCCTTTCCTGCCGCTTTGTCGGGAAGAATCCACATCACGGCTTTCTCTATGTATTTGACCAATCCGATCAGAATAGCGGTGTTCATCATGTTGAAGCAGGTGTGGAACATAGCCAGCACGACAGACAGTTGCTTCTCTTGTCCCCCTGTTTCCGGGTTATACCCCACTAATCCGCAAACGAAATTGACAAAAGGATAAAAAAGGCATAAAACCCAAACGACACCAAAGATATTAAATAGCAGATGTGCCATGGCGGCTCTTCTTGCCGGCGTGTTGGCGCCTAAAGCCACGATGTTGGCGGTGGCTGTTGTGCCCACATTCTCTCCGAGCACCAGTGCGATACCAAGGTAAATGGGCAGTACCCCGGTGGAGCATAAAAGGATGGTGATGGCCATGACGGCGGCAGACGACTGCACGATGCATGTGATGACCGTTCCGATGAGCAGGAACACGATGATGGTTAGATGGCTGGATGTGTCGAAAGATGAGAAAAATTCAACCACGGAAGGATTGTGTTCCAGGTCCAGCTCTTTTCCCGCATTGCTGAGCATCACTAACGAAAGGAACATGAAAGCGATTCCAAAGATGAAGTCGCCAAGGTTTCTCCTTCGTTTGCTGTAGAGCAGAAGCATCCCGAGGAAAAATGCGGGGAAGACCACCATCATCAGGTTCAGGCTATATCCGACGGATATAATCCAAGCTGTGAGTGTGGTTCCGATGTTGGCTCCCATGATGACGGATATGGCCTGACCGAGTGTGAGCAGTCCTGCAGAAACGAATGAAACGGTCATCACGGTAGTTGCCGATGACGACTGAACGGCTGATGTTACGAGTGTTCCGGTCAGCATGCCCATAAAGCGGTTTGTGGTCATCTTTCCCAGCACATGCCTCAATTGTGGTCCTGATATCTTTTGCAGCGACTCACTCATCATTCTCATTCCAAAAATCAGGAGTCCCAAGGCTCCCAACAGTTCAATTGCGATAACGAAATAACTTTGCATAATTATGAATATTTTTTGCAAATTTAGCTATATTTCCTGCATCTGCCCAAGCTGAATCAGTTACGATTATGTTACGTAATTAGAATGTAACGTTACTTCCCTGATTTAATCTGCATACAGGCAGTCGATGTATGAGCGGGTTTCCCTGAACATAATCATCAGTGTCACTTTCTTGAGCGTCTCCTGGTTGACGATGTACTCGAAGGGGAAGTTACTGGTGAATTCTTCTGTAAAATCTTATGAAACGAAGAAATTCTATGCTGAACGGTTTTCCTGGCAATTGTAGGTTGCTGGGTGCTGAATTTATATTGAATTGATTGGAAATGTGAAAGAAAGTGGATGAAAACTTGGGTGACACTTTTTTTATTATTATCTTTGCATAATGGGGCTCAATCATTTCTGTGAGAACCGAAGAGAATTTAACAATGAGGAATCGAATTGTACTATATAGGTTTGTTGTGTTTGCTGTTTTCATGATAGTTGGCCTGTCATCGGTCATGGCACAGCAGAACCGGAATGAAACAGTTCGTGGGCGGGTTGTGGATAAAACAACGGTTCAGCCGCTTCCTTATGCATCGTTGCAACTATACAGGATTTCCACGCGCAACGAAAACAAAAAGGACACCACGTTCGCTGCTGGATGCCTTTCGGACGATGATGGCTGCTTCTCTTTTTCCAAAGTCTCTGCGGGCATCTATCAGTTACGGTTATCTTACCTTGGCTATAAGCCGCTGACGTATGCTTTTGAGAAGAGACGCCGGCAGGGTCTTGTGCTCGACTCCCTCTCCATGGAGCCCGACATCGTGAGTCTTGACGAGGCAGTCATCACAGCCAACATGCCCAAGATGGTCGTGAAGGACGACACGGTGGTTTATAATGCCGATGCTTTCCGCCTGCCTGAGGGATCGGTCATCGAGTCGCTGGTGGAGGTACTCCCCGGGGCGACCATCGACGACAATGGCGAGATTACCATCAACGGCAAAAACGTGCGGCGGTTCAAGTTGGACGGCCGTGACTTCATGACTGGCAACAACAGTGCTGTGATGAAAAACCTGCCCTCCTATGTTATAGATCAGGTGAAGGCATACGATGAGAAGAGCGACCTCTCCCGCATGACGGGGATAGACGACGGCGAGGAGGATTTCGTCCTGGAGTTCGTGACGAAGCGCAGCGCACGGCGCGGACTGCAGATGAATCCCGACGTGGGATATGGCACCGACAACCGGTATGGCATCCGTCTGACAGCCATGAAGCCCTTCGGAGCCACCCGCTTCACCTTCATGGGCAATGCCAACAACGTGAACGGCCGTAACTTTTCCGGCCGCGGCGGCCGTGGCAGGGGTAACAATAACGGGCAGCGTCAGACGAAGACCTCCGCGCTCGACGTGAGCTATGAGAATAACCGAAACCTGAAAATGAGCGGACGTGTGACATGGGACCACAACGATGCCGACAACTGGAACCGCACAGGCTCCGAGAACTTCGTCAACACCCGTGGCGGCTCATTCTCCAACAGCACCAACCAGAGTTATTCGCGCAGCAACAGCTGGACCGGCAACATGAACCTCCAATGGACCATCGACTCGCTCACCACACTCTCGTTCCGGCCTAATGTGAGTTTCTCCACCAGCGACAGCCGCAGCCGCTCCTCGTCGGCTTCGTTTAATGCCAATCCGTTCGACTATGTCGATAACCCTCTGGGCGACGACGGAATCACTGCTATGGACAGTCTTGACTTGATTGTCAACGGCCGTCAGGGAAAGTCGATGAGCTACGGCGAGAACAAAAACATCACATCGCAACTGCAAATATATCGCCGATTTGGCAACCGTGGGAGGAATATGGCTCTGAACACCAATATCAACTACCGCGACAACAGCAACCGCAACGCCAATTTGTCGAACGTGCATCTCTACAAGACTCCCGACCAGTGGGGTAACGACTCAACCTATCAGACCAACCGCTACACTGCGTCACCATCCGACAATTTCAGCTATTCATTGGGGCTGACCTATACCGAGCCGTTATACATCTTTAAACCCAAACCGCAAGCGGAAGACACGCTGACAAACTCCAGACAGCCAGGCCGTGGAAACCGCAGGGGAAACCGTGGAGAGAACCGGCGCAACACCGGACTGCAGGGAATCTTCCTCCAGCTGAACTACAACTACCGCTACAGCCATCAGAAGAGCGACCCGCTGACCTATGACTTTCCCGACATCTCGGATGAGGCTTTCCAGAGCGTGCTGCACGACTACCGCGAATGGGAACGGCTGTTCGGCTGTCTTGACAACCCATACGAAACATATCTTTCCGACCGCCTGAGCCGTTATTCAGAACGGACCGAATACGGACACAACATCAATGTGCAGTTGCGCATGGTCCGTGAGAAGCTGAACATGAATGTGGGGGTGTCAACCCAGCCGCAACGCTCACACTATATTCAGCAGTATCTGGGGCATCCTGTCGATACCGTACGCACGGTTGTGAATATCTCGCCAACACTTAATTTCCGCTACCGTTTCAACCAGCAGACCAACCTTCAGGTGACTTTAAGAGGACAGACTCAACAACCGTCGATAACCCAACTCCTCGACATCTACGACGACACCAACCCGCTCTCCGTCCGGATGGGTAACTCTGGGCTCAAACCCTCGTTCACCACGACGCTGGAAGCCAACTTCCGGAAACAGAGGACTCCCAAGTTCGTGGAAGACAGCTTGGGTTTTCAGGTGCCTAAAGCCCAACGCCACTGGAGCTACAATGCCAATGCCAGTTTCCGCCGCACAAGCAACTCCATCGGCAACATTGTCACATACAACGAGAGCACTGGCGGCCGCATCTCCCGTCCCGAGAATATTAACGGCAACTGGAGCACAAACGGCGGTGTCTCGTTTAATCTGGCGCTCGACACGCTGAACCGTTGGGACATCAGCGGTTCGATGAGAGGCAGTTACAACCACCACATCGGATACGTGAACCTGAACAGAACCGCCACAGCAGACCGTAACGTCACCCACACGTATAATCTCACTCCAAACGCCTCGTTAAGTTTCCGGAACAAGTGGCTCAGTTTTTCCATTAACGGCAGTGTTACCTATGCAAGAACGGAAAACAAACTGCAGGCTTCGCGTAACCTGACCACATGGAACTTTCATTATGGCGGAAACACGAAGATAACCTTTCCCTGGGGCACCAATCTCTCCACGGACTTTCACATGCACAGCAAACGTGGCTATAGCGACCGTTCGCTCAACACAAACGAATTGTTGTGGAATTTACAACTGTCGCATAGTTTCCTGCGCGGAAAACCGCTGACAGTGATGTTGCAGTGGTATGACATTCTCCATGAGCAGTCTAATTTCTCGCGTACGGTCAGCGCCAACGGCTGGACCGACCGTGAGGTCAATGCCATCACCAGCTACGCCATGATTCACGTGAGCTACCGTGTCAATTTGTTCGGCGGCAGAAACAGCGGTGGCAGAGGAGAAGGCCGTCGTGAAGGCGGATTTGATGGCGGACGGGGCGGACGCCGTGGCGGAGGTGGACGTCCTGGCGGATTCGGTGGAGGCCGTCGTGGAGGCGGTGGAGGGGGCCGCCGATGAACAGTCAAAAAACATACAGAGCCCCGTCACCAGAACGCATGAAAAACCGTACCACCGAAACGCGCTGGTGCGTCTAAAAAAACCAACCGTAATTAGCCCGAAATGACATCGGCTGGGGTTGTGGTCGTCTCGACCGCACATTCGACCGAGCGCAGCACGGTCAAATACCATCCGCATGGCCACTAATAACTATAAACTACAAACTAAAACCGGTGCAGCACGGTCTATATTGAAAACATAATCCTCTGCTGACAGGCAGAGAAAATGGCTGCAGATGAAATCCCGTTCATCTGCAGCCGTTTATGAATTGCACAATGGTATGTGTTATAATATCTAAATGTCTAAAAACTAACTGCTACGGTTTGTAGAGGTTGATTTCCTGTCCCTGTGTCAGCTGAATTCGGATTGAAGTGTCGGTCTGTGAGGTGATGTCGAACTCCTTGAAGAACTTTGTGGCTTTGAACAGCTCGTCGGCATGTGGTGCCACAAGCTCCTCCATCCGTTCCTCGGCAACTTTGTAGATGACATCCTCATCACTCTGCAGCACCTCTTTTATTTCCGGGTCGTCGGATTCCAGCTTAGAGATGGTTGGGCTCATGCGGTCCTTGCTGAACGTGCAGACCATGTGGTTGCCCTCGCGGGTGTAAGTGCCCATGAAGGTGACGGCTCCTTTTGCCCTGACGCTCTCCATCTCGCCACTGACGTTGATAATCAGGTCGATGTTGTCGCCATTGAAAAATAGGCTGAGTCCCACCTTGATATCCAAGCCTAGACGGATGTCCTTCTGCTCAATCACTTTGCCCACATACTCGTTTGCCATGTCCTCAAACTCCTTGTCGGCGTTATACATTCCTTCTAATTTCTGGGCGTTAGCCATGACGCTCATCAGCGCTAGCAATGTTGTAAGAATAAATTTCATAGCTCTATAATTTTGTTTTTTAAATGGAGTTAATTTTTCAAATGGAAGGCAGCTCAATATATCATGCAAAATTCAGCAAAATTATTGAGATATGCAAGTAAAAAGCAGGTTTTCTCAGATTTAATCACTAAATATGCAGTGATACTTTTTTTGTATGCTATTTTTTGTTTTTGTAGAGAATTAGATTATTTTTTGTTTTCCTTTTTTGTCAACACTAGATTTGCCAGGCATACGGCGTATTCGGTTTTAGTTTTTTTGTTTCGCCATGCGAGGGTGTAGCTGACAGTTGCGTTGGTCACTTCGTATCCTTTTTCTTTCCATCGTTTCAGGTTTTCAATACAGGCTCCAGACAAGGCAGCTATGTGCTCGCCCTGAGTGGTAAGCAAAAAGTCGTTGCGGTAAATCAGCGGATCTCCACTTCGAAGGAGCAGGATGTTTTTTTTACGGATTTTGTCCTTGAAGAAATCTAAAATTACATCGTGCATGGTCAATGCGACAGAAACCGAAGAGCTGATGGAAGGAGGATTGAGCAGAAGATAGAGATTCAGTTTGGCGCGTGTGAGTCCTACGTAATAAGTCCGCATTTCGTTGGTTTCCAGCCTGCCGGGGATGGGCGACATCAGATAGACGTTGTCGAACTCCCGTCCTTTGGCTTTATGGATGGTGCTGATGAAGATGGACCTTCCCTCAGCCGTTATGAAGTCCTCGATATTCGATTCAAAGATGTACTCGCGCAGGTCGCTGAGGTAGTAGGTCTTGTGTGTAGTCTCGAAATCAGTGAAGAAATGCTTTATGACATCAATGCATTTGCTGGTGGCGTAGGTCTCTAATGTAAGTTGTTTCGCTGTCTGCCATTGTTCATGGGATATGGATATCTCGTTTTCTGCCGCCAAATGTTTGAGGAAATAACGCACCTCAGCTAGGTTGCCGAAACGGAATCCGCCCATTGACTGTGCAAGTGTGACATGGAATCCGTGTTGTTCCACCTCGTATGCCATCTGCATAGCCTCCTCGTTGGTCCGGGTGAGGATGGCGGTGCTCCCTTGGGCGCTCAAGTCTGCTTCTTTCATAGACTTGAGTTGTTTAACCTTACCAGTCTCCTTCGTCGCCGAATGAATAGGTGTGCGTTTCATTCGGCAGGGTATCCGTTGTACGAACCGGTTTGCGGAATCGACGATGGCTGAAGCAGAACGGTAGTTGTCGGTCATCTCATAGAGTTTTGAATTTTCCTGTTTCACGAGCGACTGCATATAGATAGCGTCAGAGCCTCTGAACGCAAAGATGTTCTGGTCGTCGTCGCCTACTGCAATCACACGCATCTCTTCGTTCTGCCGCATCAGCGCCTGTAGCAGTCTGAAATCGTCGGCGCTCATGTCCTGTGCCTCATCGACGACGAGCACACTCTTGGCAATCTTCGCCTTTTCCACCTCACCGTTCTCAATCATCTCTGCTGCATCACGAACCACATTGT
>JAEEGF012513475.1_pt1 | contig 21073 bp, 14 predicted proteins | sample 9134171 | NCBI WGS metagenome assembly JAEEGF01 (sample SAMN16246542, study PRJNA631951) | gut metagenome | biome: gut microbiome; feature: rumen; material: AP-attached | host: Bos | place: Iran: Karaj | collected 2018-10 | reverse complement strand
GCTGATACAGGAATCCGGGATTTGTGCCGGGCTCAACCTGGAACCATGTTCCCCACTCATCTACAGAAAGGCCGATCTTCTTCTCGGGATCATACTTGTCCATGATGGCGGTGTGGCCGTTGATGTACTGATCCATGCGATAAGCTTTGAAAAGAGTCTCGAAGTAATCGTCATCATTGAACTCTGTAGCGCGGTTCTTGTTCTCCCATGTTCCGGGAATCGTGTAGTAGTGCAGGGAGATGAGATCCATGAAACCGTGCTGCTCCTTGGGTACATGGTCAAAGCATGTATCAAGAACGCCCTCAGTCCAGTAGTAGTCATCGTTGTTGGCGCCGCAGGCAACCCTCATGATAGGCTTCTCAGGGTCGTACATCCTGATGAATGTCTGATAATTCCTGTAGAGATCTCCGTAGTACTGAGGTCTCATGTTTCCGCCGCAGCCCCAGTTCTCGTTTCCAACGCCGAAGTAGTCAACTCTGAAAGGCTCCTCATGGCCGTTCTTTCTGCGGAGGTCTGCCATGGGTGATACTCCGTCGTAGGTCATGTACTCAACCCACTGGCTCATCTCATGCACGTGTCCGCTTCCCACGTTGCCGTTTACATAGGTCTTACATCCCAGCTGGCGGCAGAGCTCCATGAACTCATGAGTTCCGAAGCTGTTGTCCTCCATAACTCCGCCCCAGTAGTTGTTGATTGTCTTCTTTCTCTTAGCCTTGTCGCCTATACCGTCCATCCAGTGGTAATCATCGGCAAAGCATCCGCCGGGCCAGCGAAGCACCGGAACCTCGATCTCCTTAAGGGCGTCGACAACGTCCTTCCTCATGCCGTTCACATTGGGAATGTCTGAATCCTCTCCGACATAGAGGCCCTCATAAATGCATCTTCCCAGGTGCTCTGAGAAATGTCCGTAAACCTCGGGCTCGATCCTTCCCATTTTTCTGTTTTCGTTGATAACCAGTTTTGCCATTACTCTTCCCTCTCTAAAAAAATCACGCGTTTATTGTTCCCCTTCATCTGCCAGGTACTTCACGCCCCAGACAGAGTGATTGTTGCTTCCAATTGCGGTAAAGCACAGTGTATTGTTCCCGGCTTCATCCTTCATGTTTATCATAACACCTTTATAGGTCACATCGCCCGAAGTAATTGTGATAAAGTTGCTGCCCTCTGCGATCTCATAGCTCCCCTCAAAAGAACCGCTTATCTTACCATCCGCAAAAGTACACTCCACAGGCTCATTGACAAGGTTGTTGACATCCAGTCCGTGATCCAGAAGATAGAACGTTCCCTCCAGATCCTTCATGCCATATCCGGCCTCCGACAGGCTCTCTCCGCAAGTAGCAAACGGAAATACGCATGGCCATCCATCCTCGTTCATGGCCATCTGATGAACTCTCACTGCGTGGAATTCACCGTTGTTCTTGAACCTCTGGTGATAGACCACATACAGCTTCCCGTCCTTGTCCTCGAATGTCGACTGTCCACCGGGCGCCATGTAAGTCACATTTAAGCTTGGCAGCGTATAATTGCCCATGAGCTTGACGCCGTAATCAGCGTATCTGTCCAGCTCACCCTTGATTCCAAGACTTGCTCCCGTGACATCAACGTAGGTTCCATCGGGGCTTTCACTCCTGAGAACCCTCATCTGATATCCGCCGTCAGTCTGCAAGTTTCCATAGGATAAAAAGAGATAATAATACCCGGTAGTTTTGTCGTAGTGGATATATGGTCCTTCGATGGAATGATGGAAACCGCCGATAATTCTCTTGCCAAAGTAAGCATCTGTCTCGGTATCATCATTGGTCTCAGGCCTTATGGGCTCTCCCGTCTCCTGATCAAGCTCAAGAACAAAGATTCCTCCTGACCAGGACCCGTATACCATCCACATGCGGTCGTCCTTGTCGTAGAACATAGCCGGGTCGATGGCATTAGGCCAAAGCTGATTGTTATAGGCTCCGCCCGAGATATATCTCTGCCTGGTCTTTACGTCATCCCCCATGATCTCCTCATAATTGGTGAGATCCAGGTCAGACTTGGTAAACCCTGAATAGATAATGGTCTTCTCGTAGTGAAAAGGGCCGCCGATATTGTCAGAAGTTGCCAGACATATGTTGGATTTGATATAGGAAGACGTAGTGCAGAAGTACATCCAGTACTTGCCCGTCTTTTTATTATAGATAACGCTGGGAGCCCAGACAGAATAACCATTCTGCTCGTTCTTTCCGACAAAAGAAAAGGCGTCGTAGGGCTCAGCAATGACATTGTCAAAAATCTTGTTGGAGCCATTCACACCATCGGCCCAGGTCCTCCAGTCATCCAGATCTGTGGAAGTTGCAGCTGTCATGTGGGTTCCGTAGCAGTAATAAGTCCCATCATCTCCCACTATAATCTGTGGATCGTGAAGTGATGCTCTCGATTTGGCTGATCCTTTTGCAATATCTTCCACCGATATCTCCTCCGGCAGCACCGACTGCTGCTCTGTCTGCGACTGCTGCTCCTGCGCAGCATCCTCCGCGCCATCCTGAACTGCACCGGCACATCCTGCCAGTCCGAAACTCGCAGCCATGGCGCATACAGCAATCCTTAGAAATTTCTTATACATAAACACTCCCCAAGCCTATAGCTCATCAATTATAGGAAAAGACAGGTCGGCCCTCCGCATCCCATCTCACAGGCATAAGTCTTGCGTGCCTGTTGGGGTTGTATAAGGGATCGCCTTCTATAGTCTCTTCGCCTCTTGCGTGGTAAACGCAGATGTCATTGCCATTCTCATCAACAGTGAAACTGTTGTGTCCGGGTCCAAAAATCTCCACCCCTTCGTCGCTCTTAAGAACAGGATATCTCTCCTTGGTCCAGGATTTGGGATCCAGAAGATCACTGTCTTCATCTGCTGTCAGCATGCCCATGCAGTAGGCCTTTCCGGTCTCGCTTGCAGAATATGTCAGGAATATCTTCCCTCCGTGTTTGATAACCGCAGGTCCCTCATTGACCCAGAATCCAACTCTCTCCCAGTCGTAGTCGGGAGTTGTGAGCATGACCTGCACGGTTGCCAGTTTCCAAGGTTTCTCCATCTTTGCGATGTAGAGATTGCTTATCTGCTTACCTACACCGACCTTCTCGGCCCAGACGTAGTACCTCTCGCCTTTATTCTCAAATACCGTGGCATCCAGAGAAAAGGCTTCAAAAGAAAACTCGTCGTCATCTGCTCTTTGCATCTTGCCAAGTTCTCTCCAGGTTCCGGTGATCGGGTCTTCATCTTTGCACTCAAGCACATAGGGCCTGATCTCCCAGATATCATCCTTGTCTCCGCCCGCATAGTAGATATACCATGCGCCATCCAGGTAATGGAGCTCCGGAGCCCAGATGTGAATGCTCATGGGCCCTGACTCGTGCTTGTGCCAGATTTCCGTCTCAGGTGCATCCGCAAGACCTGCAAGACTGTCAGCTTTCCTCAGGCAGATCCCGTCATAGGCAGGAACCGAAGCAGTAAAATAATAGGTTCCGTCAGTATGTCTGTACACATAGGGATCAGCCCTCTGAATGATCCATGGTTCGTTATAAACTATTTTCCCCTCAGTATTCATAACATTTATCCTCAGTTTATCAGTATCTTAACTAAATTTTATTGCCCTGAAAGTAGCATGTCAACGAATATTTTAGTTATAATTGAAATAATTTAGATATTTGTATGATTGAACAAAAAAAATAGATAGTTTTGTGCATTATTCTGAGGGTTTACTACAAAAAAAGAGCATCAATTTTTGGTCATAATGCCAAGAATTTGATGCTCTTCAAAAACTCTTTAGATTTTTCTATAAGTATTTTACAGCTTACTGATAAACCTCTCCAGACGCTCCATGGCAGCCTTGAGATTCTCCAGTGAATAAGCGTAGGAAACTCTGATATATCCCTCGCCGCAGTCACCGAAAGCAGTTCCCGGAACCACAGCAAGCTTCTCTTCCTTCAGAAGCTTTGTGCAGAACTCCTCGCTGGTCATTCCGAACTTCTTGATGCAGGGGAATACATAGAAGGCTCCATAAGGTTCAAAGCAGGGAAGTCCGATCCTCTCAAACTCGCTAAGGAGATACCTTCTCCTGTGGTTGTACTGCTCCTTCATCATCTGAACATCTGCATCGCCGTTCTTCAGCGCCTCAACCGCAGCATACTGGCTGGTGGTGGGAGCGCACATGATTGCAAACTGATGGATCTTTACCATCTGCTCCATGATGTTCTCAGGTCCGCAGGCGTAGCCAAGTCTCCACCCGGTCATGGCGTAGGCCTTGGAGAAACCGTTTATCAGTATCGTTCTCTCCTTCATTCCGGGAAGGGATACGATGGATACGTGCTTTCCGCTGTAGGTCAGCTCTCCGTAAATCTCATCGGAGATCACATAGAGGTCTTTTTCAATAACAACCTTTGCTATCTCCTCCAGGTCGCTCTTTTCCATAATGGCACCCGTGGGGTTGTTGGGGAAGGGCAAAACCAGGATCTTGGTCTTGTCCGTAACCTTATCCAAAACCTCCTGGGCTGTAAGCCTGAAGTCGTTCTCGTCCTTCAGCTCGATTATCACAGGAACAGCGTCTGCAAGAATTGCGCAGGGCTCGTAGGAAACATAGCTGGGCTGTGGAATGAGCACTTCATCTCCCGGGTCCACCATGGCTCGCAGAGCCAGATCTATGGCTTCAGATCCGCCCACCGTGATAAAGACCTCCTTGACGGGATCGTAGGTAACGCCCTGAGTCCTCTTTATATAAGCTGACACCTCAGTTCTGAGCTCCTTAAGTCCTGAGTTTGAAGTATAGAAGGTCCTGCCCTTTTCCAGGGAGTAGATGCCCTCATCCCTTATGTGCCAGGGCGTGTCGAAGTCCGGTTCGCCCACACCAAGGGAAATGGCCCCTTCCGTCTCCAGAACGATGTCAAAAAACTTTCTTATGCCTGATGGCTTGATATCAACCACCTTTTTTCCGATTGGATTCCTCATGGTGAAACGATCTCCCTTGTGTCTTCATACTTCCTGGCAAGAATTGTGCCGTGGTCCTTGTACTTCTTAAGGATGAAATGTGTGGCTGTGCTCAGAACAGTGTCCAGAGTTGAGAGCTTGTTGCTGACAAAGCTCGCCACTTCCTGAAGGGTCTTGCCCTCGAGGATGACCATGAGGTCAAATCCGCCGCTCATGAGGTAAACACTGGTAACCTCGGGATATTTATAGATTCTCTCAGCGATGCTGTCAAAGCCAAGTCCCCTCTGGGGTGTGACCTTGACCTCGATAAGTGCGTTGACCTTCTCGATGCTGGTCTTGGACCAGTCGATCATGGTGTGGTAACCACAGATGATGCCCTCTTCCTCCATGGCCTTCAGCTCGTTGGCCACAAGGAGCTCGTCCGCTCCCAGCATAACGCTCAGGTCATGCACGTTTATCCTGCTGTTTTTCTCGATCAGATTAAGTAACTCTTGTCTTGTGCTCATACCATTCTCCTTGGCTTATTATCTCGATTAACATATTTATACTATATTACTACAGATTATGTACCTGCGGAACACTGTAAAATTCAGTATTTTTTGACCGGCCAATATCCCGCAGAGCCTGTCACGACAAAATCCTGTGGATCTCATCGGCCTGGGGAAGCTCCAGAAACCGCTTCTCATCGTCATTGGTGATGATGCGGTCGTTCCCCTCTCTCAGATATCCGATGACTTTAGCATTGATGCCCTTCTCTTCGAGACCGGTTAAAAGAGCTTCCTCCTCATCGCAGGCAATCAGAAGGGATCCGCACGATGTCAGCATGTAGGGATTCACTTCCAGGAATTCACATACTTCAATAGTCTCCTGCCTTATGGGGATGGACTTAAGGTTTACTTCAAGGCCGCATCCCGCCCGCTCTGCAATCTCCCAGAGAGCAGCAAATATGCCGCCCGATGAGATGTCATGGACCGACGCGCCCCCGAACCTGCCGACGACTTCCATCTCAGGTCTGATGTCCAGGAGCTTTTTGAAGTCTATAGCTTCATCTATAAAGGGCAGCGGATACCTGGAAGATAGTTCTGTCCGTTTCTCTTTTGCGAGGATGGCCGTGCCCTCCAGGGCTGTCCACTTTGTGACTATTAACGCCTGCCCAGGTTTGGGCTTTCTATTAGCCGATAAACTGCTTTCGTTTCTGGCGCCGCCTTCATTACCGCAGGCCCCGTAAGTTCCCACCGCCGACGCAGTTATGACAGGCCTGGCAACCGCCGTCGTAACCTCCGTATGCCCGCCTGCATATGGCACCGACAGCTCTTTTCCCGCCGCGACAGCGTCCTTAACGATGACCTTCAGCTGCTGCTCCTCCGCGTCCGCCGGCAAAAGTATCGACAACGTGAAGTGATCAGGCTCAATTCCCTGTGCTATAAGTGCATTCACCGCCTTCATCACCGCATAGTAGCCGCCGTCGGAAATGTTCGCCACCACCGGACTCACGGCAGAAAAGCACTTTTCTTCATTAGAAAAAGCGCAGTCTGACCCTACAGCTGCGCTTTTTACGTCCTTATATTCCGTTCTTATCTGTTTCAAAACCGAGCGCTTCAGAGCATTCTCGGTAATCTTGCCAATTCTCATATACACTCCGGATTATCAGTCGCCCTCAACAGCCTCTGGATTGTCCTGCTCCTCGGCTGTTGCCTCTGCAACTACCTGGGCCACCTCGTTCTGCTGCGCCAGCAATGCATTAGCCGCATTCACCGCATCAGCTGCTGCCTGGGCTGCCGCAGCCTCGCCCTCGGTTCCGACTGCGCTGCCGGCGTCCGCCAGCGCCTTTGCCACAGCCTTGACTGTGCCTGCATCACCGGTTGCCATAGCTGTCTGAAGCTGGGACATTGCTGTTCCGTCTGCTCCGCCGGTGCCCACTGTTATGATCTTGGGAACCATCTTGTAGTTGCTTGAGTTGATGACTTCCCTTGTTGTCTCGCCGTTTTCTGTAACAACCTTCCAGAGCTGCGCCTTGTAGCCAAGGTGAGCTGACTGGGTGCTCACATAGCCAAGTGCATGTGAGGGATCTGTAACAAACTCATCTGCTGAAGCAGGAGTCGTTGAAAGCACCTCGCTCTCATAGGAAACCTTCCTTGAGGGGTCTCTGTCCTCCACACCGTAGATGGTGAAGGTAATGTGCTTATCCTGGGTTGTATAACCCTCGATGTAAATGGGGTGCTCCTTGTTGTTTACAAACTTGAAGTTCTTTCCGCCTGACTCAGCAATAGCTGCATCGGCAGAAGGATCAACATAGGTTACGATCATGGAGTGATTATGTCTCTCTGTCACTTCAAGCTCTGACAGGAGAACTGCGTTATAAAGAGTGGTAGAAACCTGGCAGATTCCTCCGCCGACACTCTCAACCACAAGGCCGTTAAGGTACGAGCCTGCGGGGAAATATCCGTTTGCCTCAGTGAAAGGAGTTATGGTATCAAGAACAGAAAACTCCTCACCGGGATAGATGGTTGAACCGTTTATAAGGCTGCAGCCGTTGGCCACGTTTGCGCTTCTTGAAGCACCTGAAGTCTTGTAGCTTGTAGTGAAGGTTCCGAGGACGTCCCTTACCTTCGAGAGCTCCTCTTCGCTTCCTTCCGGCTCGTCAGCCACAACAGTCAGGCTCACCAGATTGTCGCCATCACCCAGACCGTTCTGAATGTAGCTCTCTATTGATGCCACCGACTGGTCCTTGTCTACAACATAACCTGTCTGGCCATCGGTAATCTCAAAGCCGTCTGATGTCTTTTTCAGTGTGAAATTGACCTTTTCCTGGTCAAAAGAATCTGCGCATCCATTGACGATCTCCTCGATGGCCTCTTTCTCGTAGCCATAAGCGATGTCAAAGACGTAATTGTTCTTCTTAAGATCCTTCAGAGCCTTGTATCTCTGAATGATATTGCCCTGATGACCAAGGGCGTAAGCATCCTCAACGATGCCCGTGTTGCTCCAGTACAGGCCGATATCCCAGCCGTTAAATGTCTTCTCTCTGCCCTCCCCGGCGGAAAGAGTGATCTCCTCATCGGACAGCTGATCCACATAGGCAGAAACTGCCGCCTCTGCTTCAGTAAGGTTCATGCCCGAAACATCCACATCGCCGATGAATACGCCATCCGCAATGGTTCTGTGGTCCGTGTCGGCTGCAAAAGCTCTTTTCCCGGGGATCACTAATCCGAGAAGCAGCAGCAACACAAGGCCTCTAAAAAATTTTTTCATAATACTTCCTCTGTGCTATTATGTAAATATACACCCACGATTTCTGAAAGGATATTATAGATGAAATTCCCTTTTTTAGCAAGTTTCATACTCCTCATCATTTTCTTTAATCTGCGCAGCCGCAGGGTCACAAGAAAAGTTGAAGAACAGGAGCAGGACTTCTGGGCCAGGGAGTCCGAATCCAACAACGTCAGGAAAAAGAGCCTTGACACCCTGGAGTATGTTCACATACCCTTTGACCTTCTTCCCTTCGGCACTGCAGGCGACAATGGCATACTGCAGCAGGCTGAGGACGACCTCACTGCCCTGAAGGATGAAAAGATCGTAAACCTCACCGGAATATCCAACACCGACTTAAAGCTTGAATATGGCACGGCGAACATCACGCCCCTCACCCAGTACGACCAGAATTACACCGCATTAGTTTGCACCCTGCAGACCTGGGGGCAGGAGCTCTACAATCAGGGGCGCTTTGAGGACGCCGCGAAAGTTCTTGAGTTCTCAGTCAAGACACGGACTGATATCACAGCAACCTACAGACTTCTCATCGATATGTACAAAACAAAGCTTGGCTACAATGAGGAGGAGATAAACAAAAAGCTCGAGGGGCTTATCCCCATCGCCAAGAGTCTCAACTCCTTAAGCCGCAATACCATATTAAAACTCCTTGAGCCCCAGCCTGAGACTCAAGGAAATGATTAAAGTGTCTTTATAAACCTGTCGAAGGCCTCCCGGCCTTCGGGGGTTCTCTTATAAACTCCGGCGTCTTCCAGAACATGCATGAAGACTTCACCTATCTCATTCCGGAGGATCTCATCGATATTGCCCTCGTTTATATCTGAATACTTTTTGCTGAACTGATCCACCCAATCGGCGTGCTTTTCCAGATCTTCGCTTGCCCTGAGATCTTTTCCCTGAAGGATGGCTTCCTTTAAGTCTGCCATTTCGGTCTTTAAGCGGGCGGGAAGAACTGCAAGGCCCATTACCTCAATAAGGCCGATGTTTTCCTTCTTTATATGATGGAGCTCTGCGTGGGGATGATAAACGCCGAGAGGATGCTCCTCTGTTGTGATGTTGTTTCTGAGAACCAGATCCAGCTCGTAGTTATCTCCGCGCTTTCTCGCGATGGGTGTGATGGTGTTGTGGGGTGTTCCATCAGTCTCAGCAAAGATGAATGCAGCCTCATCGGTGTAACCTCTCCACTTGTTCAGGATTACGTCAGCCAGTTCAATCACCCTCTTGTAGTCGGGAGCTGAGAGCCTGATGACAGACATGGGCCATTTCACGATGCCGCTGTTTACGTCTTCAAAACCTGCTACAGTGAAGGTTCTTTCAACTTCTGCCTTAGCCATGGCGAAGGTATAGTGTCCGCCCTGGAAGTGGTCGTGGCTTAAGATAGAACCGCCAACGATGGGAAGGTCGGCGTTTGATCCCACAAAGTAGTGAGGGAACTGCTTAACAAAATCAAAGAGCTTGCAGAAAGTGTCGTGCTCTATCTTCATGGGGATATGCTTTGAGTTGAAGACGATGCAGTGCTCATTGTAATAAACATAAGGTGAGTACTGGAATCCCCACTTGGAATCCTGAATAGTCACAGGGATGATCCTGTGGTTCTCTCTTGCGGGATGGTCGACTCTTCCTGAGTAACCCTCGTTCTCCCAACACAGCTGGCACTTGGGATAACCGCTCTGCTTGGCGTTTCTTGCTGCCGCGATGGCCTTGGGATCCTTCTCGGGCTTGGAGAGGTTGATGGTGATGTCCAGGTCTCCGTACTCGGTAGGGGCGATCCACTTCATGTCTCTGGCAATGCGGTAACGTCTTATGTAATCTGTGTTCTTTGAATAATCATAGTAGAAGTCTGTGGCCTTCTCAGGGCTATCATTGTACTTGTCCCAGAACTTTTTGATAATGCTGCTGGGGCGCTCAGTCATCTCGCCCATGAGCTTTGTATCAAAAAGATCCCTGTAAACTACGCTGTCGTTTTCGATAAGTCCGTTTGCTGCGGCATAATCATTGAGCTCTTTTAATGTAGCTTCCAGGTATGCAGCGAGCTCTTTTTCATCGTTGGGAACCTCTGCGGAGAGAGCTTCGATGTCCGCTGCCTCGAATTCTGCTGCGTCCAGGCCAAGCTGGATCAGCAGTGAGTTTACGGTGTAGATGATGTCTTCTTTTTCTATAAGGCCTGTGTGAAGGCCGTAAGCAACCAGTTTGTTGATGGCGGTCATTTTATTTCTCCTTAATTATCATTTCGCGGTGTGTGCGGTTCAGGTTTTTGCTTCGATTGTAGGCCATCCGGCCTTGGCAACATATCAAAGTACCTGAGGGCCTCCGCCTATCTCAACAGTGTAGAAGGTAGCGTCATAGCCGATCTTCTTTTTGTAGTTCTCTCCAACTGTCTTCTTAAAGTTCTCAATGGCTTCATCCTTAACGATGGATACTGTGCATCCTCCGAATCCGCCGCCTGTCATTCTTGAACCGATAACTCCGGGGATCTTCCAGGCCTCTTCAGCCAAAGTATCCAGCTCAACGCCCGTTACGTCGTAGTCGTCTCTGAGCGACTCGTGGGACTGTCTCATAAGCTCGCCGAAGTGATCGATGTCACCGGCTTTCAGAGCCTTTACAGCCTCGATGGTGCGCTGGTTCTCATATACTGCGTGCTTAGCCTTCTTCTGCATGTCGGGGTCAGTAAGAAGGTGCTTGTTGGCCTCGAACTCCTCAATGGAAAGATCGCCCAGTCCCTTGATATCAAGTGTCTTCTGGAAGATGGCCAGTGCCTGCTCACAGGTGCTCCTTCTTGCGTTGTACTGGGAATCAGTCAGCTTGTGCTTCTTATTTGTATTAGCAATGATGATCTTGGCGCCCTCAAGTTTGATGGGTGCATATTCAAAAGAAAGATCGGCGGTATCAAGGAAGATCGCGCTTCCGTCCTGTCCCATGGCAACTGCAAACTGATCCATGATTCCGCAGTTGCAGCCGTTGAAGTTGTTCTCGGAGTACTGTCCGATCAGGGCAAGATCCTGATTTGATGCATCAAATCCGTAGAGATCTCTTAAAATGAATCCTGTCAGAACCTCAAGCGAAGCTGATGATGAAAGGCCTGAACCATTGGGGATGTTTCCGTAGATGACCATGTCAAAGCCCTTGTCCAGCTTCATGCCTCTCTTTTCAAAGGCCCACACAACTCCCTTGGGATAGTTGGTCCATCCGGCCTTGTCATCAGGCGTAAGGTCATTGAGTGATGTCTCCACAACGCCCTTTCTATCCTGGTTTACGGAAAAGAACCTGATCTTATCGTCATCTCTCTTTGCTGCTGCACCATAGGTTCCAATGGTCAGCGCGCATGGAAATACATGTCCGCCGTTATAGTCTGTATGTTCACCAATGAGGTTCACCCTTCCCGGTGCAAAATATGCCTTAACCCCATCTCTTTTCCCAAACTTCTCCTCAAAGCTATCCAGTACTGCCTTCTTCATCTCAAGATCAATCATATAACCCTCCTGCATATCATGTCGTTGTTTCCTGTCATTTACTGACACCATAATACCCCAAAACCGTATTATTTTCTATGCCACATTGTTCATGATATCAGTCAAAATGTTAAGAGCTCCACTTTATCCCAAATTGGTCGGCCCCAGCCATGAGCCGCCGGCTTTTGTCGCAAGTCGCCGGGCCATCGTGTCAAGGCGATGGTATTTCTGACGCAACTTAATATGAACGAAAATCGAGGCCCCAGGCAAAAAAGCAGATCTGCGAATCTTCATGACGAGGCGATGATTTTCAGAATGGAAGAAGCTGAAAATACCGACTGCTCTGACTAACAGGAAACGAGGTATTTGCAGCTTCTTGCGTTCTAGAAAATCACAACGCAGGAATAGTGAGCAGAGATGATTTTTTACCTGGGGCCGACGCATTCCGTCAAAAAGAGCCACTGAGAATATTCTCAGTGGCTCTGCGGATAGCGTATGTATCAGGACTTCGCAGCTTCGAGAAGCTTGTCCTTGAGCTGGTTCTCGATCTGAACGAGCTCGGCCTCGGCCTCGTGGCGTTTCTGCTTGCCCTCGGTCTGGATCTTGAGCACTTCGTCCAGTGTTGTGATGAGAGACTCGTTGGTGTGCTTGAGTGTCTCGATATCGACGATTCCTCTCTCTGCCTCCTTGGCTGACTCGATAGTTGCAACCTTGAGTGCATCTGCGTTCTTGCGAAGCAGTTGATTGGTCATGTCGTTAACCTCGCGCTCTGCCCTTGCAGCCTGCGTAGCATGCTCGATGCCCATGGCGATGACCATCTGGTTCTTCCAGAGCGGAATGGTGTTTACGATGGTGGACTGGATCTTCTCAGCCATCATTGTATCTGAAGACTGAACCATACGGATCTGAGGTCCTGTCTGCATAGCGATGGTTCTTGTGAGCTCCAGGTCATAGAGCTTCTTCTCGAATCTGTCGCACTTGTTGGCGAAATCCTTTGCTGCCTCTGCATCCTCAGGAAGTCCTGAAGCTGCTGCCTTGTTCTGCAGCTCAACGAGAGTTGTTGCTCTCTCCTGCTCAAGCTTCTTTTTGCCTGCCAGGATGTACATTGTGAGCTCTTTGTAATAGTTCAGGTTCAGGTCGTACATCTTGTCCAGAACTTCCACGTCCTTAAGAAGTGTAACCTGATGTTTCTCCAGCTCGTTGCTGATAGTCTGAACATTGGTCTCAGCCTTTGCATACTTAGCCTTCAGACCTTCCAGCTTATTCGTACCTCTTTTGAAAAGAGCTTTGATTCCCTTCTCATCCTCATCGATCTCGAAGCCCTTGAGCTCGGTAACAAGGCTTGTGATCATGTTTCCGACTTCGCCCATGTCCTTTGTGCGGACATTCTCAATGGCCTTCTCAGAGAAGTCTGCGAGCTTCTTCTGTGTTCCAACGCCGTAGTTCATGATGCCTGTGGTGTTGGAGATGTCGATCTGCTGGCTGAAGTCCTCAACCTGCTTGAGTTCCTCAGGTGTGAGCTGTGCCTCCATAGCAAGATTTCCGTTTGACTGCTCCTTGGCAGCCTGTGCTGCCGGTGCCTCCTGAGCCTGTGCTGCTCCAAACTCGAGTGAAGGTGCTACCGGTGCTGCACCGAATTCTAATTCTGCTCCCATATCATCCTCCTGAATACTTTTTTATATAGAAATTTCTTTTACATACAGATTTACTTGGGCTGCGTCTGTGCCTGCGTCCCGCCAAACTCAAGCGTCTGCCCTGCCTGTGCCGTCATACCCTGGGCTTGTCCTGCCATTCCCTGAGTCTGCGCCCCGATACCCTGACCTTCCACGGCCAGACCATCCTGAGCCATCATTGTCTTCATAACGGAAATGTCTGAAGAAATATCCCATGCCATATCCTGGAACATGCCGTCCAGAAGGCTTTCAAACGCCATATTGATGGTGTCCATGGCATCATCGATCTCTCTCTTTGTCTGAGTAATATTCTCTCCGACCTCAGGCTGCTTATCCAGTTCCACGTAGGCGTTCAGCAGTTTCTTGGTTGTGGGAAGGTAATAGTTCATGAGCTTGTGAAGCTCGTCCGCTGAGGTGGGATCTTTTTTCACCTGTGCAAAGATCTTGTTCATGATCTCTTCCAGCCTGTAGAGCTTGTTGGACATCTCCTCAGTATCAGGAATAACATCATTGATATGCCTAACAAAAGCTATGTACTCCTTGCCCTCCTCCAGAATCTCAACTGCGTTGGCGGGAAGGTTCTTGTACTCTTCATTTTCAGCTCTGAGTTTCTCTGCAGCAGCCTTCTTCTGATCCTTCTCTCTCTGCTCTCTTGCCATGCGGTCGCTCTCGGCTCCGAGATACTGCTCATAGGCCCTGTCAGTCACCATGCAGACCTGCTCTGTGCTATCAAGTCTGGCCCTCGGAAGGAATCCCGACTTGATCATGTCCTTTATGTCTTTTAAGACCGACTTGTCACTTTTTATTACAGCCCTGGCAAGGTCCGAAATGTTAAAGTACTCCGCATCCTTAAGGATCGAACCGTACTGGTAATACTTCTTGGAAAGATCGTATTTCTTTCTGCCCCTTATGAACAGAAAAACACAGGTTGCGATCATGACACCCAATACTATGGATCCTATGGTTCCCGCCATCGTTGTGTCAAACAGGGATCCCAAAAAAGGCATAAGCAGAAACGCACCGATAGCTGCTGAAAAAGTCATCTGAGGAACTCCCAGGTACTTGCTGATCTTCTTCTGAAAGAACGGGATAATCTTGGGCTGGGGCCTCGGCTGAACAGCCGGCTGCTGTCCCCGCTTCATCTGGCTTGAGTAATTGACTTTTCTGTCTACACTCACCGACTTAACAACCCTTGCCACATCTGCGTGGAGCGTGCTGTAGTCGTTCCTGTCTATGGCGCTTGATACGCTGTTTAATATTTCATTTCCTGCCTGTAAAAAATCCTGTATATCCTTTTGCAAAACTTTTTCCTCTCACATTTATACTCCAAAATGCAACTACCATTTTACAGTAAATCCCGCGAAAACACAATGTTTCGATACTTGTAATACTGATATTTTACATATTACAATGAAGAAGAGGTGAACAAATGGAAAAAGCGTATAAGTTACTTTTTAATACTGAGGAATCAGACGATCTCTACGTATACTGCTGCGGACTTTCCCAGACACTTCCGGGGCACAGCTTCGGACCCGCGTTAAAGCCCCACTTCATGATACATTTCTGTCTAAGCGGAAAGGGAAGCTTTACAATTGGAGGAAAGACCTATCCCTTAAAGCAGGGCTACGGCTTTCTCATCGTTCCCGAGGAGCTCGCCTACTACGCCGCCGACGAAAAAGATCCCTGGACCTACGCCTGGATCGGCTTCGGAGGCCGCAGAGCTGCGGAAGTTGTGTCACAGCTTGGACTCTCTCTGCAGCAGCCTGTCTTTAAGAGCAATTCGCAAAAAGAGATCTATGACATAGTAAAGGACATGATGGATCACAACACCTTCAGCGTTGAAGATGTCCTTAGGAGGAACGGGCTTCTGTCCATGTTTCTGTCTGTGATCGCATCCGGAATCAGCGTCACTGCAAGGAGTGACTCCGGAAGCGCCAACAACTACGTCACCAGAGCCCAGGCCTTTGTCAGGAGCAACTATTGCAACCCCATCAAGGTGACGGACATCGCGGACTATGTGTGCATCAACAGAAGCTATTTGTATACGCTCTTTGAAAAGACCCTTGGCATCTCACCGCAGCAGTACCTGACCAGCTACCGCATCGCCAAAGCGACGGAGCTTCTGCAGCTCACCCAGCTTCCCATCGAATCCGTGGCCATATCCTGTGGCTATACCGATCCGCTGGTCTTCTCCAAGGCCTTCAAGCTGGAAAAAGGCATGTCTCCCTCCGCCTACCGCAAGAGTCTCCCCAAGAGCGACACCCCGGCCGGCAGCAAGGAAAACCTCATACAAGTCGAAAGGCTCATCGAGGAGAGACATATGGATTCCAATGATCCGAACTAGGACATGAAATTTCCGGATCTGGGTACTTTTTTCACAAATAAAAAGCAGCTATGCATGAAAGATTCAAGCATAGCTGCTTCGTTTTCATTTATGCTGTTTTACAGTTTCAGCCGATTTTACAGCTGCAACTTATCCAGATGCCAAACCTCGTCCACATACTCCTGAATAGTTCTGTCTGATGAGAACTTGCCGCAGGAAGCGGTATTAAGCAGTGACATCTTAGCCCAGCGTTTCTTATCAGCATAAGCATCTGAAATCCTTCTCTGAGCCTCAAGATATGCCTCGAAGTCCTTCAGGATGAAGTACTGGTCTGCCTTGTTGGAGTTAATTGTATTCAGCAGGCAGTTGTAAAGCGGTCTGAAGAGCTCTCTGTCGTGGGAGAAGGTTCCGTCAACAAGGCTGTCCAGCACCTGCTTGACGTTGGGATCCGAATTGTAGATATCCATCGGATTGTATCCGCCGTGCTTCTCGTACTCCATAACTTCCTGAGATGTAAGTCCGAAGATGTAGGCGTTCTCTTCACCGACTTCGTTCACGATCTCTACGTTAGCTCCGTCCAGAGTTCCCAGTGTAACCGCACCGTTGAGCATCATCTTCATGTTTCCTGTTCCGGAAGCTTCCTTACTTGCTGTTGAGATCTGCTCTGAGATATCAGCTGCAGCAAAGATCAGCTCTGCGTTGGAAACCCTGTAATCCTCGATGAATACAACCTTCAGTCTTCCCTTGATATCGGGATCGTTGTTCACCACTTCAGCAACAGAGTTGATGAGCTTGATGGTGAGCTTGGCTGTAAGGTAGCCGGCTGCTGCCTTAGCGCCAAAGATGTATGTCTTAGGATAGAAATCATTGGCAGGGTGAGCCTTGATCTCTTTGTACTTATGAATAACCTGCAGAATGTTAAGAAGCTGTCTCTTGTATTCGTGAAGTCTCTTAACCTGTACGTCGAAGATGGACTTGGGATCTACCTCAATGCCGTTGTGCTCCTTGATGTAAGCTGCAAGGCGCTTCTTGTTCTGGTACTTGATGTCCATGAACTCCTCAAGGGCCTTCTTGTCATTGGCAAAGCTCTTGAGTTTCTCCATCTCGGACAGATCTGTGATCCAGCCGTCTCCGATCTTATCTGTAACCCAGTCTGCCAAAAGGGGATTGGCGTGAAGAAGGAATCTTCTCTGGGTGATACCGTTGGTCTTGTTGTTGAACTTCTCGGGCATCATCTCGTAGAAGTCCTTGAGCTCTCTCTTTTCCAGGATCTCGGTGTGGAGCTTGGCAACGCCGTTTACTGAGTGGCCGCCAACGATGGCAAGGTGCGCCATCTTAACCTGGTTGTCGTAGAGGATAGCCATGCTTCTGATCTTGGCCTGAACGTCGATTCCTGCGGAATTGGTGTACTGGCGCATGATCTGGTCGACGAATCTTCTGTTGATCTCGTCAACGATCTGATAAATTCTGGGCAGAAGCCTCTGGAAAAGATCTACCGGCCACTTCTCAAGCGCCTCAGCCATGATGGTGTGATTGGTGTAGCAGCAGGTCTTAAGAGTAACATCCCACGCCTCGTCCCATGTGAGATAATACTCATCCATGAGAAGCCTCATGAGCTCTGCAACAGCCACTGTGGGGTGAGTGTCGTTGAGCTGGAATACTGCCTTCTCGTAGAACTTCCTGATATCGTCGTGCTTCTTAAGATATCTCTTTAAAGCTGTCTGAACAGATGCAGAAATGAAGAAATACTGCTGTTTGAGTCTCAGCTCTTTTCCTGCAATGTGATTGTCGTTGGGATAGAGGACTTCGCAGAGCTGGCTGGCAAGATTCTCCTGCTCAACAGCCTTCTGATAATCGCCCTTGTCGAAGGAATCCAGCTGGAAGCACTGTACAGGCTCCGCATCCCAGATTCTTAAGGTATTTACTACGCCGTTTCCGTAGCCCACTACAGGCAGATCGTAAGGAATAGCCTTAACTACATGATAGCCTTCCTGCTTAAATACAGTCCTGCCGCGGTCGTCGGTGTACATATTTACATAGCCGCCAAACTTAACTTCCTTGGCGTACTCATTTCTTCTGAGTTCGAAGGGATTTCCGTTCTCAAGCCAGGCATCCGGCACTTCCACCTGATAGCCGTCCTTGATCTTCTGCTTGAACATACCGTACTTATAGCGGATTCCACAGCCGTAAGCCATGTAGCCAAGGGTTGAAAGAGAATCCAAAAAGCAGGCTGCCAGTCTTCCAAGACCGCCGTTACCAAGGGCGGGATCCGGCTCCTGATCTTCCATCACGTTTACATCAATCCCCAACTCGTTCAGTGCGTCTTTTACCGGCTTGTAGGCCTGAAGGTTGATCAGGTTGTTGCCGAAGGCTCTTCCCATAAGGAATTCCATGGACATATAGTAAACGATCTTCGGATCCTGCTCGTCCGCTGCCTTCTGAGTTGTCATCCAGTGGTCAACGATGGCGTCCTTTATGGCATAGGCGCTGGCCTGGTAGAGCTCCTGGTCCGTTGCCTCATCCATTGTCTTCCTGTACAGAGTCTTTACGTTGTACTGGACACTCCTCTTGAACAGGTCCTTATCAAAGGATAATTTCTTCTTTTTCATGTTGCCTCCTCATAGAAAATCTACAAAATTGTATAGGAATTTTGTTTCACCCAAAACACCATATACGTAACTATTTTACTCCAAAAAGGCCCGCAATTCTATAAAATATCTGTGAAAAAATAGCGCATTTGTGCGGAAAAAAGCTAAAAGAAAGCCTAAAACGACCGGACTCCCGCCAAAAAGGCAAAAAGAAATCCCCCGCGCACCGCTGCATAAGGGGGATTTACTGAAGGAGTGATAACACGCCCTGGTTGGTCTGGTTGGCCTGAGCCAGCATGGACTGTCCTGCCTGGGCGAGAATATTGTTGTTGGAGTACCTTACCATCTCCTCTGCCATGTCCGTATCTCTTATGATGGACTCGGCCTGCTGGGTATTTTCAACCACGTTGCCCAGATTGTTGTAGGTGTGCTCCAGTCTGTTCTGGTATGCTCCGAAAAGAGCTCTCTGAGCGTCAACTACTGCCGCTGCATTCTTTACTTTTGTAAGACCCTTTGACGCATTCTCCACGGTCAGCGTGTTCAGGTCATTGATCTTAAGAGATGTATTGTTCAAAATGTCATAGATAATGGGAATTCTGTTATCCTCTGTGCCGTCTGCGCCGGCCTGGATCACCAGCTTCATGGTTCCGCCGTAGATGTTTCCCTCAAATTCCTGGGATTCGTAGTTGCGCATCCTCACGTTTCCGCCGCCGCTGGTCGCAAGGTCCATTCCGGTAATGGAGTTGATCCTGTCAACAACGTCCTGTCCGCTCTCCTGAGAATTGACGCTCACCCTCAGAGTAAAGGAAGCAAATCCATTTCCCAGCTGGCTTCCGGTTGTTGTTCCATCGTCGCCTGTGAAGCTATAGCCGACTGCACTGTCGGGATTTATATTAAAACTGATATAAAGATCTCCGCCCACTTCACTGTCATCAATGATTGAACTTGTCTCATCGTCAAGAGCTTTCTGTATTGAGTCCGCAAGTCCGCTTCCTGAGAATGAATGAGAGATAAGATATTTTCCACCGCGGTTGTTGTATTCCCACCAAAGACCTCTTGCTTCATCTCTGTAATCAGGTGCGTTAGTCCAGACACTGACGTTGTTTACTGCAGTTGCGGAAAACGTATCGGGAGTGGATGGTACTGTATCCTCATCCTTTGTCATGGTAAAAGAAAAGCTCATGGTACCAGCGGTGTCACCTGCAGGGCTCTTGTTGTCAGACGTTCCGGCTATATGACCTGTGTCTGATCCGGAGTTTATACTCCTTCCGCTGACCAGACCACCCAGATAAGTCATGCTTCCTGAATTGATGCTTATTCTGGGATTGCTCATTGAAGAGTAAATATTACCTGTAAGGTTATAAGATGTGGACGCATAAATACCGTTTCCGTTAAGAGCTGTCACAACATCATCCATAGTTGCATCTTCATCGATAGTGAGCTGAAGTCTTGGAGTTATCCCTTCTGCGCTTGGATACTTACTGTAATCCATCGTGCTGCTGTTAAGGGACAGATCCAGTCCGTTCTTTTTAATATCGTCAAGAGAAGGCATGGGAATCGCATTGCTTTCATACTGCACTCCGTCATAGCCGGTCCACTTTACCTTTATACTGTTTGCACTTGCAGCAAAGTTTATCTGGCCGTTTGCAGGCCATGCACCTTTATTGGTCTCGGTAATTGTTCCGTTGTAGTAGCTGGTCCCGTTGTTCCAGGTAAATACCGGACGAGTTTCTTTTCCTATTACCTTCCTGTCTTCGGACTGCTCATCCCAGATCTTTCTGTCGTTGAAAGTTGTTGTATGGAAAGTCCTGTTGCTCTCCATCTTAAGCTGCTGGATTTCCTGATTTATGTACGTGCGGTCTTCATCAGTAAGGGACTCTGTGGCAGCCTTTACGCACAACTCAGTCATGCGGGCAAGGATATCGTCAATCTCAGCAAGGGCGCCATCTGCTATCTGTACATAGGAGATGCCGTCCTGAACGTTATCCTCAGCCTGGGTGAGGCCGCGGATCTGTCTTCTCATTTTTTCACTGATTGCGAGTCCTGCTGCGTCATCTGCAGCGCGATTGATCCTGTAACCGGACGACAGTTTCTCAGCCGACTTGGCCTGACGGCCGGTCGTGATTCCAAACTGCCTATCTGAATTCATCGCCGCAAGATTGTGCTGGATTACCATACAAAGATCCTTCTTCTGCTACTGTCCCGTACCGCCTGTACAGGAGTGTCCAAAAATAAAAAAGCTTCCGTGCATGTAATTCCGCATCCTTGCGGTCAATAATAATATCGGCACTATCACCCGTAAACATAAGGTAAAAAAAAAATTAAATTTCATTTCATTTTTTTTTATGAAATGTTTTTTCAAAAAGCCATAATGTTTCGGACGCGTCTTCCGATATATCTTGTAACCAAACATAACTCCCACAAAATTATGACTGTGGAAGATACGGGTTATGAATGGCCCCCTGGGTGTGTGATTCAATAAAGGGAAAAGAGACCTCGATAGCCGCAAGTGCTTTCGGGGTCTCTTTTCGTTTATTCTTTATGACTATTTATTTGTAAATCCTGTGCCTTATACAGTGCTCAGATCTTCTCAACGCCGATCGTAACCTTCTCGCCGTTGATATCCCACTCTTTTGCATTGGCCACGTCGCTGCCGTAAACAACTTCGTTTGCCAGAACCTTGGTGGCGATGCTGCTCTCATTGGCCTTTACGATCTCAGCGAGCTTGTCGTTGCCGTTTAAGGAAACCTTGATGTGATCCATAACTTCGAATCCGGAATCCTTACGCATTGTCTGAACCTTACTGATAACCT
>JAEEGF012140828.1_pt1 | contig 21076 bp, 17 predicted proteins | sample 9134171 | NCBI WGS metagenome assembly JAEEGF01 (sample SAMN16246542, study PRJNA631951) | gut metagenome | biome: gut microbiome; feature: rumen; material: AP-attached | host: Bos | place: Iran: Karaj | collected 2018-10 | reverse complement strand
GTTATCGTGTCGGCATACATTATCACCGTTCCGTTCAGGTTGCGGGCGGCACGGCCAGCGGTCTGAGTGAGCGAGCGGTGCGAGCGCAGGAATCCTTCCTTGTCGGCGTCGAGTATAGCCACGAGCGACACTTCCGGCAGGTCGAGTCCCTCACGCAGCAGGTTCACGCCCACAAGCACGTCGATGTCGCCCTTGCGCAGGTCCTCAAGTATGCGCACACGGTCCATCGTGTCCACATCGGAGTGTATGTAGTTCACACGCACGTTCTTGTCCAGCAGATACGACGTCAGTTCCTCCGCCATGCGCTTGGTCAGCGTAGTCACGAGCACACGCTCGTTGCGCTCCACCCGCTGCTGTATCTCCTCCATCAGGTCGTCGATCTGGTTGAGCGTCGGGCGCACGACTATCTGCGGGTCAAGCAGTCCGGTCGGACGGATTATCTGCTCGACGAAGGCGCCGCCCGTCCTCGTCAGCTCATAATCGGCTGGCGTGGCTGAGACGAAGATGGTCTGCGGTGTCAGCGACTCGAACTCCTCGAACTTGAGCGGACGGTTGTCCTTGGCGGCCGGCAGACGGAATCCGTACTCCACAAGGTTTTTCTTGCGTGCCGCGTCGCCGCCGTACATGGCTTGTATCTGAGGCACAGTCACATGGCTCTCGTCGATGACCAAAAGGAAGTCCTTAGGGAAGAAGTCCAGCAGGCAGAACGGCCTTGACCCCGGCTCGCGCCCGTCGAAGTAGCGCGAATAGTTCTCTATGCCGGGACAGTAGCCCAGCTCGCGTATCATCTCCATGTCGTAGTTCACACGCTCGCTTATGCGCTTAGCCTCAAGCATTCGGCCCTCGGACTCGAAGTACTTGACCTGCTCCTGCAGATCGGCTTGTATCTTGTTTATAGCCATGTTCACGCCCTCTTTCGTAGTGACGAAGATCGTGGCTGGGTAAATCTGGAATTCCTCGAACGACTCAATCTCCTGCCCCGTCACTGGGTCGATAGTGAGTATCTCGTCTATCTCGTCGCCCCAGAACACGACACGGAGCGCGAAATCCTCGTAGGCCACGAAGATGTCAACCGTGTCGCCGGTGACACGGAAGTTGCCGCGCGTCAGCTGTATCTCGTTGCGCACATACTGGGCATCGACGAGCTGGCGCAGAAAAGCGTTGCGCACTATCGTCTGCCCGCGGCGTATTGATATGAGGTTGTCGTGGTAGGACTGCGGATTGCCTATGCCGTAGAGACATGACACCGACGACACCACGATGACGTCGCGCCGTCCGGAGAGCAGCGCCGTGGATGTGGCGAGGCGCAGTTTATCTATCTCGTCGTTTATGGCGAGGTCCTTCTCTATGTAAGTATCGGTGCTGGGGATGTACGCCTCCGGCTGGTAGTAGTCGTAGTATGACACGAAATACTCCACGGCGTTGTTGGGAAAGAACGCCTTGAACTCGCCGTAGAGCTGCGCCGCCAGCGTCTTGTTGTGCGACAGGATGAGCGTCGGGCGCTGCAGTTTCTGTATCACATTAGCCACGGTGAATGTCTTGCCCGAGCCTGTGACTCCGAGCAGCACCTGCGAATGCGCTCCCTGCTTAACGCCCTTCACGAGTTCCTCTATCGCCTCAGGCTGGTCGCCTGTGGGCTTGTAGTCCGATGTCAGTTCAAAATCCTTCATCAAGCAATCATCATCACTAAGCCGTCAATCACCAACGGTCGTCCTTCTTCTGCATATTGTCAACGTCGGTGTCCAGCGGCATTATTATGGCGCAGATGATATAGATAATCAAGCCGCCGAAGCCCAATATGGCAAGTATCACCATTATGACTCTGATGAGTGTCGAATCCACTCCATCGAAATAGGCAGCTATGCCGCCGCAAACGCCAGCTATCTTCTTGTCGGTAGAAGAACGTGTAAGTCTTTTTACATCACTCATAAGTCTTGGTTTTTTATTAGTTCAATCACAAATATACCAAAGCGCACGCACTTCAACAACAAAAAAACGCATAAAACAACATGAAAAAGAGCGTTGTGCAAATTAATATCCACGTTATCTCATTATTGATTAAATTTGCAGAATACGCGTCATCACACAAGACGCAAAAAAGACAATAAAACACTAAACAACAAAAAGATATGTTTTCATTCATCATTGCACTTGCTGCCTTGGTCGTAGGCTACATATTCTACGGCAAGTTCATAGAAAAGATATTCGGAGCGGACAACCGCCCCACCCCGGCTGTGACCAAGGCTGACGGCGTGGACTACATCGTCATGCCGACATGGAAGATCTTCATGATCCAGTTCCTGAACATCGCCGGCACAGGACCTATCTTCGGCGCCATCATGGGAGCCAAGTTCGGCCCGTCGTCCTATCTGTGGATCGTCTTCGGATGCATCTTCGCCGGCGCAGTGCACGACTATCTCTCCGGCATGCTCTCCATGAGAAACGAGGGCGCGGGACTGCCTACGCTCGTCGGCAAGTACCTGGGCAACAGGACTAAGAACGTGATGCTGGTCTTCACAGTGCTTCTGCTCATCATGGTGGGCGCGGTGTTTGTTTACAGCCCGGCGCAGATACTCGGCGGCATGACCGAAGGCTTCTTCGACGAGAAGGAGACCGCCATGTATGTGTGGATTGTCGTGATTTTCGTTTATTACATCATAGCCACGATGATGCCTGTTGACAAGATAATCGGCAGAATCTATCCGCTGTTCGCGTTCTCGTTGCTGTTCATGGCGCTGTCGCTGCTCATCATGCTGTTCGTCAAGTGGCCTTCGCTGCCTGAGCTCTGGGACGGACTCGGCAACAGGACCGAGAGCCTCGGAGTCATGAACCAGCCTATCTTCCCATGCCTGTTCATCACCATAGCTTGCGGAGCCATCTCGGGTTTCCACGCCACACAGTCGCCGCTGATGGCGAGGTGCGTCAAGCATGAGAAGTACGGCAGACCGATATTCTACGGCTCAATGATAACCGAAGGCGTCGTGGCGCTCATCTGGGCGACCGTGGCCTCATACTTCTTCTTCGACGGCGGACACGAGGCTCTGGGAGCGCCTAAGGGACTCGGCACATCGGCGCCCGAGGTCGTGACCATCGTGGCAGACGGATGGCTAGGCAAGTTCGGAGCGGTGCTGGCTCTGCTGGGAGTCGTGGCTGCGCCTATCACATCGGGCGACACGGCGTTGCGCAGCGCGCGCCTCATCATAGCCGACTTCGCCAAGCTGGCGCAGAAGACCATAAAGAGCCGACTGCTCGTGTGCATACCGCTGTTCGCGCTGACAATGCTCGTGCTGTGGTTCAACATAGAAAAGCCGGACGGATTCAACGTCATCTGGAGCTACTTCGGATGGGCGAACCAGACGCTGTCGGTGTTCACTCTGTGGACCATCACCGTGTTCCTCGCCTTGAGCAAGAAGCCGTACATCATCACAATGATTCCGGCCGTGTTCATGACCGGTGTCTGCACAACGTTCCTGTTCATATCCAAGAACTCGCTCGGCTCGCTCGAGGTGTTCAGCAACCCCGTCATCGGCTATGCCGTGGGCGCAGTCAGCATGGTGTGCAGCGTTGCGCTGTTCGCGCTGTGGCTGAGGAAGCAGAAATAATAACAAACAAAAACCATACAGAAACAACAGACACCGCAATGCAGTGTCTGTTGTTTTGTTATGGAAGCACAATGACCGGCAAGAAAAAACAGCCGCTTCGCGAGAAATCGAGCAAATTGACATAAATCAGACAGAATGACATTTTGTTTGTGCCACGGGTTCACACCCGTGTCTATGCTATTTTCGCCCCTTAGGGGCTTTGCGCATCTGTAGTCCTGAAAGGACGACATATCATCAGGCAGGGGTGTAAACCCCTGATGAAAAATCAATATGAAAACAGAACCCCGAAGGGGTGAAACAAAAAATAGGAATGCCGCATTTCGGCTGTCGCTCAATGACCGGCATAAAGGATAGATCGCTTCGCGAGAAATCAAGCAAATAACAACAAATCAAACATAATGCTCTATTAGAGCGATTTGATTCTATTTTGAAGAATTTCTGTCCGTAGGGCGCTAATTCCCAGTGCTTCGGTTTGGTTGGGCTGCGCTCACTTCGGCTGCGCTCACTTCGGCTGCGCTCAGTGACCGAATGCTGAATGACCGAATGGGGCAGGAATAAGGATAACAAAAAAGCGTCTGTACATTGCGTACAGGCGCTTTTTGCATTACTATGATTGATTTGTAGGAAATCCTAATAAATGGCCTCTGCGACCTTCCTGACGCTGTCAACGGCGCCGTAGGTGAAGAAGTGGAGGCAAGGGATGCCGAAATCTATCAGTTCCCTGCACTGCTTGATGCACCATTCGATGCCAAGGGCTTTGGCGTCGTCGTCGTTCTTGCACTTGAGGGCCTCGTCCACGAACTCCTTAGGGAGGTTGGTGTTGAAGGTCTTAGGCAGGGCGGCGAGCTGCGACAGCTTGGTGAAAGGCTTGATGCCCGGTATGATAGGTACGTTGATGCCAGCCTCTCGTGCCGCCTTGACGTAGCTGATGAACTTCTCGTTGTCGAAGAACATCTGCGTGACCACATACTCCGCTCCGGCATCCACTTTGGCTTTCAGCCAGTGCAGATCCTGCTCGAAGTTAGGCGACTCCTCGTGCTTCTCGGGGTAGCCCGCCACTCCGTAGTGGAAAGGCTTGACCGTCGCTTTTATAGGCGAGCCGTCCACGAACTTGCCGTTGTTGAAGTCGTTGATCTGCTGCTCCAGCTCCAGAGCGTAGCTGTATCCATCCTTCACGGGCTTGAAGATGTTCTCGTCCTTGGCTTTGTCGCCACGCAGCACCAGCAGGTCTGTAATGCCGAGAAACTGCAGGTCCAGCAGTGCGTACTCGGTGTCGTCCTTAGTGTATCCGCTGCAAAGAATGTGAGGAACGACAGTGACGTCGTACTTATTTTTTATGGCTGCGGCTACGGCTACAGTGCCAGGTCTTTTTCTTTCCTTCCTTTTCTTGTACACATTGTCGCCCACTTCTTGGTAAGTGATTTCGCTGCGATGTGTCGTTATGTTGATGTGATGGGGTTTGAAGTCCATCAGTTTGTCAATGGAAGCGAACAGACCTTCGGTGCCCATGCCTTTAAGCGGCGGCAGTACCTCAAAAGAGAAGGCGGTTTTGCCTTCTCTATTTAGTTCAAGATTTGACATGCGTACCTCCTTTTTTAGGGGTTACTTGCTGTACTCTTTTCTGATTATCTGTGCAGCCTCAATCATCTTGATGAGTGATTTCTTGGTTTCGTCCCATCCTCTTGTCTTGAGTCCGCAGTCAGGGTTCACCCACAGCAACTCAGGGTTGATGTAAGTTGCAGCCTTGTGCAGGAGGTCGATGATTTCCTCGGTGTCAGGCACGCGCGCGGAGTGGATGTCGTAAACACCAGGACCGATCTCGTTAGGGTACTTGAAGTCGCGGAACACGTTGAGCAGCTCCATCTGCGAACGTGAGCACTCGATGGTAATCACGTCGGCGTCCATAGCGGCGATGTGCTCGATGATGTCGTTGAACTCAGAGTAGCACATGTGAGTGTGTATCTGTGTGTCGTCCTGCACGCCACTCGCGCTAATGCGGAAGCTCTCGACAGCCCACTTGAGGTACTCGTCCCATCCGCTCTTTCTCAGTGGCAGACCCTCTCTGATGGCAGGCTCATCGATTTGTATAACTTTGATGTTAGCCTTCTCGAGGTCAACAACCTCGTCTCTTATAGCCAGGGCGATCTGCTTGCAAGTAGTGGCTCTTGGCTGGTCGTTGCGGACGAATGACCACTCGAGGATAGTGACAGGACCTGTCAACATGCCCTTCATAGGCTTCTTAGCCACGCTCTGTGCGTATGAGCTCCAGTCGACAGTCATCGCGTGCGGACGAGTGACGTCGCCGAAGATGATAGGAGGCTTAACGCAGCGTGAACCGTAACTCTGAACCCAGCCCTTCTGTGTGAATGTGAATCCGTCGAGCTGTTCGCCGAAGTACTCGACCATGTCGTTTCTCTCAAACTCGCCGTGTACCAGGACGTCAAGTCCGATTTCCTCCTGCCACTCGATGCACTTCTTGGTCTCCTCCTTGAGCAGTCTGTCGTACTCCTCGGCAGAGATTTCGCCCTTCTTGAACTTAGAGCGCCATGAGCGCACCTCTTTAGTCTGAGGGAACGAACCGATGGTAGTGGTTGGGAACAAAGGCAAGTTCAGGCTCTTGTGCTGCAGCTCTTTGCGGACGCTGAATGGCGACTTGCGCTCTGCGTCCTCCTTCTTGATGGCAGCGACTCTCTGCTTAACAGCCTCGTTGTGTATCAGTTTTGATGTCTTCTTGTCGGCGATGTCCTTCTTGTTCTGCTCGTATCTTGCGTTTACGGCAGCGTCAGCGTTGCCAGAGGCGATAGCCTTGAGGTCGGCGAGCTCAGCCACCTTCTGCCAAGCGAATGCCAGCCATCTCTTGATTTCCTTGCTCAGCACAGCCTCGTTCTTCTCAGCCTCGAGGTCGTAAGGCACGTGGAGGAATGATGACGAACCAGCGATGAGCACTCTCTCCTCGCCGAGCTTTGCAACGGCCTTCTTGATAGCCGCGAGAGAAGCCTCGTAGTCGTTCTTCCAGATGTTACGTCCGTCAACGACACCGAGCGACAGCACCTTCTTGCCGTCAATCTTGCTCAGCACGCTGTCGATCTGCTCTGCGGCTCTGATGAGGTCGATGTGGAGACCGTAAACAGGCAGGTTGAGCGCCAGTTCCTCGTTGTCCTTCAGTCCTTCGAAGTATGTAGCCACGATGAGCTTCAGTCCAGTCGCCTTGCTTATAGCGTCGTAAGCCTTCTTGTAAGCGGCCTTAGTCTTGTCGTCGATGTCAAGAGCGAGGAATGGCTCGTCGATCTGCACGAACTCTGCTCCGGCAGCCTCGAGTTTCTTCAGCAGCTCGATGTAAACAGGGAGCAGACTGTCGATAAGGTCGATTTTCTCGAAACCTTCCTCCTTCTCCTTGCCGAGGAGCAGGTAGCTGACTGGACCTATGACAACAGGCTTGGTCTCGATGCCGAGCGCCTTAGCCTCGTTGTACTCGTCAACAGCCTTAGTGTCGAAAAGCTCGAATTTCTGGTTCTTCACGAACTCAGGCACGATGTAGTGGTAGTTTGTGTCGAACCACTTTGTCATCTCGGCAGCGATCACGTCCTTGCCGTCCTTCTGCACGCCTCTTGCTATGGCGAAGTAGAGCTCGGTCTTGTCGCCCTTCAGCGCATTGTATCTTTCAGGGATAACGCCAAGTGTGAGCGAGAGGTCAAGCACCTGGTCGTAGAACGAGAAGTCGTTAGAAGGGATGAGGTCGATGCCCTCGCTCTTCTGTCTCTTCCAGTTCTCTTCCTTGATTTCCTTACTTACCTTGATAAGCTCGTCCTTGCTGATTTTTCCAGCCCAGAACGCCTCCTCAGCCTTCTTCAACTCACGGTCCTTTCCGATTCTTGGAAAGCCCAGCACGTTTGTTTTCAGTTTGTTGCTCATTTTCGTTATTTGTTTTGGTTAGTGTATGCTTATTATTTTCGGAATGCAAAAGTAAATGTGAAACATTTTGTGAACAAAAAAATCTCACAAATCAGAAAATAATGTTATTTGTAGGTGGTTTTGGTGTATTGTATAGAATAATATTCTATAAAAACGAATGTGGGCATTATTTCTTGATTGTGGAATATGTGATTGCATTTCGCTATATCTTTGCGGATAATTACGAGTAATCATAATATAATATGGACAGGAATGGTGAAATAATAAGGACGAGTGTCGTTGGCATAGCGGCAAACGTCTTTCTTGCGACATTCAAGGCGCTGGCGGGTGTGGTGTCAGGCTCAATAGCCATAGTGATGGACGCGGTGAACAACCTCAGCGACGCCATGTCGTCAGTAATCACGATAATCGGAACGAAGCTCTCGGAGCGTCCTGCCGACCGCATGCACCCGTTCGGCTACGGCAGGGTGGAGTATTTCTCGGCCATTGTTATTTCGGTCATCGTCCTTACAACCGGTATCACATCTCTCATCGAGTCGGCAAAGAAGATTTTCAATCCGACATCGCCTGAGTACACACCCGTCACTCTGACCATCATCATTGTAGCCATAGTGGTGAAGCTTATCCTCGGGCGCTACGTCAAGTCCAAGGGCGAGAAGCTGAAGAGCGACTCGCTGATAGCCAGCGGCTCGGATGCCCTCTTCGACGCGGTGATAACACTCGGCACACTCGTCTCGGCAGTCATAATGCTCATGTGGGGCGTTTCGTTGGACGGCATACTCGGTTCGCTCATTTCCGTGATAATCATAAAATCCGGTGTCGATATGCTCAAGTCGCCAATCAATGAGCTTTTGGGCAGCCGCATAGCAGGCGAGTTCGTCAGGAACGTGAAGAAGGAGGTGATGAGCTTCGAGGGTGTTCATGGCGTGTTCGACGTCATAATGCACACATACGGTCCGGACACGATAATAGGCTCGCTGCACGTCAATGTGCATGACACTATGACGGCGTCGGAGATTCATGTGCTGGACCGCAGCATAGCCGAGCGCCTGTACGAGAAGTTCGGCGTGATAGCCACAGTCGGCATTTACGCGATAAACACAGGCGACAACGAGGCGTCAAAGATGCAAGCCGAGATTGTAAAGGAAGTGAAGAAAGTGGACAAAATATCGTCTATGCATGGGTTCTACGTCGATTTCAAGCGCAAAGTCATATCATTCGACATCGTGGTTGACTTCTCAGTGGCTGATGCCGTGGCGCTGGTGAATGGCCTCGAGAAAACACTGAGCGCCGTTTATCCCGGCTTCCGCTTCAACATTGTGCTGGACAACAACTACAGCGACGAGACAGAGTAGCGGTCAAACGCAATAGGCAATAAAAAACGGGCAGCCTTCGTCGGGTTGTCCGTTTTGTTTTTATGTGCGGTATATATTTTTTACAGCTTGGTTCTCACTATCGACTCCAGCAGCTTGATTGTCTGCTCGACGGTGGCTTTCTCCACGTCTATCGACAGGTCGTAGTTTCGTGCGTCGTAGCGGCTTTTGCCAGAGTATTCCTGTGTGAATTTCTCTCTTATCTCGTCGTTTTTCTTCAGCAGTTCGCGCGCTTCGTTTTCGCTCAGTCCTCTCTTTTCTTTCAGTCTGTTTATGCGGAAGTTCTCGGATGCATGGATGAAGACACGCAGCGTGTTAGGGTATTCCCTGAATACTTCAAAAGCGCCTCGTCCCACGATGACGCACGGACCTTCGGCGGCCAGTTCCTTCATTATGTTGCACTGCGTCTGGTACACGTTTCTCGCGGTCACCTCACGCTCGTCGCGCACATCGCCAATAGGCGCGTTGCTGTAGAAGTGCAGGAAGTCGTCCCACCAGCGTGGCTTGCGTTCCATCAGGTTGTTCACGTCGTCGCGTGTCACGCCCAGTTCCTTGGCTGCGTCGTCGAGTATCTGCTTGTCCAGGAATGCAATGCCGAGTCGTTCGGCGAGCGCCTGTCCCAGCGATCTTCCGCCGCTGCCGTTCAGTCGGTTTATGGTAATGATTAGATGTTTCGTATTTTCCATGCTGTTTGTTTTTAAGTCATTTAAACACAAAGTTACTTTTTTTCGTTTAATGTTGTCCGTTGCGGATAGATGTTATTGAACATTTGCGTGTAATGCGCTTAAAAAGAAATCCCTAACAACTTCTCGTCGTTAGGGATTTTCCTGGTACCCAGACCCGGGATCGAACCGGGATGGATTGCTCCACTGGTGTTTGAGACCAGCGCGTCTACCGATTCCGCCATCTGGGCATGGCGTATTTGCGAGTGCAAATGTAAGACTTTTTTGAATATATCCAATTTTAGCCCGTTCATTTTTATTAATTTTGTTTTGAGTTTTGAATAAACCATTGTGATGAATAAATATGTATTCTCTCTATTGCTGATCGTGTGTCAGCTTTCAAGTTTCTGCTCAGCTTCAGAAATAAAAACGTACAAAGGTGTGATAAGCGGAGGTTATGATTTTTATGTGTCAACTCCGACAACCAAGTCCGACACAGTCGCCAAGCCTATGGTGGTGTTTCTGCACGGCGCGAGCCTCTGCGGGACCAATATAGAGCGTGTGCGCCGCTACGGTGTGCTGAACGCCGTGGACCGCGGCATGAGGATTCCTGCCATCGTCGTTGCGCCGCAGAATCCCGGCGGAGCATGGCGGCCATCGAAAGTGAACGACGTGATGATGTGGGTGGAACGTAACTACAGCGTCGATACGTCGCGAGTCTATGTCATAGGCATGAGCCTGGGCGGATACGGCACTTTGGACTTTGTGAACGCCTATCCGGACAAGGTGGCGGCGGCCATGGCGTTGTGCGGCGGATGCTCAGTGAAGTGTCCAGCCGGACTGTCGAAAGTGCCGCTATGGGTGATGCACGGCACGGCGGACAGGGCTGTGGCTCTGTCGAAGTCGCGTGAGGTGGTGAACTATCTGAAGGGCAACAAGGCAGACTCGTTGCTGCGCTACGACTGGATTTCAGGCGCTAACCATGGTTATCTCGCACGATTCTTCTATCTGAAGAAAACCTACGACTGGCTGCTCGCGCATTCGCTCAACGACACGCCTCGTGTGGTGAACCGCAAGATTGACATATCACGTCAGGAAATGAACTCGGCTTACAGATAAAGCATTATGGCGAATAAGGAAGGCATATTCAGAGGCTGCGGATGCGCGCTGAGCATAGTCGGCGCGCTGGCTATTGTTATAGCGTTGTTTATCGCGTTCACATGCTACTCAGCCGACAAGAAGGCCGGCGAGGAGAATCAGAAGCAGTGGGCAGAATACAACGCTCATTTGGAGGAGATAGACTCGCTCTACGATGCCGGAGTGCCGGATTCGGTGATAGAGGCTAAGTATCCGCGTCCGCTCCTGAGGCAAGGCGGTTTCGCTACGATATTCGGCGGTTTCTTCGCGCTGATTATCATCGTCGTGGCGCTGATACCGTTGGGCATCGGCATATTCCTCGTAGTGAAGTACCGGCGCAGGCGTGAGGAAAACTATCTAAAAAATTAAAGTTGATTATTGTAATGCAATTGCATTTGGTATATTTGTATCCATAAACAAACTAAACCATTATAGCCTATGAAATAACAGCGTGTTAATTTGGTACGCGCACTTTAAGGACATATAGAAAAAAGCGTTTAATAGCAGATCTTGAATCTTTGAAATCTCGACAATTTCACAATTCACCAAGAGCATGCTTCATAGACGCTCACGCTATGCGTGGGCTTTTATTGTTGTTGTATTTGGTGGATTAGGTAGTCGAGAACCTCAAAGATTCAGATATGGCAGCATTATAAGTTCCACGTTTTTTTTGTGCTTGTACTCTCCATGTTATGAAATTTCTTTTGGAACTGCGGAGTCACCGAAAATCCAGACCAAAGAGTAGGGTAATGTATTAAGAAAATAGCATGAAAAAAATCATAGCGTATTCATTGTTTGTTTTGTCGGCATGCGCGATGAACAGCTGCACGACATATACTAAAACCAATACTGTAGCAAATCAGGTTTATTCCGATGTGATGATAGACCCAGTGGGTGGCAGGCTCGACCTTGAGAACGTGAGGGAGATAAGCGGCAAGTCTTCTTCGTGGTACTTCCTTTTCTTCCGTGTGTCAGGCGACAATAAGTTTGTCGAGGTGCCTGTGGACGAAAGCATGTCCGGCTTTGTAAGCAAGTTCGTGGGCAGAAGGGCTAAGAGAGTTCAGTCGTCAGCTCTTTATAAGGCAACTGAAAATCAGGACGTAGATATGGTGCTTTGTCCTAATTACAAGAACACCAAAAGAAAATTCCTTTTCGGACTGGTCAGCAATTACAAGACCGAGGTCAGGGCTTATGGCGCAAAAGTCAAGAATTTCTATCAGTATGAGATGGACGGCGTGTCTTATGGCAACAAGAAGGGCAGTCCTAAGTTGAATCTGCATCGTGTAGACTATACAACCAAGGCTGCAAGACAGTCCAGAGAGGCTGAGGCTGCTTCGTATGGCAGCAGAGCTGTTGGCGGTGGTGGATATGGACACATGGGCGGTTCTCGCGGCTATGGCAACAACTATAGCGATGACGCTTCGTCGTCTGTTATTGACACTGCGCCTGTGACCGACAGACGTGTCCGTGCGCCTTATCTTGAGAAGTATCGTGATTTCTCGAAAAGACATCATGACGGAGAATAATTGATGTTTCTCCCCTCGTATGATTCCTCGTTAGCCTCGCTTAGTCGGCGGGGCTTTTTGTTTGCTTTGTTTTTTGCGTTGTTCTTGTTTCTCATCGCATAATTCCTTATTTTCGTAAAATATTCGGCATAGAAAACTAAAACAACATCATAATAATGAATACAAACAATAATTATTGCGTGATAATGGCAGGCGGCATCGGCGCTCGCTTCTGGCCTTACAGCAAGAACAGCCGTCCTAAGCAGTTTCTCGACTTCTTCGGCACAGGCCGTTCGCTCATACAGCTCACTTTCGACCGTTTCCGTCAGGTAGTGCCTGTAGAGAACATCCTCATCGTTTCTAACCGTCTGTACAAGGACCTGATACTTGAGCAACTGCCGGAACTGAAGCCAGAGCAAGTGCTTCTGGAGCCGATGAGACGCAACACCGCGCCATGTATTTATTACGCAGTCAGCCGCATAAAAGCGAAGACCGACAAGGCGAACATTATCGTCGCTCCGTCCGACCATCTGATACTCAACGAGGTTAATTTCCTTGAGACTATACGCCAGGGGCTCGACTTCGTGGAGCAGAACGACGCTCTGCTGACGCTCGGCATCAAGCCAAGCCGTCCGGAGACTGGCTACGGATACATCCAGATAGCCGATGGCGACGGTTCGCTGCGCAAGGTGAAGACATTCACCGAGAAACCAAACCTTGAGCTTGCGAAAGTGTTCTTCGAGAGCGGCGAGTTCTTCTGGAACTCCGGCATTTTCCTCTGGAATCTGCAAGCCATCGACAACGCATTCCATGAACTGCTGCCCGACATCGCCGCGCGCTTCGACGGCGGCAAGGACGTTTACGGCACAGACAAGGAAGACAACTTCATAAACGAGATTTACCCTTCGTGCGAGAATATCTCGATAGACTACGGCGTTCTCGAGAAAGCGTCTAACGTCAATGTGCTTTGCTCCGACTTCGGATGGTCCGACCTCGGCACATGGGGCTCGCTGTTCGACATATCGCCAAAGGACAATGGCAACAACGTGACTATGCGCGGCATCGTGGAGTATTACGACGCAAAGGACAACGTTGTGGCTGTGCCTAAGAATAAGCTGGCTGTCATTCAGGGGCTTGAGGATTATATCGTTGCTGAGAACGACGATGTGCTGCTTATCTGCCGCAAGGCCGACGAGCAGAAAATTCGCCAGTTTGTGAACGATGTATCGGTGAAATTCAACGGAAAGTATATTTAACAGCCTTTGAATCATGGGATTATTGAATTTCGGCATACAGAAGCCTCGCGGCTACAAGCACGTGCCCATCTACTGGGACCCGGAGAAGGAGGAGCGTGAGAAGCGCGAGCGCGAAGCGGAAGGTCAGCAGAGCACCGACGGCGAGTTCCACACTAAAATCAAGCGTGGCTCGTTCCGTCACTATGGCGAGCGCGACGATGTGTTCTCGCGCATAGCCAGGAATCACAAAGAGATTGTCAAACTGCTGTTTCTGCTGTTCATTCTTGTGCTGATAGGTCTGTTCATCTATTTCAACGGAGGGCAGATCATATCTCTGTACTTTTAAATAAAACGTTTCCGAGACTATTATGACTGACATTATACATTTGCTACCCGACTCCGTCGCAAACCAGATAGCGGCAGGCGAAGTCGTGGATCGTCCGTCGTCGGTCGTCAAGGAGCTTGTGGAAAACTCCATAGACGCGGGAGCGACCGACATCGCAGTCATAATAAAGGATTCGGGAAAGACACTCATACAGGTGGTGGACAATGGCAAAGGCATGTCCGAGACCGACGCGCGCATGGCTTTTGAGCGTCATGCCACGTCAAAGATAAGCTCTGCCGCCGACCTTTACTCGCTCCAGACGATGGGATTCCGTGGCGAGGCGCTTGCATCCATAGCCGCCATAGCGCAGATTGACCTGCGTACGCGCCGCGAGGGCGACGAGATGGGCGTGTTTCTGCAGATAGAAGGCTCGAAGTTCGTGACTCAGGAGCCTGTGGCTTGCGCTGTCGGGTCGTCGTTCGCTGTCAAGAACCTGTTTTTCAATACTCCGGCTCGCCGTCGTTTCCTAAAGAGCGATGCGACAGAGTTCGGGCATATCATCACGGTGTTCAACCGCATAGCGCTGGTTTATCCTAACGTGAGCTTCTCGCTCTTCCACAACGATGTGGAGATGTGCAACTTTCTTGCGTCAAACCAGGCGCAGAGGATAGTCGATGTGTTCGGCAAAAAGCTCAAGACACAGCTTTTGCCTGTCGATATAGAGACCGACGTGGTGAAGATTTCCGGCTACGTCTGTCGTCCGGAGTCGGCGACCAAGACGTCAGCCAACCAGTACTTCTTCGTCAACGGGCGTTTCATGTGGCACCCTTCGTTCAACAAGGCGGTGCTTCAGGCTTATGACAGAATGTTGCCGGCCGGCACTTATCCGGGTTTTTACATATTCCTTCAGGTTGACCCAAAGACGCTTGATGTCAACATACATCCGCAGAAAATCGAGGTCAAGTTCGAGAACGAGAAGACCATCTGGTCTATCATTCAGGCATCGGTGCGTGAGGCGCTCGGCAAGTTCAATGTCGTGCCTGACATAGATTTTGAACACGCTGACCCTTCTGTGGAAATTCCAGTGCTGAAACCGGGAGCGGAGGTGAAAAAGCCATCAACAGGCGCTTCGTCGTCATACAATCCGTTTGCCGACACATCGGTGCAGAAAAGGTCTTACCGTAGCGGTGCGATGGACTGGGAGGCGCTTTACAAGGGATTCGAGAAGCAGGGCAGGAGTGACGACGCCACACAGATGAAACTCGGCATAGAGCCGGAATTGACCGACGATGCCACAGTCAAGCCGATGGCGGAGAACTCCGAGTTCCTTCAGTTCCGCGGCAAATACATTGTTACGACCGTAAAGTCCGGACTGATGCTCATCGACCAGCACAGAGCCCACCAGCGTGTGCTTTACGACAGATATATGAACTCGTTCGCAGGCACTGCCGTAGCTTCGCAGCAGATGATGTTCCCGGAGATAGTGGAGCTGTCGGCTGACCTTTCGGCGGTATTCGATAAGATTGTGCCGGATTTGCAGACTATGGGTTTTGCGATAGAGCTATTCGGCAAGAACACTTATCGTGTGACGGCTCAGCCGGAAGGCATGAGCAGCGACAGTCCTGCCGGTGTGGTAAAGGACATTGTGAGCGACGTGGCTCAAGGAAGCAGTCTGGATGTGGATGCCGTAAGGCGCAATATGGCATTGTCGCTGTCCAAGGCGAATGCGGTGGCTTATGGCAAACAACTGTCGCAGCGAGAGATGAACGAGCTTGTGTCGTCGTTGTTCGTGTGCTCCAACTGCAACAACACGCCCGACGGCAAGGTCATCATCGTGGTTCTGTCCGATTCCGATATCGACGGACATTTTTAAATGTCTTCGGCACTTCGGCTACGCTCAGCAACCGATGCTCAGTGACCGAAAAACTCAGCAACCGAATGCTCAGCAGCCGAAATCACCAGTTCCCAGAGCGGAGTCGAAGGGACGTTTGTTCTTCAGAGTGTCCTTTGCGGACAGAAATATTCCAAATTAAATCAGAATCATTCAAAAAAAGCATTCTGTGAAAATTGTTGCTGTTTGTTTGATTTCTCGCGAAGCGACCCTATCGGCACCTTGAGCGATAGCCGAAGGGTAACTGCCTTTTTTCTCTCTTTCACTTCGGTATTTCGGTGCTTCGGCTACGCTCAGCAACCGATGCTCAGCAACCGATGCTCAGTGACCGACGCTCGGTGGCCGAATAAGTATAAAAAAAGGCCGGCATTTGCCGACCTTTCTTATTTTGTGTTCCTTGTGTCTTATTCGCTTACGGGAATAACCTCGATGGCCTTCTTGAGTCTTCTTAGAGTCTCTTCCTTGCCGAGAATCTCGGTTATGTCGAACATGTGCGGACCTTTGGACTCGCCCACGAGCGCAAGTCTCAGAGGGTTCATCACTGCGCCCATGCCGTAGCCTTTCTCCTCGATCCACTTGGTCACGATTTTCTCGGTGTTCTCGAGCGAGAAATCCTCGATGCCCTCGAACACGGTGTAAAGCTGGCTCATTATCTCAGGAGTCTCGGCTTTCCAGCGCTTCTTGGCTGTCTTCTCGTCGTAGCTTTCTGGCGCGATGAAGAAGAACGAAGCCTGCTCCCAAAGCTCATTCGCGAAGTTGGCTCTCGCCTTGGCGTGGCCTGCGGCTTTGGCTATGTTCTCGTCAGTTGCCTTTATGCCTCTTGCGTCAAGCTCTTTCTTGAGGTAAACGGCGAGGTCGTTGTTGTCCTTCTTTTCCAGATACTGGTGGTTGAACCACTTGCCCTTCTCAAAGTCGAACTTCGCTCCGGACTTGCTCACTCTGTCGAGACTGAACTCCTTTATCAGCTCGTCCATGGTGAACATCTCTTGGTCGCTGCTTGGATGCCATCCCAGCAGTGCAAGGAAGTTGATGACAGCCTCAGGCAGATAGCCTTCCTCTCTGTAGCCCTTGCTCTTCTCGCCGGTCTTTGGGTCGGTCCATTCGAGCGGGAATACAGGGAATCCGAGCTTGTCGCCGTCTCTCTTGCTGAGTTTTCCGTTGCCCTGTGGCTTGAGCAGCAGCGGCAGGTGGGCGAAGCGTGGCATTGTGTCCGCCCATCCCAGGAATCTGTACAGCAGCACATGCAGCGGTGCCGATGGAAGCCATTCCTCGCCTCTTATCACATGGGTTATTTCCATCAAGTGGTCGTCCACGATGTTGGCGAGGTGGTATGTAGGCAGGTTGTCAGCCGACTTGTACAGCACCTTATCGTCGATGATGCTTGAGTTGATAACGACTTTGCCTCTAATCAGGTCATCGACCTCAACCTCTTCGCCCGGCTCTATCTTTATTCTTACGACGTAGTTCTCGCCGTTGGCTATTCTACTTTTCACTTCCTCGGCGTCCAGAGTCAGCGAGTTGGTCATCATGCCTCTTGTTGTGGCGTCGTACTGGAAGTTCTTTATCTCGTTTCTCTTAGCCTCGAGCTGTTCTGGAGTGTCGAATGCGATGTAAGCCTTGCCGTCGTTCAGCAGCTGGTCCACATACTTTCTGTATATGTCCTTTCTCTCGCTCTGGCGGTAAGGGGCATGCTCTCCGCCTACTCCCACGCCTTCGTCAATCTCTATCCCGAGCCATTTGAGCGACTCGATGATGTACTCCTCGGCTCCCGGCACGAATCTGTTGCTGTCGGTGTCCTCGATACGGAGCAGCATCTTGCCGCCGTTCTGTCTTGCGAACAGGTAGTTGTAGAGGGCAGTTCTCACTCCTCCGATATGCAGTGCGCCTGTTGGACTTGGCGCGAATCTTACTCTTACGTTTGACATGTTTTCTTTATTCTTGATTTCGAGTTGCAAAGATAATCAATAAGGAAAACTTCTTCTCAAAAAAGTTTGTAGAGTGATTTTTTTTGTATTTTTGCTTATGTATGTATTAGGAACGCTGGAAGCCCTTGGAGGTTGAGGCGGGAATATTACACATAACTTACATAATAAGGCGTTTACTGTACGCTTTGGTTTTGACGTTCTAAGAACTTCGCAACTTCAAAGGTAGATCAAAAACAAAGCAACGGGAACGCTCCTTGGGGTGTTTATATGTATCACAATTATGCACAAAGTATGATTGCGTGTTGATATAGATATACATCTACGTGGGGCTTTCAGCGTTGCTCGTTCCGATTTACCGGGCAATGCGAAGGCCTTTAGAACGTGGGACGAGTGACAGACTCAGCTCCACGTTTTTTTATGTATATATGTCAAATAAATTAATGACAATTAAACCAGCCGAATCGGGAGCTATAGGCAATAAAACCAAATTCTTATGAAAAAGTTTATTGTAGCTCTTGCAGTTGTAATGTTTGCTGGAGTTGTTAATGCTCAGGAAATCAAAGACGAAATTCAGAAGAGCAGGGATCGTTCAGCCAAGTTAGAGGCACTTGTTAAAGACTATAAGGCTTGTGGCAATGCTAATATTGATGGCTATGGAGACGCTATGAAGAATGCTGCTGTTCTTGCTATTGCTAACAGTGTTCAGCTTGAGAACATGTACAAGCGTCAGATTGGTGAGGCTGTTGATGGTGTACAAGATGTAACAGTAACCAAGCCTACGTTGGAGGAATGGACTACATTCGCAGAAACTGTTGTAGGTGAAGGTGTGAGCATCAAGACTGCCGTAGATAAGGCTCAGGGAGCGGCTGACGAGGCAAAGACTATCGCAGAGAACGCATCTAAAGGAAAGAATCCTATGGCGGTGGCTAAAGCTGCTAAAACTAGTAAGGCTGCAGCTGCGGTTGTTGAATTCGGTAGCACAGCAACTCCAATCTTGTTAGAGGAGTCTGCCGCACAGGCTAAGGCAGTTCAGCAGATTATTGAGAATGTAAAATCTGGTAAGAATCTATAATCCATAGCAAGTATGGGCAGTAGATTTATTGCAACATGTGTACTGGCTGCGTGTTCCATAATTGGGAATGCGCAGCCTAATGATGCCGCGCAGAAGGAGTATGAGCTTCAAAAGGATATCTCATTTATAAATCAGAAACAAGCGAAAGACGACAGAGAGGTCGTTGGCGTTGCAGAGTTCAAATGCCAACAAAATAGTCCATACACAAACCTTGTAACAGAGAAAGTCGTTGAGGTGTTGAAGAACAGCAATCGTTTCTTTGTTGTGGACCGCACCAATATGGATAAGATCAATGCAGAGATGGAACACCAGAAGAGAGAGGAGTTTATTGGTAAGGATGTTGCCGAACAAGGAAATAGCATCGCTGCACAAAAGATGATTATAGGAACCATAACAAAAATCATGGTTTACCGTATGAAGAATCCAGATGGTAGCGTCAGGGGATACAAGGCTGGTGTCGCGTTCGAAATGCAGATGCAGGATGTGGCGACTCGTGATATCACTCAAGCGACAAGTTTCGAAGGCAAACAGACAAAGGAGTGTGTTTCCGCACAAGCTGCCGTACAGATGTGCATGGACGCTATGGAAAACGACATTGCGGAGTATTTTCGTACGACTTTCCCCTTGAAGGCGAAAGTAATGAGGATTGCCGCGATGAAGAACGGAATAGCCGAAAGCATAATGATAAAGGCAGGAGCAAAGCATGGTGTGAAGGTTGGAGACCGTTTCAAAGTTGAATCCATAGAAATGCTTGATGGTGAAGAGTTACCTACGGAAATAGGAACAGTGGTTGTGACAAAACTCACAGGTGAAACATTCTCAGAGTGTAAGGTTGAAAGGAAATTCGGTCAAGAGATATTGGACAAATTTAATGCCGGCTCAAAAATGTATTGTACATTGATAATAGAAAAGAAGTGATATGAAAAGAATATTTTTATTGGGAATAGCCTTTGTGTGCATAGTTGCAGCCAAGGCGCAATACCATTGTACGGTGATGACATCAACGCGTAGCACAATCACTTTACGTGCTACTGGTTATGGCAAGAATGTAAAAAAAGCCACCGCCGAGGCGGAACGGAATGCGGTGAGGATGATACTTTTCTCTGGTGCGGATGGAACTTCGTTTCGTTTTCCTTTAATCCAAGAAGATAGAGATAAAGCCGAAGATGATAACCGCAGTTTCTTTAATGATTTATACAGAGGAGTCTATCGTGACTTTATTGAATCTTCCGTGGTAGTAACGCCATTTGGCAAGGACGCATCAGAACGCAAATGTGTCACCGTTGATGTCTGTGTAAGAGCGGAACGCTTGCGCTCCTATCTTGAAAGCAAAAAGATAATAAGAAAGTTCGGACTATAAAGAAACTAACCTATGAAGAGACAAATATTATTCCTAATAGCTACAGTGCTGTGTAGTTTTGTCATGAAGGCGCAAAACACAGCCACTGTGCAACCCAAGATTATGGTAGTGCCATATGTGAAAGAAGGTGAGGATATACGTCAGGTCATTGAGAGTGATCCCAATATACGAGTGGTATTGTCAAAGATACGTGAAGCTTTTGATAACCGCGGGTTCACGACAGTTGATTTTGAAACGCGATTGAAGGCGCAAAGTATTAACAATGCATTGGCTCAGGGTGCTCAACAGGATCTTAAATCGATGGTTGTGCAGGGCTCCGGTGCTGACATATATGTAGAGACAGAGTATCTACTCTCGGAATCACCTGCTGGTAATAGCGTTAAGGTGTTGATGAAAGCATGTGATGTATCTACAGGTAATTCTCTTGCAAATAAAGATGCTTTCAGCGGTCAGTTCTATACTAATGATGTTGGACGTCTTGCCGGCGTGGCGGTAGAAAAGGTTGCTGACGATTTTCTTAATGTCATACAAATGAAGTTTAGTGATATCGTTGCTCACGGACGTTCTATAAGCTTAAGTTTCAAAGTTGATGAGTCTTCTGCTGTGACAATGACTCAGGATGTCGGCGGTGAAGAACTTGCAGATAAACTGATGGACTGGGTAGCTGATCACGCATATCAGAACAACTACCATGTGCAAGGCAGCAGCGATCTTGAGATAATCTTCGATGATGTCCGCATACCTCTCTACGATGCTAACGGACGAAATTACAACATACAACAATTTGACCGTGAACTGCGGCAGTACCTTCGTTCTTTGGGATTTCAGATAGGACATGTGACAAAGAATAACACTCTTGTCGTAACATTCAAATAACAAGGCTATGAGTAAAAAACATCTTATAACGGTCATTTTCTTGACTATAGCTACTTGCTCTTTCTGTCAGAGTGGTCAGATATACATGTCGGTAGCGATGCCATCAAACAGTATTCTTGACTCAAACACCAAGTCCATATTGAAAAACAAACTCTTCAATATGGTTTCGCCACAGGATGTAACAGCTGCAGAATGTGCTCC
>JAEEGF011785519.1_pt1 | contig 21087 bp, 14 predicted proteins | sample 9134171 | NCBI WGS metagenome assembly JAEEGF01 (sample SAMN16246542, study PRJNA631951) | gut metagenome | biome: gut microbiome; feature: rumen; material: AP-attached | host: Bos | place: Iran: Karaj | collected 2018-10 | reverse complement strand
CGGGCTTTTTGGCGGGAGCCCTGCTTAAATTGCGGGGCGGCGGAACGTTCTTTTTCGCCTGGCTGTTCCCGGCGGCGGTCATGGCCGGATCATATACCGGGTTGTCCCCGCAGGTTCTGGGATACTTGCGGTAGCATTCCGGCAGGGTGTCATAGGGGATAAAGATGTCCGATGCTCCCTCCACCACGGAATTACGGAGATTAACCAAACGGCCGTACACCATGACCCCGTCATCATTCCGGCTCATGGTGCCGCTTAAAATGTGGGTTACATTGGCCTTGCCGGCAAGCTTTTGCCAGTTGCGGCTGTAAATATAGTCACCGTTCGGGGTGATCTCCAGCCAGCCGGTGAGCTTGTATTCCAGCACCTGATAGCCCTGACGGTGGAGACCGGCCACAAACTGCTCCGCAAGCTCCCGGCCCAGCCAGTCCGTATGCTCCAGAGATGCCACGTCCACCGGAGTGGCAATGGCGACCCGGGGCCGGTTGCCGGTGTCATTAATGGATGCGACCACCTCCGTTACCAGCTTGTCCGCATACGGCTTCAGGCCTTCTCCCGAACGGCGATCCGGAGCTTTTTGCTGCGCAGCTTCCGGATTCTGCGCTGCCGCCGGAGCCGGAGAAGCGCATCCGGCAAGGCAGAGCAGCATAAATGCCGCCATGGTGTATAAGAACGCTTTTATCATAACTCTGTCCTCTGTCATGCGTGCTGCTGTCGTATATATGTACGCTGATTCATGAATACCTCTGATGTCATGTATCTCCGCGATATTTTTTTGGCGCATTTTCTCTGGTATGTATAATGCAATGATTATGCCGGGAGTCAATTTTTCAGGAAGTTATCGTTATGCTGAAACACATCATTTTGCTGTTCCTGCTCTTTATTGCAGGCATGGGAACCGCCTTCGCCCAGTGGTTCGAGGCCGAAGGATCCGCGCAGATCCGCAACGGAGACACCCCGGCCGCCCGGCAGGAGGCCATTGACGATGCCATGCGTCAGGTAATGCTGGAATCAGGGTCATTTGTCACCTCCAGTCAGAATGTCCGGGACGGGGTGATATCGGATGACAGCTTCAATATAGCATCCTCCGGCAATATCAGACAGTACATTCTTCTTTCTGAAAAGAGGGACGGCAGCTTCTTCCGGGTAAAAATAAGAGTATTTGTGGATACCGTGCAGAATAAATGTCTGGGAGCAGCCTGGAAAAAGACCATTATGCCGGTTCTTTTTATCTATGACCGGGAGCAGTTTCAGGAAAGCATGCACGGACTTCAGGGCATAAATGCCGCCGCCACGAGAGAGGTTACCCGCATGCTCTCCGGCCTGGGCGGCGTGATAACAAAATCCTACTACGACAGAAACCTGGGCATTGATCCCCTGAAGCGCGCTCCCGACAGCAAAAAGCTTGAGGAAACCCTGAGACAGCTGTCACGGAATTTTGACGCCGAATACCTCCTCACCGGAGTCATCAGAGACCTCTCCCGTTCCCGCTCCGACGACGGCTGGCTTAGCGCCTTCGGCGATGAAATCCGTGAGTTCAGCATCAGCTTCTATCTCTTTGACGGTCTCTCGGGAGAGCAGATCTCCGGCAGCGACTACCATGCCGCCGCCGTATGGAATCCTGATTCCGGAGCCGGGGTGCAGAGCCGGGAGTTCTGGACCTCGCCCTACGGCCAGGAAATCAAAAAGATCCTGGAACGGGGAGCCCGGGAGGCCGCAGAGATCGTGGCCTGCAGAAAGCCGCTGGCCCGGATCCTGAAGGTGGATGCGGGGAACGGCAGCGTGCTTATCAACATGGGCAGCAGAAACAACCTTAAACAGGGCACGCGTTTTTTTATTGACCATCGGGGCATGTTTACCGACAAGGACGGCCACCTGCGCTTTACCGAGGATCGGGCCAGAACCCCACTCAGAACCGCAGAGGTTTACGAAGACACCGCCCTGCTGACTCCCCTGGGCACAGCCAACGGCAACGTGCAAATTGACGATATCGCCCATATTGAATAGGCTGAAAATGGCGGCGGGGTGAATAGAAAAGGCCGGCGAAAGCCGGCCTTCCTGTTACTTGGCTGTTACTCGGCCTCCATTTTGCTTAAGAGGCTCCGCACCCGTTCCGTCCAGTTCTTCTGGTTTTCCGTAATGCGCAGATTCTGGCACCGGGCCTCGTTAAGCTCCGCTTCCAGGGCCTGCTTTTCCTGCAAAAGATCCCCCTGGGCCGCCTTGAGAGCATCGCGCTCCTTTTCCGCCGCCCTGAAGTCAGTGATTCTTTTTTCCAGCATATCAAAAAATTCATTAAGCTCGCCGGTGTTCATGACCGCTACTCCCGTTCCGCTATTCCCGTTCCTCCACCAGTCCCTGCTCCTTCATCCACTCCCGGATGTCCGCAATGATCTTCTCATCTGTCAGACTGACATAAGCCTCATCCGGGTTTTTGGGAACCCTGAGACGGAGGCCGCGGGCTTCGGCATATTCAATGAACTGCTTTGCGAAAGCCAGAGAATTGGCATAAAACTCCACCGTATTGTCAGGCTCCTGGCACATGACGCTTTCAAAGGACTTGTCAAAATGCCAATGCCTGAGAATGGCGGTGCCCAGAGGATATTTAATTTTTTCCGCAGAGGTCTTCAGATCTTCGTAATCCAGCTTGTAGCCCTTCCCCTGCCCCAGCACATAGGTATCGACCTCCACCAGAAACGGCAGATATCCGATATTGAGCAGCGAGCTGGCCAGCACCACATAGTCATAAACCAGGTTGGGCATGATGCCGTAACGGATGGCGCAAATGGTCAGGGCATACGAGCAGACCATGAAGCTCCGGGAAATTTCATCATGACAGTATTTGACCACCACGGAATTTCTGAAATAAAAGCTCTGCTCAATGGCCAGAGCCAGAGCCATGGAAACCGTGCTGTTAAGACCGATGCGGCTGATAGCAGCCGGAAGAGAGGTAATGGTGGTGCCGGGATTGGAATACCTCAGAGTCTGGGAAAGTCTGATAACCTGAGCGGTAACCCCGGTATCGGAACCGATTACCCGGGCCAGCTCCTTGGTGGTAACATTGGAATCTCCTACCAGACGACTCAGCTTCGTTACCAGCTCCGGCATGGCCGGAATAATCAGATTGTCATTTTTCAGAGAAGCTGCCAGCCTGTTGACAAGCATGTCCAAATCAGAAATAGATGCCATGAATAATCTCACCAAAACAAGAAAATAGCCCAAGCAGCCCTCAAACGTATCCCGAGAAACTGCAAAACCCGAATACTCCGCTTATCCCATGTAAGCGGAGCAGCCGCCGGGATTATTTATTCTTATCACGCTCAGCCGGCTTTCTGATAAAATGATACAACAAAACAGGGAATTATTTATTGCTGAAATGCCAATTTTCGGCATTTCCTGGAAACTCAGGCTGTTTGTCGTTCCCCGCGCAGGTTAAGTCATGATTATCACAGATACTATTCTGCATCGTTTCAGAGGAATCAGGGCCGTATACGGAGAAAACGCCTTCCGGAAATTTGCCGCCGCTCATGTATTCATTGCCGGCGTCGGCGGCGTGGGTTCCTGGTGCGCCGAGTCCCTGATCCGCTCCGGCATCGGCAGCATCACCATGCTGGACTGCGACACCATCGAGGACAGCAATTCCAACCGGCAGCTTCATACCATGCAAAGCTCTTTGGGCCGGCTTAAAGCCGCAGCTCTGGCGGAAAGGTTTCGCGACATTAATCCGGAAGCCCGCATCAGCATCGTCACCGAAAGGCTGTCCGCTGCCAATCTCGCGGAATGCGTCCCCCCTGATGCCGACATTTATATTGACGCCATTGACGATTTGCCGGTCAAGGCGGCTCTTATCAGCTTTGCGCACCGGGATCTCGGAAAAACCATTATCGTTTCCGGCGGCGCCGGCGGCAAAAAGAACCCCGGCCTAATGAAAACCGCTGACCTCGCCGCCTCCTTTAATGACGCCCTGCTCTCCCGGCTTCGGAGCGTCCTCAGAAAAGAGTTCGGCTACCCGCCCGCTCCGGCCCTCATGGGACTTACCGCCGTATTCAGCTCCGAAAAGGGCATTTCCGGACGGGAGGCCTCCCCGGAGGGAAGCGATATCCCGCCCTTCGGAGCTCTGATGTGCGTGACCGCTTCTCAGGGACTTATGATGGGAGGCGAAGTGCTGAAAAGGCTGGCAGGAGACCCGGGAGCAGCCCCGGCATAAGGCTTCCATTACTTCCGGAACATAGTATCAGAGCAGAAACGGAGACAGGTTTTTATGGATCGTGAAAAGGCCAAGGAATATCTGAAAAGCATGCTGCCCCAGTATCTTAAGAAAAGAGGGATACTGCCCAGCGGATACTTTAACTGCCTGAATCCCGCTCATCGCGACCCGCGGCCCATGATGAGCTTTAACCCCAAGGATAATACGGTGCACTGCTTCGGCTGCGGGGCCACCTATGATATTTTCGGGGTGCTGGGCCTTGACTATGGCTTAAATTCCTATGCCGAACAGTTTAACCGGGCCTGCGAGCTTTTTCTGCCGGAACAGGCCATTCAGCCGCCTCAGATCCGCGCTGCCGGGATCCGCCAGCTGGGATCCCGCTCCCAGCCGGAAAAGGCGGTGGATTATTCCGCCTACCTCCGGGAGTGCGCCAGAAGAGTTACCCAGACGGACTATTTTCGGGATATCGGCATCTCGGCGGATATCATCCAGAAATACAATCTCGGCATGGATCCCGAGTTCAAGGGGGCCAACGGCGATACCTTTCCGGCCGTCATTATTCCCCACGGCATTTACGGCTTTCTGGCCATTAATCTCGAAGAACCCGAGGACAGCGCCTTCCGGCTTTACTACGGCCGGGACAGCCTGTTCAATCCCCTGATTCCGGAAAACGCCGAAAAAATCTTCATTACCTTCACGGAGCTGGAGGCCCTGGCCCTGCTGGAGCTGGGAGCTCCGGTCATCGCTCTCGGGAACAGCTCCAACATCAGCGAGCTTATCACCGTCATGAGCCAGATGCCCCGGAATCGCATCTGCTATCTCACGGATTCCGAGGATCCGGACTGGCGCGGCCTCTATGACATTATCAAAAACGAACTTGCCGCGCTTAACATTAAATGCGAGGTACTGAATCTGGCGTACCCCTGGCAGAACGTGGCGGAATATCTCACTAGGGATCGGGAGGACTTTGCCGCCCGTCTGGGCCATCTGGACAAAATCATTCATGCCGCCGGAAAACGTCTGCCGGAGATCCTGCATTTTGATCCCATTACCGATGAGGAAAGCTTTTTGGAGCCTTCCTTCCTGCCGGGCATTTATGCCGTCTGCTGTTCCCCGGCGGTAAGACGCCGTCTCACGGCGGTCTGGGTCACTCATGCCGATCCGGAGGCCATGCGCTATATTTATGTTTCCGGAGAAAGAGACTGGGAGCTTCTGGGGCAGCATATCTACGAGAGCTCCCGGCTCCTTTCGGAAAAGTATTCCCTGCAGTTCCCGAAAATCGAGCTCTTCGCTCTCCGGGACGGCCTTGCTCCGGAGGAAGCCGCCCGGCAAATACTGAATCTTCTCCTGGCCCGCTGCCTCAAAAATGAAACCGAAAACACCATCCTGATAAATGCGGGATCCCATCAGGGAGCGCAGCAGCGCTGGAACTGGTATCTCTCCCTGATGAATGAGCTCAGCCAGAGCATCGCCGCTCTCAAAACCGCCGTGGTGATATTTTTCAGGAAGGAGGAAGGAGAACTGGCCGCGGAAATCGGAAATCAGGTTTTAACCATCAGCTCCCCGCTGGATCCGGAAGCGGATCCCGGGGATGAGGAAGCGGACAGCGCTCAGGCAACGGTCGCCACCAGAGAAAACAGCGGGGAACCGGTATCCTTTGAAATCAGGCTGGAATAGATGCGGGCGCAAACAAAACAATGGACAAACACCGGCAACTTGCTATAATTGCCCTGCTTTCTCTCCATAGTTAAATGGATATAACGGCCCCCTCCTAAGGGGCAGTTACAGGTTCGATTCCTGTTGGGGAGGCCATTTCAGACAGAGCGGTTTTATAGAATTTATTCCGTTCTCTCTTTCAGCTTCTCAGCCTCGCATTGTTCCTCTTTTTGTTACAGCTTCTTTCGGTTATCTCTTCCCCCGGCTGGCGCTGGCGCTTTCTCTTCTCCGGATGGTCTTTTTTCAGCCAGCAGGATGTTTGCGCGGGGGTAACACCCTGACTTACGGCGTTACTGCCTCCTGCCCGGAGTTCTCCCCGCCGGAGAGAGACGCCTCACCCGGCTCCTCCACCAGCCTTAAAGCCTCCTCCAAAACCTCGATGCCGGCCCCGGGGAGATGCTGATGGAGGCTCAGATACTGCCGGAATTTCCGGGCATTGGGACAGGACTGAAACATGCCGGTAAAATGTCTCACGATATGCTTAAGAGGCTCTCCCGCGGCAAGCTCATTCTCAATGTAGGGATACATGGCCCTGATAACCTCGGCCCGGGAGCGGGGGCCCTGCCCGGGGCTCCGGGATTCCCCGAATATTCTGAAATCGGCCTCCTCCAGAATATAGGGATCCCGGTAAAGAGCCCGTCCCATCATCACTCCGTCCACCCGTTTCAAATGGGCTTCTGCGGCGGAAAGATCCATGATATTGCCGTTAATCCCCACAAACATGTCCGGAAAATCCCGCTTTATCCGGTACACCGCTTCATAGTCCAGAGGAGGCTTTTCGCGGTTATCCTTGGGACTGACATTGAGACAGGCGTTTCTGGCATGCAGGATCACCCCGTCCGCTCCGGCTTCATAAATGGTCTTAACCAGCTCTCTGGTAAAATCATAGCCCTGAAGCTCATCAACTCCCAGCCGGGTTTTGACAGTTACCGGCACGGTAACAGCGTCCTTAACAGCCCTGACCACATCATAAAGCAGGGGCAGATTCTTCATCAAAACCGCCCCGAAGGTTCCCGCCTGCACCCGGGAGGAGGGGCAGCCGGCATTGATATTGATTTCATCATAGCCCCGGGCGGCTCCGATGGCCGCGGCTTTGGCCATGTCATGCCGGTCGGAACCGCCTAGCTGCAGGGCTATGGGATGCTCCCTGCCGTCAAAACGGAGGTAATCCCGGCTGCCGTAAATAATGGCTCCGGTGGAAATCATTTCGGTATAGAGATAAAGATGCCGGGAGAGGGTTCTCAGAAAATACCGGAGATGCCGATCCGTAAGATCCAGCATTGGCGCCAGGGAAAGGCGGGCGTCCGGCAGAAGCGGTCTTCTGGTATTCATAGAAGCGTCCTTATCCATAATCAGCGGGAAGCTCCGCCGCCCCGGGAATGGCCGCCGCCCCCGGAGGAACGGGATCTGCCGCCGGAATAGCTCCCGGAGGAATAGCTGCTCCGGCCCGAGCTCCTCCGGGATCCGGAGCTTCCGCCGGAACCGGAGTACTTAGCCCAGCTGGATCTCCGGTAAGCTGCGGGATCGATGCTTTCCACAATGGTGGCATTGATGGCTATGGTGAGGAGCCAGAAGAAAAAGCCCCCGACAGCGCCGCATAACAGCTTAAGAAAAAGAAAGAGCCCGCCATTAGGAGAGGCAGCCGGATCATCAGTGAACACGGCGTCGGCAGGCCCGCCCTCCTTGCTGCCGGAGACTTCCTTATCGATAAACCTGAGGGCCGGATCCGGCTCCTTTCCGGAGATGGCATAAACCTTGTTTGCCAGCGCGGTAAAGGTATTGGCCGCCGCCCGGTTCCACTCCCCCTTGCTCTTGGGCTCCACGGCATAATCATCCAGAATTCTGCCCGCCTCCGCATCGGTAATGCTTTCCTCAAGGCCGGCCCCCACCTCGAGACGCACCTTGGCGACATCCTGAACAAAAAGGATCATAAGGCCGTTATTTTTGTCCTGCTGCCCCAGCTTCCAGTAATTAAAAAGCTCCGTGGCATAGCTTTCCAGAATATCGCCGTTAATGGTGGGCATCACCGTTACTGCGATCTGCACGGTAGTGGCATCCTCAAGACGCCGCGCCGCCTGAGCGATATAATCCTCCGTTTCCCGGGTCAGAGCGCCGCTGTAATCGCTGACATAAAAGACCTCTGAGGTCTCAGGATAAAGCCCGCAGCCCCAGCGGGAATCGCCGAGAGCGAAGTAAATGGGAATTCCGGCCAGAAAAAACAAGGCCAGAAAGCATTTGAAGGGAGATTTTTCATTAAAGTTAAAGAGCCCCAGAGTGAGACGGCGAAACATGTAAAACTCCTGAAGAGCGCTGAGAAATCATCGAAAAACCGCGGAAGTCTGCGGCTTTTTCCGGAAAAGAGCTAAGCCGCTTCCGGGAGAACAGCCGGGAACAAACGCCTGGCCCCGGAAAAACGGCAGATCTGATTATTTGCCTGACGCCGCCGGATCTCCGGACTCCTGCTTATCCGGCGCCGGAGATGCCTGATTGTCATTTTCCGGCTGCTTTTTATGATCGCTTTCTTTGATTTTCTCGATCTTCACGGGAATTTCATCTGCGGAATACCCTAAAAGAGCCAGCTCCCGGGGGAGATCCTCATGATTGATGGCATAAATAAGATCCCGGGCCCAGTTAAAGCCGTCCCGGGATTCCTGATCGCCGATAACGCCCCGGAGAGAGTTCTCCAGCTTCTGCGCGGAGGTAATATTCTTTCTTAAGGCCGAGAGATCGCCATAGCGTTTGGACCACAGCAGAAAAAATTCAATATTCTTAAAAGCCGCGGCATTTTCCTGAAGCTCAACCTGCTGCTTGGCCAGATAGTAGGCGTATTCGTAATTGCGATTCTTAAGAAGGGTACTGTAAAGCTCGGCAGCTTCCATGGCATTCTGCCGGGAGTTTGACCCGAAGGTCAGGGTTTCCGCAAACTGAGCGGTGCAGGACAGATCCTCGCCAGGTTCAAATTTCAGACACTGACGGAACAGCTCCCGGGCCTTGTTAATATCCCGGGGCACGCCGAGTCCGTTCCAGTAAAGCACGCCCAGATACTTATAGGCCATGAGATTTCCCTGATCCACCGCCTGCTCCAGATACTTCCGGGCCTGATCCCAGTCTCTTACGGTGCCCTTTCCCTTAAGGTACATATACCCAAGATGCATGGCAGCCTCGGCATCGCCCTTCTCGGTTTCGTTTTCGCAAAGGGTAAAGGCATTGTCATAACGCTCTTCGGACACGGCCTGAAAGCAGGAATCACCGTTAATATCGCTGGCGGCAGCTGCCGCGCCTGATACTGTAAGCCCCAGCCCCAAAAACAGGCATCCCAGCAGTCTGTATCTCATAAATCCCCCGGACAAAAAGTCTTATCGAACTTATCCCGCAGCGCAGCGGCAGAATCCCGCCATAACCAGGAAAAATCCGTTATCTGATCTGCGGTAATTTTAAGGAAAAGAGGCCGTTTTATCCACAATTTTCGGGCAGAATACCCGGAAGCCGTCATTACGAAAAAAGAAAAAATGCGAGGATATGAGGTGAAAACGATACAAGAAGAGCAAAAAGAGAGATTACCAGATCTGCTGGTACCAAGAGAGGGACTTGAACCCTCACGGTATCACTACCGGTGGATTTTGAATCCACTGCGTCTACCAATTCCGCCATCCTGGCCCGCTGAAAGCAAGTCAATTATACAGATAAACGCGGGCTTTGCAAGAAATTTCGTTTTTTCTGCCGGGATTGCGTCCCGGAGCCGGAGGAGCCCCGGAATACCGGCTCCGCCCGGCCGCAAAAATGCCGCCCGGAGCCTTTCCTCAGGAAGAGCTTCTTTTCAGGAGATAGATGCCCGCCCCCAGCATCAGCACGGTGGGCATCACCGCGCAGATAACGGGAGGAATGCCCCAGAAAATAGTGAAGGGGGCCAGAATTTCGTTTATGGCGTAGAAGGCAAAACCCACCACGATACCCACTACCACCCGGGCTCCCATGGTGGCGCTTCGCAAAGGCCCGAAAACCGTGCTGGCCGCCAGAAGCAGTATTACCAGAGTCATAAAGGGAGCAATAATCTTCCGGTAGAGATCCAGATAGTAACGATCCGCCTTCTGACCGTTTTTGGTGATGTAATCGATGTAGCTCACCAGCCCCCGGATACTGAATTCATCGGCTCCCACGCCTACCACGTCAAGCTTTTCCGGTGTCAGATTAAGCTCCCAGTCGGCAGATTCCGGGAATTCCTTCACCACCCGCTCCATGCTGAAGGAGTACACGGAAACATCGGTCATGTGCCACTTGCCGTTCTGCCAGATCCCCTTCCGGGCCACCATATAACGCGTCAGCTGCTTAGGCAGCGTATCTGAAAAGTCATACCGGTACACCGCATCCAGACTGCCGTCGGTAAGCACCCTGGCAATATTAATGAACGAATTCCCTTCCCGGAACCAGATACCGCGGCTCGTGACCGCCACCTGACCGCCGGAAATGGCGGCGGTCTGCACGCTTTCGGCTTTCTTTTCCGAATCGGGCACCACAAACTCGCCCATGAGAAAAACCGCAATAACCACCGGGAGGAGCCAAAAGCAGGCAGAAGACACAATGCCCAGCCGGGATTTCCCGAGGCCCTGCATTACGATAAGCTCGGAGCTCGTGGCCAGATTGCCCAGAGCCAGCACCGTGCCGATGAGAACCCCCATGGGGAAAAACATGCAGATCTGTCCCGGCACCGTCCAGGACACATACTCGGCAATGGCCGCCATGTCATAATCACCCCGGCCCACGTTGCGGAGCTGATCCACAAACTTGATAAGGGAGGACAAAGCCACGAGGCCCAGCGTGGAGGAACAGGCCCAGACCACCACGTTGCGTCCCACATACCGGTCAACCACCTTAAACATTGCTGCTTCTCCTCCGCTTGAAACGGCTCCCCAGTCTTCTGAAGCGCTCCGTATCTGACAAATTAAAGGGAATGGCAAAAAGCAGAAGATAGATCACCGGCAGGATAAAGAGCCCCGGCATCAGGGAAACATGTCCTCTGGTCATGCCTGATTTAATGCCAAAGGCAAAGAGATAATAGCTGAGATAGAACATAATGGCCGGAATCACCTTGGCAAAACGCCCCTTTCTGGGATTGACCATGGAAAGAGGCACTACCATGAGAGACAGCACCAGCACGCTCAGGGGCTGCACAATACGCCATTCCAGTTCGGCCTTTTCCGGAACGGTGGCGCTTGTTTTCAGAAGATCCCGGGTGGACTTGGCGGAAACCTTGGCCGGTTCAAAGGTCTTCTGCGACTCCGGAATCAGGGCCGTGTACTTGTCAAAATACAGCACCTCAAACTGGCCGTCCTTGAGAGGCCCCTCATAGCGGAGTCCCGATTTCAATGTCAGCCACGGCAGAAAATTTTTGTCATATCTTACCCGGCCTTCGTTTGCTATGGTTACGGAAGGCGGAATATGCCGGGATTCATTCCCCTGGCTCAGAATGTAAATCTGTCTCATGATATTGCCGGAGGAGGCATTTTTAAGATGATCCGGAAGCTCGCTGCCCCCGCTGCCGGCTTTGTGCTCGGCGCCGCTGGGATCCGCATCCTCCATGTTTTCAATATAGATAACATTGTCCATGAGATTCAGAAAGCGGCCGCTGTCCAGGGTGAACATGGAGGGATCCTTTCTGGCATTGTCTATGATTTCCAGAGATTTCGCCTCGCACCAGGGAGCCAGAAAGGCGGTGCACACCCCGTTAATGCCGGCGGTAATAAAGGCCAGACACAGCACAATGGCCAGAATTCTGTTCTGAGAATAGCCCACGGAACGCATGACCACCATTTCGCTCTGGGAGCAGAGATTGCCCATGGTCAGCAGAATCGCCAGAAACAATGACAGGGGCAGCATGAAATTTGCCATGGCGGGAATCGCCAGACTCATAAGCTGGGTCACCAGCTCGGCCGGAATCTTGCCGCGGGAGGCATGACTGATAAAACGGATAAACGACTGACTCATGAAAATCAGCATCAGAATGCTGAAAATCACCACCTGGGTCTTCAGAGTATTTTTAAGTATGTATTTCGATATGGTATTCACAGCGCCAGACTCAGTTCAGAATTTACCGGAAAAACAAAAACCCCGCAGCCCCGGAACCGGCTCCGTGTTTTTGTCATCACCATGCCGGACATTATACATTTTCTGTTCAGTTTTTACCCGTCAGGAGCTCTATCCAGGAGGCGATCTGCAAGCTCCGGACAAAGGAAAACTGATTGCTTTTCACCATTTTCAGGTCGTTAAGCCTCTTAATGCCCTCAAGCACGGAATCCGGATCCAGCTCCGAAACCCGGGCGGCCAGATCGGGGTAAGCCCCGAGAAATACCAGATCCTCATGGCGGCTCCCGGTTTCCAGCATGAGAGCATCCCGGAGAATGCCGTAAAAAAAGGAGCAGATAAGATCCCGGCTTTCCAGCTCGGAAAGGAGAAAGTCCGCCAGATCCGGCACGGAACAGGAGCCGGCTAATACCCCGTTTAACTGCTCCAGAGCCTGACGAACCTTGGCTCCGGTGCCGTTCTCCGCATACTCTGCCGCTTTGAGAGGAGAGTGTCCGCTCAGAAATATCTCCGCCCGAAAATCCTGATCCCGGCCGGTTTTTTCCTTAACAAAAGCCTGAAGCTCCTGCATCCCCGGTACCGGCACCGGGATCTTCATGGCACGGCTGAGAATTGTGGGTAAAAGATTTCTTTGATTTCCCGTGGTGAGAATGATAAGACTTTCCGGGGGCGGCTCCTCCAAAGTTTTCAGAAGAGCGTTAGCTGCCGCCTCCGTCATTTTGTCAGCCTCCGGGATCACGAGAGCCTTCCCGTGATCATTGGTGGCGGTCTTCTCCATGGCGGAAATCCCCTGCCGGATTTCATCGATGCCGATGGTGCCGCTCTGACTTCCGGAAATCAGGGTGAGATCCGGATGCCCCCCGACACGGAACATGCTGCAGGAATGACAGGAGCATCCCTCGGATCTGTCCCCGGAGCACAGAAAGCGCCGCGCCATTTCCATGGCCAGATCCGTGCCTCCCAGTCCCGCCGCCGCGGTAACCAGAAGCGCATGAGGCAGCCGGTTTCCGGACTGCATTTCCGTAAATATGCCCAGAGCGGGAATCAGCCAGCTATGCATTTTGACTCCAGAATTTGCCTGATATCCGCCCGCACCGTTTCAATATCCCGGTCAGCCCGTACCAGAGAGATGCGATCGCGATGAGCCTCATATTCGCTTAAGAAGGTATTTCTGACCCGGACAAAAAAGTCCAGCTGTTCCTTTTCAAAACGATCCAAATCGCCGCGCTTCCCGGCCCGGGCCAGCCCCACGGCGGGATCCAGATCCATGAGAATGGTGAGATCCGGATAAAAGTCCCCCAGCACCGCATCCCGAATGCTCTTTATGAGCTGCCGGGAAATCCCCCGGCCGCCGCCCTGATAGGCCAGGGTGGAGAGATCATGACGATCCCCCACCACATACTGTCCGGCCTCCAAAGCCGGAATAATAACCGTCTTCACCAGCTGCGCCCGGGCGGCGTACATCAAAAGAAGCTCGGATTCGGCGCAGAGCCGGTCATCAGTCCGGACATCCTTGAGAATTTTTCTGATATCCTCAGCAATGGGGGTACCCCCCGGCTCCCGGGTTTTTACAATGGCGCTGTCCGGCACGCCATGCTCCCTGAGATAGCTGACAATTTCAGCGATCATGGTGCTTTTGCCGGCGCCCTCGCCCCCTTCCACAACTATAAAACGACCTTTTGGCATATTCTTATTCATCCTCTTCACATAATATTTCTGTTTTCGAAGCTCCGGATTCAGTCGGAGCTGTTATCATCTTTACCGTCTTTGCTTTCTTTAGCGGCCCCGTTATCTCCCGGATTCCGGGTCTCATTTGCCCCGGAGACAGCTCCTGTTTTGGCATTATCCGGTTCCGGACTTCCGGAGTCCTGTTTTGCCGCCGGATTTTCCGAGGCGGCCCGGATCTCCGCAGCATGATCATTCTTATATTCCCGCACGGCCTTCCGATAATCGGAAACCGCCTTGCTATGAGAGCGGTCATCTTTGGAAAACACATGCCCTTCCCTGCTGTCCGGCCCCCGGGCCACAAAAAAGAGATAGTCCGTGGCATCCGGGTGCAAAGCCGCCTTTATGGCATCCTTGCCGGGAGCGGCAATGGGAGTGGGCGGCAGGCCCTCAATAACGTAAGTATTATAGGGGTTCTTATCCTCCAGAAAGCTGCGGTAGATTTTTCCCTGATACCGGTCTCCCACGCCGTAAATCACTGTGGGATCCGTCTGGAGCTTCATTCCCTTTCTGAGCCGGTTGACAAACACCGAGGCAATTTGCGGCCGTTCGGAGCTGACTGCGGATTCCTTTTCGATAATGGAGGCCATAATAAGGGCTTCGTAGGGAGAAGCATAAGGAAGGTCTGCATCACGGCACTGCCATTCCTGCTCCAGAAATTTCTGACTGGCCTCGTAGGCTCTTTTAAGCACGGAAACATCGGAATCTCCCAAACGGAACTGATAGGTGTCTGCCAGAAAAAGTCCCTCGGGATTCGGATGATCGGAAATTTCCAGAAGCTTCGGGAGATCCTCCGGCTTCGCATCCTGGGGAAGCTCATGCTTAAGCTTCTCAGCGCCCTGAAGAACCCTGAGAATATCGCTGACCCGAGTTCCCTCCACCAAAGTGATCTGATAGCTCTTTTCCTTGCCGGAAAGGATAATGGCCAAAACCTCCCTGACTCCGGTCCGGGGAGGGATTTCATAGGTGCCGGCCTTGAGCTTCGTAAGTCCGGGATTCTGTTTAAGCCAGAGCCGGAGCACCCGGCTGTCAAACCGGTCATGAAAAATTTCCCGGATCACCGTGCCGGCGCTGTCCCCGCGTTTAACCGTAACCAATGCCGGTTCGGGATTGTCCGTTACGGTAAATTCTATGCTGCCGAGCTGCCAGGTCAGAAAGCCGCTGGCCCAGACAACTGCTGCGGTAAAGCAGAGGATAAGGAGACCACAAAAAAAACGCATCGAAAAACTCCTGGAAAATCTTCTCTCAAACTGTCCGGACGGGGAATGCTCCTCCGCAGAAAGGGAGGCCGGCAGCTAAAAAACAGTCTGGCACAAGCCGAAGCATTATACACTGACTGCCCGGGGCTTTTGGCGGTATTGCCTGCTCCCGCGCCGCGCTGACTTTCAGCGGACGGGCGCCCAAGTCAATATAGCACATTGCGGAAACGGAGAACTTAACCCTGTCTTCAATTACAAAAAAAGAGCGACATCCAAACCTGAGGCCGCTCTTTTCTGTTCATGAATTACCTTAGGGAATCTCCCGGATCAGAGGCTCTCCACCATTTTAAGCTGATCCCTGAGCTTGGCGAGACTTTCCTCATAGCCCGGAAGCTTGGCTCTTTCCTTTTCGATAACCTGAGCCGGAGCCTTGGATGTAAAGGCCGGATTCCCGAGCTTCTGATTCACCCGGGCAATTTCGGATTCCACATAGGCGATTTCCTTCTTAATCCGGGCCAGTTCCGCATCCTTGTTAAGCACTCCGGCAGCCGGGAAGAGAATTTCGCTCCGGCCCACGATTACCGCGATAACCGGAGGAATGTCCCCGTCAGCCGGGAATACGGATTCCAGATTGGCCAGAGCATTAACAAACTCGGAATTTCTGTTAATGATGTCGATTTCAGCGGCATCGCCTCTCATAAACGGACTCAGCTTCTGGGCCGGAGAAAGATTCTTCTCGGCGCGGAAATTCCGCACGGCCACCACAAACTCCTTGATGTAATCCTGCTCCTTCAGGGCGTCCGCATCCACCGGATAATCAGCGGCTTCGGGGTAGGACTTCAGCATAATGGTGTCGCCATCCTTGTAATCCGGACATACCAGAGGAGCCACAGACCGGTAAATCTCCTCGGTAATGAACGGCATGATCGGATGGGCGAGACGCAGAGTTACCTCCAGCACCTCCAGAAGATTAAAGAGAACGGCATTCTTCTGCTTTTCGGAACCGAAGCCCGAGGTGGGGTTCTTAGCCCAGAGAATAGGCTTGGTAAGCTCAATGTACCAATCGCAGAGCTCGTTCCAGATAAATTCGTACAAAGCGGAGGCTGCCAGATCGAAGCGGTAGTTATCAAAGGCCCCTCTGACATCGGCAATGCACTTGGAGAGCTTGCTTCTGATGTAGCGATCCGCCAGGGTGAGATCTTCGGGATCCGGCCTGGTCAAAGTCTTGCCCTCGGCGTTCATCAGAACATAGCGGCTGGCGTTCCAGAGCTTGTTGCAGAAGTTCCGGTAGCCCTCGAGACGCTTCATGTCCCAGTTGATATCCCGGCCGGTAGAAGCCAGCGCGGCCAAGGTGAATCTGAGAGCGTCAGTGCCGTGAGCCTCAATGCCCTTCGGGAACTGCTTTTCGGTGCGCTTTGCGATCTTCTGAGCCTTCTGGGGCTGCATCATGTTTTTGGTGCGCTTATCCAGAAGTCCCTGAAGGTCAATGCCGTCAATCATGTCCAGAGGATCCAGAATGTTGCCCTTGGACTTGCTCATCTTCTGGCCTTCCTCATCGCGGATAAGGCCGGTTACATACACCTTGCGGAAGGGCACCTGGGGATTGCCGTCTTCGTCCTTCATAAAGTGCATGGTCATCATGATCATTCTGGCTACCCAGAAGAAGATGATATCAAAGCCGGTAACGAGAACATTGGTGGGGTGGAACATCTCCAGCTCCGGAGTTTTATCCGGCCAGCCCAGAGTGGAGAAGGTCCAGAGTCCGGAGGAGAACCAGGTATCCAGAACATCCTCATCCTGTCTTAACACCACATCAGGGCCCAGATGATTCTGCTCTCTTGCTTCCGCTTCGCTGTGAGCCACATAAACCCTGCCGCTCTCGTCATACCAGGCCGGAATGCGGTGGCCCCACCACAGCTGCCGGGAAATGCACCAGTCTCTGATATCCCGCATCCAGGAGAAATACATATTCTCATACTGCTTCGGCACAAACTGGATATCGCCCTTTTCCACAGCCTCAATGGCCGGCTTGGCCAAAATGGCAGCGCGGACATACCACTGATCGGTAAGCATGGGTTCAATGGGAACGCCGCCGCGATCGCCGTAGGGCTGCATCAGGGTGTGCTCTTCGATCTTAACCAGAAGTCCGGCTTCCTTAAGATCCTGCACAATGGCCTCCCGGGCTTCATAGCGATCCAGCCCCCGGTATTTGGCCGGAAGTTCCGGGCTGTACGCATCCGAAGGCTCGCCGTTTACATTAAACACCTCGGCCTTTTCTCTGATGCGGGCATCTTCAGTGAGCACGTTTATCATGGGAAGAGCATGTCTCTTGCCCACTTCATTATCGTTAAAGTCATGAGCCGGAGTGATCTTCACGCAGCCGGTGCCCTTGGTCATGTCCGCATGATCATCACCGATCACCGGGATCTCTCTTCCGGTAAACGGCAGCGTTACCTTGGCCCCGATAAGATCCCGGTACCGGGGATCCGCGCTGTTAACAGCCACGGCGGTATCGCCCAGCATAGTTTCCGGACGAGTAGTGGCCACCACCAGATAATCAAGACCCTCAGCGGTTTTTCTGCCGTCGGTCAGAGGATAGCGGATATGCCACATGGAGCCCTTGACCTCGCGGTTCTCCACCTCAAGGTCGCTGATGGCGGTGCGGAGCTTGGGATCCCAGTTCACGAGACGCTTTCCGCGGTAAATCAGATCCTCCTGATAAAGACGGACAAAAACCTCCTGGACAGCCCGGGACAGTCCTTCATCCATGGTGAAGCGCTCTCTGTCCCAGTCAACGGAATCCCCGAGACGCCGCATCTGTCTCGTAATGGTACCGCCGGACTCTTCCTTCCATTCCCAGATCTTCTTTATAAAGGCATCCCGGCCGTAATCCTGTCTGGTTTTGCCTTCCTCGGCGGCAATTTTTCTTTCAACTACCATCTGAGTGGCAATGCCCGCATGATCCGTGCCCGCCTGCCAGAGGGTATTGTCACCCAGCATTCTGTGATAGCGAATCAGGATATCCATGATGGTCTGCTGAAAAGCGTGTCCCATATGAAGAGAGCCGGTCACGTTAGGGGGCGGCAGGCTGATGCTGTAGGAAGGACGCAGGGTGTCCATGCTGGGCTTGAAATATCCGGATTGTTCCCAGTTTTCGTAAATAGCCTTCTCAATGGCGCTGGGATTGTATGTTTTTTCCATGGCTGTCTTCTTATCTTTTACTGAAAAACCGGAGCCGGAACAGTAGTGAATCCTTTACCGGAGCTCCCTGTATTCATAATCATAGCAAAGACCTGTCCGGCATGACCATGCGAACAGAGCCTTAAAAATCCGGAGGTATTTTACTCTATCTCAGAAGCAAAATCACGCATGGCAGGTCTCCTGACCATCCCTGCGTTCCTCCCCGAAAAGCGCGGAGATCCTGCTTTGACACTGAAACATGAGAAGACAATACCGGGCAATTGTTTCAGAGCAGCATACGAATGAAGAAGGAAAGGTTTAAACTCTTTGGCAGGCTAATCCTGAGAAACGAGGAATACACCAGACATAAAAAGGGGGCTTCCGCCCCCTTTCTTAATAACGCATCAACAGGAGATAAAACTAGAACAGTCTAATCCAGGACGAGCTTCTGGTGGGATTCACATCCTGTTTAAGCTCAATAGAATGAATGGCATCACCGCCTTCTTCTTTCTCTGAATTATCCACAGTGGCATGAATTACCACACTGGGAATGCCCTTTTCATCATAATGAATAGTGGCGGAAAGGTGCGTAACCAGAGCTTTGATCTCCTTTTCAGTGGTTAACGAGCCGGTCATGTAATTGATCTGCTGCAAAGAAGAAGTGCCGCTGCCGCGACAATTGTCACCCACCGCCGGAGTATTCGGCGTAATAGTCAGCATGTTATCAATAATCAGCATATTGGTATCGATTCTTTCGCCGGAATTACTTATCGGCCCGTTGGCATCATGAGGGATGAGATCCAAATACCAGCCAAAGTTCTGCGTCTCATTGTATTCAGTGCTCAGGGTAGCGGAACGATAATACTTCTTGTCCTTCAATGCAGACGATACATTAAGCGGCTTCAGACAGTTAACATCGGTCGTGCTGCCGCATCTGCCCTTAAATCCGGAAGCTGAAGCAGCCACAGACCCCATGTCCCTCAAAAGATATACTGACTGAGAAGAGTTGTATACCTTGGAAACCACGTTGGAATCATAGGTGTAGATATAAGAACCGGTGCCCACTGCAACTGCAATGCCATCGCCGCCGTAGTAGCCGGTTTCAGGAGCTACGGTTATCGGCTGATTTCTGCCGGTGGAATCCTTGGCAACAAACATCACTGCCGGAGCGCTGGCAGTATCGCAGTTCGGATCGCATTTCTTAAACCAGTTGTAAGGCTTATTGACATGCCCGTCCTTGCCGAGAGGGTGTCTCCAGAGATTGCCGAAGGAATCTCCGAAATAGAATCCCAGCGCATTGGCATCATTGCCGGTAACGGTAGCCAGTCTGACGTTGGTATAATCAGGAGTTCTGCCGAGGCCCCAGGGATCTGAGAATGCATTGATGCTGGTTTCATGAACAGTTTGAGCATCAGCAAGCGCTGCAGATGCCACCACGCAGGGTAGCTTTAGGAGCTTAGCATCGTTAGCGGAATTCAATTCAACGTCAAATTCTCCGGAAGCGCTGCTCACATGACACTTTTCATCATCTCCGGCCGTCTCGCCAAGCATATTGACAATAAACACGCCAGGAGTCTTGCCGGCAGCAGAAGATGCCACTGAACCAACACCGCCGGTAAAGATAAGATACGGCGTGTTATTGGCATTATCCTTGTTTCCTCCGGAATTAATCATCGTGGGCGCTTCCTGATACCTGCCCACATAGTCGGAACCGGCGTAGATTCCGCCGGAAATCTCAAACTTGTCAGTGAGCTCCCACTGCAGCATGTCCTTGGCAAAGGCCAGCTTCCCATCATCAGACTTGGATGCAAAAGAGGAGATTCCGGTTACATCCATGAGATAGGCGCCCCTGAGGCCCAGTCCGAAGGAGCCATAAACATAGGTCTTATCGCCCCGCTTGTACACCTGCGGCGTGCTGTCCACAAACGAATAGTGGTCATAGGCCTGCGAGGTAAGCTGCTTCATATGACTCCAAGCCGCGGAAGGAATGTACGAAAGCACTGGTTTCATGGTGGCAGTACTGATGAAATGCAGCATGCCGTCATTGGCGCCTACGGCCAGATATCCCTGATCGCCGTCTGCAAAATATGTCGGCGTGGAATTAATGATATCTGCCAGTACAAAAGATGTTTTGTCATCTAACTTTCTTTCTCTCAGAGGGGTGCCTGCAAAGCCGCGGCCTCCGCCGTTCAGAGGAAGTCTCTTGGAAGCATTTTTCGAAATATCAAGCCCTTCATAGTAATGATCTCCCAGCACCCAGCGCACGAAACGGTTCATGAATGTCCTGGAGTATACGTCATCAAGAGAATAGTACTGACCGCTATATGTGGCAGTGGCGCCGCTCACTCCCGACTCGGAGCATGTGCCGCCCTCCTGCAGAATCTGACTTATGATGTTGCAGGTGAGATTGCTGAAAGCGCCGTTACTGATGTTGCCGTCAGCTGTCTTATCATCTGCAGAATAGAATCTCACAATTCTCTTGTCTTCAGGAGCAGTGACATCATAGGTAAAGACGAAACGATCATCCGGAGAAACAGCATTAAATCCTGCTGAAGCTGATGCTCTGCTGCTGTCGTGGATTCCGGAAAGGTTATAGCCTCCCACGGAATTCACTGCGGCCTGATAAATATCACCTGACCAAATGGAAGGATCGTATACCGTCGGGTATATCAGAGTGCCGGTTTTGGTTTCATCGGAAACCGGAGAGAAACCGGAGCTGGAATGCACGGTCTTATTAATCTGATCAAGCATCCTGGTAATACCGTCGCGGAGCTTGGTCATGTTGGTTACTTCGTAATAGTTTGTGATATTCTCCTCGTCAGGGCTGAACGGATCGATGTTCCTCTCAACCTCGCCCAGACCGAATCTGGCAGCATACCACAGCGGAGACTTCAGCCAGTAATTCTTGGCAGTGGCGGCAACCTTGAAAATTCGGCTCGCGGCAACCCCGTGCTTATCCTTTCTGCATTTTGCTCCGAAAAGATG
>JAEEGF012292240.1_pt1 | contig 21090 bp, 16 predicted proteins | sample 9134171 | NCBI WGS metagenome assembly JAEEGF01 (sample SAMN16246542, study PRJNA631951) | gut metagenome | biome: gut microbiome; feature: rumen; material: AP-attached | host: Bos | place: Iran: Karaj | collected 2018-10 | reverse complement strand
AGAAGGCATGCGAACTGAACGACGAGTACACCACCGTGCACCACATCCAAGACTTCAACGGCGGCAGGGGTTTGTACATAGAGTTTTGGAACAACAAAGACCTGGAGGGTGACCCCGTGAAGAGCGCCTACTATACCGAAGAGCTGAACTTCTCTACCTTCGGAGCCTGGGGCTTCGCCGAGGGCGTCGACAACGACAACCTCTCCGTGCGCGTCACTGGCAAATACACGGCTACCTTCACCGGCGAGATGAAATACAATCTGATGACCGACAACGGCTACATCTTCAAGGTGAACGATCAGGTGGTCGAGGAGAACAAGGGCGGCGGCGGTGGCCGTCGTGGCTTCGGCTTCGGCAGAGGCCGTGGCGTGGAGTACAAGTCGTTCCCCGTGGAGCAGGGCAAGACCTACAACGTGGTGATAGAGTATCGCCGTGGCAACGGTCAGTTTGCCATGCTGCGCGGCGACATCTGCGAGCGCAAGCTCGCCGACTTCACCGACCTGGCCAACGAGGTGAAGCAGGCCGATGCCATCATCATCATCGGCGGCATCAGCGCACGCATGGAAGGCGAGGGCGGCGACAAGCAGACCATCGAGCTGCCCGTGGTGCAGCAGCTGCTGGTGAAGGCCATGCACAAGACGGGCCGGCCCGTCATCTTTGTCAACTGCTCCGGCTCGGCCATCGCCTTCGGCAGCGTCGAGGGTCAGTACGACGCCCTGCTGCAGGCCTGGTATCCCGGCGAGGGTGGCTCCGAGGCTTTGGCCGAGGTGCTCTTCGGCGACTACAACCCCGGCGGCAAGCTGCCCGTGACGTTCTACCGCTCGAACAACGACCTGCCCGACTTCCTCGACTACTCGATGAAGAACCGCACCTACCGCTACTTCACCGGCCAGCCGCAGTATGCCTTCGGCTACGGACTCTCCTACACCAACTTCCTGGTGGGCAAGGCCAAGCTCAGCGCCAAGCAGATGAAGAAGAACGGCAAGGTGACCGTCAGCGTGCCCGTCACCAACACCGGCAAGCGCGAGGGCACCGAGACCGTGCAGGTCTACGTGAAGCGTCTCAACGACCCCGGCGCTCCCATCAAGGCGCTGAAGGGATTCCAGAAGCTCAGCCTGAAGGCCGGCGAGACAAAGACCGCCACCATCACCCTCGATGGCGAAGCCTTTGAATACTACGACGAGAAAATCGACGAGCTGAGCACCATGACGGGCAGCTACAAGATTCTTTGCGGCACATCGTCGCTCGACCGCGACCTGCAGACCTTCGATTTCACCGTGAAGTGATGCTAAACGCAGCAGTTTGCATCTTTTAACTATCGCGTTGCCTACATTACCGAAATTCTTTATACCTTTGCAAGCTAACGCCCCAATGAGGTCGTTAGCTTGCAAGTTTTTTATGACGAAACAAAGCGACAAGATGACACGCACCCTCACCTTTGCCCTCTTTGGCAATGTGTACCAAAAAGAGAAGTCGGCCGCCGTGCGCCATGTGCTGGCCTGTCTGCGCGAGCGTGGAGCCCACGTGCTGATGGAACGCGAGTATGCGCAGTTCGTGCATACGCAGGCACTCGTCGACATCGAGCCTGAGAACACGTTCAGCGGCGGCGATTTCACGGCCGACTTCGCCATCTCCATGGGTGGCGACGGCACATTGCTGCGCACGGCCAGCCTGGTGGGTGCCAAGCCCGTGCCCATCCTGGGTGTGAACATGGGGCGGCTGGGGTTTCTGGCCGACGTGAGTGCCAACGACTTCGCCCGAACCCTCGACGCCATCTATGCCGACGACTACAGCGTGGAAGACCGCGCCCTCATCAGCGTCAGCACCGAAGGCCATCGCATCGAGGGCTGCTGCTGCGCACTGAACGATGTGGCCATCCTGAAGCGCGACACCGCCTCGATGATCAGCATCCGCACCAGCATCGATGGCGAGCACCTGACCACCTATCAGGCCGACGGCCTCATCGTGTCGACGCCCACTGGCTCCACCGCCTATTCGCTCAGCAACGGCGGTCCCATCATCGTGCCGCGCACGGGTGTGCTGCTGCTCACCGCCGTGGCTCCCCACTCGCTCAACGTGCGCCCCATCGTCATCCCCGACTCTGCCCAGATAGAACTCACCGTGAGCAGCCGCAGCCACACCTTCCTTGTGGCCATCGACGGCCGTTCCTCCTCTCTGCCCGAGGGCGCCACGCTGCGCCTCACGCGCGCGCCATATATGATAAAGGTGGTGAAGCGCGCCGACACCCGCTACTTTGCCACCCTACGCGAGAAGATGATGTGGGGAGCCGATGGGAGAAGCGTGAGAGGTGAGAGGTGAGAGGTGAGAAGTGAGAGGTGAGAGGTGAGAGAAGTGAAAAGTGAAAAGTGAAAAGTATGAGATGATATTTGTGTCTAAAGTCTAAAGTCTATAGTCTAAAGTCTACAGTCTACAGTCTAAAATCTACAGTCTAAAGTCTATAGTCTAAAGTCTAAAGTCCACAATCTCTCGTCAAAACCTATAGTCGAAAGTGAATCTAAGGAAACTGTTTCAGCTCCCCGAAAGCCGCTACTCCTGGCGCGTGATTGCCCGCTGGCTGTGGCACGCCCTGAAAGGCAACCGTCTGCAGGCATGTCTCAACGCCGGCATCGGATTGGTGGGTGTGTTGCTCAGCCTGTCGACGGTGTGGGCCATGCAGAATGCCATCGACACCGCCTCTGGCTTGCGTTCCGGCTCCATCTACCTCGCCGTCGGCATCATGTCCATCATCTTCTTGGCAGAGTTTGGCGTAGGCATCAGTCGTGTGTGGATTCGCAACATCCTCGGTGTCAAAGCCCAGAACCGCATGCAGCAGCAACTGGTGGACCGCATGATGCGCCAGCAATGGCGTGGGCGCGAGGCCATGCACTCTGGCGACATCATCAACCGCTTGGAGGAAGACGTGAAGCAGGTGGTGACGTTCCTCACCGAGACGCTGCCGTCGGTGCTCTCCACGGTGGGCTTGTTCATCGGTGCCTTCGTCTATCTGCTGCGCCTCGACGTGTGGCTGGCCTGCATCACCGTGTTCATCCTGCCCACCTTTGCCGCCCTGAGCCGCATCTACATCGCCCACATGCGCCGCTACTCGCACATGGTGCGCCAGACCGACAGCAAGATACAGAGTCTGCTCACCGAGATTATGCAGCACCGCATGCTGGTGAAGACCATGGAGGCCGAGGGCCAGATGCTGCAGCGCTTAGACAGCTCGCAGCAGACGTTGCGCGGCTGGGTTCGCCAGCGCACCTTCTTCAGCCTGGCCAGCAACCTTTTGCTCAACCTGGGCTTCACGTTGGGCTATCTCGTGGCCTTCCTCTGGGGAGCCTTGCGCCTGCATGCCGGCACGCTCAGCTTCGGTGGCATGACCGCCTTCCTGCAACTGGTCTATCGCATACAAGGGCCTGCCCGCGACATCGCCCGCCTGGCCCCCGCCTTCGTCAACGTGTTCACCGCCACCGAGCGACTGATGGAGCTGGAGGCCGCACCCGACGAGGAGCAGGGCGAGCCGCAGATGATGGACGCGCCGTGCGGCATCCGCTTCGAGGGGGTGACGTTCAACTATGGTGCCCCCGGCCAGCTGCCCACCATGCAGAACCAGTCGCTCGACTTCCGCCCCGGCACATGCACCGCCATCATGGGCCACACAGGGTCGGGCAAGACCACGCTTATACGCTTGCTGCTGGCCCTGATTCAGCCACAGCAGGGACACATCTTTATATATAGTGGCACCAACAAGGACGAGAGCGAGGAGCTGGCCCCACGCCATCGCTGCAACTTTGTGTATGTGCCGCAGGGCAACACGCTGCTCAGCGGCACACTGCGCGAGAACCTGCTATTAGGCAACCCAGAGGCCACCGAGGAGCAGATGCGCGAGGCGCTGCGCCTGGCATGCGCCGAGTTTGTCGACGACTTGCCACAGGGCCTCGACACCCAGTTCTCCGAGCAGGGAGGTGGTTTGAGCGAGGGTCAGGCGCAACGCCTGTCGATAGCCCGCGCACTGCTGCGCCCCGGCAGCATCATGCTACTCGACGAGGCCACCAGCGCCCTCGATGCCAACACAGAGCAGCGCGTGCTGAAGAACATTCTGGGCCAAGGGCAGCAGCGCACCGTCATCATCGTGACACACCGCAAGGCCGCCATCGACTATTGCTCCGAGGTCGTCAACATCGGCAGCTGAAGCATCTACAGATGTGTCCGCTACGAAAACAAATATTTTCGCGAAAGACGACGCAGCAGCTCCCCTCCCCTCCGCTCGGCGACGAAGGAGACGCTTGCTACCGAAGGGACGCAAGAAGGGGAGGGGAACGGCTGCGCATTATTTTTGGGTTGTTTTTTAGTGGAGAAGGGTTTTCGGAGTGTACTCATAAATAATGTAGGCTAAAAAAAGTGATGACATGCAGGTGAGCATGGTTGATGACGAGCGAAATGGGGTGCATCTAAGGGAGACGGCGCACGACAAACAGGGAGCGGGAGGCACCGCAGAGGGAAAAGGGGCATGCTTTTTCGGTTGGCAGCGGGCGGGGACATGATTGGCAGCGGCCGCTGCCAATGATGGCAGCGAACGCCGCCAATGATGGCAGCGGCCGCTGCCAACCGAAATTTGTAGGTGATGATGAAGTCAGACGGAGCAGTGCCTGACGCGGCGGCAGACACGGGCCTCGCTGGTGTAGACATTTAATTTTTTATAAAAAAACATACAAAAAGACATTTTTCGGGCTTGGAGCATCCTTATGTCGGAAATAATTGCTAATTTTGCACGCTCTTTTAAGCATAGACACATTATTTATTATATAGAGAAAGACATCATGGACAAATTGAGCTATGCCCTGGGACTGGGCATCGGGCAACAGCTGGCACAGATGGGCGCCGGCAAATTCCTCAATGTTGACGATTTCGCACAGTCGGTGGCCGACGTGCTCAAAGGCAGCGAACTGAAGGTGTCGCACCGCGAGGCCCAGCAGATAGTGAACGAGTTCTTCCAGCGCCAAGAGCAGAAGATGCGTGCCGAACAAGCCGAGAAGGGCAAGGCCGCAAAGGCTGAGGGCGAGCGCTATCTGGCCGAGAACGCCAAGAAGGAGGGCGTCATCACCACCGCCAGCGGTCTGCAGTATCAGGTGCTGCGCGAGGGCAACGGCAAGCGCCCCACGGCCAAGGACCAGGTGAAGTGCCACTACGAGGGCTTCCTCATCGACGGCACCGTGTTCGACTCGAGCGTTCAGCGCGGCGAGCCCGCCGTGTTCGGTCTGCAGCAGGTCATAGCCGGATGGACCGAGGGTCTGCAACTGATGCAGGAGGGTGGCAAATACCGCTTCTTCATCCCCTATCGCCTGGCCTACGGCGAAGGCGGTGCGGGACAGCTCATACCCCCCTATGCCGCGCTCATCTTCGACGTGGAACTGATTGAAGTAATCTAATCAACAATTATTATAAACAAACAAAAACATCATCATGAAGAAAATGAATTACATGGCCGCCATGGCCATCGCCGCTGCCACGCTGGCTTCGTGCGGCACTGGAACCCCCAACGCCAACCTCAGCAGCGATGTCGACTCGCTGAGCTATGCCGCCGGCGTGTCGCTGGCCAAGGAGCTGAAGCAGTACAACCTGCTGGAGCAGCAGTTTGGTGTCGACTCAGCCTACATCAACGACTTCGTCAAGGGTGTGCAGGAAGCTGTCAACGCCGCCGACGACAAGAAGAAGGCTGCCTACTTCGCTGGTCTGCAAATCGGCAACCAGCTGAGTTCGCAAATCATGCCCAACATGATGCGCTCGTTCTTTGGCGACGACAGCACAAAGAACCTGTCGAAGAACAACCTGATGGCCGCATTCACCGAGGTGCTCACCGGAAAGGACGCCAAGCTCACCGACGAGCAGGTGGAGGAAATCCAGAAGCGCTTCTCCTCTATTCAGCAGGAGCTGCAGATGGCCAAGCAGCAGGAAGAGATGAAGAAGCGCAAGGCCGAGCGCTGGGAGAAAGCCGACAAGGACAACGCCGAGAAGTATGCTGCCTACAAGGCCCAGAACGAGAAGTTCCTGGCCGACAATGCCAAGAAAGACGGCGTGAAGACCACCGCCAGCGGCCTGCAGTACAAGGTCATCAAGGAAGGCGACGGTGAGAAGCCCACCACCAAGAACTACGTGAAGGTGAACTACGAGGGCAAGACCATCGACGGCAAGGTGTTCGACAGCAGCTATGAGCGCAACCAGGCTGCCACCTTCGGACTGACACAGGTCATCGAGGGTTGGACCGAGGTGCTGCAGCTGATGCCCGTAGGCTCCACCTACGAGGTCTACATTCCCCAAAACCTAGCCTACGGCCCCGAGGAGCAGGAGAAGATCAAGCCCTACAGCACCCTCATCTTCAAGGTTGAACTGCTCGACATCGTTCAGTAAGCCACACATACCATGAAGAAGACATTCGTCATAGCACTCGCCGCCCTGGTGGCGGGTGCTTCTTTTAATGCCACGCTGGCCGACAAGAAGAAAAAGAAAGCGAAGGCCCAGCCCACCGTGGAGGCCCCGGCACCCGTGGTGCTGGCCAGCGGCAGCGACTCGCTGAGCTATGTGGCCGGATGGTCGATGACGGGCGGTCTGCTCGACTTCGTGAAACAGCAGTACCATGTAGACACGGCCTACATGGCCGACTTCGTGCGCGGATTCAAAGAGGCCGTAACCGCCACCAACGACCCACGCGAGGTGGCGCTGCGTGCCGGACGGCAGATTGCCGGACAGGTGCGCAACAGCATGCTGGTGCGCATCAAGCAGGACTTCACCAACACCCCCGACAGCATCATCGAGGAGGTGCTCTTCCGAGGATTCACCGACGCCCTCACCAACGACACCACCGTGATGAAGCCCCAGCAAGCCGAGGAGCTGATGAGACAGAAGCAACAGTATAACCAGCGGGCCAAGACCGAGCGGCTCACCAAGGCCGGGCGCGACTTCCTGGCCGAGAACGCCAAGAAAGAGGGTGTCATCACCACCCCCAGCGGACTGCAATATCAAGTGCTGCGCCAAGGCGACGGACAGGTGCCACAGAAGACCGACAAAGTGCGGGTGCACTATGAGGGCCGCCTCATCGACGGCACCGTCTTCGACGCATCGAGCAAGCACGGCACCGAGCCCGCCTCTTTCCGCCCCGACCAGGTGATTCGTGGATGGACCGAGGCGCTCACCATGATGCCCGTAGGCTCGAAGTGGCGACTGTTCATCCCGCAGGAGCTGGGCTACGGCGAGCGACAGGCTGGCAACATCCCACCCTACAGCACACTCATCTTCGATGTGGAATTAGTGAACATCGAAAAGTAGCCCCAACGCATCCTTTTTGCTGACCTATCATAACATTTTGCGCATGTTTTCACAAAAAACATGCGCAAAATGTTGTTTGTTACATATTTTTTCATTACTTTTGCTGACAAATTGTAAACTAACAGCAAAGGAAATGGAGAAAATTGACAATCTCGACAAGAAAATTCTCAGCATTCTATCCAAAAACGCACGAATAGCCTTCAAAGACGTGGCGGCTGAGTGCGGCGTGTCGAGAGCTGCCATCCACCAGCGCGTGCAACGACTCATCGACGGCGACGTCATCACGGGCAGCGGGTTTGATGTCAACCCCAAAGCGCTGGGCTACAACACGTGCACCTACGTGGGCATCACCCTGGAGCGCGGCTCCATGTATAAAGATGTGGCTCGCCGACTGCAGCACATCCCCGAAGTGGTGGAGTGCCATTTCACCACTGGCCCCTACACCATGATGGTGAAACTCTACGCACGCGACAGCGAGCAACTGATGCAACTGCTCAACGGACAGTTGCAGGAGATTCCCGGAGTGACGGCCACCGAGACGATGATCTCGTTAGAGCAGAACTTCAAGCGCGAGATTCCCGTAGAGTTTAAAGAAGCCAACGAGCCATGAACCAGTACGACCTGACGGCACAGCTGGCCCACATCTATCGCAAGGGCAGCTTCAGCAGCGACAACGGGCGCAAGCCCATCATCGGCATCACGGCCAACTATGGCGAGCAAAACGCCAAGCTGGCCGAAGGCTATTATAAGCAGGTGGCACAAGCGGGCGGCACACCTGTCATCATCCCGCCACTGGCCGACAGCAGCGACATCCTGGCCACACTCAACGCCATCGACGGTCTGCTGCTCAGCGGCGGAGCCGACATCAACCCCCTCTTCATGGGCGAAGAGCCACAGCCCGCACTGGGAGGCATCAACGCCGAGCGCGACCTGCCCGAATTGCTCATCACACGGTTGGCTTTCAACCGCCAGATGCCCATCCTTGGCATCTGTCGCGGCATGCAGACGCTGGCCGTGGCACTGGGCGGGAAGGTGACGCAAGACATCGCCACCGAGACCCACGCCAAGGCCATCAAGCATTCGCAGGATGCCGACCGCCATGTGGCCACGCACTCGGTCAACGTGCTGGCCGACTCCACCTTATATCACATCTATCAGGAGCAGCAGGCGCTCTACGTCAACTCCTTCCACCACCAGGCCGTGAACGACCCCGGCCGACGGTTGCGCGTCACGGCGAACGCCGCCGACGGCATCATCGAGGCTGTGGAGAGCAACGAGCTGAAACCCGTGATGGCCGTGCAGTGGCATCCCGAGTGCATGGGCCAAGAGGGTGCACCCCTCTTCCAATGGCTGGTGGAGCAAGCGCAGGCCTATCGCCAGGCGCAACAGGTGCACGACCACACGCTGACGCTCGACACCCACTGCGACACGCCCATGCTCTTCCCAAAGGGCATCGACTTCACCATGCGCGACGAGCGCATCCTCGTTGACCTGCCGAAGATGACCGAGGGCCGCCTCGACGCCACCATCATGGTGGCCTACATTCCCCAGGCCGATGAGGCCCAGCAGCAGCTGTTGCCCATGATGAACGCAGCCCACTTCTCGCCCTTCGACTATGCCAACGCCATTTTCGACCGCATAGAAGGCATCGTGGACGGCAACCCACGACTGGCCTTGGCGCGCACACCCGAAGAGCTGTGGCAGAACAAGCTCGCCGGGCGCAAAAGCATCATGCTCGGTATCGAGAACGGACTGGCATTGGAGGGCAAGGTGCTCTGCGTAGACCACTTCGTCAAGCGCGGCGTGGTGTATATCACCCTCTGCCACAACGGCGACAACGACCTGTGCGACTCGGCCAAGGGCACGCAGACACATGGTGGGCTCAGCCCGCTGGGCGAGCAGGTCATCCGACAGATGAACCGCCTCGGCGTGATGGTCGACCTGAGCCACGCCGCCGAGAGCAGCTTCTACAACGCGCTCGAAGTGAGCCAGACACCCATCGTGTGCAGCCACTCGTCGTGTCGCGCCCTCTGCGACCACCCCCGCAACCTCACCGACGAGCAGATGCGGGCACTGGCCAAGAAGGGCGGTGTGTGCCAGATAACGCTCTATCCCGGATTCCTGCGACTCAACGAGAAGGCCACCATCCTCGATGCCATGGAGCACCTGGAGCATGCCATCAGCGTGATGGGCATCGACCACGTGGGACTGGGCACCGACTTCGACGGCGACGGCGGCGTGCGTGGACTGGCCGATGCCAGCGAGCTCACCCTGTTCACGCGCCAACTGCTGGCCCGACGTTTCAGCAACGACGACATACAGAAGATTTGGGGCGGCAACTTCCTGCGCGTGATGAGCCAGGTGCAGGCATGGAAGCCGGCGCCAGAGCCAGCGATGCCGCTGCAACGCCCCAAGAAAGCAACACCCTTGACATTATGATACGAATCATCACCTCCATAACCACGATTTTGCTTATGGTAGCCTGCGGCAGCTCTCAGAAGAACACCACCCAAGCCACCACACCCACCAGCCATGAACAGCCGGCGGGTCCCGCCTTCTCGGCCGACTCGGCCTTCGCCTTCTGCCAAGCGCAGTGCGACTTCGGGCCACGCACCATGAACAGCAATGCCCACGAGCGTTGTGGACAGTGGATAGTCAGCCAGTTTGAACGCTACGGCATGACCGTCACCGAGCAGCGCGCCACGCTGAAGGGATTCGACGGCACGCCCCTGCTCGCAAACAACATCATCGCCAGCTACCGCCCCGACCTCAGCGACCGCATCATGCTCTGCGCCCACTGGGACAGCCGTCCCTGGGCCGACAACGACCCCAACCCCGACAACCACCGCCGTCCCGTGATGGCCGCCAACGACGGTGCCAGTGGTGTGGCCGTGATGCTCGAGGTGGCACGGCTGCTGGCCGAAAATACCGACATCATCACCACCGAGACGCCCACCACCGTCTTCCCCATCAACATCGGCGTGGACTTCATCTGCTTCGACGCTGAAGACTGGGGCGACGACGGTCACCCCGACTCATGGGCACTGGGCGCGCAGCATTGGGCCGCCAACCTGCACAAGCCCGGCTACAAGGCACGCTATGGCATCCTGCTCGACATGGTGGGCGGACAGCACGCACGCTTCTACCGCGAGGGCTATTCGCTCTACTACGCCCCCCACGTGGTCGACCGCGTGTGGCGCGCCGCCGAGGCGGCGGGCTACAGCAGCTACTTCCCCAAGGAAGACGGCAGCGGCATCACCGACGACCACGGCCCCGTGAACGAGGTGGCGAAGATTCCATGCATCGACATCATCCCCTACTATCCCGAATGCGAGGAGAGCAGCTTCGGCCCCACATGGCACACCGTGAGCGACGACATGCAGCACATCGACCGCAACACGCTGCGCGCCGTGGGGCAGACACTGGTGCAACTGCTCTTCACCGATTTTGGACAACCACAGCCATAGACCGATGAACGTCCACACCCTGACACACCTGTTGCTGACGGCTCTGCTGTTGGCTGTTGTGGGCTGTGGACATGGCGACACTTCCATAAGAGTGAACACTTCCCGATGTCTGTTGCCCGACAGCGTGCAACTGCGGACGGGCGACGTGGTGTTTCGCCGTGGCGAGGGCTTTACCAGTCAGGTGGTGCTGCATGCCGATGCCGAAGGCAACTACTCGCACACGGGCATCGTCGTCGACTCGTGCGGCACGCCACTCATCGTGCACGCCGTGCCTGGCGAGCCCGACTTCGAGGGCGACCCCGACCGCGTGAAGGCCGACCGCCCCGAGCATTTCTTCTCATCGCAGCTGGCCACCTTGGGCGAGGTGTGCCGACCCGCCGACTCGGCCATAGCTGCCCGCGCCGCCCAAGTGGCATGGAATGCCTATCAGCGCCACACCCTCTTCGACCACAACTACGACGATGCCGACACCACGCGCTTCTACTGCACCGAGCTGGTGGCCTTCGCTTTCAAACAAGCAGGCGTCGACCTGGCCGAGGGACGGGGGCACCACATCAACCTGCCCACCATGCAGCAAGACTGCCTCTTCCCCAGCGACATCTACGAGAGTGATTTCCTGAAATCAATAGCACAATTTTAATTATTAACCCCTAAAAAACTAAGAAGATGAAAAAGATTGTTGTAATGTTCACCATGTGCCTGATGATGATGGCCATGATGACCAGTTGTGGCAGCAGCCACGAGAACACCCCGCGCGGCGTGGCCGAGGCTGCCGTGAAGTACTTGTCGAAGAAAGACTGGAAGGGCTATATGGACCTCACCGATGCCAACGACAAGCAGAAGGAGGTCATGGCACAGATGCTGGAGAAAATGGGTCAGCAGCTCGACGACAAGGGCGGCATGAAGAGCTATGAATTCGTTGACGAGGACATCGACGAGGAGAACGGCACGGCCACCATCACCGTGAAAGTGACCTACGAGAACCAAACCAGCGAGGACAACAAGATGAAGATGCTGAAGAAAGACGGCAAGTGGCTGCTGTCGTCCGAAAAATAGGTCGCGAGCATCCATTTGTTGACATCTACAACCATTGGCAGCCCCCAGCTCTTTCCCATCTGGAAGAGTTGGGGGCTGCTTTCGTGCGAATACGTATGCCGTAGTGTGCCGATCATTTCGTCGGCGTAATGCCAAATGTCAACCGCCCCCCCAATGTATGCCGAGGGCACGCAGTACCCTCTGGACAATCGGAATGAGAGAACCATCGACCCTGAAGGGTCGATATAGGGGGAAAACTGACGTCTTTTTGCATTTCAACCACCATTTTCCGCTCTTTTTTCTTGGGCATGCGCAAAAAAAATCGTACTTTTGCCATCAGATAACTACTAATTGACAACCTTTGAAACTATGGCATTAAAAAGAACTATCCAAGCATGCCTGATTTGCCTGATGGCAAGCTTCGCAACAGCCGCTTTTGGCCAAGCCAACCTCAGTCCGAAGGCCGCCAAGGTCAGCGCCTCGGTGAACGGCGACGTGGCATCGCTGGTGAACGACAACCGCATGTCGGCCAGCAACTACTGGAGCACCAGCGCCAGCTCCAGTCTTGGCCAATGGGAATGGGTGGAGCTGCAATGGCAGCGCAAGAACAGCTTCACCGAGGTGCGCGCCTACTGGGCCGCGCCAAGCGAACAAACAGAGTTGCCGCAGGAGGCCTACACCGCATGGTGGGACGGCCATCAATGGCAGCAAGGCCCCACGCTGGCCGAGGCCGACGACAAGAACACCAGCACCACGGCGGTAGACATCACCTCCAACCGCATACGCATCTATGTGCGCAGCCAGCAGAAGGCTTGCGGCATACGCGAGCTGCGCATCTTCGGCTTCGAGGGCGACGAGTGCACGCCCGCCATCATCGGCGGCACCAGCGTGATGGCATGGGAAGAGGGCATGGTGCTCTCCCCTACCCTGCAGCTGCCCGACGGTGTGGAAGCTGAAGAAGGCCTGTGGGCGTGGACACTGCCGGGAGGCGGAACGGCTCAGACGAGAACCGTCGCCGTCACCGTGCCCGGCGAATACGTCGTAAGTTACGAACGGCCCTGCGGCGCAGTGACCTACTTCTCGTTCACGCTCTACGACCCCTCCGAGAAATACGTTTGGCCCACCTACTCGCCCACGCTCAACTACGACTTCCGCAGCGAGTACCCCACCCTGCCGGCACCCACCAAAGGCCGTCTGCCAGAGAATGTGAACGTGGCTCGCGAGAAGCACGGCGAGTGGTGGAGCGTGGCCGTGGGACCCAATGCCAACCCGCTCATCAGCGACACATCGATGGTGTTGCTGGCCAAAAAGATGGACGAGGACTTCGCCTACTTCCGCGATGTTTTCGGATGGCCGCCCGACAAGCGTGCCCGCAACGGCTACTACAGTCAGGTGTACGGCTACGGCAGCGGACTGAGCTTCGATGCCGGCACCCCCAACACGGCCACGGGCGGATGGCAGAGCGCCACCCACTACAACGGCAGCTCGTGGCCGATGGTGTTCCTCAGCTATTATCCCATCTACAGCTTCGACCCCCACTGCACCTACAACGACCGCATAGCGCAGCAGAACGCCTGTGTGCACGAGGGCATACACGCCACCTTTGCCGACCTGGAAGGCTGCAAGGAGAGCGCTTGGTTCCATGAGGGCGGCAACACCTGGCTGCAAGGCGAGGCCGAGCTAGCCAAGAGCGGCAAAGCCCCCGAGAGCATGGGATGGCTCAGCGCCGGCAACATGATTGCGCCCTTCATGCCCATCGAGTGCTACAGCGGATGGCTGCAAGACGACAGTTTTGGAGGGCCATCGGCCGAGGGCGTGAACATGTACAACGGCGGACAGCAGGTGTGCACGTGGCGCAAGCTGCTGGGCGGCGTGCAGTATGGCGAGCTGTTTCCCCACTTCCTGAGCGAGATTATGGGTCGCGGTGCCATCCCCTGGATATGGCGCTACTGCAAGAGACGTGTGCTGGAAGGCATGGCCGACAGTCTGGGCGACAGCCAGATGCGCCACCTCATACTGGAGTACCGCGCCCGCCAGGCCATGATTGATGTGGGCCAGTGGAGCAAGGCGTGCCAGAGGCTCATCGACGACAACTGGGGTGCCAAGATTGAGCAGGAGTGGAGTCCCTACTGGAAGAAGGTGGAGCCGTGGGTGGTGACGCCCTACGCCAACATGTACCCCTGCGATGCCGTCGACAGCGCCCACTGGTGGAAACCCGAATGGCGCACCACGCCCGGCTGGAGCGGTGCCAACCAGGTGCCACTGCACGTCAGGGGCGACGTGGGCAACATGGTGAAGGTGCACTTCAAGCCCCTGGGCCGCAACATGGTGTGCATGCTCTGCTATCGCAGCAAGGAAGGCAACGTCTACTATTCGCGGCCCGTGGAGGGCGAGGGCGAGGTGGTGCTGAAGCTGCAGGAGAGGCCCGCCAACAACGTGGTCATCGCCGTGGTGTGCAACACCGACTATAAATACCTGGGCGAGCAGACGCGCAAGGCCCACTACGACTATCGCTTGCGCATGGGAGAGAACGTCTACCAGCCCGCCAAGGCCCAGCTGAAATGGTATAACTACAAAGCCACCGTGCAGGACACGCAGTTCCTCAACGGCATCGAGGAGGCCACCACCCTGCCCGACGACGAGGTGGCCCGCTTCAGCATCAAGCCCCTGCGCACCGTGGTGCAGCGCGGCGACCGTCTGCCCCTGCACATCACAGCTGTCTCGCAGTGGCAGGTGCCCGTGCGCCTGTTCAACGCCAACGGACAGTTCGTCTGCTCGCAAAGTTTCCTGCGCAATGGCGACTACGAGATTCCCGCCGACATCGTCCCCGGCATCTACATCCTGCAGGGCGAGAACGGCGGCGAAACCTGTAGCGTGAAGCTGGTGGTGAAGTAATTCGTAATTCATAATTCGTAATTCACACTGATATGAAATCAACCTTCAAGATGCTACTGCTGCCCGCCATACTACTCATGGCGGCAGGATGCGCCCACCACTACCAGATAGCCAGCGTGAGCCGCACCCGTCTGGTCGTCGACAACCGCTACGACCGTGAGCCCGACGCCAAAGCCATGGCTTTCATCGCACCCTATCAAGCTAAGGTGGACTCAATCATGAAGCCCGTGATGGGCGAGGCGGCACGCGACATGGACAAGCGGCGCCCTGAGAGCGAGATATCGAACCTGCTGAGCGACATCCTGGTGTGGGCGGCCAAGGACTATGGTGAGACGGCCGACTTCGGCGTGTATAACATCGGGGGCATCCGTGCCGCACTGTCGAAGGGTGTCGTCACCTATGGCGACATCAACGACATCGCACCCTTCGAGAACAAGATTGCCTTCACCACGCTGAGCGGAGCCAAGGTGCTGGAGCTGTTCCAACAGATTGCCAAACGCGGTGGCGAGGGCGTGAGCCACGGCGTGGAGCTGGTCATCACCCGCGACGGGCAACTGGTGTCGGCCCGGCTGAACGGCAAGGAGATAGACCCGCAGCGCAGCTACCGCGCCGTCACCATCGACTACATCGTGCAGGGCAACGACGGCATGCCCGCCTTCCGCGACGGCACCAACGTGAAATCGCCACAGGACGACAAGGACAACTCGCGCTTCCTCATCATGAACTACTTCCGAGCCATGCACGCACAGGGCAAAAAGGTGGACGCACAGGTGGAGGGAAGGGTGCGCTATGCAAGTGAAAAGTGAGAAGCGAGAAGTGACAAGTAAAAAACAGAAGATAATAACTGAATAAAGACAATATGGAAAGAGAAAGAATACCAAGGACAAGATGGATGATGCTGGCGGCAGCCTTCATTATTCATTGTTCATTATTCATTAGCCCCGCAGGGGCGCAGACGTCGCTCACCATTCTGCACACCAACGACACCCACAGCACCGTGATGCCGCTGGGGCGCAACCTGGCCGACACCATGCTGGCCGACCGCGGCGGCTATCTGCGGCGCATCGCACTGCTTAACGAGGAGCGACGCCTCGACCCACAGCTGCTGCTCTTCGACAGCGGCGACTTCTCGCAAGGCTCGGCCTACTACTCGCTGTTCGAGGGCGACGTGGAGGTGGGACTGATGAACCAGATGGGCTACGATGCCGTCACCATCGGCAACCATGAGTTCGACTTCGGCCTCGACAACATGATTCGCATCTTCCGACAAGCCCGCTTCCCCATCGTGTGCTCCAACTACGACTTTGCCGACACCGAACTGAAAGACCTGGTGAAGCCCTACATCGTGCTGAAGCGCAAGGGCGTGAAGATTGGTGTATTCGCCCTCTGTCCGCCGCTCGATGGACTGGTGTTCACCAAGAACTACGGTCCGCTGCGCTTCCTCGACCCCATTGAGGTGACCCGCCAGATGGTGGACCTGCTGCGGCGGCAGAAGCACTGCGACTACGTCATCTGCCTGAGCCACTTAGGATGGACGAAAGGCGAATACCCCGACAACCGCGTCATTGCAGCCACTAACGGTGTCGACCTGGTGTTAGGCGGACACACACACACCTACTTCGACAAACTGGAGTATGTCGACAACAGCCTGGGACAGCCCGTGCCCGTAGACCAGAACGGCAAGCATGCCGCCTTCATAGGCAAACTCACGCTGACTTTCAACAAGAAATAATCATGAAACGAATCATCATTGCGCTCGCAGCGCTCTTCGCAGCCAATGTCGGCATACAGGCCGCTGGCAAGTACGACAATCCCGACACGCTGGTGGTGGCCCGCGACGGCACCGGACAGTTCAGAACCGTAGACGAAGCCATCGAGGTGTGCCGAGCCTTCATGGACTACCACAAGGTGATCTTCGTGAAGCGCGGCATCTACAAGGAGAAGCTCATCATCCCCCAGTGGCTGCAGAACATCGAGATATGTGGCGAAGACCGCGACAACACCATCATCACCTACGACGACCACGCCAACATCAAGACTGCCGAGCGGCCCGGCGGCATCGGCACCTTCCGCACCTACACCCTGCGCATCGACGGCAACGACATCACGCTGAAGAACATCACCATCGAGAACAACGCCGCCAAGCTGGGACAGGCCGTGGCACTGCACACGCAGGGCGACAGGCTGACCTTCGTCAACTGCCGCTTCTTGGGCAATCAGGACACGGTGTACACGGGCATGGGCGGCACACGCCTCTACTTCGACGGCTGCTACATCGAGGGCACCACCGACTTCATCTTCGGCCCGTCGACGGCGTGGTTCGAGCGCTGCACCATCCACTGCAAGTCCGACAGCTACATCACCGCTGCCTCCACACCCCGCGACGAGGCTTTCGGCTACATCTTCAACGAGTGCACGGTGACGGCCGCCGCCAATGTATCGAAGCTGTTTCTGGGTCGTCCGTGGCGCGACTATGGCTACACGCTGTTCATGCACTGCGACCTGCCAGCGCAGATACGTCCCGAAGGATGGCACCACTGGGAGAAGCAGCGCGAACAGACGGCCCGCTACATGGAATATGAGAACCGAGGAGCTGGTGCCGCCACCGCCAACAGGGTGGCCTGGAGCCGCCAGCTGACGAAGAAGGAGGCCAAGGACATCACGCCCGCCCGCGTCTTCAGCCGCAGCGATGCGTGGAGCGTGGCCAAATAGCCACAACATCGCAGCAAAAAGGGGAGTGTACCTGCCGCAGCAGGTACACTCCCCTTTTTGCTGCGATGGCCGAGCCATCGCCTACGGAGAAGGGCGCAGCCACTAACGGCGCGGCCTTCTTATTTCACTACCTTGCGTCCGTTCAGGATGTAGACGCCGTGCTTCGACTGCATCACCTGGCGACCGCTGAGGTCGTAGACCTTGCCGGCATTGCGGCTCACGGCGGTGAGGTCGTTGACGCCACTGTCGAAGGCAGCAGCTGCGACGAACTTCACGTTGTAGATGAACTGCTTCTCGCCCACACGCAGGCAGAACTGGGCATAGAGCACAAAGTCGTCGGCCACCTCCTCCTGTGCGTAGGTGTTGATGGTGGTCTCGCCGCCATCGTTGAGGATATACAGGAAGGCAACGCCACCAATCATGTCGGAGAAGCCCTGCTGGTTGAAGCCAATACCATCCTCGCACATCACAGCCTCGCCAAACACGCCGCCCTCGGTCATCGCGCAGAGCGTCTCCTCGGAGGTCAGTTGGTCAACCGTCACGCCCAGTGCCGTTGCGGCCTCGCTCAGGTCGATAGGCATCGAGAAGTCTTCAACGCTCACGGGCAGCGTGATGTCGGCCTCGCCCACGGTCTCGTAGTTCTTCACCTCTTCCACGATACTGTAGGAGATGTTGAAGGTCACCATCTTGCTGGTCTTCTCGTTCACATAGAAAATCTTGGCTTGGTAGACCTCGCCCACCTGAAGCGAGTTGGGGAACTGAATCATGTCGAACTTGCCGCTGACGTGTCCACCGCAAGAGATGCCAAACCACTGTCCGTCGCCCCAGCCATTGATGTTGCGACCGTCCTTGTTGAGCCAGAAGCCGGGAGCCTCGGTGATGGTGTAGTTCTTCGAGTATTTCTCATTTCCGGGTTTCTCGGTGCCATCTTCGTTCAGCTTAGCCAAGGTGTAAACGACATAGTCGGTGCCGATGTTTTCTTCAATGAAGTCGTAGGGAATGTCCACGCCATCGCTCCAATAGTAGCCACTCTGGGGCTGGTGCTGAATGATGTAGCTGCGCTGTGCTACGCTTTGGAACTCGTTTTCAATGACAACTGGCGCAACGATTCTGAGTGTCACGGTGTAGGCAAACGCCTTGTTGTCGTTGCCCAAGAAATAAAGAGTGACGCTTTGCTCTTGTCCCACCTCAGTGAAGTGATTGGGATACTGACCCACACGCAGCGTGGTATAGTCGCCAGACGTTGCCGGCTCCACATAGATGGAGCAATTGCTGCCGTAGGTAATGACCAATCCATCTTCGCCAAACCAGAATCCACCGTTGTTTGCCGTAGAGCTGCCAAATTCAACATCGTCTCTCAGTGCAGCCATGTCGATGTCGGCCACTTCGCAGCCCAAAGCGGCAGCAATGGCCTCCATGTCGGGATGAATCAGCGAAGCCTCATAATTGGTAGTGAGTTCCTGCTCCACCACGACATTGTCTTCACCTACAATGGCATAGGCAGCGATGCCTTCGCCAACATCCACCTTCTCAATGTTCAGATTGTAGCGGATGCAGATGGCCTTGTCGCCCCAAATGAGATAGACATAGGTGAAGTACTGCTTGTCGCCCTCGAGTTTGCTGGGCATCTGTCCCAAGACGCAGGAGAGGGTTTGCTCCTCAACGCTGAATTCGAACGACTCCATGAAGAAGTGGCAATCGTTGCCGTAGCCAGCGCGTCCGCACTCTATGCTCTGGCTGCCCTCTTGGTTGTCGTAGCCCTGCATCCAGAAGCCAATACCATTGGCCGATGCCCTGTTGGTCAGCGTGTCACTCTTGTAGGTGCCCAAAGCCACGTCGTCGCCCAAGATGTTCTCAGGGACAAAGAGAATCTTCCTCAGCTCGTCGCCGACAGCAGCCAGGTCGGGAATACCCAGATTGGCAATGACGCTGTGCAGGTCGACATTCACCGCATCGCTGTTATAATTGGTGCGTTGCTTCTGATTGACATCGACGGTGACTTCGCCCACAATGTCCAGGTTCTTCCACAGCAGGGTGGGTTCGGGAACATCGAAGACGGGACGCTCGATGATGTCGATGGTGACGTCGAAGGTGACCTCTTGTCCGCCGTATTTCAGCACGAACTTAGGGGTGAACTTATCGCCCGCCTGGCACTGGTCAGGATACTGGCCAATGTTGATAATCATGAAGCCAGCCTCGGCATCCATGCCCACGGTGTTGTACCAGCGATAGAGGGAGTTGTCGACGCCCCATGCCTGGGGCAGTCCGTCGACGGTCACCCAGAAGCCGCCTTTCGACCCCTGCGTGTAGTCGTTGCTCAGGGTGCCGTCGGGCAGGGTGAGGAAGAACATGTCGTCGATGCTCGCATCTTCGCCTCCCTGCCATGCGTCGAATGCGCGTACCAGCGTGGCGGTGTCGGTGCTGAGCTTGGTGGCCACCTCCTCGAGATTGAAATTCACGGCTTTCACGTCATAGCCCGAGGAAGGATACTGCTGAGTGGTGCCGCTGAACTGTGCATGGGCCGACACTCCTGCTGCAAGGCAGATGACTGCCGTGAGCAGACTACGAAGTAGATTTCTTTTCATACAGATTTTGGATTTAGGTTATTAATGATGTTAGTTAGCAAAATTCTCCTGCTGCAAAGGTAGGCAATAAAAATGAAAAGGACAAGAAAAAAGCGAGAAAATGTACTTTTTAACGATGTACAATGTACTATTTTTAGACAGAGCGGCCCAAAAACAGCACATTGCACATCGCTAAATAGTACCTGCTAAATCTCCCAGCCCACGGCCGAGGCGCCGAGGACGGCAGCGGAAGCGCCATCGAGTCCGCTGACGAGGAACTTGGCCTTTCCACGGAAAATCTTCAGCACGTGCTGGTCGTAGGCCTCACGGATGGGCTTCATAATCAGCTCGCCAGCCTTCACCATGCCTCCGAAGAAGATGAATGCCTCGGGCGATGAGAAGGCGGCAAAGTCGGCGCACGCCTCGCCCAGCATGTGGCCTGTGAACTCATAGATCTCCTTGGCCAGCTCGTCGCCCTTGCCAGCGGCGATGCTCACGTCGAGCGAGGTGATCTTCTCGGGGTCCATCTCGCGCAACAGCGAGGGACGTTCGGTCTTTGCCAGCAGCTCGCGTGCCGTGCGTGCCACGCCCGTTGCCGAGCAATAAGCCTCCAGACAGCCTGTGCGCCCGCATCCGCAGCTGCGGCCTTCGGCTCCACGCACCATGATGACATGGCCCAGCTCGCCGGCAAATCCGTCGCAACCGTAGAGCAGCTGTCCGTTCACCACGATACCGCTGCCCACGCCGGTGCCCAGGGTGATGACGATGAAGTTCTTCATGCCACGAGCCACGCCATATACCATCTCGCCGATGGCGGCAGCGTTGGCGTCGTTAGTCAGTCCCACGGGGATGCCGCCCAGCTTGTCGCTGAACATCTGTGCCAAGGGTACGACGCCATCGTGGGCCCACGCCAAGTTGGGAGCAAACTCAATGGTGCCACTGTAGTAGTTGCCATTGGGGGCACCGATGCCCATGGCCTTGATGGTGTCGATGCCTCCCACCTGCTCGATAATGGGCTGCAGCGCGTTGACCGAAGCCTCGACGAAGGCCTCGGCAGTGTCATAACCGCCCGTCTTGATGGCTGTGGTAGCCTT
>JAEEGF011872345.1_pt1 | contig 21090 bp, 13 predicted proteins | sample 9134171 | NCBI WGS metagenome assembly JAEEGF01 (sample SAMN16246542, study PRJNA631951) | gut metagenome | biome: gut microbiome; feature: rumen; material: AP-attached | host: Bos | place: Iran: Karaj | collected 2018-10 | reverse complement strand
CTTAAGAAGCTTGGAGAGCCCTACTCTAGTCTTGTCACACAGGGAGAGGGAGAGTCCGGGCCTTCCGGAATAGAGACTAACGGATAAAGAGGTATTTATGAGATCATCTGATTTGGGAAAGGGGAGATTTCGAAACCCCGTATTGTTTGCAGATTACAGCGATCCTGATGTTATCAGAGTCGGTGATACATTCTATATGACCGCCAGCAGCTTCAATTACACACCGGGTCTTCCTATACTGATTTCCAAGGACCTGGTTAACTGGAGGCTGGTAAACTATGCTCTTGAAAATATTGGGCAGGAGCGCTTTAAGATCCCCAGGCATTCCGAGGGTGTATGGGCGCCTTCCATAAGATATCACGAGGGCATGTTTTATATCTATTATGGTATGCCGGATGAGGGCTATTATGTTGTAAGGACTAAAGATCCTCTTGGAAAGTGGGAAGAGCCTGTATGTATCCTGGAAGGAAAAGGCCTTATAGATCCCTGTCCTTTCTGGGATGAAGACGGCAGAGCCTACGTGATCCATGGCTATGCCAAGAGCAGAATAGGCTTTAAGAGTATCCTTGGAATCTTTGAGATGAGTCCCGACGGACTCTCTGCAATTTCAGAAGATAAATTCATATTTGACGGAAATGATCCCTCACATCCTGCGGTGACTATTGAGGGTCCCAAGGTTTATAAGAGAAATGGCATATACTACATCCTTGCGCCTGCAGGGGGAGTAAGAGAAGGCTATCAGGTGGCACTAAGGAGCCGAGATATCCGCGGACCCTATGAGATCAAGACTGTAATGACCCGGGGAGAAACCGTAATAAACGGACCTCACCAGGGTGGACTTGTGGATACCGGAAAGGGTGATGAGTGGTTTCTTCATTTCCAGGACAGAGGCCTCTATGGCAGGATCTGTCATCTTCAGCCTGTAAGCTGGAGTGAGGACTGGCCTGTTATAGGAACGGATCCGGATGACAGTGGCTGCGGCCATCCCGCCTATGAGCTGGATAAGCCCTGCGACGGAGAGAAGGAAGCCCTCACTGCATCGGATGATTTTAAAGGCGGAACCTATGGCCTGTGCTGGCAGTGGCTTGGAGATCACTGCCCTGACTTTTTCGGGCAGATTCAGGGAAACGGCAATGAACCTTCCGACGGCCTCAGGCTCTATGCACTAAATCCGTCAGGGGACAGTAACCCCATAATATGGAGAAGTGCCAATGTCCTTACGCAGAAGCTGATCTATCCCTGCTTTAGAGCTGAGATTCCTATGGATGCATCAGGGTTAAAGGCAGGAGACAGGGCGGGTGTTGTCATGACAGGCGGCCAGTATCTTGCTGCCTTTATCGAGCTTGATGAAAACGACGCTTATCACATAAAGGCCGTAAAATCCCGAGGACAGGATGGAGATAAAACAGAAGATACGGTACTTGATGCTTCTTTTGCAGGGTACTTAAGAGATAATTCTCTGTCACTTGAAGAGGGGCTTAAGAGTATAAAGTGGGTCATGACCTTTGGAGAACCTAAAGAGGGAGAGGACCTGTACTTTAGAAATGTAAGCGACGGAGAGCCACCAAGGCTTAAGATATATTTATCCTTTGAGGGAATAGAGAAGCCTGTTAAAGGAGGTAGCGCTGCAGGAGGATATGAGCCTGAGATGATCGATCTTGGAGTAGACTATACTCCCTCAGACCACACCTGGGTCGGAGCCAAGATAGGAATCTTTGCGCTGGCTACAGACAAGGCCTCCGGTGGCTATGCAGACTTTATATCCGTGACCGTAGATGAACTGTGACATAAGGAGTTTTACATGAATCTGGAAACAGATATTTACTACAAGAGCTATGAAAAACATAAAGGGAATCAGCTGCTGACGCTTCTTGGATTTTATAAAGGCATGTACTTTAATTTCTTTTTGTCTACATGCTTTTATATCGTCAAGCACAGTCCTGTATGGATACTTCCCATGGTGACTGCCAACATCATTAACAACGTCACCGGAAAGAGCCCTGATATATTCAGGATCATTGTCATTAACGTAGGGATTATGGTAGTTCTTTTGCTTTTGAACATCCCTATGAATTACCTGCACATTCATTTTAGGAGCAAGGCTGTCCGCAAGGTTGAAGCGGGACTTAGAAGCGCCCTTATTCACAAGATTCAGGTAATGTCCATTCCTCATCAGAAGGACATGCTCTCGGGGCGTCTCCAGTCCAAGATCATAAGAGATGTGGAAGCTATTGAGACCCTCTCGGATCAGCTCTTTGTCTCTCTGATAAACATAGCGATCAATATAACGGTGGCCCTGACGGTTACAGTCACCAAGAGCATTATAGTGTTCTTGTTCTTCCTGGTGATGGTACCCTTTGCGGCGGTTCTGGTGGTGTCCTTCAAAAAGCCCATCAAGAAGCACAATCAGAGGTTCCGTAAGGAGATGGAGGAGACCTCGGCCAAGGTCATGGAGATGGTTCAGCTCGTGCCTGTAACAAGAGCTCACGGCCTTGAGGAAGAGGAGATCATGAGGATGGACACTCAGGTGGATCTCATCGCCCAGGCGGGCTACAACCTTGATATCATTCAGGGGAATTTCGGCGCCGTAAGCTGGGCATTTTTCCAGATATTCCAGGTTTTGTGCCTGGCCTTTACATCGGTACTGGCGGTCAGAAGCACTGTAATGGTGGGAGATGTGGTTCTCTATCAGAGCTATTTCACCAACATCGTGGGGCAGGTCTCATCTCTTTTGACGCTTCTGCCCATAATATCCAAGGGCCTTGAGTCAGTGTCCAGCATAGGTGAGATCCTTGGCTTTGAGTATGTTGAGGACAGCGCAGGCAAGGAGGAGATCGGCGAGATAACTGGCGAGTACGACTTTAAGAATGTCAGCTACAAATACCCCGACAGCAACGAGGAGACCTTAAGAGATATAAATCTTCACGTTAATCCCGGGGAGACCATAGCCTTCGTGGGTGAGTCAGGTGCCGGGAAATCCACCATCATGAATCTTATTGTGGGCTTTGGAATGCCTGAGACAGGGCAGCTTCTCATAGACGGCAAGGACATTTCCAAGATCAACCTTCAGAGCTACAGAAAGCAGCTGGCGGTGGTTCCTCAGAACACGATCCTCTTTTCGGGGACCATCCGGGAGAACATCCTCTACGGTACCACGGGAGTTACCGAGGAGAAGCTCAAGCAGGTCATTGACGAAGCAGGGCTTAAAAGCGTGGTGGAGAAGCTCCCCAAGGGGCTCGATACCATGGTGGGCGAGCACGGAGATAAGCTCTCCGGCGGCCAGAAACAGCGTATATCCATCGCCCGGGCTCTCATAAGGGATCCCAAGGTCATTATCCTTGACGAAGCCACCTCAGCCCTTGATTCAATTTCGGAAAAAGAGGTTTCGGCTGCCCTTGAGAACATTTCAAGCCACTGCACCACCTTTATAGTTGCCCACAGACTTGCTACAATCAGAGAGGCCGACAGGATAATAGTCATTGGGGACGGCACCGTCGCAGAGAGCGGAACCTTTGACGAACTCATGGCCGGACACGGATTATTCTATGAAATGGAGATAGCCACATGATGCAATTGGGAATTAGATTTCACGACACCAAAGAGCTCCCCTTTGAGGAGAGATTACAGGAGATTAAGAGACAGGGCTTTTCCTGCGTACACCTGGCATTGTCCAAGGTGCCCGGATTTACTGCCGATCCCGGCGCCCTTACACCGGGCTACGCCATGTATTTGAGAAACGCCCTCAGAAAGGCTGACATAGATATGGCGGTGCTGGGCTGCTACTTAAACCTTGCCAACCCCAATGTATCTCAGCTTGAGGATATTCAGAACAGGTACTATGCACACCTTCGCTTTGCGTCCCTTGTGGGCTGTGGCATGGTGGGCACTGAGACCGGTGCGCCCAATGAAACCTACACCTACGACAAGGAGGCCTGCCATTCCAGGGAGGCTCTGGATACTTTCATCACCAACCTTCGTCCCGTGGTGGAGTGCGCAGAGAAGTGCGGCGTTATCCTGGCCCTTGAGCCTGTTTACCGCCACATTGTCTACGACGGCAAAAGAGCCAGAGAGGTCCTGGACCGTATCGGCTCCCCGAACCTTAAGATCATCTTCGATCCGGTAAATCTGCTCTGGACCGACAACTATGAAAACAGAATGGAAGTTATTGATGAGGCCATGGATATTCTGGATAAGGATATTGTTATGATCCATCTTAAGGACTGCATCAATGAAGGAGACAAAATAAAGAGCGTGGGCTGCGGCTTCGGAGATATGTACTACACCAATATAGTGAAGTATGCTCTCGAGAAAAAGCCTTTCATCCACGCTACTTTAGAGGACACCACACCTGACACGGCAGTGGAGTCAAGAAAATGTATCGAAAGTTATTTCTGAAGGTGTTCCAGCTGACCTGACAGCTCCTTTGGAACTTCAATACCTTCGCGGGTAAGTTTATTGGCCAGATTTGAAAGAGGCTTGGCAATGTTGGCGATATGAGCGTTATAGTGATTTATAAGCTCGGTATACTGGGGGTTATCACCTATCTTTTCGCGCAGTTCCTTGGCGAAAGGACAGAAGGTGAACATGATCTCCCTGGCCACCTTGTTGAGCCTTGGCGAGCTGGCTGCCTCGTATTTGATATAGGCCAGATAGTCGGCAATAAATACATTCTTGTAATTGTTGCTGAACTTCTTAAGGTCAGTCTTAAGCTTCTCCTTGTTCTCGGTTGAGAGCGCGGAGTTTTTCTTAAAGAACTGCAGATAATCGCAGTACATGGAAGTGAGAGAGGGGTCTGTGACATCGTTCCAGTGGACGCCCTGCTCGGTCTTGCACATTTCCCATCTGAATTCGCCAAAGAGTCTTATCATGCACTCCTCGGTATTTTCTGTGTTGAATATGGATACGATCATTCGGGCCTTGGTCCTGCGGTTCTTGCCCTCGATCTCCTGCCACAGAGAAGCTCTGCTTCCAACGTTTGGCATCAGTATCATGTATGGTGTTATGTCATCGGCGTAAAAGAGCTGTGTGATTCCGATGTCTGTGTTGGAGTAGAGTGCCTGTCTGCAGAATACGCCATAGTCCACCTTTCGGATCATGTCGTAGTACTCATGTATCCTTGAAGCGGTGATGTAGGCCATATCAAGAGGCCTTAGCACGTTCTGCTGATCGAATACCGGAACAAAGGAAGAAATCCTTCCAAAGGTCATACGGTTTCCGAGAGAGAAGAGGTTGTGGACCTCGAAATCCAGACGGCTCTTTGGGTCGAAATTCATGCTGTCAAGCTGAGCCTGATTGATGTTTCCGCTGGTTTTCTGCTCCCTGAGGTAGGTAGGCCAGTCCTGGTCGAACTCGTTTCTTGATGGTTCGACCTCAAGATTATAAATCTTTATCAGCCATTCATAGATGGTCAGAACACAGCCCTCGGGATCGGGAACATAGGCCTTGGCCATGTTGTACAGAATCCGGGTATTGTTCTCCCCGGCAAGCTCCTCATCCACAAATCCAAACATGAAGAACATTTTAAGCTCCACGGGGATGTCGGGATCTTTTATGCTTCTTAAGAAGGCAGCCTTATAAATTTCATAAAAGGTGCTGCCAAGATTTCTTCTGAGGGCTCTTGTCTCATCGGAAGAATCATATCTGTTTTCGTTGGATTTAAAGGCATTTATCTGCTCTTCAAAAAGAGATCCTATTTCCGGAGATACATTGGAATAAGCAAGGATGGTTGAAAGGGCATTTACAACAGTGACCGTAGCGGTGCCATCGCCGGCTGAAGCTCTTTCCATATCTCCAAGCTTGGCATTTATCATCTTCATATTGGCAGAAAAATTAGCGGCCTTTTTGGTCAGAGCCTTTCTGTAGTCATTTATACCCTGGACCTCTTTGGAAATGGTGCTGTAAATAGTAAACATGGTCATGACCATGCCCACGGCTATTTCTACACCGAGAGGATAGATACTCTTTTTAAGGGCAGTATCATTTTCCTTAAGACTTGTGACATAGCTGATGGCCCATTCGGGAACCTTGTCGCCTTTTTCCGGAGGGGTAAGCTCTTCGATTTCAGGGAATGGCTTTGGAACCTCACCCACCTTGATGCAGAGCTTGGGATAGTCTGCATAATCAGCTATTATCTGCTCATACTGCCTCAGGGCATCGTCGTATTCTTTTTCATATACGGCACAAACAGTGGCTGCAGTCTCCACGGACTGGCCGGCCAGAATAGGTGCGATCTTGGGATTGGACCTGACGACTTTTGGAATATCCGCTTCGGATTCGAAGGGATAGGAGTAAACGGCAGACTCCTCGAGAGCCTCAATGTTGTACACATAGGGCTTTCCGGGAGTTTCTACAATGCCTATGAAAGCTCCGACACCTGCAGTGATGCTGGAGTAATTATTTGAAATTTTAAGAGAACCCTTTACAAGAACTTCTATGGTGGAAACAATATCCTGACCTGACTTATGCAGAACCTGACCTTTTTCTAGTTTTAGAAGCCCCATAGGATACCTCCTGAATCAGAGTTGTAAGCTACTATAGCGTATACATAATTATGATATCACGTATAAAGAGCTAATTCCACTATAACCAAAGATCAGGTGGCGAACATTCACAGTATAATCTGCCTTTGGCTGAACTCGGAGATGATCCCGTTGCGGCTGGTACTGTTGTAGAGTTTGCTTGCGGTGAGAGACTCATCGAGAAGTTTAAGCCGAAGCGGGCTTAAGATTTTCTCGGAGTCCTTTAGCCTGTCGATGACAGGGATTGTGGCCTTTTCGTGGATCAGGGCCATGAGATCCGAGGCATAACGATTAAGCCCCAAAACACGGGCATAAGCTGTAAAGCCGTCAGCTTTGTAGGCATCCATGTTTTCGGCGGTGATATTTAGAAGGATATGCATAAGACATCTGCTGATGCGTGTATATACCAGATTTTTGGACTTAAGCAGCTGGCAGAAGGAGCTGAAATCCTTGTAGTTATCAAGCTCTTTGGTGATCCTGTTGGAGAGATCATTGTTGACATCAAGATACTTGGTATAGCCCTCGTTTTTGTCCATTATCAGCTTGTAATGCAAAAGAGAAGAGAAGTTATTGGACTGCATATAAAGCCCCGTGTAAGACAACAGCTCCCTGACAGAAGCCTCGGGAACATAGCCTTTAAGCACAGAAAGCCTCTCCTCATCGCTCCGTGCCCCGGTGCCTGAGAAAAGAATCGCTCTTAAGCCGGATGCACTGGGGATACCTCCAAGCTCCGAAGCGTGATAGGGCTGGCCTATGCGCTCTATGGTGTAAGGGGTGATGGGACTCTTTCGCCTTAATAAGACCTTCAGGTATTCAAGAGCCAGAATGGAATTGGGAGATGAGAGAATCTCGTCATATCCGGAGAGATCCTGCCTGTCGCCGGAAGCCTTAAGCTCTTCTATAAGCGCAGCATTTCTGGCAGCGGGAAAAGCATCCCCTGCCCTTAAGCGGTCATTCAGATGTTGTTTGTAGGTCTTGGGTTCTTTTAAGAAAACCGAAGCGATATCCTGCATTTTGGGAAGATCCGGAATCTCGCTTCCAAAGCACAGATAATCGACGCAGCCGAGGCCTTCCAGAATTGAAATGGCTCCCTCTGCAAAAAACTCGGCGCTTCCCAGACTGTAATAGGTTGGAAGCTCCAGCACCAGATCCGCGCCGCTTCTAAGAGCCATTTTGGTCCTGGTATACTGGTCCACAATGGCGGGTGCGCCGCGCTGAACATAATTACCGCTCATGACAACCACAACTCTATCGGCATCCAGTTCTTTTTTGCACTGTTTTAAGAGATAAGCGTGGCCTGCGTGGAAAGGATTAAATTCTGCGATAACCCCGATGGTTTTCATTTTTTTACGACCCCCGTCATAAGTCTTAGTAGAGTAAAATGCTAATTTTGTACAGTTTTTTCCTTGTTCTAAAATTATAATATAAGTATTATATACATGGAAAGTAACATGCATTAAATTAATCAAACTAGAGAGGTCAATTAAATGAAAATACTTGTTATCAATTGTGGTAGTTCATCACTGAAATTCCAGCTGATCGATTCAGACTCCGAGGCAGTTATCTGTAAGGGTCTCTGCGAGAGAATCGGCATCGACGGAAGCCGAATCGTTTACACTCCCGCAGGCAAGGACAAGATCACCAAGGAAGAGCCCATGCCCGATCACAACAGAGCCATCGAGATGGTCATCGAGGCCCTCACCAACAAGGAAGACGGCGTAGTTGCTTCACTCGATGAAATCGGAGCAGTTGGACACAGAATCGTCCACGGCGGAGAGAAGTTCACCAAGTCCGTTGTCATCAACGAGGAAGTTATCAAGGCTATCGAAGAGGTTTCAGATCTTGCTCCCCTTCACAACCCTGCCAACCTTATCGGAATCAGAGCATGCCAGAAGACAATGCCCGGAGTTCCCATGGTTGCAGTATTTGATACAGCTTTTCATCAGACAATGCCCCAGGAAGCTTACCTTTACGGACTTCCATATTCATACTACGAGAAGTACGGCATCAGAAGATATGGCTTCCACGGCACCAGCCATTCCTATGTCAGCAAAAGAGCTGCTGAGATCCTCGGCAAGAACGCTTCAGATCTTAAGATCATCGTTTGCCACCTGGGTAACGGCGCTTCAGTTTCAGCTGTAAACGGCGGCAAGTGCGTAGATACATCAATGGGTCTTACACCTCTTGAGGGACTCATCATGGGCACCAGAACAGGTGACATCGATCCTTCTGTAGTAGAGTTCATCATGAAGAAGGAGAACGTTGGCGTTGCTGAGGTTACAAACCTCCTCAACAAGAAGTCAGGTGTATTCGGCCTTTCAAACGATCTTTCTTCAGACTTCAGAGACCTTGAGGATGCTTACTTAAAGGGCGATGAGGGTGCCAAGAGAGCAGTTGATGCTTTTGCTTACAGAGTTGTTAAGTACATCGGTTCTTACACAGCTGCCATGGGCGGCGTAGACGCTATCTGCTTCACAGCAGGCGTGGGTGAGAACAGCGGATTTACAAGAGGACTTATCTGCGAGAGACTTGCCTTCATCGGAGCAACTCTCGACAAGGAGGCCAACAAGGTTCGCGGCGAGGAGAAGATTATCTCCGGTGCAGATTCCAAGGTTACACTTATGGTAGTACCTACCAACGAGGAGCTTGCAATCGCAAGAGACACATTTGCACTTTGCAAATAATCGGAAAGCTTAAATAAGACAAAAGAAAAGCCACAGGGCAGTGGGACTTAAATCCCCGCCGCTGTGGCTTTTTTGGTGGATTAGTAATGTATCGGATCACTTTCCGAGGATTTCGTGAACCGCTGCCTTGATGCTCTCATCCTTGGCGTTGGCATCAAAATACTCAAGGAAATGTGCTCCCGAGAGGGCGCCCTTTACAAGGTCACGATCAAGGTTCTTTAAGATAGCAGGAACATCCTGAACCAGAGTTGTCTTTCTGACCTCATCAAGGATCTTTTTATTGCGCTGCTCCGGAACGACTCTCTCCTTGGGATAACCCTTGCCGCTTTCCTCGCAGAAGAGCTTCTCAAAGGTATACTCAAGATTGAGCTCTGCACCCCAACCTGACTTAAGTGCAAAGTTCATGGCGATGGCATTACCGTCGTTGATCTGAGCAAAGGTATAGGCATCCAGAGGATCTGTTACATGTCCGCAGATAACTCCGGGGAAGCTGTTGCATGCAAGCATAGCGCCTTCGCCGGTTCCGCAGCCTGTTATAACATAATCAACCGCACCTGAGTTAAGGAGTACGCAGGCAAGGATACCGTTCTGAACATAGGTAAGCTGTGCCTCATCCTCAGCTGAGTACATGCCATAGTTGAATACTTCAAAGCCGTGCTGGTCTGCAACCTTCTTAAGAGCGTTGTAAATCATCTCATTTTTGGCAGCCTGGCTGTTTTCGTTAATAAGAGCAATTTTCATCGTAAACACCTCCAATCTTTTTTACCTGTTAATTGTATTTTACGGAGGGTTTAATGTCCACGGATTTGGGCTGTTTGTGTAGGTTTTTCAACATTTTAGTCAAGACCGAAAATAGACCGTAAAATATTAAAAAATTATTAATTTTTCACCTTTCGAGACAGGGCATTTTATGCTATACTATCGGATGTGTGTATGGAAAGAAACTGTATGTGGGGAAGCATATGGCTTCTTTTGTTGCATTAATTTTTTGTTTTTTACGAGGTAGGTATTAGGTTTTGGATACATCAGCAGTACAGAATTTCAGAAACCCCGGCAGGAGCTACACCAAGAATGCCAAGGTCAGAAAGCGTAAGAAAAATGCTACTATGAATATAGATATCAGGAAGGTGGCTGTAATTGCAGCGGCTACTGTTCTGGTTGTTGTTGCAGGTTATGTGGTTTACAACCGTCTCCCTTTTGTCAAGGTCAGCAAGGCAATTGGCGCCGGTAATCAGTACAGGCAGGAAGCGGATTATGAAGCTGCTATAGATTCATATACCAAGGCAATACAGATAGACAGCCACTCCGTAACAGCCTATTCCAATCTGGCAGGAGCTTATCTTAGCCTTGACGATTCAGAGTCAGCCAAGAAGACCCTTTATGACGGATGGCAGAACACAGGCAATGCCGGACTTCTTAACAATTACCACACTGTTATTCTCAACGAGTCAGTGGCTACCATAAATGCAGGAGCAGCTGATATGGCTACTGCACAGGATATTCTGTCTGTGCTCAGGGACAATTCCTCCAACGCCGACGCGATCGCGCTTCTGGATGCTGCCTATGACAGGATCTTTGAGGATGCTTACAGCTACAACACTGATGCACTCTTTAGATCAAACAGCGTCACCTACGCAGCCGAGGGTGGTAGCAGTACATTCTCTTATGAAGATTACTGTGTTTTTGTAAACGACCTTCTTGAAATTTACAGCGCGGCTCCTTCAGAAGAACTTAAGGCAGTTGTCCTTAAGTATGCTGTTCCCGGAGTCAGCTCCTTTACCATGAATTATGAGAACGCCATTGGATATCTGGCTATTCTTGACAGGGTAGAGCAGGCTGTTGGTACCAATGACGAGATAACTTCCTTCAGAGCTTGCATCACCAATGCTCAGGAGGTTCAGGCAATATTTGCCGATATTTTTCAGCAGCTTGATGTGGGAAATGTAGACGAGCTTAGAGATTTCGTGGTTTCCGAGCAGTACTTAAACCTCAGGAACATATTCCTCAACAAGGTTGAAACACCTCAGGAGAACACCACCTACGTGGCTATCAGCAGAGAGGCCATTATCCTGAACAACAATGACGGCAAGTGGTCATACAGATTCCTCAACTTTGAGGAGAACCCCGCAACTTCGGGCGTTATCACACTGTGGGCCAATTATTTTGAGGACGGCGGTATTCAGAGAAATTCAATCTCCTATGAGCCTAAGTCCGTGGATGGCAATTACTATCCACATACCAAATATTCGGTAACCTACCTTAACAGCTATGTCACCTCGGGTAAGTCCACCAAGGTTGCCAAGATGAACTACAGACTCGAGACCTCCATCATCACTGAGGACGGAGAAGAGACCGAGACTGTTGTCAGCGACTGGGGCGGTTCCGATGAATCAACCATGGATATTGACACTATCGAATCAAGGATCAGAGCTTAATTTATGAAGGACGTTAACAGGGAACCCAAGTGCATTATCATAGCCGCAGGAGATTTTCCGGAGGTTGAGATTCCTGTGGAGAAGGGTGATTATGTCATCGCCTGTGACGCAGGACTTAATTCCGCCAGGAGACTTGGAATATTTCCGGATCTCATAGTGGGAGATTTTGATTCTGCAAGGGAGGCAGGAGGAGACCTTCTGGATTTCATCGCAGAGGTTGCCGACAACGACCCTGACCGTGTTCTTCAGCTGGAAGTTAAGAAAGACGATACAGATACATTACAAGCTGTGAGAATTGGTTTTTCCAAGGGTTACAGGACCTTCATGCTGTACGGCATGCTGGGCGGGAAGCGTTTTGATCACAGCTTGGCTAATATACAGACCCTTTTGTTCATCAAGCATCACGGAGGCAAGGGGTACGTTATGAGCAAGGAATGTATGATGCTCGTGGCGGAAAATGAGACAGTTAAGTTTAATCGGGGCAATACCGGTATCCTGTCTGTCTTTTCCCTCTCGGAGGTATCAAGAGGGGTGACCCTTAAGGGGCTGTTATACAACATGGAGGAGGGTGAGCTCTCCAACGACTTCCCCCTGGGAGTCAGCAATGAGTTCATTATAGATGAGGAGGCAGAAGTTACAGTCAGAGATGGAACACTGCTGATAACAGTGGTCTTTGACTGATCATCATTTGGAATATATGAGCGGATTATTCTTGGATGCCTGCGTCAGAAGCGATGTGGGCAATGTTAGGAAAAACAACGAAGACAATTACTACATCTGCGGACAGTACCGCGAGGACGTAAATGAAAACGATTCCAGGAAAGAGTGCCGGGTCCCTGATCGGGAGGCACTTTTTTCAGTGTGCGACGGAATGGGTGGAGAGGCCTATGGAGAGGTAGCTTCTCTGATCGCAGTTTCCAACATGAAGCCCTGCCTATGCACAGAGTTTGACACGGTGATCATCGAGGAAGTGCAGAAGCTTAACAGCCTCGTTTGCGCGGAAGTTTTAAACCGCGGGCATGTGACCATGGGAACTACCCTGACCAGCATTTACATCGACAATGGAGAGGCTGTTGCCTGCAACGTGGGAGACAGCAGGATCTACATGCTGCGTGACGGCGAACTTAAGATGCTCAGCGTAGACCACGATCAGGCTACACACCTGATGAACATGGGACTTATCACCAAGGAGCAGGCGGCCAATGATCCCAGACGCCATCAGCTCACACAGTTCCTTGGGATGACAGAGGATGACATTATTCCCGAACCCCATATTGGCGAAAGAATCACTATCGAGCCGGGGGACAGGTTTTTGATATGTAGTGACGGCATAACTGATGTACTTGACGATGAAGCCATCAAGGATGCTTTGTCCAGAAAGCGCAAGGCGTCGGCAGTCGTAAATGACCTGATCAATACAGCTCTTTTGAAGAAGAGCAAGGACAACTGCACTGCAATGGTAATTGATGTTAAGAAAAAGACTATTTTTTCCGGAATTAAATAAATGGGTTTAGAAAATGGAAACTGAGTACAGCAAGTACGAACCCATTTTTGGGTCGTATAAGATAAGCAAACTGCTGGGAGAAGGCAGTTACGGAAAAGTATATGAGATCGTAAGACAGGACTTTGGGGTTACCTATAAGGCCGCTCTTAAGGTTATCACAATTCCCAAGAGCCAGGCGGAAGTTAAGAATGCCATGTCCGAGGGAATGGATGAGGCAACTGTTGCCACTTATTTCAGGAGCTTTGTCGAGGAGATGACCAAAGAGTTTGCCCTTATGGACAAGCTCAAGGGCAATTCCTATATTGTCAATTACGAGGACCATACGGTCATTGAACATAAAGGCAGCATCGGCTGGGACGTTCTGATCAGAATGGAGCTTCTGACTCCGCTGACGGACTATATTGCCGAGAAGCCCCTTCCTCTTGAAGAGGTGGTAAGGCTTGGAATCGATCTGTGCAAGGCACTTGAGATCTGTGACAGCTACAGCATTATTCACAGAGACATCAAGCCTGAGAATATATTCGTTTCAAATCTTGGAAACTTTAAGCTGGGTGATTTCGGTATTGCAAGGGTGGCCGAGAAGACCACCGGAGCATCCACCAAGGTGGGCACCTATGCCTACATGGCCCCCGAGATCCTGAAGCAGGAGAAATATTCCTCCAAGATCGACCAGTACTCACTGGGACTTGTATTGTACAGGCTTCTTAATAACAACAGGCTTCCATTCCTGCCTCCGGCACCGCAGCCTATTTCCTATTCTCAGAGAGAAGCGGCAGATGCCAGAAGGATACAGGGAGATCCCATACCTGCACCTGTAAGAGCCGATGAGGAACTTTCAAGGATCATACTCAAGGCAACAGCCTTTGATCCTGATGACAGATATTCCAATCCTGCGCAGATGAGAGATGATCTGGAGAGATACCTTGCCTCCGTTGCTCCTGCCAGTGCCAAAGAGATAATTCATACCACAGGGAAGCTTAAGATGAAGCAGCCTGTGGCTCAGGTCCCCTATGAGAGAACCGTTCTGATGGCTGAGGGCGATGCCCAGCCTACAGCACAGTTTGGACCTGCAGCCCAGGAACCTGTAGCTGCGCCGGTTACACCACTTCCGGTTACGCAGCAGAGCGGGTTCATGCAGCCGCTTAATGTGCAGCAGCCCATTGAGAGAAACAATTCGGGACTCAATGCCGCACCGCCGAGACAATTTCAAAAGTCCAGGCTTTTGTGGCTGATCTCTATACCGGTTGCGCTTTTGGTACTGTTGGTGGTACTGGGAATTGCGGGCATTTTCAGGACGGATTCCGCAGAAAATCCCGGGATTGTGTATGAGCCAGAGGATCAGGTAGTTCCGGAGGATGACAATAACAAGGACAAGGAAGAACCTGAAAAAGATCCGGATGAGGGCAAAGAGAGCGCATCTTCAGGCAATAAGAGCAGCGATGATGTGATAAGCTTCCACAACGGAGAAAACGATTCGGATGTATTGGAATTGTCCGACGCGGATCTTTCTGATATGCAAAAGGGCGATATCGTCACAGAGAGTAATTACTTCTATGTGGGAGACAGTGCCGAGATGTACTTTGTGACCGAAAAAGGAAACATCACGGAGAGCACCATTGTCCTTCCCAATAATACATATGTGTATGTAACTGACCCCAATGTGATCTCCTACAGCTATGAGATGCTGGACCTTCCTGTAATAATGCTTCATGCAGTGGGAGCGGGAAGCTGCGATATCGTTGTAACAGACGGCAAATCATACTCCAAGAAGAACATCAGAGTCGTTGATAAGAGAGATTTCCTGACTGCGGGCATAACCGATCAGGAGATTGAAAATACATTCCAGAACATGCTGGATGAAGGCTTTGTATCCGGCGACAGTCTGGTGGTTGGATATTCCAAATCGGGCTATGTTGTCATCGACATCATAGGCTATATGGAAAAGCACGGATATACCGAGGTGGCCGACAAGTTCCGTGAAAAGCAGGGATCCTTCATGGCCTATGGTTATGACTACCAATTTACTACAGATTATGGCATGTACGATGATGAGGGGCTCGTCATAGCCATTACCTATAACGGCGAAGAGGTGGTTAAGGGTAATATAGTGGTTCTGGTAATGGATCCTGACAAGCAGGATGTTTATGTAAGACTGGAGATTCCATACAGGACAGTTGAGAGACTTCACGGATGGGGGACTTCAGAACCCGGCACGTTCCTGACTCTTTATGCGGACGGAACCTGTGCACTGTTTACGGATTACAATGCTTCTTCAGAACTGTATGACACAATTTACTATGGCACTTATTCAGAGATCAGCACCGGATATACGATGAATTTCGGAAAGTCAGGAAACCGCCCGGCAGATTCGGCGGTTGCAACGGTTAAAGATGATACTATGACTCTGGAAACTGATTCGGGTGCAACTTATAAATTTGTTAATTCATTTTAATGCAACTTTTTTTGGTTTTTAATTGTATTCATTATATAGAGGGGGAATTGGATATAGTTAATACCGAGGGAGAGTTTTTTAGGGAGTGTGTATGGAAACAGAATACAGCAAGTATGAGCCCATTTTTGGCTCATATCGGATCAGTAAGCTCCTGGGTGAGGGGAGCTACGGCAAGGTTTATGAAATTGTAAGGCAGGACTTTGGAGTTACCTATAAGGCAGCTCTTAAGGTTATTACTGTTCCCAAAAACAAGAATGACCTTAAAAATGCAATGTCTGAAGGCATGGATGAGGCTACTGCAGCTACATACTTCAGAAGCTTTGTTGAGGAGATGACCAAAGAGTTTGCTCTTATGGACAGACTTAAGGGCAACTCCAACATTGTAAATTATGAGGATCACACGGTCATTGAGCACGTGGGAGAGATTGGCTGGGATGTTCTGATCAGGATGGAACTTCTGACTCCGCTGACAGACCATATTGCAGGTAAGATTCTTCCTGTGGAAGAAATCGTAAGACTTGGAATCGACCTTTGTAAGGCTCTTGAGATCTGTGGCAGATATAATATCATCCACAGAGATATAAAGCCTGAAAATATATTTGTGTCCGAGCTTGGAAACTTTAAGCTTGGAGACTTTGGTATAGCGCGCGTTGCCGAGAAATCAACAGGCGCTTCCACCAAGGTTGGTACCTATTCGTATATGGCTCCCGAAATTCTGAGAAATGAGATCTATACGGAAAAGGTGGATCAGTATTCCCTCGGCCTTGTTTTATACAGGCTTCTTAATAACAACAGACTTCCTTTTCTTCCTCCGGCACCGGAGCCCATTACCTACTCTCACAGAGAGGCGGCAGATGCTCAGAGGATAAAGGGAGTTCCTATTCCTGCGCCCGTAAGGGCTGATCAGGAGCTTTCATCGATCATATTAAGGGCAATAGCCTTTAAGCCCGATGACAGATTCCCTAATCCCAGAATGATGAGGAATGCACTGGAGAGATATCTGACCTCCATTGCACCTGCCCTGGCCATGGAAGTTATTCACACTTCCGCAACTGACGGTAATACGGCAACGCCTCCGAATGTACCTTATGAGAGGACTGTGCTGGTATCAGAACCTGCACCTGTGCAGGCTCCCGTGCAGCAGTCTGCTCCTGCACCTCAGCCGGTTCAGGCATCACAGCCTGTTCCGACTCCGCAGCCGGTTCAGACACCACAGCCTGCTCCTGCACCTCAGCCGGTTCAGACACCACAGCCAGCTCCGCAATATAGTCAGGCCCCCGTTCAGCAGCCTGTGTATACTCAGCAGACAAACCGTCCATCCGGAGGCAGGTCCAAGCTTTGGTACCTTTTGGCCATTCCGGCAGCTCTTTTGCTGGTTCTGATCATATGGGGAGCTACCGCCATCACCAAGTCTCAGGCAACTGACAATGTGGAGATAGCTGATGAGGAAGAATCCACCACCAGGAGTAGTAAGAAGAACAAAGAAAAAGAGAAGGATCCCCAGAATGAGGATCCCGATGTAGATAATACCAACCCCGAAGGCACTTCCGACGAAGATACACTGCTCTTTGTCAACGCTGCGGATCCCACTAATACAATGGAAGTAACAGACAGCAAGCTCTCCGACTTTGAAATGGGAAGAACCTTTGGAGCTTGCAGTTTCATGTATGTCGGAGATACGGCAACCATTGCCTACACTCCCGAATGGGATGACTTTGACGCAGGAGAGGTTCTTGAAGGAAAGGAGCTCTTCTATTACAATTCTGATCCGGATGTGATTTCAATTGAATGCACTGACAGAGGGCTTCAAATTCATGCACTGAAAAAGGGTACGCCAATTCTTATAATCACTGATGGAACCACATCAGACTCAATGTTAATGAGTATCTGTGATGAAACCGATTATTCCATAGCCGGAGTTACGCAGGAGCAGATAGATGATGATTTCTCCGAGATGGTAAAGGGAGGATATGCCAAGAGCAATTCCTTTGTGCTGGGGTACAAGGGTAAGGCATCTGTTCTTATTGATGTGGACGGATATTTAAGAGATCTGGGCCTGGACGGAGCTGCCGAAAAATACGACCAGCATAAATTCTTCTGTTCAATGTACGTTGATAACGGTTATTATTTGGATTGTGATTTCATGAATAGCGATGACAACAAACTTTTTCTCACACTGGAGGATAACGGCGGCTTTGCACAATGGGGAAATGTCACTGTGATTGTCAGGGGAAGCGATGACCAGAGAATATACGCCAAGATTAACATTCCTTATAAAGTCATCGAGGCAACCGAACAATGGCAGGATGATCAGAATAATATCATTACCATGTTTGGGGACGGAACACTTACAATGAGCACAGCTTATGATGAAAGTGTCTATGATAACACTGTTACCTATTCCGGAACCTATATGAAGACCGATTCCGGATACAGCCTTAAATTAGACCTCGGTCCCGACTACGGCGAATATGACGCCGGTGGAACAGTAGATGCAGATGGAACCATGACGTTTATTTCAAGAAACGGAAACGAGTATTTCTTTAAAAAAGTAAGCTGATAAAGGGTTTTTAAAGTATGCAGACAGAGTACAGCAAATACGAGCCGATCTTTGGCTCCTACAGAATCACCAAGCTCCTTGGCGAGGGAAGCTACGGGAAAGTATATGAGATTGTAAGGCAGGACTTTGGTGTCACCTATAAGGCGGCGCTAAAGGTTATTACCATACCCAAAAGTCAGACGGATGTTAAGAATGCCATGTCTGAAGGAATGGACAGAGCAACTGCCGAGACATATTTCAGAAGCTTCGTTGAGGAGATGACCAAAGAGTTTGCTCTTATGGACAGACTTAAGGGCAATTCCAATATCGTAAACTACGAGGACCATACAGTCATTGAACACGTAGGGGAGATAGGATGGGATGTTCTCATCAGAATGGAGCTTTTGACACCCCTTACTGATCATATCTCCGGCAAGAATCTTCCTATCGAGGAAGTGGTAAGACTTGGTATAGATATTTGTAAGGCTCTGGAAATCTGCGACAGATACAACATCATCCACAGGGATATAAAGCCTGAGAATATATTTGTTTCAGAGCTTGGAAACTTCAAGCTGGGCGATTTTGGTATTGCCCGTGTTGCCGAGAAGTCAACGGGTGCCTCCACCAAGGTAGGAACCTATTCCTACATGGCCCCTGAGATACTTAAAAATGAGATCTACACAGCCAAGGTAGACCAGTATTCACTGGGCCTTGTACTGTACAGGCTTCTTAATAACAACAGACTTCCTTTCCTTCCGCCTGCACCACAGCCCATTACCTACTCACAGAGGGAAGCTGCAGATGCGCAGAGAGTAAAGGGAACCCCGATTCCTGCTCCCGTAAGGGCAGATGAGGAACTTTCCAGGATCGTGCTCAAGGCTACAGCCTATAATCCTAATGACAGATACATCAGTCCAAGGCTCATGAGAAATGACCTTGAGAGATATCTTGCTTCAATTGCACCTGCCAGTGCGGGAGAGATTGTCCATACCACCGCGGATCCGGCATTTGACCGGGCTGCAAGTGCAGTTCCCTATGAGAAGACCGTCATGGTAAATGAGGAACCTGCCAAAGAACCGGTGGCACCCCAGATTCCACAGGCACAGCCACAGGTACAGCAGACCATGGAGCCTCAGCCCGTGCAGCCTCAGGTGCAGCGGACCATGGAGCCACAGCCCGTACCTCAGCCTGTACAGCAGAGCTATGATCATTCAGGCGGATACCCGCAGAACGGCTATCAGCAGAATGTTCAGCAGAACTACGGACAGAATTATCAGCAGTCTTCCAATACTTATAATAATATGGGCGGCGGGCAGTATCAGACACCGAAGAGCGGAAGGTCCAAGCTTCTGTACCTTCTGGCTATTCCTGCAGCTCTTTTGCTGGGACTTATCATTTGGGGCGTTTCTTCCATAGTGCATACAGATACCGATGCGGAAGAGGAGGTAGAGGTTGTTGAATCATCCTCCAGAAGCAGATCCAGTTCCCGCTCCAAAGAAGATGAAAAAGAAGCTGTGGATACCATTATAGAAGATGAGCAGGAAAGCTCAGGTGTTGAAGTGCCTTCAGGAACCTATGAGTTCTTTAACTGTGTCGATCCTTCCAAGACACTGGTATTTAACGATAAGGAGCTTAACAGTGAATCCATGAGCGGCGGAGGCATGATCGCAATGTCCCCCGTTATGTACATTGGAGATACTCAGACCTTTATGTTTTCTCCCAATCCCGACGCTGATGATGATGAGTTTGTGCTTTCGGATGCTGAGGATTTGTATTTCTACCTGGAGGACCCTGATCTTGTGTCAATCGAACCCGACGAATATCACGACGGAGCCAAGGTCACTGCAAGACGTAAGGGAGAGTGTCTGATGATCATCACAGACGGTACAGCAATGGATATTCATTACCTTATGGTTGTGGACAGCTATGGCCTTAATTATGAGCACATTGACAAGGATGTGATAGAGGATGCCTATAACGTGGCCGTCAGGAAGGGATACACCAACCAGGAAAAGATGATCATACCCTATGAGACCAATGGTTACATTCTCGTTGATATCATAGGATACCTGAATTATATCGGTGAGAAGAGGGCCGCAGACCGGTTTAAGCTTATGATGACCGATGATTACGACGGGTTCTTTGCTTACACCAACGATGAAATGTTAGGCTATGATTGTACGATTACCTCGGACGGACGATTGATGGTCAAGCTTACCGACTACTTTGGATACGACCAGGAAGGTACTGCAACGTTCCTCTTTATGGACCCCACCTATACCGACACCTACGCGGTATTTAGGATTCCCTACAAGGTTGTAAACCAGATTCCGGACTTCTGGCTTGCGGACGGCGCTGAAATGCAGGGTATTTACTTCTATGAGGACGGAACCTGCGAGTTTGGAACCGAGATAAATGAGGCAACCGGCTACAATTATGACTGCACCTATACCGGAACTTATACCAAGACTGATACGGGTTACAAGATGACACTGAACGGCTTTGGACCACATGAAGGATTCGAGGCTGAGTGCACCATGACAGGTGATGAGACAATGACTGTCGAGACTACAAACGGCCTGTCACTTACCATGGCTATTTACAAAGGTAACTGATAGATTATTAAAGAATTGTTAAATGCTTGTCATATACAGACACTATGCGCTATACTATCCATTGAATTGACAAGTGTAATCACGTATTCAGAAACGGAGGATATATAATGAGAGGTTCTAAACCTACAGTTCTTTTAATTCTTGACGGATATGGACTTAATGACAATCCTGAGAATAATGCCATCGCAATGGCCAATACTCCTGTAATGGACAAGCTTGAGGCTGAGTATCCCTTTGTAAAGGGCTATGCCAGCGGACTTGCTGTCGGACTTCCCGACGGACAGATGGGTAACTCAGAGGTAGGCCACATGAACATGGGCGCCGGCAGGATTGTTTACCAGGA
>JAEEGF011340400.1_pt1 | contig 21111 bp, 9 predicted proteins | sample 9134171 | NCBI WGS metagenome assembly JAEEGF01 (sample SAMN16246542, study PRJNA631951) | gut metagenome | biome: gut microbiome; feature: rumen; material: AP-attached | host: Bos | place: Iran: Karaj | collected 2018-10 | reverse complement strand
CTTGTACCTCGCAACTGGATTACACATGATGGTACATATGTAACCGAAGCCTTTGTTACATATGTGCGACCACTTATCCAGGGTGATGTTTCACCTATTATGGTTGATGGTATTCCAAGACATATTTATTCACCAACAAAATTAAAAAAATAATATTTTTGGAGGCGACAAATGCAGGTATTTCATGGAACAATTTTAACTTGTGATGAAAACAATACCGTTGCAAATTATTTGGTAGAGCGAGAAGGACGTATTGCATACATCGGAACAAAACTTCCTACTCAGTACGAAGTAGTACCACCGATTGAGCTGGGAAATAGTGTTTTGGTTCCGGCTTTTGCAGATACCCATTTGCATTATTCTGGCTTTTCTGTTTTGCACAAGCTGTTTCCTATTAACGAAACAGATTCTAATGCAAAGATTTTAGAGCAACTTAAAGAATATGCTTCACGTACACGTGAAAATATAATAGTGGGCTTTGGTGCTACAGAGTTTGCTGTGTCAGAGGGACATCTTATCCTTAGAGAACAGATGGATATGGCATGTCCTGATAAGCCTGCATTTATCATTAAGCATGACGCCCATTCGGGAGTGGCAAATAGCCTTTTCCTTGATGCTATCAAATCCAAGGTATCAAATCTCAGAGGCTACGAGCCGGTGTCAGGTGAGTTAAAACAAGAAGCTTTCTTTGCAGCTTGCGAGTTTATTACTCACGGCATGTCTACCAAAAAAGTTATCGATTCTATGGTTGAGACTTCAGATTTCCTTGCTAGTAGAGGCGTGGGTCTAATATGTTCAGCCAGTGGAATGGGATTTATTCGTGATTACGATTTTGATATGGAACGTTCAGTTGCCAAGGGATTAGATAATGGAATGCAGGTGAGAGTTGCTTATCAGTGTTCTAATATCGACAAGCTATCTAAGAAAGATATGACCAGAGTTGTCTTTGGTAATCTTGATGGTACATTAGCTAATAGGGATGCGGCCTTAATTGACAACTATAATACTATCAGCAATAAGGGTGTTTCATATTATAGCGATTCTGAGGTTCAACAATTTTGCATAAATGCCAATAGGGCAGGATATCAGATTGCGCTTCACGCTGTTGGAGATGCTGCCTTTGAACAGGCTGCCAATGCTCTTTCTATGGCTTTAGAGGACTATCCTAGATACGACCATAGACACATTATTCTTCACAGCTGTCTTCCTACTGAACGAGCTTTAAAAATCTGTGCAAAGTACAATATTATGCTATCTGTTCAGCCATCTATACTGTCTAGTATTAATGGAGTCAGAGAGTTTGTGGAGGAAAATCTTTCTGAGGAAAGAACAAAGGGAATTAATCCTCTAAAGAAAATCTCAGATATGGGAATAAAGGTATGCTTTAATTCCGATGCCCCTGCAACGGATCCTTATCCTATTAGATGGATTCACGATGCTTGTAACAATAGCAATCCAGAGGAGTCTGTATCAGTTTATGAGGCCCTTAAGATGGCTACAATAAACGGTGCCATGTCCTGTTTTGATGAAAAGGAACGAGGTACACTGGAAATGGGTAAGAGCTGTGATTTGGTTGTTTTGGATAAGAATCCATACGAAATACCAACAGAAGAGCTCAAGACCATTAATGTATTAGAGCTTTATCTAAAAGGTAAACCTTACAAACGTTCTAGGACTGGTTCTATGGCAACCATGCTTCGAGGAATGTTTCCACAGTAACGTATATACGTACTGAATGCTAATAAGAGAGCACCCGTAGCTATCAAGCTCTAGGTTTTGCTGAAAGGAACATCTAGTGACTGAAAGCAATATTTAGGCTTGAGAGTGTTACGAGGTGCTTTTATGTTTAGGAGTTTTTTATGTCACTTAGTCTAATAGTAGGTAGTTCTGGAAGTGGAAAGTCTACTCATATTTATAGTCGAATCATAGAAGAATCCATGGAGCACAAGGACAAAAATTTCCTTGTAATCGTTCCAGAGCAGTACACTATGTCTACTCAGCGTCTGCTGGTTTCCATGCATCCAAATAAATGTATTATGAACATTGATGTTTTGTCCTTCAATCGTCTGGCGTATAGGGTGTTTGAGGAGCTTGGGGCATCAGTGTGGTCTGTTCTTGATGATACAGGAAAATCTCTTGTGATAAGGAAGCTTGTTAATAATAATCTTGCAGATATTAAGACTTTGAAAAACAATATTACAAAGCTTAGCTATATCACTCAGATTAAATCCCTTATTTCCGAGATGACTCAATATAATATTTCTCCAGAGAAGCTTACAGAAATGATTAATTCACCTACCATGTCTGAAAGCTTTAGAAGAAAAGCATCGGATTTGCTTGTTATTTATCAGGCCTTTTTGGATTTTATAGAGGGGAAATATGTAACTACCGAGTCAATTCTTTCCACCTTAAATGAAATGCTTGATAGCTCAGAAATAGTATCCAATTCCACTGTTGTATTAGATGGCTTTACTGGTTTTACGCCTATTCAGTATCAGCTGGTGGAGCATATGCTAAAGATATGTGACGAGGTGGCCGTTACCATTACTGCAGATCAGGATACACCTTTGTTTGAAGTAAAGTCCGAGGATGAGGTTTTTGCCATGTCTTCAGAGTTTGCTATGAAGATGAATCGAATTGCAAAAAAGGTAGGAACTGAAATCAATGAGCCACTATTTATCTCAGATGAAAAGGGCTGGCTTTCTGAAAATTCTGCTCTTACATTTTTAGAGAGAAACATCTTTAGAGGAGAAGAGGTTTATCAGGGAGAAAATGCAGCTGATTCAATCTCAATAACAAGCCTTAGAAGCCCTAGAGATGAGCTCAAATACGTTGCAATCACCATAAATAAGCTTGTGCGCGAAGGTGTGCACTACAAGGATATAGCGGTGGTTGCCCCTAATATGGAAAGCTATAGATATCTATTGCCTGGTATTTGGTCCGATTATCAAATACCTTACTTTATTGATGCCAAAACAGAGATTCTTTTTCATCCAATGGCAGAGGCTATAGATTCTTTATTTGATATATTTGATAGAGATTTTAGACGTGAGGATGTTTTTAGATTTTTACGAACAGGTCTTACTGCATTAACTAACGATGAAATCGACTATTTAGAAAACTATATTCTTGCTACAGGGATTCGAGGCAAGAAAAAATATTTCCATCCATTTGCCATTCGTTCAAACCAGTTCAATAAGGACGAGGATTTACTTAAGGTAAATGAAATCCGAGACAAATTTATCCAGCCTTTTATTGATTTTGAAAAGGCTATAAAAAATACAGATACTGTTAGAAACATAGCTACAGCCCTTTATAATTTTCTTCTATGCTTTGATGTGGAAGGCAAAATAAACGAGAGGGGCAAACAGTTTTCTCAGGACAATAATCCTGTAAAGGCAAAGGAGTATAGCCAGATATATCCAATTATTATGGATATATTGGATAAGATGGTTTCCATTCTTGATGAAGAAAAGGTTGATTTAGGAGAGTTTCATGATATTTATGAGGCAGGTCTTTCTGCTGCTTCTATCGGTGTGATTCCACCAGCAAATGACAGTGTTATTCTTGGTGATATCGAAAGAACCAGATTATCAAATATCAAGGTACTTTTCTGCTTAGGAGCCTCCGATGATGCTATTCCAAAGAAGGTGGAAAATGGCGGTATTCTGTCTCAATTAGAACGAGAACAGCTTTTAGAACAGGGCTTTGAGCTGGCACCATCCGACAGACAAAAATCATTCCGTCAGCGTTTTTATCTTTATCTTATGCTGACCAAACCAAATAAAAAATTATTTATAACCCTGCCAAGAGTTGATAAGGATGGCAAGTCTGTAAATCCTTCATATCTTGTGGATGTTATTTCAAAACTTTTTAAAGACATTAAGTTAACAGAGATAGAAGAATTTGATGCTGATGATAGACTGCTATCTAAAAAGAGTGCTGTAAACTATCTTATCGAACTTCTAAACAAAAGTGCATCAGAAGGATTAGATGCTTTAAATCAGGATGAGAAAAAAACACTTCAAAGTCTCATTGCCTGGGCTAAATCCTATGATGAAGATACATTAAATGCCATATTAAGTGCTGCCTTTTACAGACACGCCCCAGAGAAAGTATCAAAGGATATTATGCTTGCTGTCAACGAGGCTTTTAATGAAGATGAGACTGTATCAGGCTCTGTTTCTCGATTTGAGCTATACAATGAATGTGCCTACAAATATTTCCTAACCTACATTATGAAGCTTCAGGAGAGGGAGAAATTCGAGCTTTCTAGTATGGACATGGGAAACTTCTATCATGAAGCAATTCAGAGATACTCAGACAGCCTGAAATCTGATGGTAAAAAGTGGAAGGAAGTAAGCTTAGAGGAAAGGGAGGCTTATATAGATACAGCTATCAATCAGACCTTCGAGTCTATGTCCAAGGTGTCTACTTTAGAGGATTCCACACAGAAGTACATTGTAGAATCCATGAAGGATACATTAAGACATTCGGTGGATATTATTACCACTCAGGTTTCGAGAGGTGAATTTGAACCATCCATCTTCGAGGAAAAGATAGAAGCCGAAATTCGTAATTACGATACTGATGAATTAGTAGCCTATCTTAAAGGTAAGGTAGATAGAATAGATTTAACTGATTCTGATGATATGGCAGTTAGAATAATTGATTATAAATCCAGCGGACATAAATTGGATTTGGAGGAGTGCTTCTACGGACTTTCTATGCAGCTTCCAATTTACATGGGAGTTGTTCTAGAAAAGCTTAAAGAAAAATATCCAAATGCCACACTTCATCCATCGGCTATGCTTTATTATGAGATGGCTAATAAATTTGTGGAAAGAGGTGACACTCTTGCAGGCACCAATGAGGAGCGATTAAAGCTTAGCCGAATGGAAGGCTTATTGTCATCTGAAAAAGCAGACCTAGAGGCAAATGATGCCACCGTTGGTCTAGAGGATGGTCAGACTAAAAAATCCTCTATTATCCCTTATGGAATTAAGACAGACGGTGAAATAGACGCCTCAACAAATGCAGTTAGCTTAGAGTCTATTAACACTGTTTTAGACTATTCAAGATATTATGCAGCTAAGACTGCACAGAAAATTATTGATGGAGATTTTAATTGTTCTCCAGCTAAATTTGGTAAATTTGATTCCTGCAAATATTGTAGCTTCAAAAGTATTTGCAATTTTAATGAAAATGAAGAAGAGTTTCAGGCGAGAAATCTTAGCACTATAGGCAACAAAGAAGCAGTAATAGAAATGATGAAGGAATCACTTGATTCAAAGGAGTAGATAAACGTGGGTCTTACTAAAGAACAGGAAAGCGTAAGAGATACCAGAAATAAAAATATGCTTGTCAGTGCGGCTGCAGGTAGTGGAAAAACTTTTGTGTTAGTCCAAAGAATTATTTCTCAAATACTAGATGAGAAAAATCCCATAGATGTGGACAGAATACTTGTTGTTACATTTACAAATGCTGCTGCGGCAGAAATGAAGGATAGAATTCGACAGGCTATAGATAAGGCTGTTTCAGAAAAGGGAGCCAGCAAAAGAATCAAGACACAGGCTACCTTGATTCACAGTGCCCATATACGTACTATCGATAGTTTTTGTAGTTGGATTGTAAAGAACTATTTCTACGAGATAGATCAGGAACCTTCATTTAGAATAGGCACTACCGGTGAGCTAAAAATGCTTAAGGACGAGGTCTTTAAGGACTTGCTTAGTCGGTATTTGGAGTCTGATAATCAGGATTTTAAGCTTCTTGCTGATGCGTATATTTCTGGTAGAAAAATTGATTCCTTGAAGGACGCTGTCTTTACATTAAATAACAAAGCTTCCAGTTTCCCTTGGCCAATGGAGTGGTATCAGAATGCACTTCGTATATACGATATCAATTCCATAGATGAGCTTGAACAGGCAGACTTTATTCAGGAAATAAATAAATATACCGATATGATTCTGGATATCATAGCTGGTAGAATAAAGCGTATTTTAGATCTTTATGACAGTGATTGCACATCAAAAGACAAGACAATTTTTTCTAATGAATTAGCATATATTCAGGGGATAATCGACGCAAAAACCTATACCGAAAAGCGTGAAAGGTATAGTGGAATGGTATTCGATAGATTCGCAAGCAAGGGGACCAGTCTAAATGATGATGAACTTGCTAGGGCAAAAGAGCTTAGAAAGTTATATAAAGACACTATAACTAAATTTCAAACCGAGTATTTTTCTATGGACATAGAAGAATTATATGATTGCATCACCTTTGTAAAAAGACAGGCCAAAGCTTTAATAGATTTTACAATGGAATATACTAAGGCGCTGCTTTTAGCGAAGGAAAAGAAAAATATTTACGACTTTAATGATATAGAGCATATGGCTCTTGAAATCCTTAGAGATAAAAATTCACCTAATCATGAAAAGCGCCCTGTTGCAATAGAGCTTTCAAATCATTTTAAGGAAATCATGGTTGATGAGTATCAGGATTCCAATGAGCTTCAGGAACAGATTCTTACAGCCATTACATCTGGTAATAATTATTTCACTGTAGGTGACGTAAAACAGTCTATTTACGCTTTTAGACAGGCCAGCCCAAAGCTCTTTATAGATAAGTTTAATTCTTATCCGTTAGACGATTCCGCTGACTCTAAACGTATAGATTTAGACAATAATTTCCGCAGCCGTGGTGAAGTTTTAAATTTCTGCAATAAGGTTTTTGCACCTTTAATGCAGCCTGATATGGGTGGAGTGGAATATGATGAAAAGGCGGCTCTAAAGGTTGGGGATGATAAGTTTAAAGGTGACCCAAAGGACTACGAGTCGGAAATAATAATAGCTACCCAGGATAGTGAAGCTATGGATGAGCTTGATATAGAGGATGGGGATTCTTTGGAAGCTCTTGTTGTAGCAAAAAGAATAAAGGAATTAAGGGCCTATAATTTTCAGGTTAGTTACAAGGATGGGGACGATCGATTTCTTCGCCCTATGAAATATTCTGATGTGGTTATTCTTATGTCTGCAGTCAGTGGTCACGGGGAAAAGTTCGTCAATATTTTAAAGGAACAAGGGATTCCTGCTTATCTTGCAGAGGAGACGGGCTTCTTTGACAGAGAAGAAGTGCAGACGGTTTTGTCTATGCTGACAGTCATTGATAATCCCTTTAATGATATTCCTTTGGCTGCTGTTTTACATTCACCAATGTTTGGTTTTTCATCAAACAGATTGGCACAAATTCGAGCCACAGATGGTGATTCTTTGCTGTACAACTGCCTTTTGAATTATCAGAAAAAAAGACCTTCTAAGGATATAGAATATTTCCTTGATACTTTGGATAGATACAGAAATCTTGCTATAGATACACCTATTCATGAGATTATAGAGCTACTTTTAGATGAAACAGGCTACGGTCTTTTTGTTAGAGCACTGCCACTTGGAAAAATGGCTTATGCAAATTTGGAAAAGCTTGTAGATGAGGCTGTAGCTTTCGAAAGCACTAGCTTTAAGGGATTGTCCAGATTTGTGGATTATATCGAGGGACTTCGTACATATGATGAAGATTTAGGCATTGCCAAAACTGTGGGAGAAAATGACGATGCTGTCAGGATAATGACTATTCATAAGAGCAAAGGCTTGGAGTTTCCTGTGGTATTTGTTAGTGGCTGCGCCAGAGGATCAAAGGAAGATACGGGGATATTCTGCTATGAAGACAGTCTTGGTTTAGCCTTAAATTATAAAAATCCAAGCACCAGAATCAGTTGTAAAACACCTTTTTACAGTATCGTTAAAAATCGTCTCAAAGCCAGCGAAAAAGGCGAATTTTTTAGAAAGTATTATGTAGCTTTGACCCGTCCAGTGGACAAGCTGATTATCACCGCATCTATCAAGCCTACAAAGGACAAATCAGTAGCTGATATTATAGATGGCTACAGTGGTGCATCTCACGTGTTGGATTATCTGACTAAGGAGCGTGGACAAACGGCTATAGAGTTGATAATTAGAGGTTTAAATGCGTCAGGTGTTGATTTCCATAAAAGAATTGTGGATTGCGGACAGCTATTTGTGGACCAGGTAGAAAAAGCTATCCTTCGGGAGGATTCAAAAAAGGCTATCAATCAGTTTATAGAACAGGTTGATAAAATAGAAGATAATCATATCGTAAATACGTTATCCTTTTCTTACGCAAAGGAAAGTGAAAGTAAATATAAAAGCAAATATTCTGTTTCAGAAATCAAACATCAGGCTATAGAAGATGCATTTGAAATGAATTTAGATTCTGCACCAGCATTTGTTCACAAGGAAGACTCTGCCTACATTCCTGCATTTATGAGGGCATCTGTGGAGGCGGATGATTCTAAAGAAAATAAATCAAATGTTCCAGCAGGCGCCCTTTATGGTACAGCCATGCACAGGTTTATGGAGTGCTTTGATTTTGCCAGAGAAGATTTTGGGGACTCATTTGATGAGCAATTATCTTATATGATTAATGTAAATCTTCTTTCTGAAGATGAGCAAAATAGAATTAATCATAAAAAACTTAAAACATTCCTTACAAGTGATGTGGCTAAGAGAATGGGTTTGGCTGCCAGAAAGGATTTATTATTTAAAGAAAAACCATTTGTTTTTGGTAGCAATGGTCAGGAATTATTCCAGGATAATGATGCCTCCCGGGAATTGATTTTGGTACAGGGAATTATTGATGTTTTCTTCCAGGAAGATGATGGAATAGTTCTTTTGGATTATAAAACAGATAGAGTAGACGCAGAAGAAGATTTAGTGATAAGATATGAAAAGCAGTTGCAGCTATATAAATCTGCAATTGAAAAAGCATACAACACACCAGTGAAGGAAATGATTTTATATTCTTTCGCCCTAGATAAAACAATTAATGTTTAAGCGACCAAGCCTTCCCTTAAAAAGGAGAAGGGGGGACCACGATAGCGGTGGATGAGGTGTAAATAAAGGAGAAAAAACTATGTATGATAAAAAAATTCTTCAAGTATTTTTAGAAAATCAGCTTCAACTTTTCCCAGAAAAGGTGGCAGAGGATGAACAGGAGGCAGCAGAATTTTTAGAGGATGTTTGCGCCACTGTTTGCAAAAATAAAAAAGAAGTTTTGGAATATCTTGAGGATGCTATGGATATCACAGGAATGTCAGAAGAAGAAATACTTTCTTCAGAAGAGGTTTTTGCCATTGGCGACGGTAGATATCTTATTGTAGAGGGATAGAAATGAATTTAAGAAAAAGAATGATTGCTGCTGGTCTTGTAACTGCAATTACATTGTCATTTTCTGCATGTACTTTTCAGGATAAGACAGTGTATTTTGATACATCCAGTGGTCGTAGTACAGTGTTCAAAATTGGTGATATGAAGTGCTCAAAAAAAGAGGCGCTTTTATATCTTTTAAACGAGAAAAATATCTATGGTTCTGTTGATGGAGTAAATCTTTGGACAAGCGAATTTGATACAAATACCATGACAGATTCTATCAAGGACCTTACCATAGAACATCTTACAAAAGTATATGTGTTAAATCTTTATGCAAAGGATCAGGAAATTACTCTTACAGAAAAAGAGGAAAAAGCATGTCAGGATGCAGCAAAAGAGTATTATGATTCGCTGAATTCTTCTGAGCGTTCTTTTACTGGAGTCAGAAAAAAGGATGTAGTATCAGCATATGAAAAATATGCTATTGCATCAAAGGTTTATAAAGAGCTTATGGACTCAGTTGATGAGGAAGTTTCTGAGGATGAAGCCCGAGTAATGGAGGCGTTCGTTTTATTTGTTTCAGATGAAAAAAAGGCTGAAGAAATTCAGGGGATGATTGATTACGGATACACTTTTGAACGTCTTGCTGCTACATATACAGAGCTTGATTCTTATCAGGTTACATTTGCAAGAGGAGAATATTCATCAGACATAGATAAGGTGGTTTTTAATCTTGATACAGATGAAGTTTCAGGTGCTATTTCAGCTGATAATGGATACTACTTTTTTCAGTGTTTAGATAAATACAATGAAGAGCTTTCCGAAGAAAATAAAAAGGTAATTATTGAGAAAAGACGCAAGCAAGTTTTAGATGATATTGTTACTGATTTAGAGGAAAAATATTTCTCTGATATGAACGTAAATCTTTGGGATAGTATCGTATTTACGGATGACACAACAGACCTAGAAAGTGCTACTTTTTTTGCTACATTAAATAAATATCTTTAAATTATCGGTGCAATTTGTATTAAAACCATTTTATATTTTGTTTTTTATTGTTAAATAGTTAAAAAATTTGCACAATAGACTAGCAATTAAAAGAAAGAATGTCTATAATACTGATTAATGAAAAACAAAAATTTTTATTGCTCAAATAGGAGGGTGAAAAAATGGTAACAAATGCAAAGGTTACAGTTGATGATGTAAAGAAATCTGCAGCATCTGCAGCAACAACTGTTAAGTCTGCAGTAGCTAGTGCACCAGCAACAACAAAGAAGGTTGTAGCTGAAGTTAAAAAAGAAGTAGAAACAGCAAAGAAAGCAGCTACTAAAAAAACAGCAGCAAAGAAAACTACTGCTAAGAAAACAACAGCTAAAAAGACAACTACAAAGAAGGCAACAACAAAGAAAAAAGCAGTTGTAACAACAGCAGTCGTTCAGTATCAGGATCGCGAGTTTACAGAGGCTGAGTGCTTAAAGAAAGCACAGGCTCAGTTCAAGAAAGACTACAAGGGTAAAGTACTTGAAGAGCTTAACATTTACATTAAGCCTGAAGAGCGCAGAATCTATTATGTAGCTAACAAGGACAGTGTGGGATCAGTAGAGCTTTAAAATTTTGTTTTATTATTATGTTGGAACGCAGAGCTATATCGTATATACGATATAGCTCTTTTTTTCATTCACATAGCCTTTTTACACTTGTTAGCACTCTTTGCAAAAGAGTGCTAATTTTCTATTGACTTTAAAAATTCGTAGTATTATCATACTCATTAGTGAAATATTTAAAAGGAGTGAGGATAATGAGTAACAAAAAAGGCAGTTTATCAATTACAAGCGAAAATATTTTTCCAGTAATAAAGAAGTGGTTATACTCAGATCACGACATTTTTTATAGAGAGCTTATTTCAAATGGCTGCGATGCTATCACAAAACTTAAAAAGTTAGATATGATGGGAGAGTATTCTCTTCCACTTGATTACAAGGCTAAGATTCAGGTTATTGTCAGCCCAGAGGACAAGACACTTACATTCATCGATAATGGTCTTGGTATGACATCAGATGAGGTAGATGAATACATTAATCAGATCGCATTTTCTGGCGCTACAGATTTCTTAGAAAAGTACAAAGACAAGGCAGATTCAGATCAAATTATTGGTCACTTTGGTCTTGGTTTCTATTCTGCATTTATGGTTGCAGATGAGGTTCACATCGATACACTTTCATACAAGGATGGAGCCACAGCAGTTCATTGGGAATGCGATGGCGGCACAGAGTTTGAGATGGGTGATGGCGACTGGGATCAGGTAGGTACCAAAATCACATTATTCTTAAACGAAGATTGTTTAGAATTTGCTAACGAATACAGAGCAAGAGAAGTTATCACAAAGTACTGCTCATTCATGCCTACAGAAATTTATCTTTCAAAGAAGGATGCACCAGAGGAATATGAGACCATAGATGCTGCTGATAAAAAAGATACAGATAAGGTCATTGAAGAAATTCATGAGGATGCAAAATTTGAAGAGAAAGAAAATGAAAATGGTGAAAAGGAACAGGTAGAGGTTTCCCCAGCTAAAGATAAGCTTAAGATTGTTAAGCGTCCTGTTGCTCTTAATGAGACACATCCTCTTTGGACTAAGTCACCTTCAGAGTGTACAGATGAGGATTACAAGGCATTCTATCGCGATGTATTCCACGATTATAAGGAGCCACTTTTTTGGATTCACCTTAATATGGATTATCCATTCAATCTCAAGGGTATTTTATACTTCCCTAAGATTAATACAGAGTATGATTCAATCGAGGGCACTATCAAGCTTTACAATAATCAGGTGTTCATCGCTGATAACATTAAAGAGGTTATCCCAGAGTTCTTAATGCTCCTTAAGGGCGTTATTGATTGTCCTGATCTTCCACTTAATGTTTCTCGTTCAGCACTTCAGAATGATGGATTCGTTACAAAGATTTCTGAGTACATCACTAAGAAGGTAGCAGATAAGCTTACTGGTATGTGCAAAACAGAAAAGGAATCATACGAGAAGTATTGGGATGATATCGCTCCATTCATTAAGTTTGGTTGCCTGAAGGACAATAAGTTCTGCGACAAGATGAATGATTATATCTTATTCAAGGACATTAACGATAAATACATCACTCTTCCAGAGCTTCTTGTTAAGGAAGAGGAGAAGGCTACAGATGAAAATGGTGATACAGTAGAGGCAGAGGTTGTTGATGATACAAAGGATGCAGATACAAAAGAGCCAGAGGATAAGAGAAAGACTGTTTACTATGTAACAGATCTTCAGCAGCAGTCTCAGTATGTAAATATGTTTAAAGAACAGGGAATGAATGCAGTCATTCTTGATCACGCTATTGATACATCATTTATCACTCAGCTTGAGCAGCGTAACGAGAATTACAAGTTCTGCCGTATTGATGCAGATGTTACAGATACTATGGTAGAAGAGACAGCTGAGGACGAACTCAAGACCGAGACAGAGACTCTTACAGAAGTATTTAGAAAAGCGCTTAATAATGAGGGGCTCGATGTAAAGGTTGAAAAGTTCAAAAATAAAAATCTTTCTTCAATGCTTACAGTATCAGAGGAAAGCCGTCGTATGCAGGATATGATGAGGATGTATGCTATGGGCGGAATGGATATGAATATGTTCGGTTCTGCTTCAGAGACACTTGTTCTTAATGCAAATAACGACTTAGTTCAGTATATCCTTAACAATAAGGATTCTGAGAATGTTCCTACATTTGCAGCACAGCTTTATGACCTTGCAAAGATAGCTAATGCACCTCTTGCACCAGAGGCAATGACAGAATTTGTTGCTCGCTCAAATAAGATTATGATGTTATTAACAAAGTAACATTGTTATAATATTGTGTAGGACTTTAAACTTGCAATTAAATATAACGGCAGACACTGTAGTCTGCCGTTTTTTAAATATTAATTATTCAATAGTGATTTGTCACAATATTTACCTTGTTTTGTGATGATTGTGTGAATAAATTATTGAAAAAGTATGATGGATACATTATTATTATTTATGGGGGGCGCGTGCACTAAAAAATAGTGCATTTTTGAGTATGGGGGAGGTTTATGGCAGCAACTGGTACAAAAAAATGGTGGAAGAATGCCATCGTATATCAAATATACCCACGTTCTTTTTGCGATAGCAATGGGGATGGCATAGGAGATATACCAGGAATAATATCTAAACTTAATTATCTTAAAAATCTAGGTGTTGATGCCATCTGGCTCAGCCCTATTTTTCCTAGCCCAGGCTATGACAATGGCTACGATATCTCTGATTATATGGGCGTAAATCCAGAATTTGGAACAATGGAGGACATGGAGCGTCTAATTAGTCGCGCCAAGAGAATTGGTATAAAAATAATTATGGACCTTGTTATAAGCCATACCTCTGATGAGCATGAATGGTTTAAAAAGGCTCTTGAAGGGGACCCTAAGTATCGAAATTATTATGTCTTCAGAGATAATAAAAACAATTGGGCCTCTTTTTTTGGTAAAAGTACTTGGACCAAGACTCAGGCAGGAGATTATTATCTCCATCTATTCAGCGAAAAGCAGCCTGATTTAAATTGGCAAAATCCTGATGTTTATAATGAGATGGTAAAAATCATGCGATTTTGGCTAGACAAGGGAATCAGTGGTTTTAGATTAGATGGAGTAAATACTTTATATAAGGACTCTTTAGAAAATGGTCGAAGACGTCTTGTACTTACAGGTCGTGAAAACTATCTTAATACTGAGGGAGGGCATAATCTTTTAAGACGATTCAATAGAGATGTTTGGTCGAAATACAAAACATTTATAGTTGGTGAGACTGTATTTATTTCTCCTAATGAAGCAAAGCTTCTTTGTGATGAAGGACGAAATGAACTTGATGCAATTTTCTTCTTTGATCATATGCATGTAGATAGCCGAGGTGTTAAGTGGGTAAAGAAACAATATAGACCACAAAGGCTCATTCGTATTTTAGATAAATGGCAAAATGCATTAGAATATCCTGCAAATTATTTGGAAAATCATGATAGAGTACGTTCGGTAAATCACTATGGAAATATCTCCGAGTTTTGGGGAAAGAGCGCAAAGCTTCTCTGCGGATTGAATCTTTCCCTGAAAGGCATACCTTTTATTTTTGAAGGTGAAGAAATAGGAATGACAAACGGTGATTTTCGTGGATTGAGAGATATCAAGGATATCGAATCTTTTAATGCTAATCAATTTATGAAACGTCTTTTTCTTACTCATAAACTTAGAAGAAAACTGATTCTTAGAACATCAAGAGATAACGCAAGGACCCCTGTTCAATGGGATTCTACAGAAAATGCAGGATTTACTACTGGAACTCCTTGGTTAAAAATCAATTCTAATAGTTCATATATCAATGTTGAAACGGAGCAGGATGATGAAGACAGTATCTTAAACTTTTATAAGAAAATGATAGAGTTTAGAAAATCATCTAAGGCCCTGAGCGAAGGTACATATAGAAAAATAGCCTCTCCTTCAGATGTATTTATTTATACTAGAGAGTGCAGAGAGGAACGACTGTATATATATTGTAATATGACATCCTCTAATCGAGCTGTTGAGTTTTACGGGGATAGAATTGTATTTGGAAATTATTATTCGGAAGAACAGGAATATACATATCTAAAGCCTTATGAATTTAGAATTGTAGCTTCTAATATTTAAAAATACCCTCCCCAATATTGGGGAGGGTTATTTTATGCATCTTTTAGATTTTTATTTGCTGTAGAAAGCATAAGCTTGATTCTGTTGAGCTGATTTACTTCAGATGCGCCTGGATCGTAATCGATAGCTACGATATTTGCATCTGGATGCTCGTGGCGAATACGCTTGATTACACCCTTACCTACAACGTGGTTAGGTAAGCAACCGAATGGCTGAATACATACAATATTGCTTGCGCCCATTTCGATAAGCTCTAACATCTCGCCTGTAAGGAACCAACCTTCACCTGTCTGGTTACCAATTGAAACAATATCCTTAGCTTTGTTAGCTGTATCAAGAATATATGCAGGTGGTGTAAATCTCTTAGACTTTTCAAACTCGTCTCTGGCAGCACTTCTTAACCACTCAAAGAACTTGATTCCTAAATCACAAGTAATTCGTGTCTTCTTGCTAGCTCCAAGATTTTCTTCCTTGAAGGTTGCATCATAGAAGCAGTAGAGAAGGAAGTCTGTTAAATCAGGAATAACAGCTTCAGCACCTTCCTGCTCAAGCAAGTCTGCCAAATGATTGTTAGCAGCTGGAAGGAACTTAACAAGAATCTCACCTACAATACCAACTCTAGGCTTAACCAATCCTTCGATAATAGGAAGCTTATCAAAGTCTCTAATCATCTCTCTACATAAGTTCTTAAACTTTCTATGAGAAAGAATCTTCTTGTTAGAGATGAAATCTATAATTCTCTTTTTCCACTTTTCGTGAAGGGCATTAGTAGACCCCTTAACTGCTTCGTAAGGACGTACTCTGTATACGCAACGAAGGAGAATATCACCAAAGATTAGAGCATAAAGACCATGCTGAATAAGACTTGGTGAAAGCTTGAATCCAGGGTTTTTCTCAAGACCGCTAAGGTTTAGAGAAATAACTGGAACGTCTGGGTAACCTGCTTTTGCCAACGCACGACGAATGAATCCAATATAGTTTGAAGCACGGCATCCACCACCAGTCTGTGAAATAAGAAGGGCGGTACGGCTCATATCAAATTCACCAGTATCGATAGCTGCCATAAGCTGTCCAACAACCATTAGTGAAGGATAGCAAGCGTCGTTATTTACATATTTAAGACCAACATCAACACAAGTACGTGTTGGGATATCTGGTACCACAAGATTATATCCTGCAGCATTAAATGCTGGCTCGATTAAATCAAAGTGGATAGGTGACATCTGAGGACAAAGAATGGTGTAGTTCTTCTTCATCTCTTCCGTAAATACGATACGGTTATAGTTGGCAGGAACGATAGTGCGCTCCTGTTTCTTCTTTTTCTTAACACGTAATGCAGCAAGAAGTGAACGAATACGAATTCTTGCAGCGCCAAGGTTGTTAACTTCATCAATCTTAAGGCAAGTATAAATCTTTCCTGAATGTGTAAGAATGTCAGCAACCTGATCAGTAGTAACAGCATCCAGGCCACAGCCGAATGAATTAAGCTGAATCAAATCAAGATTATCGTGCTTCTTAACATAGTTGGCAGCAGCGTACATACGTGAGTGGAACATCCACTGATCCATAACAATAAGTGGTCGTTCAACCTCCCCTAAGTTAGAGATAGAATCCTCTGTTAAAACTGCAATGCCATAGCTGTTAATAAGCTCTGGGATACCGTGGTTAATCTCAGGATCTACGTGATACGGACGTCCGGCAAGAACAATACCATGCTTTCCAGTTTCCTTCAGATACTGAAGAACCTCTGCACCCTTTGCATACATATCATTTCTGAAATTCTCCTGCTCAAGCCACGCTGCATGGGCAGCAGCTCTAACTTCTTTTTCAGAAATATCAAATTCCTTATTGAAAACCTTTGCAAGCTGACCTGCTAGTATTTCCTCACTTGTGAAAGCCATAAATGGGTTGAGGAAACGTACACTTCCGTTTGTGATTTCATCCACATTGTTCTTAATGTTCTCTGCGTATGAAGTAACGATAGGGCAGTTGTAATGGTTGTTTGAATCAGGGAACTCATTTCTTTCGTATGGAATACATGGATAGTAAATGAAATCTACATTTCCCTCATTAATAAGCCACTGAACATGTCCATGTGCAAGCTTTGCAGGATAGCACTCTGACTCAGAAGGGATTGACTCAATACCAAGCTCGTAAACCTTACGATTAGAACGTGGTGATAATACAACTCTAAACTTCAAGGCTTTGAAGAATGTAGCCCAGAAAGGATAGTTCTCGTAAAGGTTAAGAACACGTGGAATACCAACAGTTCCACGGGTAGCTTCTTCCTCAGAAAGAGGCTCATAATCAAATAATCTATTGTATTTGTAGTCATAAAGGTTAGGGATGTTTTCCTTATTCTTTACGCCGCCGGCGCCCTTTTCGCATCTGTTTCCTGTGATGAAAGAACGACCGCCTGAAAATCTATTGATTGTAAGAAGACAGTGGTTTACACAACCCTGACATCTTGTAAGCTTTGTATCAAAAGTAAGCTCGTTAATCTCATCAATGCCAAGTGTTGTAGTAGTAGGATTTTCTTCGTAACGCTCTTTAGCGATGAGAGCACAACCGAAAGCACCCATAATACCAGCAATGTCTGGACGTACTACATTTACACCTGCAACCTTTTCAAGTGAACGAAGAACAGCGTCATTGTAGAATGTACCACCCTGAACAACGATATTCTTGCCAAGCTCTGATGCGTCAGAAAGCTTGATAACCTTGAAAAGCGCATTCTTTATTACAGAGTAAGCTAGACCTGAAGAAATATCTGCAACACTAGCGCCTTCCTTCTGTGCCTGCTTAACCTTTGAATTCATAAATACGGTACAACGCGTACCAAGGTCGATAGGATTGAGAGCGAAGAGTGCTTCCTCAGCAAAATCCTGTACGCTAAAGTCAAGTGACTTTGCAAATGTTTCGATGAATGAACCGCAACCAGATGAGCAAGCCTCGTTAAGCTGTACACTGTCTACAACACCGTTTTTAATGCGGATGCATTTCATATCTTGTCCACCGATATCAAGGATACAGTCAACAGCAGGATTAAAGAATGCTGCAGCGTAGTAGTGAGCAATTGTCTCTACTTCACCATCATCAAGCTGTAGTGCAGCCTTTAAAAGTGCCTCACCATAACCGGTAGAGCATGAGTGAACTATATGAGTATCCTCTGGCATAATAGAATAGATTTCCTTTAATGCCTTAAGGGAAGTAGCAAGAGGGCTACCATTGTTGCTAGAATAGAATGAATAAAGCAGTGTGCCATCATCGCCTACTACAGCAAGCTTTGTAGTAGTAGAACCTGCGTCAATACCAAGGTAAACATTACCATGATAGTTTGCTAAGTCACCTTTTTTAACTTCTGCCTTAGCATGTCTGTCCTTAAATTCTCTGAAGGCTTCTTCAGACTCGAAAAGTGGCTCAAGTCTTGCTACCTCAAAGTCCATCTTAATTCCTTCAGAAAGCTTATCAATAAGCTCATCCATAGGAACGTGATTTTCTTCTTTTGAATTAAGTGCAGAACCAATAGCAGCAAAAAGATGAGAGTTATCAAGTGTGATTGCATGCTCTTCATCAAGCTTTAATGTGCGGATGAATGTCTCTTTAAGCTGATCCAGGAAATGAAGTGGACCACCAAGGAAAGCTACATGACCACGAATAGGTTTTCCGCAAGCAAGACCAGAGATTGTCTGATTTACAACTGCCTGGAAAATAGATGCTGAAAGATCTTCCTTTGAAGCACCTTCATTTATAAGAGGCTGAATATCTGTCTTCGCAAATACACCACAACGTGCAGCGATAGGATAGATAGCCTTGTAATCTTTAGCGTAAGTATTGAGGCCAGGAGCATCTGTCTGTAAAAGAGATGCCATCTGGTCAATAAATGAACCTGTACCACCGGCACAGATACCATTCATACGCTGTTCAACATTTCCATTTTCAAAATAGATAATCTTAGCATCTTCACCACCAAGCTCAATAGCTACATCTGTCTGTGGAGCATAGTGAGTAAGTGATGTTGATACAGCGATTACTTCCTGTACAAATTCTACACCCAGGTGTTTAGCAAGAGTGAGTCCGCCAGAACCTGTAATCATAGGTCTTACTTCAATTGTTCCAAGCATAGATTTTGCTTGTGTTAATAAATCGGTGAGAGTCTGCTGGATATTTGCAAAATGTCTCTGATAATCTGAAAATAAAAGATTGTTTTGTTCATCTAACACGGCTATTTTAACTGTAGTAGAACCAATGTCGATGCCGAGTTTAAATTGTTTGTTCTCCATAATTCTCCTTTATTTAATAGGATTCCCAATAAGGGAAAACTGCCACCTAAGGTGACTAATGAGGTGTTAACCTTCTTATTTATATGTTAAAAACCAATCTTACGTATTATAAATGTAGTAGGAAAAATATACAATAAACAAAACATAAAATTTGTTCCACCTCTTTACAAAATCATTCCCTTGTTGTACACTTCTTAAGTACAGGGCGTACGTTTTTGTGGGAGTTATCTCTCATAAAAAAAAACGCTTTTTTTTATTTCGGGAGGAAATATGTTCCAGCTATACCTATGTGCAATAGTTGAAATAATAATCTGAATATCTAGGAGTCGAAAAGCACCTTGCTAAGGGTGTATCTTTCGACTCCTTTTTTGATGGATAAAAAAGAGCAAGAAAAATTATCCAAAGGAGACCGTTATGGCTAAGCACATTTTTGTAACAGGTGGCGTTGTATCAGGCCTTGGAAAAGGTATTACAGCTGCTTCCTTAGGACGACTACTTAAAATGAGAGGATATAAGGTAGCTTCACAAAAGCTTGATCCTTATATGAATGTTGATCCAGGTACTATGAGCCCTTATCAGCACGGAGAGGTATTCGTAACTGATGATGGCGCAGAGACAGACCTTGATTTGGGTCACTATGAGAGATTTATCGATGAGAGTCTTAACAAATATTCCAACCTTACATCAGGTAGAGTATTTTGGAATGTTCTTAATCGCGAGAGAAAGGGAGAGTATCTGGGTCAGACAGTTCAGGTTATTCCTCACATCACAGAAGAAATTAAAAGATTCATCTACATGGGTGCAGAAACATCAGATTGTGATGTTCTCATTACAGAAATTGGAGGAACCACAGGTGATATTGAATCACAGCCTTTCTTAGAGGCTATTCGCCAGATTTCCATTGAAAAAGGTCGCGAAAACTGTTTATTTATCCATGTTACTTTAGTTCCTTGGCTTTCAGGTTCAGAAGAACACAAATCAAAGCCTACTCAGCATTCAGTAAAGGAACTTCAGTCTCAGGGAATCTCACCTAACATTATTGTTTGTCGTGTGGACCATCCCCTTGAGCAGAGCATTAAGGATAAGATTTCACTTTTCTGTAATGTAAAAAAAGATTGTGTTATCGAAAACGATACTTTAGACTGCTTATATGAGGCACCACTTATGATGCACAAGTACGGGCTTGATGATGTGGCTTGTCGTGAGCTTGGATTAGAAAATCGCCCACCAAAAATCGAAGAGTGGGAGAAGATGGTTGATACCATCAAAGGCCTTAAGAAGGTTACAAAGATTGCTATTGTTGGTAAATATGTAGCACTTCACGATGCATATATTTCAGTCCGCGAGGCTCTTTATCATGGTGGTTATGCTAATAATGCTCACGTTGAAGTGGAGTGGATTGATTCAGAAGATATCACAAAGAAAAATGTCAAAGAAAAGCTTGGGGATGTTGATGGTATTTTAGTTCCAGGTGGCTTTGGCGATAGAGGCGTAGAGGGCAAGATTATCGCTTGTCAGTATGCCCGTGAAAATGATATTCCTTATCTTGGCATTTGCCTTGGCATGCAGGTTGCTGCCATTGAGTTTGCTAGAAATGCTTGTGGACTTGAGGATGCAAATTCACGTGAGTTTAATAGCAATGGTAAAAACTGTGTTATCGATCTTATGGAAGAACAGATGGCTGTACTTCGTAAAGGTGGTACAATGAGACTTGGTGCTTATCCTTGCGCAGTTAGAAAAGATACAAAATTATTTGAGGCTTATGGTTCTGAAAATATTTCAGAGCGTCATAGACATAGATTTGAGTTCAATAACTCTTATAGAGAGCTTATGACTACAAAGGGACTTACAATCTCTGGTACATCACCTAATGATGA
>JAEEGF010007401.1_pt1 | contig 21111 bp, 14 predicted proteins | sample 9134171 | NCBI WGS metagenome assembly JAEEGF01 (sample SAMN16246542, study PRJNA631951) | gut metagenome | biome: gut microbiome; feature: rumen; material: AP-attached | host: Bos | place: Iran: Karaj | collected 2018-10 | reverse complement strand
GTAATGTAGTTAATCACAGGAACCTACCTTTGGTACCATTCAGAAGCGATAGAAGTAAGTAAACATATTTAAGTTGGTAATATAATAAAAATAGAAACGTCTGAATAATTTCAGGCGTTTCTATTTTCTTATAATAGTTTATTTCTCATTATTTTTCAAATAAATGGCATTGATATCCCTGAGGAATAGAGTATTAGGGTCATTGTAGAACTTAATGAAGTCGCTGACGGAAGCCTGCCCGAGATAAGGTGCATAGAAATGACCAGGCTTGTCCTGCGGTGCATTTCTCCAAACAAGCATATAGGCGATGGGGTATTTATTGAGGACGGGCAGGAGGATTTGTGTCCAGAACACATCGGACTTTATGCCCTCGGAACCTGTTTCGGTAAGTGCAGGGAGTTTACCGTGGTCTTTAGCCACCTGACAGACAACGTTGAGACATTTGTCGAGAGATGCTGCGAAATCATTGAATCCGACGGAATCTCCTTCCTGTGCAAAACAATAATGATCCCATCCTATGATATCGATATAGTCGTCACCCGGATAGCGCTCAAGTATAAATTCGGGTGTCAGCTCTTTGTCGCCGATATTGGGGGAATACGCCCATAGCACATTGGTGACGTTCTTCTTGTCGAAGCGTTCATGGGTGAGTTTCCAAAGCTGCTTGTACTGGTCGGCAGTACACCATTTCTGTCCCCACCAGAACCAAGACCCAGTATGCTCATGCCAAGGACGGAAGATAACCGGCACTTTCACTCCCTGCTTAGTCTGCAGAGAGTTGACGTAATCGGCAGCCTTGTCAAGCCACTGTACGAAGAGGTCGTGCTTTTCCCCTCCCTCAAGAATGGCATCGACAGTCTTTCCTTCTATATCCTGTAGTGAATCCGCCACCCATGCTGTTCCACCTGAGAGCGGGTTGTTGGGATGCCAGCTGATGGTGACTACCCCACCCCTCTCAAACTGGCGTACAATCTGTATTCTCATGGAGTCGAAAGGTACAGCGTCAAGATTCTTCGCTTGGTCAAGTTCGAGATGACCGAGGTCAAACCCCATGAGCGCAGGATAGTCGGATGTAACTTCCTTGATATCGGACTTATCGTCGGCGCCTCTCCACCCAGCCCCATACATAGGCGAGTCTTCATGTCCAAAGAGATAGCCCTTCTCTGTGGCTAATGTTTTCAAGTTAGCTAACAGATTCTCAGTGTTCTGTGTGCGACCTGTAGGAGCCAATTCGTCGTGTTTGTTGCCTCCCCCGCATGAACAGGAAGAAAGAAACAATACAGATAAAATAAAAAACAGGAATTTAATATGATTCATCATTTTTTTTACGATTTACAAATTAACTTTAAAATATCCAGCATTTAAAAGAATTATAAGTTAAAAATGAACGCTGAAAAGTATATTATGCAGGTGAGATGGATATACAAAAATTGAATATTTGAAAGTAAACAACCCCAGGTTCGATGATAGGCATTGAACCTGGGGTTGTGAATAGGATTCAATCTGAGACGACGTTGTTAAAACGATACTTCATCGCGTGTGATGACCAAGTCGCTGTTCATGAATTCGCCCCACCATTCCTGTGGTGCGTGATTTTCAGTAGTGTACCATGGCATGAACCAAGCCCACTTAGCACCTGCATTCCATTGCTGGTCGATAGCAGCCACAAAGGAGTTTGTGTATTCACTAAATCCACACTCAGAAAGTGCAATTATTTTTCCATAATGAGTATAAAGTTTATTATACTCGTCAGCACAGCTTGCCGCATCATTACCATAAAGGTCACGTCCTACGATGTCAACGTATTCATCACCAGGATACCATTCAAAATCGTCTCCGTTGCATGTCCAAACCCAGATAAGATTGTCGAGACCCTCTGCTTTGAAATAATCGAACATCATAATCCATAAGGTTTTGAACGCCTCAGCATCCGTACCCCACCAGAACCATCCGCCGGAAGCCTCATGGAGCGGACGCCATAGCACAGGTATGTCAGCGTCCTTCAACAACTTGAGATAGGTAGCAACTTTCTTAAGGTCATCCTGCACAAACTGATATTCCCAAGTTCCTTCAGTGACAGCGTTCTTAATGTCAAAGAGCAACCCAGGTTTATAACTGAAGTCGTTGACAGGATCAAGCACATTGGCTATAGCACCGTTTGTCTCAACAGTTATTTTAGTGACAGTATAGTCATGACCACTGATAATAAATCCATTTGCTCTCATGTCGTCCAATGTGGTCTGGTCAAGCGTCATGGAGTAGGATTCACCAGAAATATCAAAATATTCCCAATTGTTAGCTTCTTCATCTACAAAGCCCGTCCAAGATGAGTTCTTAATTGACCCTTGGGCTCCTGCCGCCACATTCGTAATGGAGACAGTCAACACAGCACCCACGTAAGCTTTAGCCATTACAGCCTTGGTATTGTTGTCGGTAAGCTGAATATTCCCAGACCAGTCGGAAGGCATATCCTGTGTTCCTTCCCATAAAGTTGTAACAGCATAACCATCGTCACCATTACCTGAAGTCACTTCTTTAGTTGGCACATTCCAATGCCATCCAACCTGAACGATACCTCCATTGTCGGACCATTGTTTCACAGGAGTGATATCGGCATAATTAATCCAATTGGCACCAGCCCAAGAAGCCTGAAGATGTCCATAGTCATAACCGTTAATAGCCGGATATTTTCCAGTGTATCCATATACTTTCTCACTCTCTTCGTTGTTCCAAGCCACATTAGCCATCATACCAGAGATGATTTTAGACTTATAATTAGCCTTGAGATAATTATATAGCGCCTTAGCCTTTGCAGAGGTAGCAACTACTGGCTCTTGCGCCAATTCGGGAATTGCCAGTCCATTAAAATTAATTGTCACAGCCTTAGCCACACTGCCATTAGGTCCTGTGACCAGTCCTTCAGGAATAGTGAAAGTTGAGGGGGTTTCATTATCTTTCACATTAACCGTAACAGTGAGCGTTGGGCTGGCTCCATACACAACAGCTGAAAGCACATCACCACCAGTAAACTGAATTTGATTATACTTAGCCGAAGAGAAGAAAATGTTCTTGTCGTAAGTAATGGTGAAAGTCTGTTCTCCTGTTTCAAGGACTGTACTATCCTTAGGATTGGATGCCACCATAACCGGGTCATTGACCTTAGCCATCTCATACTGTGCATCGGTGTCGGCACAAGCTGCGAGGATAATCCCCGCAGCTGTGACGAACAGCACATTCAATAAAATATTTCTGAAATTCATAATAAGCAAATTTTAGAGTTATTCAACAGTAACCTTTGTAAGGATGAAGTTCTTTCCCTGAACAACAAAGATACCTCCCCATCCGCCAGCAGAAGTGGCAGCGTCAAGCATAGCCTGTGTAACAGTTAAGCTTACACAACCATTAGCAGCCAGTTCGTTTCCATTATTACCAGCAGAGAAGTCACCATATTGGGGGCCCCAGTGACCTTCAAATATCTGAAAATTCCAGTCTCCGGAATCAGTTGCAGTACCATAGAAACGTAAGGTTTGCCCAGCCTTCACTTTATTTTCGATAAATTCAGCACCTCCATCGGACAAGATATACGGCTGATTGCCCCAGTTGCCCATGTCTTCATTACCTTCCCACAAAGTGGTCTCAAGTGAATTCTCGTAGGACAATATGACACCGGTAAATACCAAGTTCTGACCTTGTATGATGATACCGATATTGTTCTGTCCTTCGCATACGCCTTGCAAGGCCTGGATATTGTCCAGGATATCCTGAGTGAGGATAACGGTAGTCTCACGGTTAAGAACTCCGTCTTCGAACCATCCATAGATGTCGGTAGGCACGAGTGTCTGCTTGAATGTCACGGCATATTCCCCATCCTTGATAAAGTCGATGCCCGACCAGTTGCCATAGTTAATCTGAGCGGCACCCCATTCGTTTTGCACCTGTGAATAGACGAATGTAAGCTCAGCACCTTCAGGAACGCCCTCGAACTTCTCAGCCGGAATTGCAATACGTCCTCCGTCGTTCCATGTCAGCTCTTTAAGACCAGAGAACAATTTTTTCTTGACAGATGTAGCCGGAATAATTGTCAGGTCGTAGCTGATTTCTCCATTAGAGGAAACAAGCGTGAGCGTGGATGACTTGGTAGCAGATGCAGGAATACCTATAATTAGCTGATCCTTCTCCTCACCAGTGAGGATGAACTGGCAGTCCTCACCGTTCATGAGCACCTTTGTGAGCACATCACCGTTTGCAACGGTAATAGTCATGGAATTTCCAGCCTTCAGCTCATCCTCTTCTGAAGGCAAAGCTGTGGCATAGCAGAATGTAGCCTCCTCAATCTGAAGGTCTGGCGCCTCTACAGTCGTGCCATTCTTAAGGTTAAGTGTCGGTTTTCCAGAAGTGGCTGCCATTGGAACAGTAACCGTGATGGCCGTCCTAACTGTGTCGGTATTTTCGATGTTATCAGGTACGCTTTTTGCCTCTCCGAATGAGACACTTTCCACAAGGTCGAGATCTGTACCAATAATCTTGAACTGCGCTCCAGCATTGACCGGATTACTGCTGTATTCAGTCACCACTGGTTTCACAAGCGTGAAAGCCACAGTCACTTCCTTACTGTTCTCCATCTTCAGTGTGACATCACCTTCTTGAGCCTTTTCTGGAACTGTAACCAGAATCTTACCGTTATTTAGTTCAAACTGAACAGCATCAGCTACATTCGGGAAATGCACCTCCTTGATGAGATCAAGGTCAGAACCACTAATGGTAAGCTGCTTACCATTCTTAACAGGCATAGGCTCTGCTTTCAGTCCATCAGGTGCCACTGTTGCAACAGAACCCACGGGAACTTTAACCCCTGACTTGCAGACGATATTGAGTTGTCCGTCGGGGGCATCAGCTGGCATAGTGAATGTAATCGTATTGCCGTCTTCACTTACCTTAATATTTGTGACAGCAACAGTATTTTCCTCACCAACAAATTCAACACCCGCAGCCAAATTGAAGAATTTTCCCGTTATGGTGACAGTCTCACCAGCTTTCACGGTAACTGTCTCCATCGGCTTTGCCTCTCCACGGGGAGAATTAAACTTTGTGACAATTGGTGTACCAACCTCAAGAATAATCTCGCTTTCGATGATGTTGTAACCAGTCTCAGCAGCCGGATTATCAATCTTCGTGAGATCCATGGTGTATAGTCCGATGACACCGGTCTGTGCCTGCTCTGGAACTTTAACCACAAGCTTGTATCTGTCTTGTGACACAAAATCATCTTCCGACACCCATACGTCGTCGTTGAAGCAAACCATCTTGACAAGGTTGAGATAATCACCTTCAATTGTAATTTCATCTCCAGGCATCACAGATTCCGGTGAGAACTTATCGAAGATAATAGGCTCCTCATATTCAAGCTGTGACTTAGTGGTAATCTCTGTACCATCCTTGGCAATAAGTTTCACATACCCTACCTCTGGGCCATCCTTCGGCAGAGTCACACGGATTTCACTTGGCGAGCCTGATTTCACAACCTCAAAGTTTGTGATAGGATCGCATCCTGGAATAATGACCTGAGAAATCTGGTCGAGATTGCTTCCGATGAACCTGAGCACTCCACCTCTCATGACCGGATTAGGTCCATAGACATTGAGCTGTACGCCTTTCGCATATTGATTGGTGCTAAGGTCATCATCACTACACGCCGCCAGTGAGAGCCCCAAGAGGACCACCACTAACATAGACATTAATTTATATATCTTATTCATAATATCAGCTATTAATTAGTTAGGAACACATCGAATGTTATCAATCTTAATAAGCGGTGTACACTCCTTACCGTTAATACCACCTCCTACGATGAAAATAGTGAGGCTTGTGAAGGAGTCTGCACTGAGAGACCCTGATGCAGGCGCTCCCGACATACCATAGATAAATGACGACTTAATCGGTATGGTGACAGTACGCCATTCATCTCCTGTGTCATACGAGCCAGTATCAGTCCATGGTCTGTAGAGCGCACGTGGCAGTTTGTCGTTGTTGAAATATACATTATTACATCCAGGAACAGATACGCCATCCACATCTACACCAGCTGCTCCCCCAGTGATGAGGTCAACACCACCTACGATAATCTGCATGGCACCCGCCATCCAAGGACTTGATTTCGGGATATACATCTCAAACTTATAAGCCATTGTCTCAAAATTAGTAAAATCGGCGAGGTCGGTGAGTTTTCTGCAGTCGGCAGGATAGGCAGTCGGCGTGCTCCAGTCGCCTGGCCAGTATTCAAAGGAGAAGAGACCATCGTTCCATGCTCCGTCCTCAGTCAAAGCCGTTTCCCCATCACCCAACTGGAGGAAATTGCCGTCGAGCGAAGTCTCGTCGCTGGTGATTACCCTGTTGTGCCATCCGTGGTTTCCGAGTCCGGTCTGGCCATCAAAGTCAAAGAGCAGTCCTCTGGAGTCGAGATAATGGAATTTAGACTCAGTAGTACCATATATAGATGTCACTTTTATTGTGCCTTCCTCGTTACAATCAGGAACGGTGAAAGACAAAGTGCTGAAAGTATCATCCACTTTTACATCCTCAGCAAAAGACCCATCAGGGAATTCCACGGTGAGAGGAACATTTGGGTCTGGAACGAAGAAGTTTCCGTAGATATAGGCTGTAGTTCCCGGCTTGGCGTACTCACATGACATGGTATTCACTGCAGGTTTAGGAATAACTACTTCGAAATCATACTCCACAGTCTTCCCGTTCTTGCAGATGAAATACACCTTATTAGACACTTCTCCAGGAATGTTTTTAGGCACCTGAACAATCATGGTGTTGTCAGTTATATAGCTTGAGTTTAGAACTGCAGGCAGGTCGTTGAAATAGACCTCAACGACACTTTTGAAATTCTTTCCGACAAAGCAAAGAATAGACTGTGGACTTGCACTTGTTACAAGCTCTCCGTTTGTGTAATGCATATCTGCTTCGTCAGAGGAGGTCTCAATCTCAGATGACAGGCACCTTACATAGTCGATAGTAGGTGTTCCCCCTGCTGTCTCGTATTTGTCCGGCTCATCCTTACAAGCAGAGAAAGCAAATCCTACAGCTATAGCAAGGATAAACGCGAAACTATGATATAAATTAGAATTTTTCATATACATAACATTTGTTAAATTATTGGTTAATAGCTGTAAGTGTTTCTGACATCGAGAGTGACACCATCGACATCAGATGCGAGGTTTGGATTGAACACCACATCCTCTGTAGGGAACGGCAGTAGCAGATAGCGTTTACCTGTTTCGCTGTCAATCTTCATGGCAGAAATCGGGTTGGGCGGTGATGTGTTCTCATCATACCCCATATTCTCGGCAACAGTCCAGTTACCCGTCTCATAATATCCCTGATAAAGGTCGTTAATATTATAATAGGTGTTACGTTTCTGGCTGGCCAATTCCCTGATGATGAAATCGGGGTCATAGTATGATACTCTTACATAGTCGTACCATCTGTCACCCTCTAAAGCAAGCTCAAGCCTTCTCTCCTTCCAGACATCTTCCCATGAAACGGAAGTAGGATACTGCAAAGAAGGAATAGCCCTATGACGCACCGCATAGAACTTGTCGAGCACTTCAGGGTCGGATGAATCAGCTCTTGAAGTCCCCAGTTTCGCCTCAACATAAACAAGGTAAATATCTGAGAGCCTTAACAAGTGTGTTGCAAGGGAATTATACATTCTGTCAGCAGAGTGTCCGACAGCTTTCACATGATCATAGGCATCACCATATAAATGTTTCACACAGTTTGCTCCTGTTGCAGAACGGAGATCTCCCTTCGCAGCCTTATTGTAAGCTTTGTTGTACATGAAGTCGAGATAGCTGAAACCAGTCTTATTACCACCATAAGTTTTATCCTGCCACATATAATCGTAGGTGAAACCAGGGAGCATCATAGTGGCCTTCAGGCGTGTATCCACATTATTAATCCATGCATCCGGTGTCTGTTCAAGAATCTTGATTCCGAACGCTTCCTGCAGATCGACAGTAGGGTCAGTCCAGTCACCCCAGCAGTCGCCGAACTCATCCATGCCGTCCATGGCGAGGTCGCACTGGAGTGAGTTCTGTGCAGTCCACACATTACCTTCAGCACTCCATCTCCATGCAATTAAGCTCTCATCGTTGATGTTGTTGACCAATTTGAAATTGTCAGCATAGTTGTCAAGCAGATGATATCCAGAATTGTCAATAACATCCTTTGCATATTTAGCCGCATTGTTGAGATCATCAGCATTTAGAGAGCCTGAAACTCCGGCCTTTGCCAGATAAACTTTCGCAAGGAGTCCTTCTGCACTGTAGTAGTCGATACGTCCTTCAGTAGACTTTACTTTAGGCATGAGTTCCATAGCCTTCTCCAATGTCATAATGATATACTCATATACATCAGATCTTTTTATTTTCTGCGCTGTGTTGTAGCTTCCTCCAGCAAGTTCCTGCGTGTTGTCGTGTATAATAGGAATATCACCAAAAGTGCGAACGAGATAGAAATATGCCATTGCTTTCCATGTAAGGCACTCACCGAGACACTGTTTCTTGACATCTTCCGAAACAGATGAGGGAGCACCTTTGATACTGTTATAGACGGTATTGGCGTGAGCAATGACAGACCAGAAAGAGTATGACATAGCTACGAGGTACTGGTCCGTTCCATTTACAGTGAAATCAAGATATGGGCTGTTTCCCTGATAAAGGTTACCAGAAAGAATCTCTCCCACCATGAAGTATCCTCTCTGAAAGTCATACCATGGTGATGAATAGAGATACCCCACACCAGCCTTCACCTGAGCGTCGGTCTGATAGTAGTTAGTTTCGTTATAGGAATCTTCATTTGGTCTGTCGAGGAAATCATTGCAAGAAACTAATAGCATAGCCAAGCATGCGGCCAAAATTCCATATTTAAAAAAATTCAATTTCATAAATAATCCTTTCTTTAATTTAAAGATTTTCAAGTCAAGCTTAGAATGAAACATTCAGTCCGAATGAATAAGTAGTAGGTGAAGGGTATCTTCCGTTGTCAAGTCCCATAACATTGACAGAAGCGGTGCTGGTGCCAATCTCCGGGTCATATCCATCGTATCCTGTAATAGTCCAGAGATTCTGAATGTTAGCATAAACTCTCAAAGACTCAATTTTAATTTTCTTGAGTATGCTCTTGGGGAAGGTATATCCGAGCGTAATATTCTTAAGGCGGATATACGAACCATCCTCAATATATCTGTCACTGATAGCGTCGTTATCGTTCGGGTCGTTGATAGACATTCTTGGAAGTGAAGAGTTTGCATTATACACCTTAGTGTTGCTTATGTCATCATACCAATTCCAGATAAGTACACCATCACCACGATCAACACCAGCTGAATAATCCTTATTCGGATCAATAGGCTGCAGAATGGTTCTGTTTCTCACATCAGTAAGTTGGTTTGTCCAGACAGAATTCATGTGAGTGAGTTTCATCTTTAGGTAGTTTAACACTTTATTTCCGTATGAACCATTGATGAATATACTAAGGTCGAAATTCTTATAGCGGAAAGTATTTGTCCATCCGAACGTGAACTTAGGCATCGGTGATCCGATATTGGTCTTATCATTTTCGTTGATAACACCATCACCGTTGATATCCTTGTACTTGATATCACCTACCCAAACAGTAGAGTTTTTGTTGAACACTCCATTAGAAGGATACTTTGCCGGCTTTGCAGAAGTTTCTATATCCTCAAGACTGGTGTAAACACCGTCAGTAACATATCCATAAAAACTGTAGAGCGACTCGCCCACATTAGTTACACTAACCACATCCGACCACTGTCCATATCCCACGATTTGTGCAGATGCAGTACCAGAGAGAGCAACCAGTTTATTGCGGTTAAAAGAGATTTGGGCTTCAGAGTCCCACTCGAACTTACCAACAATAGGATGTGTTGAGAGTGTAATTTCAAGACCACGGTTTCTGATTTTCCCATAGTTTCCGTATGGTGCCGCCAATGCAGATGACTGATTTCCGCTTGTACCCATATAAGAAGGAAGCTGAAGCATCATCAACATATCTTTTGATTCTTTATTATACCAGTCGATAGTAAGTCCGAAGCGGTTATTGATGAATCCGAGGTCAAGACCGAGGTTCCACTGCTCCTGACTTTCCCATTTCACAGAAGTATTAGCAATGTTGACCGGACGATAGCTCATTCCAAGTGCCGTCTGCAAACTACTTACAGTAACACCCCATTTATATCCACCGATATTGGAGTTACCTGTCTGTCCCCATCCAACACGGATTTTACCGTTGCTGAGCCAATCCTCCGCAAAGTTCTTAATGAACTGTTCGTTACTGAATCTCCAGGAACCAGCGAGTGAGTGGAATCCTGCCCAGCGTTTCTTCGGTCCGAAGTTTGAACTGCCATCATAACGGTAAGTATAAGTTGCGTTATATCTGTCATCGTAGCTATAGGTCCATCTTGTAAAGAATGATGCCATGGTGCTGGTGCCGAAATATGCATCGATAGTAGGAGTACCATCACCTAGTTTCGGGTTGTGTACCTCATTGGAAGGAAGGTTTGAGTTGGCAACAGTTGCATTGTCGTATTTGGATTTCCAAGCCTCCTGTCCGACCATTGCAGTGACATTATGTTTCCCAAATGAATTTGAATAAGTGATATAATTCTTTATCTGCCAGAACGTGCTGGAGAATTTATTAATCCTACTTGAATTAGCGTCACGAAACCATGTGCCAAGGCTGATTGTCGGCTCCCAAGTCTCTCCCTTACTGGAACTGATGTCATAACCCAATTCAGTATGCCAGGTGAGATGCTTAATCGGTGTAACATCAAAGAAAATGTTTCCTGTGAGTTTACGTCTGTTAAGCCTGATATCCTGGAGCAACGCCATTGCAATCGGGTTAGGGTTGGTGTATCCTTCTTGTGAAACAGAAGAGTAGGAACCGTCTATATTATAAATTGGAATATAGGGCATGGTCGTCAGCGAGTAGTTGATAAGACCCTCATCGGAATCAGCGAGTTTCAGGTCATCATTGGTGTCAGTAAAAGTGGCGTTAACACCCATTTTCAACCATTTCTTAAGCTGAGCGTCAATATTCGCACGGAAAGAGAGACGGTCAAACTGTGAGCCGATAATTGTACCTTCCTGGTTCATATAACTGGCAGACACATAATATTGCACGGCATCCGTTCCACCTTGTGCAGAAATCTGATGAGAGTGCTGCAACGCAGTCTGGAAGACCGCATCTTGCCAGTTTGTGCCCTTACCAAGAACCGACGGGTCGGAGAGATATGCGTTCGGTTGCAGTTCTCCGACAGCTTCAAAATCATGATAATACTCAGCAAATTCTCGGAGATTCATCATGTCGAGCCTTTTAGCCTGACGGTTAATTGCCAACATTCCATTATAAGAGAATTTAGCTTCACCCGACTTACCATGTCTGGTTGTGATGAGAACAACACCATTTGCACCCTGGGCACCATAAATAGCGGTTGCAGATGCGTCCTTAAGGATTTCCATACTGACAATGTCTGCCGGGTCAAGTGTTGAAAGTGGTGAAATTGTTGATATAGCACCATTACCAAGTGCATCGCCTAATCCGTAGGATGCACCGCTCTGTCCTTGACTCTGTACAATCACACCATCAATGACGTATAGAGGCTCTGCGTTAGCATTGATTGTGGCAGTACCACGTACTCGAATGGAAGATGATGTACCAGGTGCTCCAGAAGTGTTGACCGCAGTCACACCTGCAGCTCTACCTTGCAGTGACTGGTCAAGAGATGTGATGATAGATCCCTGAATGGCCTTTTCACCAAGTGTAACAGATGCTCCAGAGATGTCGCTTCTTTTCATCGTACCATATCCGACCACCACGACTTCGTCGAGTGCCTTGGTATCTTCTTCGAGCACGATGTTCAAGTTTTGTGAGTTATTACCCACCTTTACCTCTCTCGTAACATATCCGAGATATGAGATGACAAGTGTAGCGCCGGACTGCACATTAATAGTGAAGTTACCGTTGATGTCGGTCATAACCCCATTGGACGGGTTACCCTTCTCTTTGACAGTGGCGCCAATGAGAGGTTCATTTGCATCACTAACAGTACCTGTCACCTTAATTGTAGCCTGCACATTCTCAACAGAATTGACGCCGAAATCCGCTTGTTCTGCCCATCCTGCACAAGGCATGGCAGATGCAAGCAAAATCAGCATCGCTTTACCGTAGTTCAAATTCATAAAGCTTTTTTTTAAGGTTAATTAAATTAGTTAATATTTAGTTAATTTCACATTAATTTTCTAAAGTAATAACACTATCTTTCATCAAAAAAGACACAAAACATCTAACTTCACTATAATTCGGATGCAAATATATTGCAAAAAAAACAAAAGCATTGACTATATTTTAACCAATATATATATTTTCACGAACATTATTAACAAATATGTGCAAATATAATGATTATATTTTACATAAAAGAAAAATAATATAAAAAATGCAAATAAGTACTAAAAAATGAATCTATTTAATAAAATAATAATGAATGCAATTGAATATGTTAATGTTTACAAAATCGGTTAATTTGTAGTTGAAAAGTTGTAACTTTGCAAAACTTACAAAGTATATACTTAAATATATATATGCAACGTCTTATCCCTTTCATACTGCTTTTATTTCAATTCAATCTATCATATAGTCAAACCGACGGAAAAAGTTTGGCAATAGAAGGTTTAAAATACTATAACGGCCGTCCTGTAGACCAAAATTATCAGTTGGCAGCAGATTACTTCCGTCGGAGTGCAGAGGCTGGAGACATGGTCGGTGAATATTTTCTCGGTTTATGCTATTATAATGGAAATGGATTAGCACAGAATTATTCTGAAGCATTTAAATGGTATACAAAATCTGCAAGTCAGGGATGTGCCCAAGCCATCTGTGAACTCGGATATTGCTACTACATGGGGCATGGTGTTGCTGCCGACTCACGTAAAGCATTTGAGATGTTTGAGATATCTGCAAGTAAAGGATATCCTAAAGCTCAGTTCTACTTAGGCGACTGTTACTTCAATGGTGAAGGGGTTGATATAGATGAAACAAAAGCACGATACTGGTATCACAAGGCTGCCGAACAGGGTAATGAAGAAGCAAAAGAAGCACTTGTTCGGTTATTGGAAGAATGATGATTTTGATCAAATGAATTTAAAGGTTGTTAAAAAAAGTAAAAATGATGGTAAAAGAAGAATTAAAAAAGGGAATAAAGAATGTTTTTCATCGAAAGAATTTTTAAAGCCATGATATCAAGGCGGTCAATTAATTGTACACTTTTATTCATCTGTTGGTTGAACTCGTTTAGCCAAGACCCGGTTTCACTGAATAATATGGGAATGAAATACCTTTTCGGTGAAGGTGTTACTCGGAATACAGCTGAAGCCTTTCGTCTGTTTGAGCGCGCAGCCAATATGGGCTATGTGCTTGCTGAAAACAATTTAGGGAATTGTTATTATAATGGAGAAGGTGTAGGCAAAGATTATTCAAGAGCCGCTTATTGGTATGAGCGTGCAGCAGAGAAAGGGAATGCTACAGCTCAATGCAGTATTGGAGAATGTTATTATTCAGGTAATGGTGTAAGTAAAGATTATTCACGTGCCGTCTATTGGCTAGAGAAATCCGCTAATCAGGGATATCCCCGTGGGCAGTTTGTGCTAAGTGTTTGCTACAACAAGGGACATGGAGTGATTAAAGATCCACGTCGTGCATTGGCACTGTTAGAACGTTCAGCTAAACAAGGACTACCAGTTGCTCAATACGAATTAGGTAACTGTTATATGCATGGATATGGCGTTGACATGGATGTTGAACGCGCTCATTATTGGTGGGATCGTGCAGCAAATCAAGGATATGAAAAAGCCAAAGATGCTCTGAATAAATGATTTTTGGAGAGACCGCATTAATTGTCGCAGACAACCATTATAAGGATTTACATACAGTAAGTCCTATTATCGCATTATTTCAAAAAAGAAAGATTTCGCACCAACGATCGAACTGACAGACAGACTGTTTTCCAAATTTCATAAGAGATTTCCTAACCTGTTCTATTGTTTTTTCTGCATCGAGTTTCGTTTTTGAGAAGAATTTGTCGGCAAAACAAATAATCTGTTCTTCAATTGTTTCTGGTATTAAATCAATGTGTGGAAGTGGTAAATCATTTTTAATGATTTCGGACACACTAAGACCTGTGCCCGTGTGTCGTGCACAAACCCTTGCATACTGGGGCAAACCTTCATTTTTAACGATGTCAGCTCCAATAATTCCATGCCGGATATATGGTTCCGTTCCATAACAATGAATAGTTGGGGCATTGGTCATGCAAACTCCGATATCATGAAGCAATGCAGCCTCTTCCACGAAATCACGATCAACATTAATAAGATGATGATTATCAACAATTTTCAAAGCTTTTTCCGCAACCGACTCACTATGTTTCAATAATATATAGTGTAGCGGCGGATTGTTGGCATAATATTTGTCAATCAGCTGATATATTTTTTCTTTATTCGACATAAAGCACAAATCCTTTAAGATATTCACCTTCGGGGTGATAAATATTAACAGGATGATCTGCTGGCTGATGGAGCTGATGCAGTATTCTGACAGTTCTCCTTGCTTTTGCCGCGGCAGAGAATACTGCAGTACGGAAAGTCTCTTTATTAATTGCCTGTGAGCAACTGAATGTAAAAAGAATTCCTCCTTCTTTCAATTTCTCCATGGCCTTTTGATTAAGTCTAATATATCCTTTCATTGCATTTTTCACTGCATCTCTATGTTTAGCAAAAGCCGGTGGATCGAGAATAATAAGATCATATTGTCCTGATTGTATATCATTGAGATACTTGAATGCATCTATAGCAAATGCTTCATGCCGAAGATCTTCGGGGAAATTAAGCTTAACATTCAGATTAGTGATGTCTATAGCTTTTTGTGAAGAATCCACAGAATGAACTAAAAGAGCACCACCTCTCAATGCATAGAATGAGAAACCACCTGTATAGCAAAACATATTTAATACTCTTTTCCCATTGGAAAACATCTCGAGTAATCGCCTGTTTTCTCTCTGATCGATAAAGAAACCAGTTTTTTGGCCTTTGAGCCAATCGACATGGAATTTCAGTCCATACTCAACTGCAATGTCATCTTTATCACCCCCAATAAGAAATCCGTTCTCTTGTCTGAGATCTGCTTTATAAGGCAGTGTCGTCTCTGATTTATAGTAAATATGCTGAATTCTGTCTTTCATAATCGCCTTCAAGGCATGGGCAATCATCATTCTGTCATTATGCATACCAACAGAATGTGCCTGCATGACTGCAGTCTTTCCATAGATATCGATAACAAGCCCAGGTAAGTTATCACCTTCTCCATGTACAAGTCGGAACGTGTTGTTATATAAAGGATCTTCAATGGAAGAATGAGCAAAAAGCCCTGCAGCAATTCTGACTTGAAGGGCAATTTTGATTTTATTCTCATAAAAAGACTGATTAATCTGAACGTCATCGAAAGCCAGAATTCTAACCATGATGCTTCCTATCTGATAATGCCCCAAAGCAACAAACCTAAAATCCATACCTTTTTCATTTTCTTTTGGTATCGAAGCAAAAATCTGGATAACCTCACCTTCCTCAGGTTGTTCAGAAAAATGATGAATCGCTCCGGAAAAAATCCATGGATGAAATCTGCAAATAGACTCTTCTTTCCCTTTTTTTAAAAATGCCTGTTTCATGATGCCACTTCAGATTGATTGTTATCAGTTATAAGTATAAAATTCTGAGAATTGATTAAATCCATCACTTTATCGTAAATATGAATACAAGCAAAAGCATCAAGAGCCGCATATCTCTTTTGCTTTTCATCTAAGATTTGAGTATTCCAGTTGGACAACTGTTTATTTTTTGATATTTTTAGCCCAAACAAATTTGCATAAATTTTCTGTAGTCCCATGTCTTCAATTCCAATCCGCTTGACGATTGTCTGAATATCCACAAAGGCTCTTGGAATAAAAGATCTTCTAGTTGTCAACGCCCGTATATCGTCAGAAATTGAGAGTCCCACTTTAACAACATTCTTGTCTTCGAGCAGTTGGATGATATCGTCTGTAAGGCCGATGGAATTAAGCTGGAAGAGAAATGCCTCGTTGTGCGTGGCAATCTGTAACAATGCCACCTTATTAATCCTACCTTTTTTAAAAGAAGGCTTGGTTTCTGTGTCAAATCCGAGAACGTTGTGTCTCAACAGAAAGTTGACAGATTTTTTTGCATCTTCTGCATTATTAACAACAAAAATCCTTCCATTAAAGCATTCGGTTGGCATCTCTGCAATAGAAAACTTATCTATTTTTTTATATATAACCTGGGTCATTCCTCATCCTCCATTTCATCAGAAATAAACTTCAATTCGTGCAATGGTCTCATGACATTGACACATCTTTGCCCCCAATAGAACTTGTAATTCTCTTTGCATTTAGCCACCGCCTCAAAAATCAGCTCATCTTGAGCCTCAATCTTAAAAAACATAACAAAATTCTTAACGTCCTGATAAATGTCAGCAAGATTCTCACTAATTGTAGCAAGAATAGGTTTATCGCTGTATTTCATATCCTCAACAAAAACCTCAAGAAAATCATCATGCTGTCCCAAAAGTACTGCAATGTTATTTCTGACGATGTTATAGTTCTCTTCTGTAACAAACGACTGTGTTTCAAGCAATTCATTCGAATCGTATTCAGGCATAAGATCCGCTTTGAGATAAAGTAGCGGCAGTATTTTTGTGATTCTTTCAATAAACGGCTTGGCCTCTGTTAAGTTGGCCTGTTCGAGCAATGCACAGAACTGAACCGCCACTGTAAGAAATTCAAGAATTGTCTTGTCGTAATTAAATTGTTTTTGTTCCATAGTGCAAAGTTACAAAAAAATGAATAATGAATAACGAATAATGTAGAATAAAGCGATAATTTAATATAAAAACATTAAAAAAAATGATTAAAGGAGAAAAAATGAATAAAAATGCCTATATTTGCAATAGTAAATAAATAATTCACTAACTAAAAATAATCCTTATATGTTTTCAAAACAGACATACGTAGAGCGGCGTAAGCGGCTAAGTGAACTGGTGGGGAACGGGCTAATAGTCTTTATGGGCAACAACGATGCCTCTTTTAACTACCCTGCCAACGTGTATAAATTCCGTCAAGACAGCTGTTTCTTGTATTATTTCGGTCAGGAGCGCGAAGGTCTTGCTGGTGTGATAGACATAGACAACCAAAAGGAATATCTTTTTGGTGATGACATTGACATAGACGACATTATATGGACCGGCTATGTTCCTTCCGTGAAGGATTTAGGCGAAGAAGTGGGCGTGATGAACAGCGGCAGCATGAGTGATCTCAGTAAACTCATATCAATTGCCAAATCCTCAGGCCAGACAATTCATTTCCCCCCTCCCTACCGTAATGACATTAAGATTCGGTTAGGTGACATATTGGGCGTTCATCCCTTATCGCTTCAATCGTCAAGTAGTTTACAACTGATTAAAGCCATCGTGTCGATGCGTGCTATCAAGAGTGAAGAAGAAGTATGTGAGATTGAAAAAGCACTCGCTGTCGGTTATGAGATGCATACCACCGCCATGAAATTATGCCGTCCTGGGGTGACGGAGAAATACGTCGCAGGAATTCTTGAAGGCATTGCTCATTCTAAAGGTTTCTCAGCATCATTCCCGACTATTCTATCGATGCATGGTGAGATTCAGCACGGTTATCCTTCAACCCGCCCAATGGAATCAGGCCGTCTTATGCTTTGTGACTGTGGTGCTGAGAGCTTTGAGCATTATGCATCCGACAATACACGCGTCACTCCTATATCTGGTAAGTTCACCTCTCAGCAGTTAGATATTTACCAGATAGTTGAGGCTTGCCATGACCATGCCATTGAAATAGCCAAACCTGGAGTGAAATGGTTTGACGTTCACATGTCAGTAGCCAGAGTAATGACCGATATGCTTAAACAAATAGGCCTGATGAAAGGAGATACCGACGAAGCTGTTGCTGCTGGAGCCCATGCTATGTTCTTCCCTCATGGTTTAGGTCACATGATGGGAATGGATGTTCACGACATGGAGAACCTTGGTCAGATTTATGTTGGATTTGATGATGAAGTTCGTCCTTCCGAACAATTCGGCACAAATTGTCTCCGTTGCGGCCGCAGGTTACAACCTGGTTTCGTAATGACCGATGAACCTGGTATTTATTTCATCCCTCATCTTATTGACTTATGGGAATCTCAAGGTATGCATAAGGACTTCATCTGCTATGATAAGTTAGGCCCATTCCGAGACTTCGGTGGTGTTCGTCTGGAAGATGACTTGCTTATCACAGAGACTGGTAACCGTGTGTTAGGTGAGAAAATCATCCCTTATCATCCAAAAGATGTTGAGGAGTTTATACAATGTTAACAACAATGTATTTTTCACAAACACATACATTATAATCAGAAGTACACATTTGTATAAAAGAGGGTTCACGCCCTCTTTTTTTAACACAAACTACTAACAACAAACAAATTAACAACACAAAAACAGTCCATATCTTAGGATAAAGATTATTTTCTTGGCTATTTTCTAATAAAAATTGTCAGATTTTTGATAATAAAGTAAAATATATAAACTGTGTATTTGCATGATTTAAACAACAGCTAAATGAATAAAATCTATCAATTATTATGGGTTGTTATGTTTTTGTGTCAGAATGCTGCCATTTGTCAAGAACAATCATCCATATTCAACAAAACCATTGATAATTTCAAGCATCTAGAATTGGAACAAGGTTTGTCGAATCTTCGTGTCACCAGTTGTATTCAAGACAAGCGTGGATTTATGTGGTTTGGCACACGACTAGGTCTGAATTGCTACAACGGACTGAAATTCCGCACCTATTATCCTATACCTGACGATGAATCCTCATTGCTCAACTCTGAAATATCCGTAATCAGAGAAGCGCTTGACGGAACAATATGGATTGGGACCGCCAAGGGTCTATGTTCCTACGATTACAAATCAGAAACTTTTACGCGTTACAATCACCTGAATAAATCTGTCGGTATTCTCGACATCGCGGTTGAAGACTCCTCCGTAGTATGGTTTAACACGGGAGAAGGTCTATACCGCTATCAAATATCCAACAAGAAAGTCAGCAAATATCCATTAGAAGGAGACTTCCGCCCCTCCCGAATCTTATATACAACTTCAGGAATATGCTATGTCATGTCGTTATCGGGTGATTTGTTTCAGTATCAACCTCAAACTGACACCTTTTCAAAATACAAGATTTTCAATGCAGATGAAGTGTCTGGTGTTTCCCTTCATTTCGACATGACTGAACTTCCGAACGACGAGGTATTGATAACATCCAGCTTTTCGGGTGTAAAAACGTATAATGTACGTACCCATGAAGTCAGTACCCTCCTGCCAAAGAACAACAGTCAAGTACCTTCCTATATCCATGCTGTTTTACGTCGAAAAAACGGTGACATTTGGTTTGGCACGGAAAATGGCATATATATTATAGAAAGCAAGGCTACAAATCATTTGGCAGAAATAATAAACATTCGTAAAGAAGACGGGAACAGCCGCTCATTGTCGGACAATGCCATCTATGCCCTATACGAAGATATAGAATATGGCGTATGGATTGGCACCTTTTCCCGAGGTGTGAATTATCTGCCATCAATCATTCCCGATTTCAAAAAAATCATCGCAGTCAATTCCAAAGGTGATGAAATGACAAATGTAATAAGGGAGCTAATCTCAGACTCCAAAGGCAATATCTGGATTTGTTCAGAGGATGCCGGTTTGTTCAAATATTCTCCTGACGCAGACGACGGTATCATGCATCCTGTTCCTGTGACTTTTGAAGGAAGAGCCACGAATAATATCCTGACATTACTAATCGATGATGATAAATTATGGATAGGCACGTTTGATGAAGGAATATATATTTACGATATGACAATCAACCGGATTGTCAGACATTTTCACAACTTACCCACCCCACAAAACAGAATAACAAGTAATGCCATCCTTCATCTCTTCAAGTCCTCAAACGGTGATATTCTTGTAGGCACGATGGTGGGTCTTTATCTGTATGACAGAGATAAAAACATATTCAATGTGATAGAGGGGGACAAAACCGGTTTTACGAATTATATTTATCAGACACGAGACGACACAATATGGGTAGCCACCTTAAATCAGGGATTATTTAAACTAAAGAAACTAGATAATTCATACCTCGCCATAAAAGAAAAAACGACATGGGACGATGTGACAACAGTGTTTGAAGACTCTAAAGGCAATTTTTGGATAGGCACCAACACACATGGCCTGTTTCTTTACAACCGGAGGCTCAAGTCGATGGAGCAAAAAGGCATTAATGTGAATGGTAATAATATTGCCGTATGTAAAATCCTTGAGGATATAAATACAAATCTTTGGATATCCACCTCCAATGGTCTGTTCTGTTATAATCTCCAGACAGGAGAGGAAATCAGATATGGCGTCCACAACTCCATCCCGACCGACCAGTTTAATATTAATGCGGGTTATTTAATGAAAAATGGTGAAATTTATTTAGGCACCTTCAAAGGACTTGTCACTTTTGAACCCACAAAACTACAAAAGCTGAAAAAATCCTTCAAAGTGTATTTTTCCGACTTCATCTCAGACGAATCATCTTTCAGTGTAAATTGTGCAGTACCCCATTATTCCTCTATTCAAGAGCTATGGTACCGTTATAAACTGGAGGGTTTGAATAAAGACTGGATTGTGGTTCAGGGAGCCCCAAATATCAAATATAACAATCTGACCCCCGGTAGCTATGAACGGCCCATGCCTGTCCGCGGCTCCACATTGAGTAGTCAGCATATCCTTGATGCGTTACGCCCTTGATGAACTTTCCCGTCAAGGTGTCATAGACGGCAACGTGATAGCATGAACCATCGGGCTGGAAGTGATTCTTCATCGTTGTATCGGCAT
>JAEEGF011851168.1_pt1 | contig 21112 bp, 8 predicted proteins | sample 9134171 | NCBI WGS metagenome assembly JAEEGF01 (sample SAMN16246542, study PRJNA631951) | gut metagenome | biome: gut microbiome; feature: rumen; material: AP-attached | host: Bos | place: Iran: Karaj | collected 2018-10 | reverse complement strand
TTGCGTCGGCCATACCTGAGAAGACGACGACCATCTTCATCATCGGCGACTCCACCGCTGCCAACAAGGACATCTCCGGTGGTAAGCAGGAACGCGGATGGGGCATGGTTCTCCAGAGTTATTTCGACGACAACATCATCATCGACAACCATGCTGTGAATGGTCGTTCGTCCCTGTCGTTCATCAACGAAGGACGTTGGGATGCGGTGCTCCAGAGCATGAAACCCGGCGATTATGTCATCATCCAGTTCGGCCATAACGACGAGAAGCCCAAAGCTGACCGTCATACCGATCCAGGTTCTACCTTCGACTACAATCTGGCTAAGTTTGTCCGCGAAACGCGCGAACATGGTGGCATCCCCGTATTGATGAACTGCGTTGTACGCCGTAACTTCTTTGTCAAGGCACCGGAGATTGACGATGACGAAAAGTTACGGACCCAAACCTTCAAGGACGGCGTGAAGATGATAGAGGGCGACACCCTTATCGACACCCACGGCCTCTATCGTGTGGCACCACGTGACGTAGCCCAACGGATGAACGTCCATTTCGTCGATGCCAACCGGATAACCCATGACCTGGAACAAGGCTTAGGTACCGAGGCCTCCAAGAAACTCCACATGTGGTTCCTGCCAGGTACGGAACCCAGTGAACCGAAGGGCAAGCAGGACAACACCCACTATAGCGTCTATGGCGCTCATGTGGTGGCTCGTCTGCTGGCTGATGCCCTGTGTCAGGAAGTCCCTGTACTCAAAAAGTATCGTTGTGATGCCGACTACACTGTCGATCGCAATGGTCGCGGCCAGTATCTCACACTCGACGATGCCCTTGCTGCCGCCAAAGCCGATGCCAAAGCCGATGCAACCATCCAGATTCTGGGAGGCGAGTGGGACAAGCCCCAACTACCAAAGAAATCAAAAATTAAATTCATTCTCCGCCAAAACGCATCCTGGAAATAGTTAAAACATAAATTATGAGAATTCTCAATAAAAGACTATGGACCATAGTGTTGGCAATGGTTCTTTGTATGGGCAGCATTTCCGCCAAGGACATCCATGTAGCAACCACTGGTAACGACAATAGCGACGGTTCTGAGAATGCGCCGCTATTAACGATTCATAAAGCCATGGAAATAGTCCAAGCTGGCGACCGTATCCTGATTCATGAAGGAACCTACACCATCAGCGAACGCATCAAGATTCCTGCTTTGCCTACTACTGCTGAGCGCCGCTGCGAGTTGCGCGCCTGGCCAGATGATGCCGTTGGTAAAGTCATCATCGACGGTTCGGCCATGCACCATACCACAGAGTCAGCCTTCAAGATGGGACGTTGTATCTACGTGAACCATGAGGCGAACTACTGGACATTCTATGGTCTTGTCCTGCAGAATGCCGAAGACAACGGCATGAAGGTGGAGGGTTCATACAACATCATCGAACGCTGTGTGTTCCGTTGGAACAACGATACGGGTCTGCAAATTGGTATGTATAAGGATTGGAAGATAGAGGAGACTAAGTCTTTGCCTATCTCAGGCACACCCGCCTTTAATCCTGGCTATATCTACTGCCGTTATAATAAGATCATCAATTGCGATGCTTACGAGAACTACGACAGTCGAACCTATAACGGCACTGACGACGGTGGTGATGCCGACGGTTTTGCCTGCAAATTGTTCCCGGGTCCCGGCACCGAGTTCCACGGTTGCCGTGCCTGGACCAACAGCGATGACAACTGGGACCTCTATATGGTCTATCACCCTGTGGTCATCGACCACTGCTGGGCTTGGCATGCTGGCTACACACGTTCGGGCGATGCCATCGGCAATGGCAACGGTTTCAAACTGGGTGGCGGTGGTTCTGCAGGTGGTGCTGCCTTCGACCAGTCAACAGGTGCCCATGTAGTCACCAACTGTGTGGCTTTCGAGAATTTGCACAAGGGCTTTGACCAGAACAATGCCTATGAGGGCATGTATGTCATTAACTGTACCGCTTGGGGTAATGAATTTAACTACCGCTTCCCCACCCTGTTCCAATATGGCGGCATGACTATTCGCAACTGTATCGGTTGGGGAGCAAGTGGCAACAAAGGCATGGGAAACCATGAGTTCCTGTCAGAAGACAAAGAAGGTTCGCAAGTTCCCGATACCGACTATAACTCATGGACAACACTCGACGGTTGTAATCCCTATAAGGAAGGACAGAAAGTGGCCAATGGCAGCAAACCTGTCACCAAGAACTACTCTGGCGAGTTCCTGTCTCTAAGCGTGGCCGACTTTATGGCCGACCGTATGGACGATGGTTCATTACCTGACAACAACTTCGCCCGTCTGAAGCCAGGCAGTATCTTCAAGGATTTAGGCACACCCATCATCGGCTTCACACCGACACGTAAGATGACTGAAGCAGAATGTGCTGCCGCAGGATTGGAGTACATCACCGCCGACGACTTATACATTCCCTACAACGATGCTGCTCCAGAATTTGGTGCTTTTGAACTCGATGGTGTACCTGTAGATTTCACCATCCCCGAAAAGATTAGTCTGGTTTGTACGACGGCTAACTCCATGCAGGAAATCACAGAAGGACAACCAATTGAAGATATCATCTACGAGTGGAATGAGGCTGGTACCACTGCCATAGTCAAGGGTTTGGCAGAAGGCCTCAGTTACAGCATCAACGGTCATACACTCACCATCAGCGGCACGCCGACATCTGGCTGCATGTTCACGGTCACTGTGTCTGGCAATACAGAAGAAGGCGTAAAACCTGTTACCTCTACAGGCACCATCACCTTAGTGAAACCCTTCCGCGTGCTCACAGGCGATTGGTATCATTTCCAAGACACACAGGACAACCTACCAGCCGATTTGAAAGCGTCACTTCAGCTGATAAACGGTGACAATGCTGATGCCACTAAGGCTGCTACGACTATTGACCCGACTAAGGCAGAGGCTGACGCACAAGCTGCAGGCTACAGTATCGGCGCTGTTAATCTGGGACAAAGCAACGGAGGCATCAAGTTGACACTTAACGAGGGGACTTTACAGATAGTACTGAACACCTTCTTTACAGGTGGGCGTACGTTCCAGATAACCTATACCCTGGCTGACGGAACCACGACAAGCGTGACGACCTCAAAATACAGCAAGGGAGCCTATGTCATGGATGTATTGGCACTTGCCGGTCTGACCAGTGACACCGAATGTCTGAAGGTACGCAGCATCACGTTCTCACAAAGTGGAGCCAATGGCGGTACCCGCATATACGACATGTATGTCCGCGTGCCCGACACCAGTGGCACAACAGGCATTGCCACAATGCAGAATGCACAACGTACAATGCACCATGATTATTACAATCTAAAAGGGCAACGCGTCAACGACTCATACAAGGGTATCGTCATTTTACGAGGAAAGAAAATCGTAAAGAGATAACGGTAAAAGAGTTATATGAAACAGATGTTGGTCTTTATCTGTGCAATATGCTTCTGCATGAACATCATGGCACAGAAGCGCGAAAAGTACGAGTTCATGCGTAACTTGCCAGTCTATGCCGACTCGCTGATGGCCGACTTGACCTACCCTTTGGCATGGGGAAATAACGATATCAAAGATTTTGGAGTATGGAAGCGAACAGCTCGTCAAAAAGTATTTGACTGCATGTTAACGCCACCTCCGGCACCTGCCAACGGTTATGATGTAAAGGTACTTTTCGAAGAACAGCGCGATGGCTACAAGGCGCGTAAGATTGAGATACGCCTGTCACGTTACTACACCGTACCTGCTTATGTGCTGATTCCTGATGGCAAAGGGCCCTTCCCTGCCGTCAATGCCCTGCACGATCATGGTGCTCACCTCTTTATTGGCAAGGAGAAAATGATACGTCCACTGGCCTGCGAAGATTCTACAGTCATCAAGGATGCCGAGGCATGGTCAGTGGGTTACGAAGGCCAGTTCTTTGGCGACTATCTGGCTCAGAACGGCTATGTGGTGTTTTCTGCTGATGCCCCCATGTGGGGCGAGCGCGGACAGAAGGAGGGTGCCCGTCGCGACCGCTACGATATGATTGCAGGCAACATGATGATGTATGGCATCGACCTCTCTGCATATATGACCTACGACGATATTTCCGGCACTGAGTATCTGGCTTCAATGCCAGAGGTGGATGCCAATCGGATTGGCTGCACCGGATGGTCAATGGGTGCCTATCGCGCCTGGATGTTATCTGCCCTAAGCGATAGGATTAAGGTTGGCACTGCTGTATGCTGGATGGTAACTACCGACGAGCAGATGGGATTCAAGTACAGTCGTACGGAGAATGGCGGCTTTGCCAATTGCTTTCCAGGCTTACGCCGTTGGCTGGACTATCCGCACATAGCCAGCATAGCCTGCCCCAAACCAATGCTTTTTATCAATGGATCGCAGGACAAGCTCTTTCCCGTATCAGGCGTGAAGAAAGCCTTCAAAACGATGCATGACACATGGAAAAGCCAGCATGCTGACGATAAGCTTGAAACCGAACTGTGGGACATGCCGCATAGTTGTGGTAAGAAGGCACAGAGACGTATATTGGAGTTCTTTAAGAAACATCTTTAGAGGCGGGAATGCCACTATAACGAGTATCCATCTGTAACATAGCCGTAAAGCGTAAACGTTTACGGCTTTTTTATTTGATAAAACAAAGAAAAAAAAACACATTTGTAAAAAAATGATTATCTTTGCGGCATAAACCATTACACGCGAACATATTTAATTCATATAATCTTTAACTTAAAGCAAAACATTTATGAAGAATTACTTACTAAGAATTGGCACTCTGTGCCTCCTGCTAATGCTGACGTTAGTGGGCAAGGCAGAGACGGTTACTGCCACATGGGACTTCACTAATGCTGAAGTGGTGGCTGCCGTGACAGCACTCTCCGGTAAAAGTGAGGCTGGAAAAATTGCAGCTGTTGAGAAGAATGGCGTGCTACTGACTGTAAACGCCAACGGACAGACAATCCGTGACAATGGAAACAGCATCCAGACAGGTAATGGTGTCGTTTTCCAGGTTCCTGTACTAAGCATCAATGACGTGGTGAAGGTAACGGGTTTTGCATCTCCCTATTTCGCCTATTCCATTGGTGGAACGGATGCTACAGATGCCATTACCTCTCATACTGCTACGGCCAACGAAGTGGCTCAAGGCTTTGTTGAAATCGTCAACAAGGGGCAATATCTCATTGCTATTGAAGTGACACAGGACCCCAATGGTCCTAAAGGCGAGCCTGTTGCTCAGGACGTAACTGGTACTTGGAACTATGCCAACAAGGATGTCATGGATGCTACGGTAGCATTCTCTGGCAGCAATGAGGCTGGCGAAGTAGAGGCTGTGGAGAAGAACGGTCTGAAGATGAAGGTCGAAGCCAACGGTGCTTCGTTCCGTGATAATGGCGACAACATTCAGGTACGTACGGGTGCCATCTTCAAGATTCCCGTCAAGAATGCCGGCGACCTCATCACAGTTGTTGGCTATCCCGGCTATTCATACTACACCATCGCTGGCGGTGCTGAACTGAATAACGAGAACACCTACAAGGCTAAGCTCAGTGACGTTGAAGCTGGCTATGTAGCTGTGAAGTCCACCAACGACAACAATTACTTCAAATCACTCTCCGTAGTGCAATATGCACCGAAGGAGAAGATCACGCTCAATAACGAGCCTGCTACAGCTACATTCCCATTCGGTGAGGGTACTGAGGGCCAGAAAGCAACTTTCTCCAATGCCGACTACTTCCTGTCGAGCAATGTAAAGGTAGGTGGTAACTGGACTATCCAAGACAGCCAGACCTATGTTGATGCAAAAGAGACGCGTCTGACGCCAACTGACCAGCATAATGACAACCTGACGGATGACGATGCTGTCAGCTTCCTCATCAATCCGAAACCTGGCTTTACCTTTACACCGACCAAGGTGGGCTTCAAGGCAAACCGTTTCGGTACTGACAACGGTCTGATTGATGTTTACTGGCTGAATGCTGACGGCACAACAGTAGAACTGGAGAAGGCCATTTCGCCCGAGCGTAACAACTCTGGCAATAATACGGTCAAGAGCTATGACGTCACTGGTGCTACAGCAGGCGAAGGTGTCTGCGGACTGAAGCTATACCTCTACAAACTGCAGGCAGGCAAGCAGCTGGGTCTGGCCGACATCGTCATCGAGGGTACCCTCAATGGTACTGAGAAAGACGTTCCCGTACTGGCATCGTTCAAAATCAACGGCAACGCCTACACTGTCGAGGACGTCTTTGGCGAGCAATATGAGGCTACACTGAAGTTACCGAAGAAAGAGACTATGGTTGGCGCAAGCAACCCATTGACCGACGTCACCGCCACCACTGGTGAGGTAGGCACCATCACCTACGAAGAGAAGGACAAAGCCTGCACCGTCACCATTCCAATGACCGCTGGCAATACCAAGATGGACTACGTGCTGAACGTCATCTTCAAGCCTGACTACAAACTGGAGTATATCGGTGTTGACGGCAGCATACTGGCTACACAGGCTGTCGAGGAAGACGCCACCATCGGTGCATTTGCCTATAACATCAACGAAGCTGCTGCCACCAAGGAAGGCTACAAGGCTCGCGGTTGGTTCAAGGCCAATATCCTGGGCGAGAAGTTTACTACTGCCGACGTCATCACTGCCGACACCAAGCTTTACGCTATCCAGACTGAGATTGAGAAAGCCAGCACTCATAAGAAGTACGCCTTCGATTTGGCCGACAAGTTCTTCTATGCTGAGGACCATGAGGCCTTCAACCCCGCAGGCGATGGCTTCTACTGGCACGATGCACAGCACGGCTGGGCCTTCAAGAACGGTAACACAGTTGACCTGCTTGTAGGTCCGAAGGCTACTATTACCGTCACACTCTGCCAGTATGGTTCTGGCACAGGTATCCTCGTCAAGAAGGGCGACCAGACATTGGCTACGCTCGACGGCAAGGCCGAGGGCGACGGTGGTACGGCTGTCTATAATTATGAGGGCGAGGCTGGCACACTAACACTGGAGATGCAGTGCAGTGGCGAGATGTACATCCACGGCGTGAAGATTGTAAACACCGCCGAGGTTAACTTCGACAGCGATGGCGACTGGTACTATGTCAAGGCTGGCGATGCAGGTAGTCTGCTCGACGTCATCGACGTGGTAAACGGCAAGAATGCCAGCAAGGATGCTCCTCGTGCATTCATCTTCGTGCCCAACGGCATCTACGACCTCGACGCTACTGTCAAGACAACTATCAGCGGCCACAACATCTCACTGATTGGCGAGTCTATGGACGGCACTATCATCGTTACTACACCCGACAAGTCCATCGAGGGTCTGGGCAAGGCCGACATGTTCGACATCAGTGGTACCAACCTCTATATGCAGGATTTGACCCTGAAGAATGCTCTCGACTACTACAGCGCCGGTTCAGCCGGTCGTGCTGCCGTTATTCAGGACGCTGGTAACCGTACCATCGGTAAGAACGTTCGCATGTTGTCTTACCAGGACACTTACTACAGTTCGAACAGCAACCAGCAGGCTTACTGGGAGAACTGTGACATCCACGGTACCGTCGACTTCATCTGCGGCGGTGGCGACATTCGTTTCCAGAACACCACCATCTCGCTGGAGCCTCGCCAGACCAGCGGCAAGGGTGGCCGTACCATTGTGGCTCCTACTACCAACACAAAGTTCGGTTATGTCTTCGATGGTTGTACGGTTGTAGACCTCGCCGAAGGTAAGGGTGATTGGAACTTTGGCCGTACCTGGCAGAACGAGCCTATCACTGTCTATCTGAACACGACGCTCGATGCCAATGCTGCCAAGACCATCATCAGCAGCCGTTGGACTGAGAAGGGTATGAACAACAAAGACCCGAAGCTCTTCGGCGAGTTCAACACCATGGACGAAGCAGGCAACAACATCACACCTGCCAACAACACCATTAATTCACATGGTGGTGCCTTCGAGACCATCCTCTCTGCTGACGATGCTGCCAACTACAGCTACGAAAAGATGTTCTCGGAGAATGCCGACAAGCAGTGGGATCCCGCAGCACTTGCCAAGCAGGCTCCTGCAGCCTCTAACGTGAAGATCGACGGCACCACCCTATCATGGGAGTCTCAGCTGCTCGGTCAGTTCTGGGCTATTGTCAAGAATGGCAAGGTTGTTGCATTCACAAGAAACAACTCTTATACCATCGACGATGCCCAGGCAGAATATGCCGTACGCGCCGTCAACGGAATGGGTGGTCTGGGTGAAGCTGTCGATGCTTCATTCTTCGCTACCGTCACCCTGTCGAATGCTGGCTATGCCACCTTCTTCGACTCAAAGCACAGTTATGAGCTGCCTGAGGGCGTGAAGGCATACATTGTAACAGCTGCTACACCCGAGGCCCTGACTTATGAGGAACTGAACAGCGCTGTCACCGCTGGTGTTGCCGTCATGCTGAAGTCTGCCGACAAGAAGGGTGGCGACATTACCCTCAAGTCCGTGAACTACGAGTCAGCCTACAATATTCCCGTTAACCTGCTGAAGGGTAGCGATGAGGCTACTACCACGACAACTGACGAAGACAGCTGGTTCTACAAGCTTAGCTTCGGTGCCAAGGGTTCTAATTACGCCAACATCTTCGGTTGGTTCTGGGGAGCTGCCGACGGTGCTGCTTTCGAGATAGAGGCTCATCGCGCATGGCTCGCCATCCCGAAGGGTGGTCAGAATGCTCCTGCATTCAACTATCTCTTAAGTGGTGAGGCAACAGGCATCAACGACGTTCAACGTTCAACGTTCAACGTTCAGCAGTACTACAACCTGAATGGTCAGCGTGTAGCTAATCCTTCTAAGGGTGTGTTTATCGTCAATGGCAAAATAGTTATTAAATAAGTATAAGTTATGAATAAAGCTAAGATATTGATTTGTGCCGTTTTTGCCGCCATGGCACTGACAGCATGCAGCGTAGAGGACAATCCCAATCCCGAACCATCAGTCGTAGTCCCGGACTCAGCGAATGTCAACAATCCCTATGAGACTGTGACCGACCAGCCAGCCTACGCACCAAGTCTGTAATTATACCTTATTATATTGAGAGAGAGCGGAGAAATCATCCCCGCTCTCTTTTTTCGTAAGGTTTCGTAATCGTTTACGAAAAAAAGAAGATATAATATTTGTTAGATTGTCTAAAATGTTTTACCTTTGCAACAGTTTAATAGACTACCTACAAAAAAACAAACCTAAATTTATCAAAAATGCAAAAAAGAAGATTTCTCTTAGCCTTGCTGCTTTGCACGCTGTGGCTAACGGGCTTCGCCCAGAAATCAATCACTGGTACGGTCAAGGATAAGGCCGGCGAACCAATGATTGGTGTGAGTGTTATCGTTGATGGTACCACTATCGGTGGCGTCACAGATTTCGACGGTAACTTCAGAATCAATGGTGTACCAGAAAAAGGCACCCTGAAGATTTCTTACATTGGCTTCAAAGACCAAAAGGTCAGTGTTGCCGGTAAGAACAGTTTTAACATTACCATGGAAGAAGACGCATTGGGTCTTGATGAACTCGTGGTCGTCGGTTACGGCACGATGAAGAAGAAAGACCTGACAGGTTCTGTGGCAAGCATCAAACAGGACGACATCGCACAGGTGGCTGCTCCTGATGCCATGCAGGCTATGCAGGCCAAAGTACCGGGTCTTGACCTGCTATCAGGAGATGGTCAGGCCGGATCATCCGTCAGCATTACATTGCGTGGTAACCGTTCTATCACTGCCAGCAACTCACCGCTTATCATCGTCGACGGTGTGGAATATTCCGGTTCGCTTGACATTCCTGCCAGCGACATTGAGTCGATGGACATTTTGAAAGATGCCTCATCAACAGCCATCTATGGTACGAAGGGTGCTAACGGTGTTATCATCATTACCACCAAACGCGGCTCAGCAGGCAAGACCCGTGTCAACTTCTCTGCATATCTGTCATTCAAGTCGCCTACGTCTGCCGTCAAGGGCATGTATGGCCAGAAAGAGGTGCAGCGCTGGATTGACCGTGCAAACTACAAGGCCGATTTAGCTTCAGGCAACTGGGGTACATCGAATGTCTCTCTGGACGACGTTTTCGGTGCTACAACTATTGCCGGCAATGACAACTACAAGGTAGTGGACCTGATTGCCAATGGCGACTATACCGATTGGTACGACACCATTCTGCAGAACTCTACCTCACAGAACTATGAAGCAAGCGTCAGCGGTGGTAACGAGAAAACTAACTTCTCTGTATCACTGGCTGCCATGTACGATAAGGGTCTGTTGAAACACGATGCCATGGACCGCTACAACGGTCGTTTAAACATTGACCACGTCATTAACAAATACTTCAAGGTCGGTGGTTCTACTGCTTTCACATATCGTAGTCACAATGCCCGTAACGCATCGGTGTTCAATGCTGCAAGAAAGATGACCAGCATTACACAGGCTTACAAGGAAGACGGTAGCATCAACGAAACACCTAACGTATGGTATACTGCCCACGTCAACCCTCTGATGGACGAAGGCAATAACTATTCAAGCCATATCGAAAGCACCCGCTTTATCGGCAGTGCCTATCTGCAGGCAACTCCTATTACCGGTTTGACGCTCAAGTCTCAGGTAGCTGTCGACCGCCGCAACCGTCGCGTTGGACAGTATAACGACTACCAGTCTGCCGGCCGCTATCAGGCTCCATCTACAACTTACATGTCGAACGCATGGGATGCCTGGACTATCCTGACCTGGCAGAACACAGCCAATTATAACATGAAACTCAACAACATCCATGACTTCAGTTTCCTGCTCGGTCACGAACTGCGTCAGGATGTCCGCGAAGGTCTGAGCTACAATGGTACAGCAGGTAAGGAGCACTATTACAATCAGGAATTCTACGACGTAACAAAGATTTCGGCTGACCAGAATGCCTCATCTTCTTATACCAAGCAAGCCATGCTGTCATTCTTCGGTCGTGTCAATTACACGCTGATGGACAAATACCTCTTCTCTGCTTCACTGCGTGCCGACGGTTCGTCAGTACTTGCTAAGGGCAAGAAATGGGGTTACTTCCCCGCTTTGAGTGCTGGTTGGCGTGTTTCTGAAGAGAAGTTCATGGAGGGTACAAAGTCTTGGCTCGACAATCTGAAACTGCGCGTAGCATGGGGTATCTCAGGTAACGCTGCCGTCAGCCCCTATCAGACACTGGCCACCGTAAGCGCCACGACACCGGGTTCAAGCGATTCGTTCATCCCCATGTCGATGAGCAACAGTGACCTGTCATGGGAGACCACCAGTTCTATTAACATCGGTCTGGACTTCGGTATTCTCGGTGGTCGCATCAACGGTACCATCGACTACTACAGCACCAAGACCAAGGATCTGCTTTACTACAAGAGTGCTCCTGCTTCATCGGTATTCACCTCTGTGCTGTCCAACATCGGTGAGTCGAAGGGTAGCGGTATCGAAATCGGCATCAATGCCCTGGCCGTTAAGACAAAGGACTTCTCATGGGACATCAATGCCAGCTATACTCACTCAAAGGACGAGATTGTGAAACTGGCAGATGGTCTGAATCGTAACATTGACGGAACCACCGCTCTCATTGTTGGCGAGGCTCTGTCTGCTTATTACGACTACGAGACCAACGGTATATGGAATGTCGGTGAGTACGAACAGTATGTACAGGATTATGCCGACAGAGGCATTAACTTCACAGCTCCCCTTACTAAATACGGAACACCGGGTACATTAAAAATTGTAGACCGCAACGGTGATGGCAAGATTAACGATGACGACAAGCGCGTTTATCAGCGCACACCTGACCATATCCTCGGTCTGACCAATACCTTTACATATAAGAACTTTGCGCTGAGTATCCAGTGTATGGCACGTCTGGGCGGTTACTTCGCATTTGATAAGAACAATGCCCTAGGTCTGAACGACGGTGATGCCAACTGGGCAGACGTTGACTATTGGACGCCCACCAATACGGGTGCCAAGTTCCCCTCACCAGGTACCAACGATACCGACCTGTCTAAACTGTACACTCAGTATGCCTCTACACTGCTTTATGAGAAGAACAACTTCTTCAAGATTAAGGACATCACACTCAGCTACAATTTCGACAAGAAGCTGCTGAAGCCCATCCACATGTCAAGCGCTAAGATTTACTGCTCACTGAAGAACTACTTCACCTTCGCAAGTGTCGACGACTACGATCCCGAACGTGGCGGCAGCATCTCATGGCCTCTTGCCAAACAGGTTATTGTAGGCCTGAACGTGTCATTTTAATTGATAACTGATAATTGATAATTAATAATTATGAAAAAGATATTTGCAATCATCATAGCAGCCGCCTCACTGACAACCGGCTTCACGTCTTGCTCCGACTTCCTGGAGGAAGACAATAAGACTGGTATGACGGCTGACCTGACCTACAACACCGTAAGTGGTATCGAGGGTCTGGTAAAATCGTGCTATGCTTACACCCGTGGCTGGTGGGGCAAGGAGGCCGGTCTTGGCCTGACAGAATGTGGTAGCGACCTATTCCTGGCTGGTTTTGACAACAAACAGAAGTCGCTGACCAGTTATAACCTCTCGGCTCGTTCACTGGATGGCAATACAGCTGATGACGCTGTACTCGACCACTACTGGGAGATGTTCTACGATGCCATTGACGTCTGTAACAATGCGTTGAAGTACATTCCGCTGAACAGCAACATCACCGATACCAAGAAAGAGCAATACTACGGTGAGGTCAAGTTCTTGCGTGCACTGTACTATTCGCAGATGGTGGCAACATGGGGGCCTATTCCCTATAACACAGAACCTATGTCAGCACAGGTAACGACTCCTGTACGCGTCCCTGAGGCAACAGTTTATAAGAATATCCTGACAGACATTGATGAGGCCATTGCACATTTCAAAGCCTCTAACTTCACTGACAAGGCAAAGAACGGTGGCGAACAGGGTCGTGCCACACTCTATGCAGCTTACGCCCTGAAAGCTCGTGTTGCTCTCTATGCAGCATCATGGCTGGGCAACAATGCCGTTGAAGGATACAGCAACCTCTATCAGATTGCTCAGGCTGCAGCCGAGGAAGTCATCGCCAATAGCGGTGCATCGTTCTACAGTCGCTATAGCGATACATGGAACATGAATAATGAGGCCATCCAGAACAACAAGGAGGCCATCTGGGGCGTAGCCTACAACAACGACTTGACCACAGAGAACTGTATTCCCTACCGCTACAAGACCAACAGCAGCGGCAGCCACCTGTCGTTCAACTCACTCATCACCCGTACCGGCTATAGCCGTGGCGGCTCTGCCATGCTGCTGATGTTCGTTCCCATGTGGAATAACGGTAACTCTGGTGACGTAGGCGGTAACGGTACCGGCGACGACCGCCTCTTCGTTCGCGTGCTTGGTACCAGCACAGCCAGCATCAAGAGCAAGCTGACTGGTCAGCAGGTCGAGGTTGCTAAGTACTACTCACCATACGGACGTGGTTTTACACGCTATACCACCACCCCATTCCTTTGGAAGAGCCTCGAGGCCGTCCGTGCTACCGACCAGCGTTGCGATGCCACGATGATGACCCACTACAACATCCCCGATGGTTTGCAGGGCAATCGTCCCAAGCACTATCCAAACATGGGTAAGTATATGACTGATCCAGCTGTGGCTTATGCTGCTGACGGCAACTACTTCAATGCCGGTGATACAGCTATCTATTACTGTCCGCTGGATGGTGACTCTCCTGAGGGTCAGGCCAAGCAGGCTTGGGCAAAGAACCGCTATCGCATTCAGTTCCTGTCGGGCGGTGACATTCCAGTATTTGACGGTAATACAGACCTTGCCGTTCCTACACAGAAGGCCAAGGCCACTTCCGACGTCTATGGCGACGACCGTTACAACAATGTCAACATCGGTGGTTGGAAATCATTCCCCGGTCTGAAGAAGTTCCTCGACGACCAGTACAACTCCAAGTACCCGACACACGACATCTCCTCTCGTGATGCTATCGTGTTCCGTCTGGCCGAGATGTATCTTATCAAGGCTGAGTGTCAGTTGCAGAATGGCGGCGACGCACTGGCCACGCTGAATCAGCTACGTGCAGCCCGTGCCATCAGCGGTCAGGACAATTCACTCTCTGGCACTGTTGATATCAATACCATCCTCGACGAGCGTGCACTTGAGCTCTGCGGTGAACAGCAGCGCTGGTTCGACCTGAAGCGTACCCACACACTCGTTGACCGTGTCAAGAAATACAATGGACAAGGTGCTGGCAATATAAACGCTATCCACTATTATCGCCCAATTCCTGAGGCACAGATGATTTCTTGTACCAATGTCGTCACTGCTCCTGTCGCACAGGATGCTAACGGTGTATTGCAGTACACGGAAACGACAGATGGTTTCTGGCAGAACCCTGGATATTAACACAACACCTTGATATTATTATCGAAACAGCGGAAAGTCCATGCGGCTCTCCGCTGTTTTTTTTCTGAAATCATCAATAATATTTGGTAATTCAAACGATATGTACTATCTTTGCAAACAAAAAGACTATGCCGAAAAAGACTGGAGGGATGTCCTACGTGGTCTACACCTCACCAAAGAAGGGAAAAGACGGTCGGAACATAGTATATGTCAGACCGGAAGGAGGCCCGCAGATGAAAATGACTATTGAACAGATTGACGCCTACTGCGCCAAGTATAGTTCAATGCGCTCCGGTGAACTGCAGTTAGTGCTGCATGAATTCATGCACTGGGCTGCCGAATGGATTGTCAAAGGTTACAGGGTGGAAACGCCCCTTGGTTCATTTGCCCCCAAACTGAAGCTCAAGCGTGAGATAACCGACCCCAACGAGGTCAGCAACAGGGATGTCGAACTCGACGGTGTAGAGTACACCCCTGGCAAACTCTGGGACGAACACCTTGACTACTGGATGCGCAACGGTTTTAATAAGTCGGAACGCCTTTACACCAGCGAACCGTTAGCAGACATGGACCAGTTGGAACAGACACTCCGCGAACTGCTCGACCAACGGGGCTTCGTCACTGTCAACAGTTTCAAGGCCAGCACAAGACTGACCTACCACTCTGCCCGCAAACTGCTTAACACGTGGACGGAGGGTGAAAATCCCAAGCTGCTGAAGACACGTCAAGGGCCGACATACATCTATACTGAGGCATAAACATATGATTTACCCACTATACCCCCTATTAAATCTTATATACATCAGAAAGCAAGTTAGTTATCCATAGTTGGATAGGCCTTTTTACCCACTATGTTCCTACTATGTTCCCCCTATACACCTTTTGATTTTGACTATAGGCACAACATATTTTGCCTATAGGCGCAAGACATTTTGCCTATAGGAACAAACTCGTTTAACACCGTCTCGCCACCTCTCAAACGCCCTAATGCAATACGTTTGCGCCTTTGTTCACCCCTGCAAGGCCTTTATACGCACGCGTAGAGCCTCTTTAGAACAAATTAGTCACACTATCCTGCCGTTTTCCTTGCATATCTCAAAATTATTTCGTACCTTTGCGATTGCTAATCACTAAAAGACTGAATACATGACGAAGATAACGAAAATAAAGACCAGATTAGGCGAACTCGGTGCCCCCGTATCAGTGGAGCTTGACACCATCGTAGAGCGCATGCAATCCGACATGACAAAAGCAGCTGCCGACCGCATAGCCCGTGTAGCCCTGGCCTCACGACTGGCTATGGCAGAGGGAATGCCTCGCTACGTCATCAGAGATACTGACCGTCTGCCTTACCTCATCTTCTCGGCAACGTTCGGCAAGGATGGCATTCAGAAGCCCATCACGGCAACAGGACTCGTACTGCTCACCATACCATGTCCGGGGGGACTTCAGCAGATTCGCAAGTTGCAGGCTCGCGTGCGACAGATAGACTACACACTGCTGGCCTTTGCCGGTGTCAGCGGCTCAACACTGAAAGTTGTAGTGCGCTGCGACTATAAAGCATCCGACAATAGCCTGCCCGATGCCGACGATTACACGTCGTGGCTGAAGGACGCACACGAAAGTGCCGCACGGCTGTATACCGCTTTGACACAATGCAACCTGTTAGTGGGCGAACAGCACATTGCACGCGGTTGTCGCATGAGCTACGACCCGCAACTGTACTACAACCCTAAGGCCTTGATAATGCCCGTAGTACGCCAGGATGACGACCCGCTGCAGCCCTACGAGGGAGCCAAGGCCGACGACGACGGACAGGTGGTCTGGTATCCTGACCATAGCGACATGGAACGGGCTGAACTGGAGTTCCAGGCCTGTCTGTCGAAGGCCATCGAGAACAGCGATAACGACGCTCTGCTCTGTCTCAACAACCTCGCCGACTACTGTCACAAGGCGGGCCTGGCAGAGGAAGGATGTACCGTCAGGGCACAATGGACGCCAAGACTGAAAGGACTTGGCGAAGACCTCATTCGCAAGACGTTCCGCAATACATATAAGAAGCCGTACAACGGCAAGCACGTCTCACAGATGAACGAGAAAGAGCGCATCATGCGTTCGATAGAAGAGTTTCTGTCACGTCGCTACCAGTTGCGTTTCAACACCGTGAAACAAATTACGGAGTTCCGTCCCAACGACCTGCGCTTCAAGCCCTGGCAGCCACTGATGGACCGCCAGCTTAAATCCATTGTCGTTGAAGAGATGAAAGAGGGTGGCGAGAGCTGGATGAACGACATCCGCACTTATATCGAGTCGGCACACATCGAGGATTACAACCCCATTCATGAGTTCCTTGCTGCCTGCACGCCATGGGACCACAAGCATAACTACATCGAGGATTTCGCACGACGTCTGCCCACTGACTTTGTCGACTGGCCCCACTATTTCCATCGCTGGTTCCTGGCCATGGTGGCACAGGCACTCAACATTAACCGCGACTACGGCAACTCGATGGTTCCCATGCTCATCGGCGATCAAGGCTTCAAGAAGTCCAGCTTCTGCAAAGCCATCCTGCCACCATCCATGCGTGAATACTACATGGACGACATCAAGATGGACAATGCCGAGCAGGTGGAACGCGTCCTTGGACGCATGTGGCTGGTGTGTATCGACGAGTATAATGCCAAGACCGACCGCGAACAAGCCAAGATCAAACGTCTGCTGACGGAAAAGGACGTCCAGATGCGCAAGATGCGCTCCGACCAATACACCCTACGCCCGCGTCTGTGCTCCTTCATCGCCAACACCAACGACCGCACCCCACTGCCCTCTGGCGACGGCTCGCGTCGCTACCTATGCGTGGAGGTTACGGCACAGGTGGATATGAGCGGACGCATACCCTACAAGCAGATGTTTGCGCAGGCCGTCGAAGAACTGAGCAAAACAGACTGCATCTACTGGTTCACGTCGGAAGACGAACAAGCCATCCAGCAACACAACCAAAAGTATCAGGACAAGGCTCCGTTAGAACAGGTACTCGGTAGCGTCTTCGAGCCTGTCAAGCAACACCGCAAAGAATATTTCTGGCAGGTACAAGACATACAGAAGGAACTTGCGAAACACCTGAATGCCAGTGACATGCCAAGCCTCAGAGCACTCGGTATCACCCTGAAAAAGCTCCGCTGGGAACGCGGCGGCATCGACGGCATGACCGGCTACTACCTGAAACTCAAATCATAGTAGGAACATAGTATGATCATAGTGGGGTAAAAAGCATATCCCACTATGATAAAAACATTAATAATCAGGAATATAAGTACAATCATAGGGGGTATAGTAGGTAAAAATCGATTTTGTATTGATGAATTGCCATCTATGCTTAATTTTGTCTATCGTGTCTTACAAACACCAATTGTTAAAAAGCGTAATCGTTTACGAAAAAAAGCTATCATAAATCTTGGCAGTATTAAGAAATCTTCGTATCTTTGCAGGCAGAAAAATATATTTTTTGTTTAATTTATTAAAACTACTAATTTTTATGTCTGTACAAATCAAGAGTATCTTTCGAACGACACTTTTATTGTGTCTACTCTTAGTCTGCGGTCAAGTTTCGGCTCAGACCACTGCTAAGGGTACGGTCGTTGATGCCACTGGCGAAGCCGTCATTGGTGCGACCGTAGTCGAGAAGGGCGACCCTAAGAATGCGACAGTGACCGATTTTGACGGTAATTTCACACTGAAGCTTCATAAGGGTAAAGTTGTAGTGATATCCTACATTGGTATGGTATCGCAAGAAGTCAACGCCGGCCCAAACATGAAAATCACGCTGCAGGACGACAATGCCGCCCTTGAAGAAGTGGTGGTTGTCGGTTACACCAGCAAGGCCCGTAAGGACCTGACCGGTTCGGTCGGTTCTATCAGCGGTGCAAAACTGGCTGTAGTACCAGTGACCTCAGCAGCCGTTGCCCTGCAAGGTAAGATTTCCGGTGTGCAGGTGACGACCATTGACGGACAGCCCGGTGCCGAGGTCAACATCCGCGTACGCGGCGGCACGTCAGTAACACAGGAAAACCACCCGTTGTTCATTGTCGATGGTTTCCAGGTTGACAACATCAATGATATTCCTCCTTCGGACATCGCTTCTATCGACGTTCTTAAGGACGCCTCCTTGACGGCTATTTACGGTGCCAAGGGTGGTAATGGTGTTGTAGTGGTAACCACCAAGAGTGCTAAGGAAGGAAAGGTTCAGGTAACGTTCAACGGTAACCTGAACATCAGCCACATCTCGAAAACGCTCGACCTGATGAATGCCCAGCAGTTTGCCAACTACCAGTATCAGTGGCACTCATGTAATGGTACTCGTTCGACAAATGGTAAGTTCTTCCGTTCTAACTTTGGTAACCCCTACGACCTTGACATGTATTCTACCCTGCCTTCTCACGATTGGCAGGACGAGGTAATGGGTGAAACACCAGTCAACTACTCTGCCAATGTAACCATCGGTGGTGGTTCTGACAAGGTGAAATTCAATCTCTCACTGACACAAAGTGAGGACAAGGGTATCATCCTTGGTTCTGGCGTTCGTCGTACCAATATCAACTTCAAGACCAATGTACAGGTAACGAAGAACTTCTCGATACAGTTCAATCCCAAGTTCACGTTCCGTCGTGACGAAGGTGCTGGTGGTGAGAACGTTGGTACAGGTGGTATCATCGACGTATTGAAGTACCGCCCGACTAACGGTCTGCGCGAATTCGGCTACATCGACCCCGCATATGCCGACCCCGCAGAGGAGGAAATATTCACATACACCAACCCGAAGAGTGACATTTCCATCAACCAGCAGATCAAGCACGCATACACCTATACCAATGCCGTAGCCCTGGAATGGAAGCCCATCAAGGGCCTGCTACTACGCTCAGAAGGTACCATCGGTCTGCAGTGGACAGACCAAAGCCGCTTCTACGGAGGCTATACGAGCGAGGGTTCGAAGACCATACATAAGAACCAGCCACTGGCAACACTCACCAACACCAAACGTCTGAACTACGTATGGACCAATACTGCCAACTATTCGTTTAGCATCAAGGACGACCATAACCTGTCGTTCCTGGTGGGTCAGGAAATCTATGAGTCGCAGACCCGCAACAACAGTGTAACCAACCACCTGTTCCCCGCTGCCTTTACGGCTGGCGAGGCTTGGGACAACATGAACTTCGGTACGCCATACACGTCGACGTCATCGCTATCGACACCTGACCGTACGGCATCGTTCTTCGGTCAGGCCAGCTATAACTACAAGCACAAGTACCTGGTTTCCGCTACCATGCGTGCCGATGCATCGACACGCTTTGCCCCTGGCTACCAGTGGGGCTACTTCCCCTCTATCAGTGGTGCATGGGTAGTTTCTGAAGAGCCGTTTATGAAGAGTGTGTCATGGATCAGCCAGTTGAAGCTGCGCGCCGCTATCGGTCTTGCCGGTAACAACCGTATTCCCGCTGACCTGTATCGCGAACTCTATGCAATCCAGTCGACGGGTGGCCCCGGCTTCGGTGAGATTACGGAAAATGGCGAGCAATACTACGCCAACAACAGTGGCAGCCAGTTCTATAATAAGGAGATTAAGTGGGAGACCACCATCACACGTAACCTGGCAGCCGACATTTCGCTGTTCAACGGACGACTGACAATCACACCGGAATTCTATTGGAACACCACACGCGACCTGCTTTACAGGTCGAATCTGCTGCAGGTGGGCTATGACAGCCAGATGCAGAACATCGGACAGGTGACCAACAAGGGTGTCGAACTCTCAATCAGCGGTGATATTCTGCAGGGTAAGGATTACGTGCTGTCTGCCAACCTGACTTTTGGTCACAACAAGATGAAGATCGACAAGTTGAACGGTACGGAAGATGTTCGTTTCGAGGAAGGTAAGCGTTGGAAGTCCAGCTATAAGGACTATATGCTACGCGTAGGCGACGAAGTAGGTCTTATTTACGGTTTCGTTTACGACGGTCTCTACACCTTCGACGAGTTCTACTTCGACCCACAGAACAACTATCAGGCTGTGCCTTGGGGCAGCAGTGCTGCCGACAATGGCACCAGCAACAACTGTGCACCGCGCGAGGACGGCTATGTCACCGTCATCAACGACATCTCCGGTTCATCTAACTCGGGTATTGCCACACTGCCTGGTAAGATCAAGTTCAAGGATCTGGACGGCGATGGTCGCATTACAGAGAACGACCGTACCGTCATCGGTAACACCAACCCGAAGTTCCAAGGCGGTTTCGGTCTGAGCGGTTCTTACAAGGACTTCGACTTCACGGCTAACTTTACCTATATGCTCGACTTCGACATCAACAATGCTACAGCTTATGCCCTGTCATCGTCGAACGGAAATGGCAAGGACAAGGATAAAAAGTTCTACAACGTGTTGGCTGACTTTGCCGATGGTTGGCAATATAACGATATTGACGGAAGCATCACTGGCACAAAGGGTGATATCCTCTACAAGGCTTATTATCTGACAGACCCTGTAAACATCTACAAACTGGGCAACCAGAACCGCAGCCTGTGGAACCCCACCGATGTTACCACCAACATCTGTCACTCATACTTTATCGAGGA
>JAEEGF012448883.1_pt1 | contig 21113 bp, 23 predicted proteins | sample 9134171 | NCBI WGS metagenome assembly JAEEGF01 (sample SAMN16246542, study PRJNA631951) | gut metagenome | biome: gut microbiome; feature: rumen; material: AP-attached | host: Bos | place: Iran: Karaj | collected 2018-10 | reverse complement strand
AATGCTTCAATTTTGAAAAATCAAATGTCCTTGGGTTTGGAATTTGAAGAGGACAGTAAATTAGAAAGCAATACTTGGAGCAAATTTCCACAAATTATGAAAGAATACAATATTGTAGCCTTGAAAAATTTCGATATGCTGTTTGTTGTTGACAAAGATTTGTTGGAATGTTGGGAATATTTATTCGTAAGTTTGAAAAGATTGACATGGCTTAAATATCGTTTTTTGGATATTCACGACATTAGTCAACCTGAAAAATTTCTGGACAACTATCATATTTTTGCCGAATATGTCAGCAACCATAAAGAAAATTTTCATTATCATAGAAAGTGGTATGAATGAAATAATTACAAAAAAAATAATTAAAAAATAATATTTGTATGTTTGATAATTATTTTTTTTCTATTTTTGCAAACGAATAAACAAATAAAAACAAAACTAATTTTTGGGATATGTACGTATATAAATTCAGAATGACATCTGACGAAATAGAAGGATTTACAAGAGATTACGAAATCGCTGGAGAACAGACTTTTCAAGATTTTCACGATGTTATAATTTCTTCTATTAAAGGATATAACCAAGGTGAATTGTCATCATTTTTTATTGCAGACGGACAATGGGCAAAGAAAAAAGAAATCACTCTTGTTGATATGAATGTTGACGAAGATAGTGAAAAAGAAATGCCCAAATATGTGATGAAAGATGCCAAGATAAAAGATTTTATTGACGATCCTCATCAAAAACTCATATTTGAATACGATTATTTAAATCATATCGTTTATTATATTGAACTTTTAAAGTTGGTGGAAGTAGATGACAAGAAAAAAAATCAATATCCCATCTGCACCAATAGTGTGGGCGATTCCATGCCATTGAAGAAAATAGATGATTTTCTCGAAGATTTAAGTATTGATGACGAAGATTTAGACGAAGGCTTCAGTGAAGAATTTGACGACGAATTTGGAGATGAAACTGAAATTTAATTCAAATATCTTTTGAATGTAAATAATAAAACATTAGTCATCATAGCAGGTCCAACGGCTGTTGGAAAGACTGCTTTTTGCGTACAATTAGCCAAAAGATTGCAAACGGAAATTATTTCCGCAGATTCACGACAATTCTATAAAGAAACAGTCATCGGAACGGCTGCCCCCACCAAGAAAGAAATGGATGGCGTACCACATCATTTTGTCGGCAATTTGTCCATTTTTGATTATTATAATGTAAGCATCTACGAGCGGGAAGCCATGGCTTTGTTGGGCAATTTGTTCCAAGAAAAAGATTTTGTTATCGCCACCGGCGGTAGCGGTTTGTATATAGATACATTGTGCTATGGAATTGATAATTTGCCGGATATAGATTTAAATTTGAGAAATTCTCTCATACAACGATTTCAAAAAGAAGGTTTGGAACCCTTGGTGGCACAGTTGCAACAATTAGATGAAGAATATTTTGCGATAGTTGACAAAAAAAATCCCAAGCGGGTTGTGCGAGCTTTGGAAGTCTGCCTGCAAACAGGACAAACATATACTTCGTTGAGAAAAAAGACCAAAAACAATCGCGATTTCAAAATAATAAAAATCTGTTTGACATTGCCGCGAGAACAACTCAATCAACGTATTTGCCTGCGGACTGACGAAATGATGCAAAAAGGATTCTTGCAAGAAGCAAAAAAATTGTTTCCATATAAAAAATTAAATGCCTTAAATACATTAGGTTATAGAGAATTGTTTGATTATTTGGAAGAAAAAATTTCTTTAGAAGAAGCAGTTGATAAAATAAAAACCAATACAAAACGTTATGCTAAACGTCAAATGACTTGGTTCAAAAGGGAAAGTAACAACTATACCTTTTTAGAGCGACCGACATTGGACGATGTTTTAAAGATAATTAAGTAATAAAATGGATTTAAAAGAGATATTATCAGTATCAGGAAAACCGGGCTTGTATCGCTTGGTGTCAAAAGGAATGAACAAAATAGTAGTAGAATCATTAGTGGATAAATCAAAAATGCCATTATTTGCATCTTCAAGAGCAAGTGCCTTAAACAATATTGCCATCTATACAGATGAAGATAGTATTCCATTGGAAGATGTTTTCAAAAAGATTTTCGAAAAAGAAAATGGCGGAAAGTGCATCGATCCAAAATCTGTCAAAGATGATGATTTGAAGCAATATTTAGCAGAAGTGTTGCCGGAATACGACAGAGAAAGAGTACATGTGTCGGATATGAAAAAATTGTTTATTTGGTACAATATACTTCATGATAACAATTTGCTTGTTTTTGATGAAAAACAAGACGAAGAAGAAAAGGAAGAAAAATAAAAAAAGCGATATAATCGCTTTTTTTTATATCCATTTTTTCTTTTTAAAGAAAATGATAAAGATAATTACCAATACAATGCTGAAACCCATAATCATCCAAAAGGCACTTGGATAGTTGGCCAAGGGTAGTTCAACATTCATGCCGTAGGCACTTGTCAAGAAGGTGATAGGCAACATGATGGTGGATATCAGGGTGAGCACCTTCATGGTTTCGTTGGTCTTGTTGGCCTGCAAAGAATCGAAGGTTTGTGACAATGAAAATGTCAAATCTTCAAAGTCTTCAATCATATCCCACATTTTTTGGTAGATATCCAAAATATTGCCCCAGTAGTCTTCCATATCCTCCGTTTGTTCATAACCTTGAATGTCACCGGATTCAAATTTGTGGAATACTCTTAACTGTGGCTTGCAAATAGTGTTCAATTGGATGATATTTCGTCTTGCAACGGAAATTTTTTCAATGGTGTTGGTGGATTTTTCATCAAACATTTCTCGGTTGATTTCATCAATTTCTTGTCCCACACGACTAACAAGCAGGTATGATTCGTTGATGAGTCGATTGAGCAAATTGTACAATATTGCATCACTCGATTTGGCAATCAATCCTTCTGAAGCCATTGGATTTTGTTTGTAATAGTTGAACAAGTCTTCTACAATCCAGTGGGAATGGCCAATGGTGATAATATAATCTTTTCCCCAAAAAATTTTCACTTCTTTGGCTCTGATAAATCGTTTTTGATTGTCAAAATGAGGAAAATGTAATATTAGAAAATAATAGTTATCGTAGATATCAACTTTTGGTCTTTGTGTGTAACTTCGGCAGTCTTCAATGTCAAGAGGGTGAAAATCATATTCATCTTGTAATTTGTCAAAATCTTCATCTGTCGGGTGTTGAACGTGAAGCCATTTCAATTTCCCTAATGTTAATGTATCTATCATAATAACCCCCTTTTTTATTGTCTCGCGATTTACATGCCAGTATATAAAATTTAATTTAGAACTTGCAAAGATAGCATTTTTTTTTCAATTATGAGAAAAAAATGCGTATTAATATATATAATGTATAAAATATTAGAAAAAGTTAGCCAATCCGCCTGTGGCAGTTTCCTTGTAGAGTGAAGGCAGATTGTGTCCTGTTTCTTTCATGGCAGCCACCACTTTGTCAAACGATACCAAATGTCTGCCATCGGTCAGTGTGGCATAAATATTGGCATCTAAGGCACGTGCGGCAGCGTATGCATTGCGTTCAATACAAGGTACTTGTACCAATCCGCAAACAGGGTCGCATGTCAATCCTAGGTGATGTTCCAAGCCCATTTCTGCGGCATATTCTATCTGCGATGGACTGCCACCGAACAATTGGTTGGCGGCGGCTGCTGCCATAGCACAGGCAACACCGATTTCTCCTTGGCAGCCGACTTCCGCTCCGGAAATAGAGGCATTGTATTTTACTACATTGCCGAACAATCCCGCAGTTGCCAGTGCTTTTAGGATGCGTTTTTCTTGAAAAGCGTGATTTTTGCTCAAATGAAACAATACCGACGACAGCACTCCGCTGGAACCACAAGTGGGAGCTGTAACAATCTTGCCGCCTGCAGCATTTTCTTCTGCACATGCCAAGGCATAGGCAAATACCAAACTTCTTGTTTTTAAATTGTCGGTGTAGCCGGTGGCTTTGATATAATATTCAGTTGCCTTACGTCTGATGCATAAATTGCCGGGCAAAACACCTTCGGTGTCTAAACCTCTTGTGATAGCATCTTGCATCACATGCCAAACTTCTTTCAGGTAGTCCCAAATATCGTTACTTTCGTTGGCTTCTACGTATTCCCAGTAAGCTCTTCCGGTTTTTTTGCACCATGTAAGTATGTCGCTGATGGTATTAAGTTCATAAATTTGCGGCTTGGTTTCCGGGGGCGTGTCCGGATTTGCCAAGGCTCCGCCTCCGATAGAAAATATGGTCCAAGTGTCTTGCAAAGTATTGTCTTTGTTCCATGCATCGAATTTCATTCCATTGGTATGGAAGTCTAAAACAATGTCAGGTTGCCAAATAATTTCGGTAGGAGTCGGTTCCAAAACACTTAAAATAGCCTTGTCGGTTAAGTGACCTTTTCCTGTGGCAGCCAAACTGCCGTATAATGTTACACAATATTTTTCGGCATCAGGATTTTTACTTTTAAAAATTTGTGCCGCCTTTTTGGGTCCCATTGTATGGCTACTTGACGGACCATTGCCGATTCTGTAGATTTCTTTGATGGATTCCATATTAGTAGCCGAGTGTTTTCAACATGGATTTGTAACTTTGTTCTTTGGCAAACAATTTGGTGACAATTTCGCCCACTTCATCATCGGCACTGTCGTATTCTCTGTCGATAATTACATGCTTAGGAGCGGGAATCAAACAATGTTGAATGCCACCATAGCCGCCCACCGATTCCTGATAGGCACCGGTGTGAAATAAACCTATGTATTGAGGTGTTTCGTCGTTGGTGATTTTAGGTAAGAATATAGCATTCAAATTGGATTCTGAATTGTAATAGTCTTGACTGTCACAAGTTAATCCACCGAGAAAAACTCTCTCATATTCTTTATCCCAATTGTTGATAGCCAATGGAATAAATATTTGATTTATTGCCCAAGCATCCGGCAAAGTAGTCATAAAAGAACTGTCAATCATATTCCACAACTCTCTATCATTTTGTTTCTTTTGATTCAAAATAGAGTAGAGTACCGCTCCGGATTCGCCAACGGTAAAAGATCCGAATTCAGTGAAAATATGCGGTTCTTCCACTCCGTTACGGTTGCACATTGTTTTTATTTGAGCAATAATCTCTTCAGTCATGTATTCATAGTCGTATTGAAACGATAAAGAACGTTTGATAGGGAAACCGCCGCCGATATTTAGTGAATCCAATTCCGGTGCAATCTTTTTTAATTCGCAATATACATTGACCGATTTTGACAATTCGTTCCAATAGTAAGCCGTGTCTTGGATTCCGGTATTGATGAACATGTGCAACATCTTCAATTCAAATTTCGGATTGTGTTTGATTTTTTCTTTATAGAAAGGAATAATATCATTGTATCTGATTCCTAAACGGGAAGTATAAAATTCAAATCTTGGTTCCTCCTCTGATGCTATACGAATACCTAACTTACATTTGCCATCCAAGATGGAATTAAGTTGGTCGAATTCTAACATATTGTCTAAAACGGGAATGATATTTGTGTATCCTTCGTGCACCAAATTGACGATTCCTTCTATGTATTGAATGCGTTTGAAACCATTGCAGATGATGAAATTGTTTTTGTCAAACAATCCTTGTTCGTTCAACGATTCAATAATGTGCAAGTCGAAAGCGGATGATGTTTCAATGTGAACATCATTTTTCAACACTTCTTCCAAAACAAAGTTGAAATGGGAACTTTTTGTGCAATAGCAATAATGATAATCGCCTTGATAGTCGGCTTTGGCCATGGCCACATTAAACCAACGTTTGGCTTTTTGAATATTTTGTGAAATTTTCGGTAAATAAGTGATTTTTAATGGAGTACCATATTGTTTGATGATGTCCATTAAATCAATATTATTGAAAAATAAGGTGCCATCTTCTACTCTAAATTCCTCTTGTGGAAACTCATAGGTCTGCTGAATTAAGTCTATATACTTGTTTTTCATATACTTATTTATTTAAGGTTGATAATTTTAACACCTGCAAAAGTATAAAAAAAATAAATAGTAATACAAAAATATGCAAAGTAATTTACTTAGATTGATAAAAAAAAATAAATCCAAGTAAGTTGGATTGAAAATTTTGAGGTAAAAAAATAAAATTATTTATTGATACAAGTGTTTTTTTAAGATAAAAGAAAGGACGGTTGCAGGAAGCAAATCCTCAACATATTCTCCGTTTTTTATTTTAGAGCGAATTTCAGTAGATGAAATATTGATAAATGGCATGGAGGTGTATATAATATCTCCTTTGAGGTTGGTAATTGTTTGTTTGTTACGAGGATATACATACAAAGCGTGATTTTGAAGTATTTCTTCGTAATTTTTCCATTTGTCAAAACAAGCTAAATTGTCGCCGCCAATGATTAATGAAAATTTGTTGTCGGGATAGATTTGTCTGAGTTTTCTTAAAGTGATGTAGGTATAGGATGGTTTAGGTAAATCAAACTCTATATTTGATGTTTGAAAATCCTCGCAATGATTTTGCTTGTTGTATTCATCTACAATAGCCTGTACCATTTCCAATCTTAAAGTTTCATCAATCAGGTCTTCTGCCTTTTTTAGGGGGTTGTTGGGAGAAACTAAAAACCAAATTTGATCAAAATGATATTTTTTGAGCATAGTTGTCGCCACTTGCAGGTGTCCGTTGTGAAAAGGATTGAAGGAACCGGAATAGAGACCTATATGCATCATTTACAAGATAGTGGCGGAGAGACAGGGATTCGAACCCTGGGTCCGCATAAGCGAACAACGGTTTTCGAGACCGCCCCATTCGACCACTCTGGCATCTCTCCTTATAATCTGTGCAAAAGTAGTAAAAAAAAATGAGAAAAAATTACTTTTTCTTATTTATTTTCTAAAAAAGCTTTTACCGGATTGGCATATATTTCCAATAGTTTTTGTTTCATCTTAAAATAGCTGACATCGTCAACATTGGATTGCTTTTTGATATGTTGGTTGAAGTCCCGCTTGGAAAATTCAGAATAATAATTTTGAAATTCTGTGGTATTGTTCAAAATATCGTAGGCAATGTGATTGTTGGGCCATAAACGATAATTGCTATACATTTGTTTGTCTATCAAGGAACAAACATATTGAATTTTGTCATTATCGCACGAAAAACTCAAGCTTTCGTCAATTTGTTCATTGATGATTCTGCCGAATTGCAAGTGAACACGACCCTTGTAGGAGAAAATTCCTGTCATAATGCTTTTGAAATCTTCGTCGGGAAGTTTCACATATTTTTTCATTTTTTCTTTGAGAATCAATTCTCTGGCTTTCATTTGGTCGCATGGCTCAAACTCATAGGAAATGGTAACCGGCACAATATTCAATTCACGAATAGAATCGTAGATATCTACATTTTTCTTGCTGGAATACAGCATTTTCAATACACTTTGTTGAGTTTTGTCGTATCCGTCTTTAGTTCGGCCATTTCTTTGTGCCAACCAGACAGAACTCTTGTCTTCGCAGATACTTTTTCGAATATAATTCGATACCAAATTGGAATTGGCAAGAATCTGCCGGGCAGAACCCGTACGAGTGATGGTAAACATATTGCCGCATTTGGCAATATCGGTGAATATGGGTGCTGTCAGCAAATTGTCGCCGATGCAACTTCTGCAAATTTTTAAATCGTTGTCGGTTAAAAATATCTGCAGTAGTGCAGAATCCATGATAATGTCTCTGTGATTGGCAATATATAGATAGGCTTTGTTGGGGTCTAATTTGCCGAAACCGCTCACCGAAAAATTGTCAATACTTCTTTCCTTGAAAGTACGGCAGATTTCTATCAAAATTTCTTTCTGCATTTGTTCGGTTGTCCGGATTTTGCGGACTTTTTTTATCAAAACATTGATAGGTACGTCCGGTAAAAAGTTGGTCAACGACGTGATAAAACCTTTGCTTTGCAGCATTCTATTGATAGCATAAGGAATTTCTTCGTCAGTATATGGGCGAATTTCCTTGTAAATATCTTGATTTAATTTTTGTTTTGCCATAGTTTTTTAAGATATTAATATTAATGAATATAAATCCTTGTCAAATTTTTTGTCGATAATGATTTCTGTGTCTTTGATGACTGCCTCGCATGGCATTTGGTCAATAAGGACATGGTAAGTGCCATTTTGAGGTAGTACTTTTTTATGGTCAATAATAGAAAATAAAGTTCTATTTTCTTGGTTTTCAATTTTTTTAATAGCAATAGAATAGCTGTAGCCCAGCAACTTGTTTGCCAAAGCGATGTCGCCGTTTTGCAAATGGCGGCGAATAATGGTGGAACTGATATTTTCGTTGTGAATTTTTTGCTGTTCTACATTGATAATATGTATTTTGTTTTGATTCAAAGCCGTCAAACTATTAAAATTTCCTTCTTTGTTTTTTCCGAAACTATGGTTGAAACCCATTACAATTGATTGTATATTAATGTGTTTTAAAAGAAAGAAATAGAAATCTTGATAGGATAGATTGGCGGTTTGTTTGTCGAAATTTAAATATAAAATATTGTCAATATGGAATCGGGCTATCAGTTGATTTTTTTCTTCTATAGTGTTTAATAGTTTTAGTTGATAATCCGGGTCTATCACCGCTCTGGGGTGGGTGCTGAAAGTTACTACCATAGATTGTCCGCCAATATTTTCGGCTTCTTGAGCAAGTTTTTGTAGAATCTGGTGGTGTGCCAAATGCACACCATCAAAACTTCCAACACTTATTGCCATTGGAATATTGCTATTTATCTGCTCGATATGGTTGTAAATATTCAAAGATTATTCTTCTAATGTATCTGTTGTTTCTGCTTCAAATGATTTTACAATTTCTTCCGGTGACATGCCTAAATATTTGATAGACATACGGGCATCGTTGGCCATATAGTGGTCAGGATATCTTTCTATAAAATCCTCATAGGCAATTTTTGCAGTGAAAATATCATAGAGCACCCCTTCAAAAGTATAGGCACGATAATAATATACTTCCGGCAATTTTTCAAAGCCGGGATATGTTTCTATCAATCTGTCAAAATCGTTGATGGCCTCATCGCCGTGACCAAGTTTCATGTAAATGCTGCCGGCTCGCAATAAATATTCCGGTGCCAAGGAATCGTCAGGGTAGTCGGCTATATATTTGTGGTAGGAAGTTATTAAATTGTTTAATTTGACGGTGTCAAATCCTTCGTAGCTTTCTTCTTCTAATGCACTGATGGCTTTAGCATCTTTACTTGCCGATGAACATGCTGACAATAAAATGCTTACAGCAACTATTATACAAAATGTTATATTTCTTTTCATGATGATTATTTGTTAGGTTTGGTTCTATAAAAAGTTCTCATTCTGCCATATATAATATCTTTCAATTTCCCTTTCAGCAAAGTACGTTTGAAAGGGGATAGGCGGTCGATGAAAGTTTTGCCCATTATATGGTCGTATTCGTGTTGGATCACTCTGGCGGGCATGCCGTCAAAAGTTTGCGTGTGTTCGACAAAATCTTCATCTAAATAAGTGATGGTAATGGTGGATTTTCTGATTACATCTTCGTTAATGCCGGGCACCGACAGACAACCTTCTTTAAACATTTCATCCGTACCGGTTCTGTCTGTAATTTCCGCATTGATAAATGCTTGTTTTACAGGTGTTATATTCGGGTCGTCTTCCATTTCTGTGGTGTCAATCACAAATATATTGATCGATTTGCCGATTTGTGGGGCAGCGAGACCGCATCCTCTTGCATGATACATGGTTTCAAACATGTCGGCAACCAATTGTTTGATGTCAATTTCGTCTTTTTCAATGTCTTCCGCTTCTTTTTTTAGAATGGGATTTCCATAAACAACAATAGGATATATCATTTTTCTTGTGTATTTTTAAATGCTAAACTTTCTAAATAGGATTGTAAGATAATTGTTGCACTAATGGCATCCACTAATGCTTTGTTTTGACGGGCTTTTTTTCCTAAGCCGGCGTCTATCATGGTTTGAAAGGCCATTTTGGATGTAAATCTTTCGTCCATGCGTTCTATGGGAATGTCGGGAAATGTTTTTTGTAATTGCTTCAAAAAAGGATTGATAAATTTGGTGGATTCAGAAGCTTTGTTGTTGACTTGTTTGGGTTCGCCGACCACCAACAAATCTACATTTTCCTTGGCAATATAATTTTGTAGAAAAGTAATCACATCCGCACTTGGAATTGTCGTCAAAGCATTCGCTATCAGACGATTTTCGTCTGTAACTGCTATGCCGACACGCTTTTGTCCATAGTCTATTGCCAATATTCTTCCCATTTATTAAAAATATAAACTGCAAAAGTACTAAAAAAAAATAAGAATGACACTTTTTTGTTTACTTTTGTTCATTTTTTGGCAGAATGGGGTAGTGAACAAAAATTTTTCTTTGTAAATCATTTTTTTTATTTAAAGTTTTTTTGTATATTTGCAAATTGAAAATTTATCACAAATAACAAAAAATGAAAACGAGATACAAAATAATGCCCATGGTGGCAATGGCAGTCTTGCTTGTTGCAGGAATAGTCCTTTTTGCAAGATGTGAGAAGGAAGAAAATATTAAAGACACTAAGGAAAATCCAAGTGTTGATCCTTCTAATTTTATTAATTCCAATGATACTTCATTCATGGATATTACAACGATACTTTGTCCATGTGTCAATTCGTCTGATTTTATCAAATCCAATGACACTATGTTGTTAATTAATAACAATCAACAGTTGAATCAATTGTGTGCAAATACTCCAACTATTGATTTTTCAAAACAATCGTTGCTACTAATTAAAGGAGTATCAACTTCCGGAATAGATACCATCAAAACTAATTTTGAAGAGAACATCAATGCTACCTATAGTTTATCTATTCATGTTATACAAGATATGACATGTGTAGTCCAAGGATGGTATAAATGCTATTTAGTACCTAAAATCAGTTCTTTACAAGATATTTCGGTGATTATCACTTATGGTAAATTTTAAATTTTTTTATATCTTTGCAAAATGGAATATTAATCTTAAATTATTATGAAAAAATTACTAACTCTCGTATGTGCTCTATTATTAACAACAACCATCTATGGTCAATGGCAAAGTGTACAAGTTGATACTCTGGGAAGAGATTTGTTTGAAATACACTGTGTTACAGACAGCATTGTATTTACGGGCGGCAGGGGCATGATATATAAGACAACCGATGCAGGAAACACATGGACTGCCAGTTACACCAATAAAGATGCTCTTTTTTTAAGCATAAAGTTTGTCAATGACAGTGTCGGTTTTGCAACTGGATTTTACAATGATGATTTTCATAACAATCATCAAACATACAAGTATTTATACAAGGATTCATTATTAAAGGGTGGCATCATGCTCAAAACGACCGATGGAGGTAATACATGGACGGTGCAAACCCAAGATTCTCTACCAGCCTTTTTCAAGATTTGTCCTATAGATGCAGATACAATCTATGCCATTAGATTTCTTGACAATAAATTGTATAAAAGTATTGACGGCGGAACAACATGGAGCAGTAGTATGTTTGATTATATTCTTTCAGATTTTTATTTTGACGGACCAAACGCTTATATCATAGCAGGAAGGTCTTTGTACGATACCATTGTTGATGATTATAATCTTTATGAAGAACCTCATCTCATGCATACAGGAGGTAGTATTTATCAATCCCAAGATTTCGGGAATACATGGGACAGTATAGCCCAATTGCCTTTCCATGCATCTATATATTTTTTAAGTATTGCCAACGTAGATATTTTAAGCAATAATTACGATATAGCATTTTTAAATCAGTCAGAAGCAATATGGGTTCATGAGGATTCTATATATCACACCTTTGACAATTTTCAAACATACAGCAAAAGGCAAATGTATTATAGAGATCCTTTGCAGGGTCCGGGTATTTCTATACCATATAAACCCGATTATGTAAGTATGAAATATACAGATAACGGCATTGGTGTAATAGTTGCAAATGTGAATAACTCTAAAATGTTTAAGGGTGAAGACTATAAGGATACCTATTTTAGTGCTTTAAACAGAACAACAGGCAGAATGCGTATATATGAGCCGTTGTGGAATCCCTTGCACCAAGCACGCGATACTGCATACAACGCCGTTGACGGAAAAGATTCTCTGTTTTATGTGGCAGCCAGTGGTGGTTCTGTGCTGAAAGTGAGTTGCAGGGATTTGGATTTGGACATAACAAGTCCGACGCTTCAAACTACCATAAATGTTTATCCCAACCCTGCCAAAGATTATATCTATATAGACCTTCCGGAAGAAAAGATAAAAAGCGTTAGTTTGTACAATGTATTGGGAGTTTTGCTGAAAGAGCAAAAATGTAATGCGGCAAGTGTAGATATATCTTCTTTGCCGCAAGGAATGTATTTGTTGTCAATTGAAACCGATGAAAATGTTATTATTAAAAAATTTGTAAAAGAATAAAATTTGGAATTGCATTAAAAAAGGAATTTCTCATAGGTAAAAAGGTAAAAAAAGTCGCAGTTTAAGACTGCGACTTTTTCTTTCTCTTGTTTGAAATTGTCTTTTTTGTCCATATTAAAACTGCATTTATTGTTACATTCAGCAAATAAAAATTGTCAAAACAGATTATTTTTTTATTTCTATAAAAATATCCAACAAAAAATTGTATTTTTGCAAAATTGTAAACATAGATTTTATGGGAAAGATTATTGCAATAGCAAATCAAAAAGGTGGAGTCGGAAAAACCACAACATCAATCAATTTGGCGGCCAGTTTGGCCATTTTGGAACACAAAGTCCTGATTATTGATGCGGACCCTCAAGCCAACACTTCTTCGGGATTGGGTGTAGATATCAACACTGTTGAAAACAGCATCTACGAAGTGATGATCAACAATGTAGATGTCCACAAAGCTATTATGGCAACAGATGTACCGAATTTGGATATTTTGCCGGCACATATTGATTTGGTGGGTGCCGAATTGGAAATGAAAGATATGCCTAATAGAGAAACTATTATGCGTACCGCTGTCAGTCCCATTGTTGACAACTATGAATTTATTATCATTGACTGTGCTCCATCGTTGGGGCTTATCACAGTCAATGCACTTACCTTTGCCAACACGGTTTTGATACCTGTACAAAGTGAATATTTTGCATTGGAAGGATTAGGGCAATTGCTCAATACCATAAAAATAGTAAGAAGCAATATCAATCCTGATTTAGGTTTGGAAGGCATATTGTTGACCATGTACGACAATCGTACAAAAATGTCCAATCAAGTGGTATCAGATGTAAAAACACACTTTAAAACACTTGTTTTCAATACAATCATTTATAGAAATGTGCGTTTAGCAGAAGCTCCCAGTTTTCAAAAACCTGTTTTGCTTTACGATGCACAATCCAAAGGAGCTACAAACTACTTGAATTTAGCAAGAGAAATCTTGACAAAAAACGGAAAGAAATAATATGGGGAACAAAAACGACAAAGAACGCGGTTTAGGCAAAGGCATTGGTTCCATTCTCGGCGGCATCTCTATTGACGACTTCATCAGTAGCGATTCGCCAAGCAGAATCAAGGAACAAGAATTTGCTGAAATAAAAATAGATTTAATCGATGCCAACCCGTGGCAGCCAAGAAGTGCTTTTGAAACAGCATCTTTGAACGAATTGGCAGAATCGATTCAACAACAAGGTCTTATACAACCAATCACTGTAAGAAAGAAGGGTAACAGATACCAACTCATTGCAGGAGAAAGGCGTCTGCGTGCCTGCAAAATAGCCGGCATGGACACTATCACGGCTTATGTCCGCACCGCCAGCGACATGCAAATGTTGGAAATGGGATTAATGGAAAACATTCAGCGTGAAGACCTTAACCCAATAGAAATTGCCCTTTCGTTCAAACGTTTGATAGACGAATGTGGCATCAAACAAGAAGAACTTTCCCAAAAGGTTTCCAAAAGCCGCCCTGTCATCTCCAACTACTTGAGATTATTAAACTTGCCTATGGAAATTCAAAAAGCTATCTATGAAAAGCAAATCACCATGGGACATGCCAAAATGCTGGTAGCCATTGACAATGAAGAAACTCAATTGGAGATAGTTCAAAAAATTATCAAAAACGATTTGTCGGTTCGCCAAGTGGAAGAATTGGTAAAAAATCTAAAAGAAACACAAACAACCAAATACAAAGTCCAATTGCCGGCTGCCATAGTGGAATCGAAAAAAATATTGTCAGAAAAATTCAATGCCAAAGTCAGCATTCGCCGCGATATAAAAGGAAAAGGCAGCATCTCAATCGCTTTCCAGTCGAATAGCGACCTCAAACGCATTTTGGCACTTTTAAAAAAATAATGAGAACAATAGCATTTATCGTCAGTTTTTTGACAATAGCCGCCTGCTCTATGCCCGACATTTGTCAAGCCCAAACAGCAACAGCTGACGAAATTGCTATTGACACCAATGCTACTGCCAAGAAAAAATTCAACATTCACTCTCCAAGCCTTGCCGGCATATCATCAGCCATTGTACCCGGATTGGGACAATGTTTCAACGGGAAATATTGGAAACTGCCGATTATCTATGCCGGTTTTGCCGGTGCAGGCACCGCCATCTATTTTTTCAATCGGGATTTTGTAAAATATAGAAATGAATACCGCTATCGTCTGAATGGAGAAACCGGTTTGATCGACCCTGAATTAGGAGGCTATTCCGATGCCAGCATCAAATCGATGATGCAATATTATCAACGATTTATGGAAATCTCCATTATAGTTATGGTAGTTTGGTATGCTGCCAATATTGTAGATGCCGTGGTGGACGCTCACCTGTTCCATTTTGACATATCCGACAAATTGTCTTTACGGTGGCAGCCCGGTTTGCAATACAATCAATTCAACTACAAAACCACTTTACATCCGAACATTCATCTAACATTTAATTTTTAACATGAAAATAGCCATATTAGGATACGGGAAAATGGGCGAACAAGTGGAAATAGTCGCCAATGAATACAAACATCAAATTGTTGCATTTATCGATGATGAAGAAGATTGGAAAAACAATTTAGACAAAATCAAATCGGCAGATGTAGCCATAGAATTTTCCACTCCGCAAACAGTGCTTGCCAATATAAAACGCTGCTTTGAATACAATATTCCCATTGTTGTCGGCACCACCGGTTGGTACGACCAAATGGAACAAGTAAAACAGGCATGTATTAATGGCAACCACAGCCTTTTGTATGCCAGCAATTTTAGTTTGGGTGTCAATTTGTTTTTTGCCCTTAATTTAGCATTGGCAAAAATTATGAACGGCTACAAAGACTATGATGTAAATATTGAAGAAATCCACCATATCAACAAAAAAGATGCTCCGAGCGGCACCGCCATCACCTTGGCCAATGACATTATCAGTATTGTTGACGAGAAAAAAAATTGGATTAACGAACCCAATAACAACAGCAATGAACTGTCTATCAAATCTCAACGATTGAACAACACTGTCGGAACACACATTGTAAGTTATACATCGGAATTTGACTGCATAGAAATAAAACACTCGGCTTTTAATAGAAAAAGTTTTGCCATTGGAGCTGTAAAATCGGCACAATGGCTGATTGATAAAAAAGGATTTTTCTGCTTTAAAGACATCATTGGAGAATTAAAATAATTGAAATTAAATAATTAACAACATACTAATAAATTTATAAAATAATGAAAATCAAATTATTACTACTTACTTTAGTAGCAATTGTATGCTCATCTTGCAATCAAAAACCGAAAATTGAAGTCAACGACGACGAATCCATCGTTTATTTCTGTAGTGAGATCACTCCGGAAAACATACTAAAACTATACGAAGCACTTCAAACAGATTACAAAGGAAAAATCGGCTTAAAAGTACATTTTGGAGAAGATGGAAACATCAACATCCTTAATCCTGAATTGCTCCGTCCGTTGGTAGAAAAAACAAATGCAACCTTTGTAGAAACTAATGTTTTATATGTTGGAGAACGCCGTTTTACCGATTCTCATATCAAAGTAGCCAAAAAACATGGTTTCACCTTTGCTCCTATAGACATATTGGATGCTGAAGACGAATTAGAATATCCGGCAGAAGGATTAAGACACTATACAAAAGTGAAAACCGGCAGCCATTTTGCCGACTATGACAGCTATATTGTCTATTCACACTTCAAAGGACACGGACGGTCGGGTTTTGGCGGTGCCATTAAAAATATTTCTATGGGATTTGCCTCCCCTGGTGGAAAAATGGCCATGCACGCCACCAGTTTTCCTGCCACCAATGACGCTGACAAATGTGTTAAATGCATGCGTTGTGTATCACAATGCCCTGCCAATGCCATTACCATCACCGAAAATGGTCCTGTGATAGATACCACCAAATGTATCGGTTGTGCAAAATGTATTGCAGAATGCGGATTAGGTATTTTCACTCCGGAAAGAAAAGAAATGGAAGACGATATTTTCAATGAACGTTTAGTAGAATATGCTTATGTATTGAGCAAAGCCAAACCAATGGTTTATATCAATGTAATGGACAATATCTCAAAAACTTGCGACTGTTCTTCCAAAGCTCCGGAGCCATTTGTTGACAAAGTAGGTGCAGTTGCTTCCACCGACTTGGTGGCCATAGAAAATGCCTGCCAACAACTTGTTTCTATGAAATATCACAGCCAAGATGCCTTTAAAGATGTGAACGGCATTAGCGGCAACAGCCAAATAGAATATGCCGCCAAATTGGGTTTGGGCAACAAAAAATTCGTTCTTGTAGATGTGCTCACCGGCAAACGAATTACTTTGGAAGAAGCATTAAAAATGAAAGAATAATTTACTGAAAAACAATAAAAATAGTAGTTTTTTTAAACTACTATTTTTTTATTATAACACAACATGAATCCGCATCTTCAGATTATCATTTCCAATCAAGACAACCCCTATTGGAATTTAGCAGTAGAAGATTTTCTGTTAAATCAAAATCTTCACAACACCGTCACCATGTATTTGTGGAAAAATCGACAGACGGTAGTCATTGGCTTAAACCAAAACCCTTATAATGAATGCAATGTAGATAAATTGATAGCAGAAGGAGGATTTTTAGCCCGCAGAAAGACAGGCGGAGGAGCTGTTTTTCACGATTTGGGCAATATCAACTTTTCTTTTATCGCCGACAAAGACCATTACAATGTAACAAAACAGTTAAACGTCATACAGACGGCATTGCAGCATTATGGCTTGTCAACAGAAATATCCGGTCGCAACGACCTCACTTTTGAAGGAAGAAAATTTTCCGGCAATGCCTTCAGTAAAGGTAAATTTCAAAACCTCCACCATGGCACCATTCTTATTAAAACTGACGTGGACAAAATTCAGCAATACCTTACCGTCAAGCCGGCAAAACTTGCCAAACATGGTGTACAATCCGTTGCCAGCCGCATTATCAACCTTTCGGAAGTAGCCGACATCACCTCCGACAACATCATTATCCATTTGATCAATGCTTTTCAACAAATCTATCAAGGAGAAGGTCAAGTTATTGATTTTGATAATATTATTCAAAAGGAAGAAACTCAAATTTTACAACAGTTCTTTGCTGACAAGGAATTTTTATATGGAAAATGGAAAAATTTCTCCACTAAAATCAGTCAACAATTTCCGTGGGGTCATGTAGAAATAGACATTGATATTGACGAATCGCAACACAGTATACGCAATATTGAAATAGCTACCGACTGTCTACAGTTACAAGCTGTCAAGACTGCTAAAGAACTGCTGACAAATGCCAATAGCACCATTGCTCCCGACATTCCCGATATAGAAGACAAGTTGATCATTGAAGATATTTTTCACCTCATCTATTAAAAAAACCGCTACTTTTGTATAATTTTTGCCAATTACATACGTTATTATAATTATATAAACGCATTATCGCAACTTACAGACAATGGCAACGACCTCACAGGGTCTGGAAGAGATAAAAAATAGAGGTCGCTTATATTACAACAGACATGACATTTAGTTTAGGATTTTTATTAGGATTTTGTATTATCTACGTTGTCGGAACATTTATAGGTTTGTATGGCATCTTCAAAAAAGCCGGTCGCACACCCTGGCATGCTTTGATACCCTTCTACAATCTATATGCTTGGCTACGCGTTATACAACGCCCGCTATGGTGGTTGATATTTTTGGCTATTCCCTACCTGAATGTCTTCACCTTTATGTTGATGATTTGGAAAACAGCACGTATGTGCGACCAAACCCGCTATATCACGCTCATTCCTATCACCATGTTTGCCTTCATCGGCGTACCATACCTCGGATTTTCAAAAAATATCACTTTCTATACTTTAGACACTATTCCTGAAAAAGAACTTGGATTTTGGCATAGCAATCCTATCAACAAGAAAAAACCTATTAAAGGTGAAAAAGACGGAAGAACTGTAAAAACCAAAACAAGAAGTTGGTGTGATGCTATCATTTATGCAGTTGTGGCAGCATATATTATTCGCACTTTTATGTTCGAATTTTATAAAATACCCACCTCTTCTATGGAAAGCACCTTGATGATCGGTGATTACTTGGCAGTGAGCAAAAGTGCATACGGCCCAAAGCTGCCTCAAACGCCATTGGCTATTCCTTTCGTTCATCATACAATGCCACTGACCAAATATACCAAATCATATATCGAAAAAATACAATTTCCTTACTACCGTTTCCCGGGTCGCAACCACGTACAACGCTACGATGCTGTAGTTTTCAATTATCCTGACGGCGACACGGTGGCATTAGAACGACAAAGTGAAAGTTATTATGCTATTTTAAGAAATCTGAAAAGGGCCTTTCAACATACAAGAGATTACGCCAACCAATATTATTTTTGCAACGGGGACTGGGTGCCCTATTCCTCCTTGTTTCAAAAATACGGTTTCCGCTACCAAGAAGGCATGGAATATGATGTAATTCGACAAGAATATCAAATTCGTTATCGCCCTGTTGACAAGCGGGAAAACTATATCAAACGTTGCGTTGGCATACCGGGAGACACACTCTCTATCAAACAAGCCGTATTGTATGTCAACGGTAAAAAAGCCTACCAAGCCGAAAAAGCACAATTGATGTACATTGTAGTACACAATGGCATGGATATCAGCGAATCGAACCGAAAGAAATTAAACATCAATGAAGAAGACCGATATGCTATCTCTCCCAATGCCACAGTTTATCATTTGCATCCTTCGCAAGTGGAAAAGATAAAGACCTTTCCGAATGTTGTTTCCATTGAACCGCAAATTGCCGGTGACAGCGTAGCAGAACCTGACATTTTTCCGTTTGATGAACGCTATGGTTGGAACAAAGATAATTTCGGACCGATTGTCATTCCGCAAGCCGGTGCCACCGTTGAATTAAACGATTCCACCATTTGCCTGTATGCTCGCATTATCAAAAACTACGAAGGTAATGATTTGAAAATTGAAAACGGAAAAATCTATATCAACGGTGCGGAAAGCCATTGCTATACTTTTAAAATGAATTATTACTGGATGATGGGTGACAACCGTCACAATTCTGCCGACTCCAGATATTGGGGATTTGTACCTGAAAACCATATTGTCGGCAAAGCCAACTTCGCATGGCTCAGTGTGGACAAATTCAAAGACTGGGGCGAAGGAAAAATACGTTGGAAGAGAATGTTTAAAAAAATTAAATAATGATGAAAAATATTTTTGCTATATCGGCACTGCTATTATCTCTATTGTTATTAGGTGAAAATGCTTGTGCTCAAAAGTATTCCAATCCGTCAAATTTTAATGGAACAATTACATTTTCAATAAAAACTGAAAATGCAGATGAACTAAAATTTCTCCGTGAAATGCCCTCTAATTTCACGGTTTATGTACAAGGTAATAAATCTCGCAGCGACATCAAAATAATGGGCTTTAATATGTCTTTTATTTCTTCCGGCGACACCGACAAGTTCATCATATTGTTGGATATTCCGGGCATGCCATGTGCTATTGTTTCTTCAATTTCAGAAACGAAGACAATGAACAATCTTTTGAATATCAATATACCTGATGTTGAATACGAAGAAACCGGAGACACAAAAAACATTTGCGGATATGAATGCAAAGGCTATAGAATAATAACTTCAGACAGCACTCAAAAATTTGGTTCTACCGAAACTTTGACATATATCACCAACGACATTGCTTATGGTCCCAATATATTTACCATAAGAAATCCCATGACGCAAGAAGGTATAGCATTGTATAATCAATTCAACTTCAACAACTATAAGTTGACCATGGAAGCCACCAAAGTAAAAAAAGAAAAAATAAAAGACAGTTACTTTACCATTCCTGACAACTATACCACTTATTCTATGACAGAATTTCAATCACTCTTCAATAGTTCCATGGAATAAAATCTGCAATTAAAAGAAAGCCTAAATTCAACAAAGAAATGAATAAGGTCATAAATAAGATAATTTTCTGTTATATTTTTCTATTCTGCTGTCATGCTTTATGTATGGGGCAAAACAAAGACAACATTCTTTTGAAATACAATTTGGCAAAGGAGGAATTTAAAAATATAGATAAAGAGATTATATTTCCATCAGAAAGTCTTCAAAATAGAAATTATAGAAAAATTATACATTATGATACAGCGTTCTCTCAATTAGATACTTTATTCATCGTTTTGCCTGATAATAGAAAATATGAAAAACAAAGGGTTGTTAATGTTGTGCATACAGGGGGCATTTCCAATATAAAAAAAATATACTGTTCCAAACTATTATTGCATTTTCATCACAAAAATGTTAGTAAACTAAGATTTGTTCAGTCGATACCCATTCAAACAGATAAAAGGATAGTTGTATTAAAATGTAATTGGTATACGCTGGTATTTGAAAAGGAAGAAGATAATCGGTATGAACTAAAAAATGTATATCAAGAGGGTTTTAACGACTATGTTAATAAATTTAATGGCACACAAGATTCGGACAGCAATGATAAATAAGTAGTTTTGTTGT
>JAEEGF012309600.1_pt1 | contig 21113 bp, 15 predicted proteins | sample 9134171 | NCBI WGS metagenome assembly JAEEGF01 (sample SAMN16246542, study PRJNA631951) | gut metagenome | biome: gut microbiome; feature: rumen; material: AP-attached | host: Bos | place: Iran: Karaj | collected 2018-10 | reverse complement strand
AGCATATTCAGGGAGATATGGAGATTCAGGGCTGCACATACAAGTGCAGTCAAAGCAATCCATAGAACAACCAAGTCCTTTATAACATTCTTCTTCATCGCTATATCGTTTTAGTTCTTTCAATCCTCTTTAGGAGGTAACAAGGGTTCGGCGGCCATATCGAGGGAGTCATAGACAGGCTGCATGGAGACCTCCATTGCTGTACCTTCCTCGTCGTCTGTCCACTCCTCACACTGTTTCAGAACAATGTCCATAGCATACTCGGCTTCTGCAGGTGGATATTTGTATTTCTTCAGCAGACGTTTTACCAGTTTGCGCATACCGGCACGTGCCGACTCCTTGCGTTGCCAGTCGATAGTCTTATTCTTTCTCAATGCCTCCGTCAGTTCCTTGGTCATTGCCACCAGTTCCTCATTGTTATAGAAGTCCTTGACAGCTTGCGGACGAGACAAGGCGTCATAGAAGGCTTTCTCTTCGTCAGTCAGTCCGAGGTCGTTGCCTTGCTGTTCTGTCTCCTTGATTTGCGAAGCCAGTTTCAGCAGTTCCTGGATGACCTCCTCATTGGTCAGCATACCTTTCAGATAGTTGCTCAGCGCATTATTCAGCAACTCCGAGAACTTCTCACTTTGTACGATGTTCTTATGCTGGAAAGCCTTGACCTTGTCTTTCAGCAGATTCTCCAGTATCTGAATAGAGATATTCTTCTCTTTCATCTTGGCAAGTTCTTCGAGGAAGGTTGGATCATTCAGCGAGAACTCCTTACCAGTATTCTGGAAGAGAGGAATGACACCAGAACTCTTCACACTCTGTTTCATCAGTTCCCGGATGCGCTCGTCAATATCCTTCTTGGTAATCTTTCCCTTACCACCCAAGCGTAACAGCATCACTCGTACTGTCTCGAAGAAGGCACTCTCCCAACGCTGTTCCTCGTTCAGCAGACTACGGCACAGAGTGATAGACTGGTGCAGCAAGGTAGCATGTTTCAGATAATTGTTCTTCTGTTCCTGTTTATCCAATGCCAGCAGATAGTTCGTACCACCTTTGATGATGTCAGCACGTGACAAGTCTGATGCATCCTTAAACTTCGAATAATCGAAGCCATGCATCAAGTCACGACATATCTCCAACTCCTCTTGGAACTTCTTCAGGGCTGTCTTCTTGATATCCGGGTCGCCAAAAAGTTTCTGGTCGTTGGTGGTATAGAACTTCATGGCTTCCTTCAATGCCTGTGCAATGCCGATATAATCGACTACCAAACCACCATTCTTGCCCTTGAACACACGGTTCACTCGTGCGATAGCCTGCATCAGATTATGTCCACTCATCGGCTTATAGACATACATCGTTGCCATCGAAGGCACATCAAAGCCTGTTAGCCACATATCCACCACGATAGCTATCTTCATCGGGTCATTATCGTCTTTGAACTTCTTCGCCAGTTCCTGTTTGTATTGTTTGTTGCCAATGATGTCGCGCCATTCCTCTGGGTCGTTATTACCACTGGTCATCACTACCTTTACTTTCTCTTCCCACGAAGGACGCAAGGCTAAGATACGCTTGTATATCTTGATTGCGATAGGACGACTATAAGCTACTATCATAGCCTTTCCTGTCAATTCCTGTTCACGATTATTCTCATAGTGATTCAGAATATCCTTCACCAGCGAGTCGATGGTAACATCCGCCCCCAACAGTTCTTCCAAATGCGACAAGTCATGCTTGCTCTTGCTGATTTGTTCCTTGTCAGCACCCTCTATCTCTAACTGCTCATACTCTTGGTCTATCAGTTGCAGCGTCTCTTCATCCAGTTGCAGATTGACGACACGACTCTCATAATAGACTGGTACAGTAGCGTGGTCGAGAACGCTCTGCGTCATGTCATACACATCGATGCAGTCGCCAAACACTTCGATGGTGTTCCTGTCTTTCATGGCGATAGGTGTACCCGTGAAACCAATAAACGAGGCGTGAGGCAGCGAGTCATGAATCAGTCGTGCCGTTCCCACACTTACCTTTCCTGTCTCTGGATTGATTTTCTCTTCGAAACCATATTGTCCTCTGTGAGCCTCGTCACTCATCACGATGATATTCCGTCTGTCTGACAAAGGGGCATCATAGTCCTCAAACTTCTGCATCGTGGTGAACACGATACCATTGGCAGTGCGTCCCTCTAATAACTCCCTCAGATGCTGGCGTGTCTCAGCCTGTACAGGTACTTGACGCAAGAAGTCCTTACATTTGGCAAACTGCGTATAGAGTTGGTTGTCCAAGTCGTTGCGGTCTGTGATGACAACGATGGTAGGCTGAGATACGGCACTCTGTAACAGATGCGCATAGAACACCATCGAAAGACTCTTACCACTGCCTTGTGTATGCCAGAACACACCAATTTTTCCGTCTCCTGTCACAGCAGCCCTTGTGCGTTGTATTGCTTTATTGACAGCAAAATACTGGTGATAGCCAGCCAGTATCTTATAGTCTTTTCCTTCGTCCTTGCAATAGCATACGAAGTTCTTGATGATATCTATCAGTCGCTCTTTACGGAACATACCTTCAAAGAACACATCATAGTCGACGACCTCAGTACTCTCATAGACACCATCCTTCGACTTCCATTGCATATAACGGTCTTCGCTCGAAGTGATAGTACCAGCCTTCGACTCTGCCATGTCACTCATCACGCAGAACACGTTATAGGTGAACATACCAGGAATCTCCTTCATATAGTTCTTCAACTGCCGATAGGCAGCACTGGCATCTGTCTCTTCCCTTGAGGGTGATTTCAGTTCCATCAGCACTACAGGCAGTCCATTCAGGAACAGAATCAAGTCGGCACGTTTCTTCGATTTCTCTACGTATGTCCATTGGTTGACCAGCAGGAAGTCATTCTTCGCCGGGTCGTTATAGTTAACCAGATATACGATATCGTTTTTCAGTTCCTTTCCATCGTGGAAGGTCACCTCGATACCATGTTGCAGATAGTCCATAAACTGCTCGTTGTCCTGCACCATGTTACCAGCTTCGATATGTAACAGTTTCCTTTCTGCTTCGTCAAGAGCCGATGGAGGCAGTTTCGGATTCAACTGCTTCAACATGATCATCAACCTGTCACGATACAAAGGACAATAGTAGTCCTTTTCCGTAAACGCACACTGAATGTCGTAGCCATTCAGGTAGTCATACCCCAATCGCTCTGTAAACAGCTGTATCAGCGTCTGTTCGTAATGATCTTCGTTGTAGTCTGACATAGGCGTTTCCTTATTACTTATTCAATTCATTGAAAAGCATCATTCCCTTCACAGTCAACAAGTATTTCTGACGGGGATGACGAGGAGATTGAGGATATAACAGACGGACATAACCATCAGTTATGGCAGGATTAAGATATAGATTCAAGAAATTATCACGTCCTTTAAGACCTACTCCATTCATCATTTCTTTTACTGACAGTTCCTGTTCACCAATTACATAAACCAGTCTTTCAACATTGGAGTTGTCTGTGTGCAACTTGTCCTGTACTTGTCCTGTACTTGTCCTGTGCTTGCCCTGTACTTGTTCGCTTTCGGGCATTTTCCATTCCTCTGGTCCATCTATCATCATGTATCTGTTTTTAAGCAGATTGTCCTCACCTATTAACAGGTTACGGAAGAAGCGTACTAGGAATAACGGCTCAGCATTAATGCCTTTCTGCACATTACGATAATTGGCACGAACCAGTGCATTGCGGAAATACCATGAATGGCGCTCAAACAGGTCGTTGTTTACGCTGAATCCCAACATGCGCAGATACTTGATGGTAAAAACAGCAGTGGTTCGAGTGTTGCCCTCACCAAAGGGATGAATCTGCCACAAACCAGCTACAAACTTTGCCAAGTGTTCTACCATCTCGTCTTTGTTTAAGGCTGTATAGTCGAACTGCCGCTCTTGTTCCAGATCGTATTCTACTGTCATCCGAAGATCCTGCCAGCGTCCATAAAGCACAGTATCGTTTCGCAGCACCCACTCCTTTTTCGAGATGTCGTAGTCGCGGAATCGCCCTGCATGCTTAAACACACCTTCGAAGATGGCGCGATGAATAGCAACCAACCCAGCTACACTATATGTAAAAGCATCTGTCTGCAAGAGTTTCGAGATATTGCTTGATACACGGTCTGCCTCTTCTTTATCTTCGTCACCTTTGTCATGAGTCGTTTTCTTGATATAATACTGTTTCACCAGTTCACGCGCCTCATCAATGGTAATCTCTCCTTCGATATTACGACGCGCTGTCTCTTGCAGATATTCAGATGTCTTCAGCCCATCCACAGCCTGCAAGCCAATAGCCACGCGCCATGCATCAGCACGTTCGCGTTTCTGAGGTTCACCTTGTCGGATATACTCGTCGAAGTTTATATATAGCTCTTTTTCTTTCATTCTATGACAAAGTTACGAAAAAATATTGAATATCAATCTTCTTTTAAGATATTTCTTTTTCTATTTCATTTACTTTGAATTTCATTCGAACTTTTCTCGCCATGCCAATGCATAAACAAGTTTAGCTTTGGTCATTTGGCTTATCGAAAACTTTCAATTCTCCCGACATCAGCTTTGGAAGGAGTGTATCTCGAAGTTCTGCAAGGCGACGGGATTCTTGATTATTCTGTTGTATTTGTTTCATTACATTGTATGCAAAATCAGAATACTTTTCCACAAGTGAATTGTCTAATGCAAATTTCTGAAGAACTATGTCATTCATTACGATATAAGGGATGGAAGAGCCTCTTGTGCCGCCCATTTTAACAGGCTCAAACAGACACTTCATCATATAATACAAGAAGGATATTATTTTTTCATTGAAACCTTCTTTTATAATACAGGCATAAGTCCTTTGATATAAGTCGAATTTGCCAAAATAAAATGATGTTCTACCTGTGTAACTTCCATTCCCTGCAATTATTATTGAAGGACCATCATATATATACTCATTAGAGTAGGTATGATTAGGTGAACAGGAGAAAAAGGGATATAGTCCTATAGGTTGAGATTGTTTTACATCCTTCTTTCCTGTAAAAACATTGCAAATTTCTCCAAGTTTTCCCACTCTCCATCCTTTCGGAATCATTCCCAATTCTGACTCTACAAACTCACCATTTTTGAAAGGCTCAAAGTCCACAAACCAAGACTTAAACAAAGCCTGAGCCTGTTGCTCTAAATTGTCATTTACCCGCTTGTTTATAGCAATTTTATCATCTAACTTTGAAAGAATTTTAGCAATTTTTCTCTGTACAGGAAGAGCTGGTAGCATCATCGTAAGGTTTTCAAGAACATCAACTTGTGCTCTTTGACGACCAGAACTTCCGACCATTGATTTAACAGCTGCTTCCTTGAAAGAGGAAACATGTGAGAGGTAATAAATGAACAAGTTATCACTAATACCATTACGACCTCTTATCACTATATATTCGGTTGAGCCATAGGCTACTTCGTTTTCATCTAACAATGAGATAAAAGCATGTTTCCCGTTTTCAAGACAAGGCGTAATTCTTGCCATAATGGTATCTCCATTTTGGAATTTTGCCCCACCTGAATATGGTTCGTATGTCCAAGAGTATATATCTCTCGAATGGGGAACAAGTTGATCCATTGTAATCTTCCTTGCTACAGTATTCTTTTTGAGACTGATTTTTGGGTTAAACTCCATAAAATCTCCAAGCCTATATTCTTTCCACTCTTCCATAAACTAACAACGTATAAAAATTCCAATAACACCTATTATAAGACTTCCCAAACCTATGATAATTGACACAAAGATAGAAATCCAAGTTAAACGTTGTTGTTTAGCAAAACGCCTCTCTTCCTCAGATTTAAAGTTGTGTTTGACCAAGTCTTTCAACTCCTGACTAACTGAGAAGGCATTATCAAACGTTCTGCCAATTGGTAATTCACGATCTGAATATTTATATGGCCAATATTTCTGTTGACCTCTTGCATCAAACCAATTCTCATATCTTTCGGCAACACATATACTTTCGTTATCATTAACACGGATAACATCAGAATTTCCCCAACTTGCATTCTCTGTCCCAATTACTAATGAACTAGTACCTGCAAATGGAATCATTATAATATATTTCTTCTTTATTAGAGTGTCGATAAGTGATAATAGTTCTGCAATATATCCCAAGCCTTCATTGCAGAAATACTCGTCATATATATCTTTCCTCAAGAAAACAAGATTCTTTTCACCATATTGTACGATGCCAATGCCTTTATTCTCTAACAGATGGCTCTTATTAAATACTTCTGCTAGAGTTTCAGACTTATCACCATACTTGACAATGGCTTTTATGATTTCCTTTTCTGTTTTCTTGAACTTCATTATGCTATCTCAAATCCAATACTTCCTAACTGCTTCTTGATCTCATCTTCTAAGCGATGGCTCTCTGCAAAGAGTCCGCTGAGTTCTGAGGTCAGACGCTGCATCTTGTCGGCAAAAGGTTCGCCATTTTCTTCCTGCTCTGCGATACCTACATAGCGTCCAGGCGTGAGGATAAAGTCTTGGGCTTCGATGTCGTCAAGGGTCTTGACTGCACAATAGCCTTTCTCGTCTTCGAGGGTACCTTTACGATAGTCTGTGAAAGTCTGGGCAATACGATTGATATCGTCTTCTGTCATCTCACGCAGCTTGCGGGTAACCATCGTTCCCATATTACGGGCATCGATGAAGAGCACCTTGCCTGGCTGTGTCTTCTGGCGATTAAGGAACCACAGACAGACAGGAATACCAGTACTGTAGAATAACTGACTGGGTAAGGCTACGATGCCTTCTATCAAGTCTGCCTGAAGGATGTTCTTGCGTATCTCACCCTCACCACCTGTCTGACTGCTTAACGAGCCGTTTGCCAATACCATACCGATACGACCTGAGGGCGACAAATGGCTGATCATGTGCTCCAGCCATGCAAAGTTAGCATTGCCAGCAGGTGGAATACCATAACGCCAACGAACATCTTCCTGTAGTTTGTCAGCTCCCCAGTCACTCATATTAAATGGAGGATTCGCCATCACGAAGTCGGCTTTCAGTGTGGGGTGTTGGTCATCGAAGAAGGTGTCTGCATTCTTATCACCAAGGTTCGCCTCGATACCACGAATGGCAAGGTTCATCATCGCCATCTTACGGGTGTTGGCATTAATCTCCTGTCCGAAGATAGAGAGGTTCTTGATATCACCCTGATGATGCTTCACAAAGTCAGCACTCTGCACGAACATTCCTCCACTACCCATCGCAGGGTCGTAACAACGTCCCTTGTAAGGTTCCAAGACAGCAACGATGGTGCGGACAATACAACTGGGGGTGTAGAACTCGCCAGCATTCTTTCCTTCCAAAGAAGCGAATTTCGAGAGACAGTATTCGTAGGTTCTGCCTAAAAGGTCTTTGTTCTCTTCCTTTTTGCCAAGTTCAATGGTATTCGTGAAGAGGTCGACGACATCACCCAGGCGTCGTTTGTCCAGTTCAGGACGTGCAAAATTCTTAGGGAGAATACCCTTCAGGCGATCGTTCTCCTTCTCTATCTCCATCATCGCATTGTCGATGACCTTGCCAATCTCTGGCGTATGCGCTGCTTCCGCTATCTTATTCCATCGTGCATCGGCAGGCACATAGAAGATATTCTCTGATGTGTATTCGTCTTTGTCTTCTTCGAAGCCGTCACCTTCGTCCACCAATTGCTGATGTTTAGCATCGAAGCAGTCAGAGATATATTTCAGGAAGATAAGCCCTAACACCACATTCTTATACTCTGCGGCATCAATAGAGCCACGCAACAAGTCTGCTGCTTTCCATATCTTGTCCTCAAATCCAAGGTCTGCTGTATTTTTCTTAGCCATATTGTTTTAAGTTATTCAGCGCAAAGATACAAAATTTTTCAAACATCACAAAATACAGCGGTTTATATTTTGCCTTTTCCTCACTAAAAATACTTGCATAATTCTTTAACAGTTTAACAGTTTAACAGTTAACAGTTAGTACAAAATACTCAACCGATGGCAGGGATAAAGTGTGACAGTTGTGACAGATGACAGTTAGTGAAAGTCAACGTTCTTAGGAAAAGAGTCAATCAGCTTAGAGATACTCGTCAACGATTCCCAGGGGACGGAGTCAACTTATTCCGTATGGATCATGGCAGTCACAAATCACAGATCACAGTTATTGAAACGGAAACGGAAACGGAAACAGTTAGGTTGAAGTTGATTTTCAATGAAATCAGATTTATTATTATGTATATATTATTATATATATATAATATATATATTATATATATATAATAAATTTAGTACCAGTATTTTTTCACTTTAAGCTAACTGTTTCCGTTTCCGTTTCCACTCTGTTTCCATTCCCGTTTGCTGAAAACTGAAAATCCTCTTCGGTCAATCTCAAAACAAGTAACTGTGATCTGTGATCTGTGATTGATTTTGTCTTTTTCGCTAACTGTTAACTGTTAAACTGTTAAACTGTTAAAAATCACCCAAAAATTACTGTCACAACTGTCACTGTCACGCAAAAGTGGGGTTATTGATTCCGATGCCTCCTATCCCCCACTCCAGTATCTGCCATCACTTGTTCCAAAGGCTAGTATGCCTGATACTAAAGGCTGTTATACCCCTATATCAGATACTGGAATACATCTTATAAGATACTGGAAAGAGGGTATGGGTTATGGTTTAAGGGTTAGGGGTTAAATGATTCAACTTTTGCCAGGGTTAAGGATTAAGGTATCAAACAAGCATTCAACCTATGGCAGGGTTAAGGTAAAATCCATTCAATTTTTTCTAGGGTAGTACATAGGATGTGTCATGAGTGTCATTAAGGTCATTTGTCATTAAGAGTTTTGAAAAATGGGTGTTTTTGGTTAATAATATATATATTATATATAATATATATATTATTATACTTATTTTAGTAAAAATCCGAAATCCTTAATGACAAATGACCTTCATGACCTTCGTGACCCACTGCAGATCTTAAATTTGATATTTCCTTTGTTAACTGAGACCTTTTTCTTCTTTCGTCTTATGAATAAACACGGTGTTCTGTCCATACATGTATTTATAGGTGATGTCTGGAATGATGTTGTTCACCAGCCTCAGACCTAAATGCTGATGGTCCGGCTTACCGATATTCTCGTCTTTCATCTTGCCCGCTTTGATGGGGTCAAAGGGTTTGCCGGCATCCTTCAGCGTTACGAAGATTCCCTCGTTGTTGATACACATGTGTACGTCGAACGAGTGTTCGGTGATGTGACCTGTGGAGTGTTTGGCAATATTCGTCATCAGCTCTTCGCAACACAGGTCAATGTCGAACATCGTGTCGCGCTTTACGTTCATCATCTCCATGAAATTATGCATGTCGTTCAGTGCCGCGTACACGTCATCACCCTGATAGCTCACCGAACGGTCGAAAGTGTAGTCTTTGGTTTCCTCAGGTATCATTGTCAGTGGCGATATTTCCGTAGTTACCATCTTACTGCGCATGTAGGTGAACAGCAGTTGCATTGCCAGTACACCAACGCACGCCAGTACAAACCCCCACCACAGTTCTATGTTCTCGATACCTGCCACTACCCAAACGGTCAGAACCATAAAGAAAGTCTGTGCCGTAGCCGTCGTTACACTCGTCTTCTCATATCCCACTAATTGGTAAGAACTCAGCAATACTTGTGTCGTGGCGAAGGGGATGAGCATCAGTGCAAAGATGCGCAACACGTGGTCCATTTCCGTTACCAACGGTCCGTTGTGTACACCAAACAGATGAGCCACCAGACCTGGGATATACATGAATACTATCAGCAAAGCCACCAGCGAACCCGTCATAATAAGGGCTTGGCGCACCAGTATCTGCAGACCTTTCAGGTCGCGTTCCCCTACCAGCACACCACCCACGGCAAACAGTGATTCCACGATGCCGTCAATGAAGACGTACGACAGCAACAACATCTGAAGACATACTGACCACAGGAACAGTCCGTCGGTGCCCAGATACGTCACCACGATATTGTTCAGCAACAAGATGGTCACTGCCATTAGCGAATTACTCAGTGTCACGGGAGCTCCCTCCTTCACGTTAAGTATGAAGTTCCTGAAATAACTCTTGCCGGGCCACTTGAGCTTATACGAACTACCTGGCTTGCGCAGGTAGTAAACCAGTATCAGGATGTTCATCAAAAACATTGACAGCGAACCGAGGGCAGCACCTTCTACGCCCATACCCAGTACGACTATCAGCAGCACGTCCATCACACCGTTCATCAGTGCTCCACCTATCACGGCCTTCGTCACTACCCGTGGCCGACCGTCGGTAGCCACAAACAGGCATAATCCGTACGACAGCATCTGCAGCCAGCCGCCAATGGCGTAGGTATGGATATAACTGTTTGCCATATCATCCAGTCGCGGCTGGTCTGACATATAGTCCACGATATCCCAGCTGAACACACATATCAGCACAGATACCGCCAGTCCCAGCGTCATCACTGTGATAATCGTTGAGGTGAACGTCCTCGCCACTTTCTCCAAATCACCACGTCCGATGGCCTGTGCACACATGGCATTAGCCCCGAAACAAATCAGGAATCCCATACAGTTCAGGACCTCGACCAGTGGCAGCACCAGATTGATAGCCGACACCGCGTCTGGTCCCACCGTATGTCCCACAATCATCGAGTCTGCCGTATGTGCCAACTGCGTGGCAGCCGCCGTCAGCACTGCCGCAAACACAAAGTTTATCAGTGCCTTGGATACAACAAACTTATTCCTTTTCTGTTCGCTCATACCCGTTTTTCTGGTTCTTAAAAATCCTTCCAGAAGGTGGAAGGATTATTGGTTACTCTTCTACAGAGAACTCGTCTTTGCCGACACCACAGACGGGGCAAACCCAATCCTCGGGGATATCCTCGAATGCTGTTCCTGGCTCGATGCCACTATCGGGATCACCTACTTCGGGGTCATACACGTAACCACATACGTCACAAACATACTTTTTCATCATACAATCATTTTTAAGTTATACATGAGGTTTTTGGGATAATATCTGATCGATACGCTCCACGATGGCCGTGGGAGCGATACGGTTCATACAAGCATAATCGCCACGCCGGCAACTCTTCTGTCCGTAGATACTGCACGGGCGACAGTCGAGCGGGGTCTGGATGATATTGTCAGGATCCTGGTTCCAGCCCATAAACCCCGCATAAGGATGAGTAGCGCCCCACACACTGACGACAGGAGTGGCTACAAGAGAAGCAAGATGCATATTGGCAGAATCCATGGAGAGCATGACATCCAGATGACTCATCAGGATAAGCTCCTCTTTGATGGTCTCCAAATCCTTCTTGACATACACACATTGTTGATAGCGTGAGCACCACTCCGTAAACTGCTTGTCCTCACACTCTCCTTTGCCAAACAGGAAAATCCTGGCGTCGGGGTATTTCTGTATCAGCAACTCTATTACCTGCTGCATCAGGTGAAGCGGGTATACTTTCCCCTGATGGGCGGCAAAGGGAGCAATACCGATATGGTGCCGGGTGTCGGGCGTTGAGAACTGAAATTGGTCTGGTAACAAACTCAGGTCTCCCCCACCTTCCGGGTAGATGGAATGGAAATCAACCTCGACAGGGAAGCCGAGCCGAGCCAGCACATCCGCATACTTCTCGAAAGAAGTAGGCTGCTGGACAAGTTGTTTATTGGTGCCGGAAGTCAGTTGGCGGCGTCCTTTCCTGTGCTTGTTGATATGCGCCACCTTATAGTTGCCGAGATTAAAGCGCATCCGCAGGAATTCCGAGCGTAACACACTATGGAAGTCAGCAATATGGGTAAACTGCTTGGCAGCCAGTCTGCGGAAGAGCATGTTCAGTCCTTTGATACCATGATACTCCCGCTTCAGGTCTGCCTCCATAAACCCCACGTTAGGTGCGAGACCCTCAAAGAAAGGTCGGGCAAAGCGGCGGCTCAACACCGTGACCCTCACATCAGGATACTGATGAGCTAAGGAATATACCACAGGTACAGTCATAGCGACATCCCCCAAGGCAGAGAAGCGGATGATGAGGATATGATTTTTTTTCACTCTACCTTATTTGTTTTTATAGAATACCGGGTTTGTAGAAGGATCGTTATACATCTTCATCTGTCTATAAACCTTCATGTATTTCCTTCCTGCCTCAATATCCTCGAGCAGCTGGTCGATGGATGTGCTGAGGTCTTTCTGCTGTTCCTTCAACACCTCCAGCTTCGCCTTGCATTTGGCAATATGCGCTGCGTCAGCATCCTGACGGTCCACCTGCTCCTGCATATGCCATATCTTCAAGGAAAGGATAGACAAGCGGTCGACAGCCCATGCGGGACTCTCCGTATTCAACCTTGCGTCAGGCAGCGGTTTCACGTCTTGATACACCTGTCGGAAATAAGAGTCTATCTCCTCCACCAAGTCCGTACGGTCCTGGTTACTATGGTCGATACGGCGTTTCAGCGTCAGGGCTTCCACCGGGTCAATATGAGGATCACGGATGATGTCCTCCAAATGCCACTGGACCGTATCTATCCAGCATTTGATATAGAGATCGTGCTCAATACTCTCCCGCTCATAAGGATTAGAGATAGGAGTATCCACATTGTCTTTCAAGTGATAATCACGAATCGCCTGATTGAAAATTATATTTGCTTTTTCAGTAAATGACATCTGATCGTATGATTATAAACTATGTATTATGGGTGCAAAGATACGAATAAGTGAGCAAAAAGCAAAAGGATAGTCCATAATTTAAATTAATTTTATAACTTTGCAGTCGATATGAAAATAGTTGTTGACGATAAGATTCCCTATATTCAGGAGAAACTGCGACTCCTGGCAGATGAGGTATGTCCGATGAGAGGAGCCTCTATCGGTGCTAATGATGTCAAAGACGCCGACGCGCTGATAGTCCGCACCCGCACCCGTTGTGACGAGACCTTGTTAAAGGACAGCAAGGTGCGGTTTGTAGCGACAGCTACCATCGGTTTTGACCATATCGACACCGCCTACCTGGAGCGTGCGGGCATCGCATGGACCAGTTGTCCGGGATGTAATGCCGCCTCTGTGGCACAATATGTGGAGTCGTCCCTATTACTATTGCAACAGGAAAAGGGACTATCTCTTCATGAAGCCACCATAGGTATTGTAGGATGCGGACATGTTGGCTCTAAAGTCAGAATGGTCGCCGAACGCCTGGGAATGCGTGTCCTGATATGTGACCCGCTGCTGGGGAATCCTGATTTCGTCCCTTTGTCAGTCATTGAGCAGAATGCCGATATCATCACCTTCCACGTGCCATTGACACGTCAGGGGACTTATGCCACCTGGCATCTGGCGGACGACTCCTTCCTCCATCGTTTACGGAAGGCTCCCTACCTCATGAACACCAGCAGAGGCGAAGTGGTTGATAACACCGCCTTGCTCAAAGCCATCCAGGAGGGCAGGGTTCGTGACGCCGTTATTGACGTATGGGAGGGTGAGCCTCTTCTGAATGAGGATCTCCTTCAGCATGTCTTCATCGGTACCCCTCATATCGCCGGCTATTCCGCTGATGGAAAGGCGAATGCCGACAATATGGTGATAGACGCCTTATGCCAGCATTTTGGCTTGCCACACCCCGACCGTGTGCGACCTCCCAAACTGCCCGCTGATTTCCATTATACGGGTAACCCCCTTGAACTGTATAATCCTATGAGGGATAGCGAGGCACTGAAAAACAACCCGTCGGGGTTTGAGGAATTACGCAACAACTACCCCCTTAGAAGAGAGTATTTTGATGTGTGAGGTTGTCAAAAGAGCCCTTTACGACACTATTTATTGCACAACATAGGGTGGTTTGTGCAAAAGTTAGTGTATTTTTACTAAATTTATTTGCGTAAGTCAATAAAAATTCGTTACTTTGCACCCGCTAAGCCACATTTTGTGGTCGCACACATCTAAATAGGAATCATTTTATTAACATTTAAAGTAAAAAATTATGTCAGAAATTGAAAGCAAAGTAAAGGCTATTATCGTAGACAAACTTGGTGTTGACGAAGCAGAAGTAAAGCCAGAGGCAAGTTTCACTAACGACCTTGGCGCAGATTCACTGGACACTGTTGAGCTCATCATGGAGTTCGAGAAGGAGTTCGGAATCTCTATTCCCGATGACAAGGCCGAGAAGATTGGTACCGTTGGCGACGCTATCGCATACATCGAGGAGAACGCGAAATAAATTCATTTAGAATTGAAGGATTGAAGAATTGAAGAATTGAAGTTCGGGGCTTCATCCTGAATTCATTTTTCAATTCTTCAATTTTTTAATTTATAATTGTTTACACATGGAATTAAAAAGAGTAGTAGTAACTGGACTTGGTGCTGTTACACCGCTTGGCAATAATCCTGAGGAGACTTGGGAGAACATGCTGGCAGGTAAGAGTGGCGCAGCCCCCATTACCCTTTTCGACGCTTCTAAGTTCAAGACACAGTTTGCCTGTGAGGTCAAGAACTTGAACGTGAATGATTTTATCGACCGCAAGGAAGCCCGTAAGATGGACCGTTATACCCAGCTTGCCATCATCGCCGCCAAACAGGCAGTAGAGGACAGTGCAATGGATCTGGAGTCAGAGAACAAAGACCGTATTGGTGTTGTCTTTGGCGTCGGTATCGGTGGTATTAAGACTTTTGAGGACGAGGTGTCTTATTATGGTGTTCATCGTGAGGATGGACCGAAGTTCAACCCCTTCTTCATCCCTAAGATGATCGCCGACATCGCCGCAGGTCAGATTTCGATTATGTATGGTTTCCATGGTCCCAACTATATCACCTCCTCCGCCTGTGCCTCTTCTTCCAACGCACTGGCTGACGCCTTCAACCTGATTCGTCTGGGTAAGGCAAACGTCATTGTCGCCGGTGGTGCGGAGGCAGCTATCTGTGAGACTGGTGTGGGTGGTTTCAATGCCATGCATGCGCTGTCCACTCGTAATGATGAGCCAGAGAAGGCAAGTCGCCCGTTCAGTGCCAGTCGTGATGGTTTCATCATGGGTGAGGGCGCCGGCTGTCTGATCCTGGAGGAACTGGAGCACGCCAAGGCTCGTGGTGCGAAGATTTATGGTGAGATGGTAGGTGCTGGTATGAGTGCCGACGCCCATCACATCACAGCTTCCCATCCAGAAGGACTGGGTGCCAAACTGGTGATGCAGAATGCCCTGGAGGATGCTGGTATGAAGCCCGAGGATATTGACTACATCAATGTTCATGGTACCTCCACCCACGTTGGTGATATCTCTGAGGCAAAAGCCATCAAGGAGGTATTTGGTGACGCAGCTTATAAGTTGAACATCTCCTCTACCAAGTCCATGACGGGTCACCTGCTGGGTGCCGCTGGTGCTGTAGAGGCTATGGCAACACTACTCGCTGTGCAGAATGACATCATTCCTCCCACGATTAATCACGAGGAGGACGACAAGGACGAGGAGATCGACTACAACTTGAATTTCACCTTTAACAAGGCTCAGAAGCGTGAGGTTCGCGCAGGACTTTCCAACACCTTCGGTTTTGGTGGTCACAACGCCTGTGTAGTATTCAAGAAGTATGCTGAATAACTCGAATTTCTTTGATAGAATAAGGCTCCCTTTCCGCAAGGAGAAGGAGCTTTATTCATCTTTATACCGTGTACTGGGATTCTATCCTCGCAAAATCGACCTGTACAAGCAGGCGCTGATGCACAAAAGCATCAAGAAGCGTAACAACAAAGGACGTCCTCTGAACAACGAGCGACTGGAGTTCCTGGGTGATGCGATTCTTGATGCCGTTGTGGGAGACATCGTGTTCCGCCATTTTGAAGGCAAGCGTGAAGGATTCCTTACCAATGCCCGTTCCAAGCTCGTACAGCGTGAGACCTTAGGTAAACTCGCCAAGGAGATGGGGATTACCGACATGGTGATGCGTGATGGTCAGGCTACATCGCATAACAGCTACCTGGGGGGCAATGCTTTTGAGGCATTGGTCGGTGCGATATATCTTGACCGTGGGTATAGTGCCTGTATGAAATTTATGGAGAAACGCATCCTTACGCAACTGATTAATATTGACAAAGTCGCTTATAAGGAGGTCAATTTCAAGTCTAAGCTCTTGGAGTGGAGCCAGAAAAACCGCATTAATATTGAGTTCCGACAGTTGGAACAGTCTCTTGATGAGCATAACAGTCCCTTCTTCGTCTACCAGATATTGCTTGAGGGTGTGGAAGGCAGTTCCGGGAAGGGCTATTCCAAGAAAGAGAGTCAGCAGCTAGCTTGTAAGGAGACGCTCCAGCGTCTTCGTCGTGAGCCACAGTTCATTGACGCCATCTTTGCGGCAAAGGGAGAGCGTACCAAGATGGAGGAGGAGCCCGTCAGTGTTCCTGAGGAAATCGCGGAACCCCTTACAATAGCCCAGGAGCCCGTTCCTGATGCCCCCCAGTCTCCAGCAGAGGATAACGACGAGTTTACCCTTGATGACATCACTGCCACTCCCCAAGAGAAGACCCGTGAGGAGATTATTGCCGAGGCAGAGGAGGCTGCTTTTGCGGAAAACAGCTGACACGCTCCATCACCTGATACTGGGAATCAAACATGCTTACAAAAAATTTCGTTTTGTAAGCATGTTTTTTTACTCTTCCCCGCCTGCAGGTTGATATCCCTGGTTCTGTTGAGGTTGTTCGTTCTGTGGCTGTTGCTGCTCATTTCCCGGCTGCAGTTCCTCCCGCTCGCCACGACGACGCTGGTTGTTCATATTACCGAAGTTCCAAGTGACCTGGATATTGACATTCGGGTCACGCCAGTTCTTTTGGTGACGCCAGAACGTCTCACTCTCGGTATAGTTCTCCCAATGACGTGTATTGAAGACATCACGCCAGTTGATAGCGACAGCGATGGTCTTATTGAAGAAGTTCTTACGGAAACCGAGGTCGAGGGAGGCATTAGGCTTGCGATAGCCCTGTGTGATGACCCCACGAGAACGATAGTTACCCGTCAGCTGCAGGGAGATATCATAAGGCAGGATGAGGGATGCCAGCATACGGGCATCCCATGAGAAGCTCTTGTCGCTCTCACCAGTGACCGTCTGTCCGTCAATCACATAGGAAAATCCATCAAGCTTATTATAATAACCATTAACGGTCGTAGTGAGGTCGAGGATGCGGAACAGTTTGTTCTTGCCAATAAGCTCGACACCCAGACTCTGTCGCTTGGTGAGGTTCATGGTCGTCATATACATCATCCCATCGTCAACATTCTGATAACGGATGCGCTGCATGACATCCGTCGTAGGACGATAATAGGTAGAGATACTGAGCGTATGCTCCTGCCATGTCTTCAAGAAGTTGAGGGAGATAGAATGGGTGTATTCCGGTGTGAGCTCCGGGTTACCAAACGACACCATCGAGGCGTCACTGGTATTACGGAAAGAATTCAGTTGTCCTCCCCATGGACGGCGCAGACGATAGGTATAGTTCAGTTGCAACTGTGCGCTCTCCGTCAACTCATAATTCAGGAACAGCGAGGGGAAGAGCTTGAAGAAGTCTTTCTTGTAAGGTGCTTCTTTCGCGGCGGTACCATGCTCCTGGGCATAGTCATAACTCTCGGTATTCACCTTCCAATACTCCCCGCGCAGTCCCGCCATGACCCCCAGCTTACCAATCTTGGTGTTGATAGTGGCATAGAGGGCATGGGTGTCCATCGAGTATATAAAGCGGTTGTAGTACAACTCGTCCTCCATGAGATGAGTACCCTCCCAATTATCCGCCATCCAGGACTCCTGTGGCGTGTTCTCGTGCGACCAGCGTCCGTTATAGCCAGCCTCCAACTTGAAATGCTCCGAAATCTGGTTCTCATAGTCGAGTTTCACCTCCCATGAGCGGTTACGGACATGCATGGGGCGGTACTGATAGGTATAGGCGGTATGATGATTGGGCACATCAACATACCAGACGGAGTCCTGATAGATATTGTCATTATCACTCATCCAGCGGTTATACTCAGCATGGGCGGTGAGCTTGTGCGTATCAGAGAAACGGTGCTCATACCCCATTTCAGCATGATACATGTGCATCTTGCCATCCCCACTGTTACGACGGAACATCTGGTAAGAGTCCGTTGTGGCTCCGATGGTACCATAATGATAAGGAGTCGTCGTAAGGTTGTCGTGTTTACCCTGGAGTGTCATACCACCCAGAGAGAGGTCGTCATTCTTGGTGAAATGCCAGGTGAGTCCCAGACGGGCAAAAAGTCCTCCTCCTTTGTTGGTGTTGTCACTCTCATAATTCTGGTACTCATTGGTTTGTTTATAATGCTGTTCACTCTTACTTCCCCCACTGTTCCTACGACGGCGATAACCGAGGTTGGCAAAAGCATCGAGGACACCACTGGAGTAATTGATATTACCACTGGTATTCCATCCTCCATGAATATTGGCACCAGCACGCAAGGAACCATAATAGCCTCCCTTGCGGTCACGTTTCAACACAATATTGATGATACCGGCAGAGCCCTCTGGAGAATATTTTGCAGAAGGGTTATCAATGACCTCGATACGCTCGATGCTCTCCGCGGGAATCTGTTGCAGGATCTCCGCACGGTTATCTGTCGTCAGACCGCTCGCCTTACCATTGATCCACACCTCCACACTGCTGTTTCCACGGAGAGAGATCTCACCATCCGTCGTCACCTCCACACTGGGGATATTCTCCAGTAGGTCACTTGCGGAACCTCCTGCCGCCGCTAAGATCTGATCAACGGAGAACACCTTACGGTCAACTTCCAGTTTCATCTGTGAGCGTTGACCTGTGACTTGTACCTCTCCCAGCATCTTGGCATCCTCGGAGATATACAACGCATTATAATGCTGCTGGCGATTCTTTGCTGAGATCGTGAACTGGCGTGTCAACGTCTTGTAGCCCACAAAAGACACCTGCAACTGATAAGTGCCGTCTTTCAGACCAGAGATAAAAAACTGACCTCCGACATCCGTAATGGCGCCTTTCACCAATTTTCCCGCTGGTGTCTCGACCACCACATTCACAAACTCCATGACCTCATCGGTCTGCTTGTCTAACACTTTACCTTTTACGGATCCCTGCGCAAAGGCTGTTACTGTCCCTATTATTATAAATAAGGTGGAAATGAGAATTCTACACATACCCCTTTTTGACGTATTCCCATTGGAATGGTTTAATCTAGTATGTGACTTTTTTCATAGAATCATGACAATAAGCAACTATATCTGTCCTGCCTCCACCATAAGAACCACACGTTCTGTAAGGCGGTCGATACCTTCTGGGTCATATTTTTTCTTCAGGCTGGCACCAAAGGCCCATGCGAAAGCCTGATAGAAGCCTGCACGAACTGGTCCCAAGAAAGCCTGTATCAACTCATAACCAGAAGAATTGCTCTCTCTATAAATCAGTTTGATGAGCAGTTTACCTTGTGAATAAGTCAGTTTCTTCATTCTCGGCTTATATTCCTTCATGATACTGCGCTCCACCAGTTTCATGTGTGCATCCCTCGATTTCTGGTCAGGCAACGTCTCAAGGAACTCCGCCGTCTCCATCATGATAGCTCGTGCCTCCTTGGCAATGGGCAAAACAATCTTTACGTTTTTGACAAGACGGTTATATGCCTGTTGTTGTTTCTTGCTACTAAACGAAATAGGGGGATAGACATAGACATTATTCATTTCCATATACTGGATACTGTCACCATTCTCCAGCACCTTACCTACCTTTACCGTCGGCACGAAGGTAGGACTGTCGAAGTCTATGTCCTGTCTCTTCTGGTTATTCTGAGCAAAACAACCTGTTGCCACCAGAAACAGGGAGAGTGATACCCACAGGCGTAAAACCGCCCCCTCTCTGAAGAGGACAACCCACTGTCTACTGATGAGCTCCTTTAGCCCAATATCTGTCAGCACTTTTTCCTTTTGAAAAAACTCCCTATTCATTTGTCAGAGTGCAAAGATACGGATAATGTTCGAAAAAATCAAGATTCTCTTGGTTTTTTGCTCACTTAATCGTATCTTTGTAGGCAAATTCATTAACAGACATATAAAGATGAGAAAATATCTGATGGCTGCCATTGTCCTGTTAGGCATGGCATCATGTAGTGAGAAGAAATTCCATGTAGAGGGTAATATCACCAATGCCAAGGACTCCATGCTCTACTTCGAGAACGTAGGATTGGAGAATATCAATGTCCTTGATTCTGTGAAACTTGGTGACGACGGCGCCTTTGCCTTCGCACAGCCCCAGAACGAGGCTCCTGAGTTCTACCGCCTTCGTATCGCCGACCAGATTATCAATGTGAGTATCGACTCTACTGAGACGGTGACGATCAAGGCACAATATCCGCAGATGGCAACTCAATATGAAGTCAGCGGAAGTGATGACTGCGCGAAGATTAAGGAGTTGACATTGAAACAGATTGAGCTACAGAACCGTGCCATTGCCGTATCACAGAACGACGCACTCAGCATTGACGAGTCGAACGACAGTATCCTGAAGATGATCAGCGACTATAAGCAGGACGTAAAAAACAACTACATCCTCAAGGAGCCAAACCGTTCCTACTCCTATTTCGCTCTTTTCCAGGCGATTGGGAACATGCTGATCTTCAATCCCCGCTCCAACAAGGACGACATCAAAGTGTTTGCCGCCGTCGCTACCAGCTGGGATACCTATCATCCTAATTCCGAACGTGGTGCCAACCTGCATAACATCGCCATCGAAGGTATGAAGAACGTCCGCATCACAGAGGCTAATGCCGCTAAAAGAATTGATGTCAGCAAGATATCAACCACAGGACTCATTGATATTGCCCTTTATGATAACAAAGGACAGCTACGTCATCTGACAGATCTGAAAGGAAAAGTAGTATTACTCGATTTCCACCTTTTCGGACTGGAGAACTCACCTGAGCGTATCCTGTTGCTGCGTGAGCTTTACAATAAGTATCAGGCACAGGGATTGGAGATCTATCAGGTGGCACTTGACGCTGATGAGCACTTCTGGAAGCAACAGACGGCAGCACTGCCCTGGATCTGTGTTCGTGACCCG
>JAEEGF011153548.1_pt1 | contig 21114 bp, 21 predicted proteins | sample 9134171 | NCBI WGS metagenome assembly JAEEGF01 (sample SAMN16246542, study PRJNA631951) | gut metagenome | biome: gut microbiome; feature: rumen; material: AP-attached | host: Bos | place: Iran: Karaj | collected 2018-10 | reverse complement strand
AAGAGTCTTACGGTTGATTTCAATGCCGGCTTTATGAAGAGCTCCCATCAACTGGCTGTAAGACATGCCTTCCAGGCGGGCTGCTGCGTTGATACGCTGAATCCACAGTGCGCGGAATTCGCGTTTTTTGCGACGACGGTCGGCAAAAGCGTAGGTTAAACCTTTTTCGTAAGCATTTTTGGCTACGGTCCACACGTTCTTACGGGCACCAAATTGACCCTTGACGCGCTTCAAAATCTTTTTTCTTCTTGCACGTGATGCTACGTGATTTACTGATCTTGGCATAATTTGATTTTTTTTTGAATGTCAGCGCCACGGCATTTTCATCGTGAACTTTATGCTGAACATCCGGTTAAACTTTTGGTTGATTGGAAAGATAATCTTTAACGGAGCACGAGAAGGTCGAGCACTTGTTTGCGGTTGGCTTTCACAACGATGGCGCTGTGGTCAAGGTTTCTCTTCTGCTTTTTTGTCTTTTTAGTCAGAATGTGACTGTGATAAGCGTGCTGACGCTTGATCTTTCCGGTGCCTGTAAGCTTGAAACGCTTTTTGGCAGCTGAATTGGTTTTAACTTTTGGCATTTTTTTGATGTTTAAATTAGTAATTACTGTGGCAACGTATATACCAGGACGTTACGCACATGCTATAGTCTTTATTCTTCTGATGATGTCTCTTCGATTTCTGCGGTTGCTGTTTCCTCAACTGCCGGTGCCGCAGATTTGTTTTTTTCCGAAATCAGTTTTCTTTCTGCATCAGCCTTCTGCTGACTTTTCTTTGGCTGACCAGGTTTCTTTGGAGACAACATGATGCTCATGCGTTTACCCTCCAACACAGGCATGTTCTCCACTTTGGCAATTTCTTCCAAATCGTTGGCGAAACGGAGCAGCAATACTTCTCCTTGTTCCTTGAATACAATCGAACGACCTTTGAAGAAAACATAGGCTTTTACCTTATTTCCATCTTTCAGGAATTCAATCGCATGTTTCAGCTTGAAATTGTAATCTGCCTCAGCTGTTTGTGGACCGAAACGGATTTCTTTCAATTCCACTTTCACCTGCTTTGCCTTCATCTCCTTTGCCTTTTTCTTTTGTTGATAAAGGAACTTGGAGTATTCAATCAGTCGGCAGACTGGAGGGACTGCGTTTGGGGATATCTCCACCAAATCCACACCGTTTTCTTCTGCCATACGAAGTGCGTCGCGAGTTGGCATGACTACTGACTCAACACCTTCTCCGACAATTCTTACTTCTTTCACATGAATTTGTTCATTAACCCTGTACTGGGGTTGCTTTTTCTTGTCAAATTTCATTAACTGATTTTTGGGCTTTTCGGTTTATGATGATTTTTTGCTGATTTTCATCCTGTTCAGTAAACTGATTTTTGCAAACCAACTGCAAAGTTACAAATTTTCTGTCATCTGACGAACTTCTTCGTTGATTTTCTTTGCAAAATCTTCAAATTTCATGCTTCCTTGGTCGCCTTGACCCTGTTTGCGGACAGAAACAGTGCCTTCCGCCTGCTCTTTTTCACCAACGACAAGCATATAAGGGATGCGTTTCATTTCATTGTCGCGGATCTTTCTGCCGATTTTCTCATTTCTCTCGTCAACGGTTGAACGTACATCATTAGCATTCAAATATGCATTGACTTTCTGCGCATAGTCATTGAACTTCTCAGAAATTGGAAGCACAATTACTTGGTCTGGAGTGAGCCAGAGAGGGAAGTGACCTGCCGTGTGCTCTATTAGAACTGCAACAAAACGTTCCATCGAGCCGAATGGGGCACGGTGAATCATCACAGGGCGATGCTTGTCGTTGTCTGAACCTGTATATTCAAGCTTGAAACGTTCAGGCAAATTGTAGTCAACCTGGATAGTTCCCAACTGCCAACGACGGCCTATGGCGTCTTTAATCATGAAATCAAGCTTTGGACCATAGAAGGCGGCCTCGCCAAGCTCTTTGCGGGCATTCAACCCTTTTTCTTCACATGCCTCAATAATGGCTCTTTCAGCTTCTTCCCACACTTCATCGCTACCGATGTACTTTTCTTTATTACTTGGATCGCGAAGAGATATCTGGGCTTCAAATTCTTTGAAATCCAAAGCTTTAAAGATAATGCTTATAATATCCATCACACGGAGGAATTCGCCTTTGACTTGATCTGGGCGGCAGAAGATGTGTGCGTCGTCCTGAGTGAAGGAACGAACTCGGGTAAGTCCATGGAGCTCACCGCTCTGCTCATAGCGATATACTGTTCCGAACTCGGCTATGCGTAATGGAAGTTCTTTGTAGGAACGTGGGTGAAGCGCATAGATTTCACAGTGGTGAGGGCAGTTCATTGGTTTGAGCATGTATTCCTCATCTTCTTCTGGAGTGTGGATTGGCTGGAATGAGTCTTTGCCATAGTGAGCATAGTGGCCTGAAGTCACATATAGGCTTTTTCCACCAATATGTGGTGTGATTACTTCTTGATAGCCATATTTCTTTTGGATTTTTCTTAAGAAGTCCTGAAGACGGAGGCGAAGTTGTGTGCCCTTTGGAAGCCACATCGGAAGTCCCTTTCCAACTCGTTCGGAGAAAAAGAAGAGGTCCATCTCTTTGCCGATTTTGCGGTGGTCGCGTTTCTTGGCTTCTTCTAACTTCTGAAGGTATTCATCCAATAATTTTTTCTTAGGGAATGTGATTCCGTACATTCTTGTCATCATTGGACGTTTTTCATCACCTCTCCAATAAGCGGCGGCAACGGAAAGAATCTTGATGGCTTTGATTGGTGCTGTGCTCATCAAGTGAGGACCTTTGCAGAGGTCGGTGAAATTGCCTTGGGTATAAGTGGTAATCTGACCGTCTTCAAGTTCGGCTATCAACTCGTTCTTGTAGGTCTGACCTCTGTCACCGAAGAATTTAAGAGCGTCTGACTTGGAAATGTTGGATTTCACAAGCATTTCCTTGCGCTGAACTAGTTCCTGCATTTTCTTTTCGATGACAGGGAAATCCACATCCGAAATTTTTACTCCTTCTGGTGGCATGATATCATAGTAAAAGCCGTTTTCTATAGCAGGACCTATTCCAAATTGGGTACCAGGATAGAGCTCTTGTATAGCTTCTGCCATCAAGTGGGCTGAAGTGTGCCAGAAGGCATGTTTGCCTTCCTCATCATCCCATTTATAAAGTACGAATTCCGCATCTTCGTTAATTGGACGGTTCAATTCTGTTGTCTGACCGTTAACACCACATGCAATGACGTCTTGGGCTAATCGGGGACTGATACTTTCTGCTATCTGCAGACCTGTTATTCCGGCCTCATACTCTCGAACTGACTGGTCGGGAAAAGTTATTTTTATCATTATTCTTTTTTTTTTGAAATTTCATGCAAAGTTACTAAAAGCCAATTGTAAAACAAAATAAATAGTCGTTTATTTTTTGGGGGTAGTTCTAAAAAATAGGTCGGATTGATTTTTGAATTGATGTGGATGGATTTTTGTCAGTGTTTAAAGGTGCATAGCGAGCTATGTAACTGCAAACAATGGCAAAAAGACGCCGCAACAAACAAAAGAAACCGAATTTCAAATCATCCCAAGCGATTTGTATGTAAAAACGTAATTTATAGAACCGCCCTTAACCTTTTTATGATTTCGTATGCAAATTCCATTCCATATTCTCCGGCTTTGCTGAAATCGAGTAGGGCGTCGTCATGTAGGCCGATTTTCAATTTGATGATTCCGCGATTGTAGTAGGCCTCGGCAAAGGAAGGGCGGAGGCGGATGGCTTCATCAAGATCCTTGATTGCATTGGAAAACGAGAGTAGCTTGGCATAGGCCACACTTCTATTGTAATAGCACTCTGGAATGTTGGTGTTCTGAATTATAGAATTGTCATATTCCGCTATGGCGTTTGGATAGTCTTTTTTGTTTAGAAGTTCATTCCCCTTATTGAAGTGAAAGCTTGGCTTGTAGGCTTCATTTTGAAAATCGGATAGGTTCCTTTGAGGTAGGATATCATAGATGCTTGTAACATCTATATTTCTGCTGGAATAATCTGAAAGCATCTCTCTTTCTCCAAGAATGAAATCTGGTGAGGATACAATTTCATTGAATGCATTGTCGATTTCTAAACCAGATGATGTGTCCATGCTCTTGAATAGTTGGCACAACGGAGAGTGGGGCGCTATGTCGATTGCTGAGTGAATGTCAGAAATGGCTTCGTTCACCTTTCCTGACTTTAGCTTACACAAGCTGCGTTTTATCAGGTTGGATGAACTTTTAGGATGAATGAGCAAAGCGCGGGTGAGCATAAGGGAGGCAGAGTTCCATTCCTCTCGTTTAAATAAAAAATCAGATTTTATTGTGAGTGCTTCTAAATTATAAGGGTCTAATTCCAGCGACTTGTCTATCTGAGTTTCTGAGCTGGTAATATCACCTAAACCATATAGGGCAAGCCCATGAAGAATGTGGTTGTATGACTTGTCTGGCCATAATTGGATGAGTGTGATGCTTAGGCTGTCTGCTGTTAAGTAATGGCCAGACTTCAATTCTGCTTCAACCAGCTTCTGCCAAATCTCCAAGTTATCGTGGTTGTAGTCCTTGGCTATGGAAAGATCTACGCTTGCCTTTTCATACTTTTTTTGATTAAAGCGGCAAACTCCCCTCAGCTCATAGGCGTCGTAGTAATAAGGATTCAGATTCAAGGCATTGCTTAAATCAGTCTCACAGCCAGCATAGTCATAGAGATGATACTTTGCCTGAGCTCTGTAAAAGAAGGCTTTGTGGCTGGTAGGGCGAGATTCTATGACACGGTTGAAAAATGTGATGGAAGTTTTGTAGTCATGAAAACCTAAAGCAGTCATTCCTTCCTCCATGGTCTTATCTATATCGTACTGTCCATACGATAAATTTGGTGTTATAGATAAAAAGAACAATATGAGGAAGCGTATGCTCATTGTGGATTAGTGCTACTCAGCTAGTGTGGAGGTTTCCTGTCGGCATTATTATATTAGTGATTGGCTTTAGCCTTGTAGTGACAGCTGAATTTTCCCTTTGCCATCCCAACAAGCCTTTTTTTTATCAATTGCTTTCGAAGGGGGGAAACATGGTCTACAAACATTTTTCCTTCCAAATGGTCGAACTCATGTTGGATGACACGAGCCACAAATCCATCAACCCATTCGTCATGAGGGGTTAGATTCTCGTCAAGATATTCAATTCTCACTTTTGCTGGGCGTTTCACATTTTCATGGATGCCAGGGATGGAAAGGCAGCCTTCTTCCATCGTGGCTTGTTCTTCGCTTTCTTCAAGAATGTGACCGTTGATGTATGTCCGTAAAAAACCTTTGTATTGAGGTTCATCGTCACTGATGCAGTCAAGGTCTATCACTACAACTCGTATCGGTAATCCCACTTGAGGAGCTGCAAGACCAACGCCCTCAGCGTTCTTTAATGTTTCGAACATGTTGGATATGAGTTCTTTGAGGTCGGGGTAGTCGGGGGCTATGTCTTCTGCATGCTTGCGAAGAACTGGCTGCCCAAAAATATACATTGGAAGTATCATCGTTTTATTTGTATAGTTTTCTGTTTAGTTTTTTAATTTGAAAAATCCTCTTTCATTCGTTGCGATTCCATATAGTCCTCAAGGATAATGGTGGCGCTGATCTTGTCAACCAACCCTTTGTTTTCACGTCGTGCTTTCTTTTTGACACCGCTTTCCAATATCACTTGGTGAGCCATGACGGATGTGAATCGTTCATCATAATAATCAACAGGAATAGTTGTGTACAACTTCTTCAACCTGTTTACAAATGGAACTACGCGCCGCATGTTTTCAGATGCCTCTCCGTTGGACTGAAGGGGATAACCCACAATGATGCGTTCAACATCATTACTCTCGATATAGGTCTTGAGAAATTCAAAAATATTGGCGGTGTCAATGGTGGCCAAACCATTGGCAATGATGTGCATAGGATCGCTTACTGCTATTCCTGTGCGTTTCTTTCCATAGTCTATGGCAAGCAACCGTCCCATTTATTGTGCAAATTTACTGATTTTTTGTGGATTATGCAAGTTTTGAACGCCCAACTGTTTATCTATACGGATTTGAAGCGGCTGACTCAATCTTTGCTATCTTAAACAGATAGTAAAACACAGCTAATATCAATTGATATTTATTACAACGTATTCAGAACATGTGCCTATTCTGAATTTACCGCCCCAGATACCAATACCCGAACTTACATAATAATGTGTGTTGCCTCTTTGGTGATATCCGTATGCACATTCATACAAACAGTCCGTTATCCAGTTTAAAGGCCATACTTGTCCATGATGGGTGTGACCGCTGAGCTGGAGGTCTATGCCTGAATTCTCGGCTTCTTCCAAATGGTATGGTTGATGGTCTATGAGGATATTGAATTTCTTTTTGTTGGCTTTTTTTAGTATTGATTGAAGGTCCAATCGATTTTTGTTAGTCCTGTCATCTCGACCTATAATACTATAATCTCCATAATTGCTGACTTCGTCTTTCAATAAGGTGATGCCGGATTGTTTATAGAACTCTTCTGATTTCTGTTTGCCGGCAAGATATTCGTGATTGCCCAAGCATGCGAACATGGGGGATTCAATTTTTTGGAATTCTTCCCATGTTTGTTCTTCATCAAGCGGGCGGATATTGCCGTCAATGATGTCACCTCCAATCAAAATCAATTCTGCCTTTTCGGCATTTACCAAATCTACCCATCTGGAAAACTCAGAACGAGGATTATGATAGCCAAGATGAAGGTCGCTGATAAATAGCAACTTATGCCTTCCTTTCACTTTCTGACTTTTGATGTTAACTTCGTGTCTGAGTTTGTGATGGTAATGAATGTTACCGCAAAATAGGACTAAACCGATTACCAGTACTATGCCCAAACAGGTCGGCAGGCTGTTATGGAGTAGAGACTTGGGAATGGCATGGAATAGACGGCATATATCCAATACTAAGAATATGATAATTAGGTATAAGAGTACAATAAGCCAGGATGTGCCTAATTCATACACTATTCTTGCCAATGTCATTGGCATCTTGTCTTGAGCGGGACTGAGATATAGGAAAAGGCAGCTGAATGCCAAGGCGCAGCATGAGATAATCACACTTTTCCAAACTGATGACAAAGGAATAACTTGCCACATGTGCCAAAAAACGTACGTGTGGCTGATGATGACAATCAATAAGAAAATGATGATGAATCCCATTAAAATGGTTGGTTTCCTTTGGTTCTTATGCAATCTGAGTGATTTTTAGGTGAGGAAAAGTAGTGGCTATTGTTCCTCCCAGGCGTCACTATATTTTGATTTAAGTCTGTCTCTGGAAGCATCGTTTGCATTCACAACAACAACCCTATAGTTGGAACCCGAACTCCTTACTACAGCGTTGTAGCCTTCTGCTTTCAATTCGGCAGCTCGTGCATTGGCATTGTCTTGATTTCCAAAACTGCCCACAATCATATTGTGGAGCTTTTTGGAATTATCTGACCCGGGCTGCTGCGAATTGTTGTCCTTATTGTTTGAGGATGGGGACGACTGCTCAGAACCGGATTTATTATTATCCTTCGCATTGGAGCCGTCCTTATCAGGAGTACTCTCTTTTTTCTCCTTTTCTGTGTTTGATGCGCTTGAGGTGTTGTCGGATTGAGATTCTTTGTCTTTTGTTGCTTTGTTGTCAGAATCTTGTGAAGTCTCTGAATCTGTTTTCACATTCTCATTGTCTTTGGAATGATTGTTGTCTGAATCCGCAGCATTTGCTGATTCATTCTCAGCTTGCTTGTTTTTCTCTTCTTCTGCTTTCTTTGCTTCTTCGGCCTTTTTTGCTTCTTCTGCTTTTTTAGCCTCTTCTGCTTTTTTCTCTTCTTCTGTTAGAGCGAAGATGTCTGCGGAAGTACGCAGGGAATCAATTAGCACACTTTCTTCCTTTGGTTTTTCCTTCACGATTTGAAGGTCTGTGGTGTCATCCTTTGATTTCTGTCTCTCTCCACCAGCAAACATCCTGTAGGCAAAATAACCTAAAACTCCAACTGCTGCGAGAAAAAGGAATATTTGCATGGCTTTCAAGGCTTTATTCCCCAATCCGTCTTCATCATCATCGTCTTCTTCATCATCGTCTTCCGTGTCGTTTTGTATGTTGTGGACAACTGAAGAAGCGGATTTTCCTGACACATTATTCAGGTTCTTCTGGAATGTCTTGTCTTCTTTGCCTGTCATGTTGATGCCATAGAGGAATTCATTGACCTCATTGATGTCTTGAGGACGACGGAATATGTTGGGGGACATCATCCATAGAATCAGCCTCTGCATTTTCTTGCTTACAGAGGTGGGGAAGTGGTACAGGCTTTTAGTGGCCTCATTGACTTCGGAGGCGGCTGGTGGTCGTTTGCCTGTGAGCAGATTATACAATGTGGCACCAAGGGCGTAAAAATCAGTCCATGGACCTATGTTGGCTTCGTCATTCGACTGAAGTTCCATTGGGTCGTGATTCTGATCTGCAATAATGGTGGACTCATTGTTCACCAATTTGCAATGACCGTATTCAAGAAATTTAACGACGCCCTCGTTATTGACCATGATGCTTGATGGGGTGATGTCAAGATGCCAGAAACCTTGGCTATGCATGGCGCTGAGACCTTCAAGGAGTTGATTCAAGTAACTCAGGGTTTCAGATTCACTGAGGGTTTTGTTCAGACGCACCATTTTGTCTGCCAATAACTCTCCTTCAACATAATCCATCACATAATAGGAGGTGTTGTTTTCATTAAACAAATCTCTGACGTTGATGATGTGATCGTTGTGGAATTGGCGGAGCATACGGGCTTCTTCATTGAATTTATCTATATATTCTTCATAGATTTCAACAAATCCTTTTTTTACATCTACCGACAATCCATCTGAGTTTCTCCTAGAAATGTCTTGGATAAATAATTCCTTTATAAGAACATTCTCGCGAAACTTAAGGTCGTTGGCCACATATATGTTCCCGAATGGCCTGGATGAAAGATGTTTGGTGATTGTATATTTCCCGTTTAATGTGCTTCCTATTGGCAACATTGAGCTATTGTTTAGACTGTCGTTGTTCATACTCAATATCTTAATTTTGTGCGAATTTACGAAAAAATTAACTACTCACAAAATATTTTTATATTTCGATGGCGGCCACTCTCCAAAATTCATTTTTTTCTCCTACTTTTATCTTTTCTACGATATAATTGTGCAATCTCTTCTTACTTTTCCAATTATTTTTTGTAAATTTGAAATCTATATAAAGTTTACATACAACAATTATTGCATTTTATGTAGCATGAGAAAGCGAATCATTCTGATTAACGGCAGTCCAAGGACTAATGGGAATACAATGGCTGCATTGAAAGAAATGTCTAGTGTCTTCAATGATTTAGGCATAGAAGTTAAGATTGTGGGTATTGGTAAGCAAGCTATGCAAGGATGTATTGCGTGTGGATGGTGCGAGAGAATGGGACGTTGCACATTCCATGACAATGTTTATGATGAACTGTTCGATTTGATGAAAGAGGGTTTTGATGCGCTTGTGCTTGCATCGCCTGTCTATTTTGGTGGACCCAATGGCACCCTCTGTGCATTGATGGACAGGGTTTGCTATTCTTTAAAACGGTTTATGCAATTTAAGCCTGCTGCCGCAATTGCTGTTTGTAGAAGGGGGGGCGCAAGTGCTGCATTGGAAAGAATGAATAATTATTTCTCAATGACAAATATGCCTATCGCATCATCACAGTATATCAATATCATTTATGGGCATACTCCAGGTCAAGTGGCTCAAGACGAAGAGGGACTTCAAACCATGAGGACATTGGCAAAGAACATTGCATGGATGATTAACAAATTAAATGACGACGAGCACCCTGAGTTGGAAAGACCTGTGAGAACCAGTTTTGTGAGATAACATTTAATCTTTGCTGTTTAAGATTTATCATTTCCTTATGTTCTTTTTAAGACTATCTAATCTTAAGTGTTTGATCTTCCTAAGGGGACTCTGCATTTTGATTTTTTTCCCCATTGACTCAAGTTATGCCTCTTCCTCTACAGAAAAAAGGGACACCTGCTATGTTCAGACCGATTCTATTGATTCTCTATGCCTTTCAATGGTTCAAGGGGAATTAGTTGACACAGCAGGTCTGTATGATGGAGATCATTTGGTGAACGAGAATTCTGAAATTGGTGTAAAAACTGGAATATGTATTAATTCTGACATTGCAGAACATTACGACACCCAATTCTCTCAACTGAGTTCCTTGACGGATCTGAAAGTTTACATGAACGATGATTCCTTAAAATTCGTACCCGGTCCTAAGAAGAATATTTGGGTGGCAGCTGGGGCGGGTGTTTTGATAAATACGTCTGTATGGGCTGTGGATAAATGGATTCTCAAAAGGGATTATAGTTCAAAAGGTTGGTCAACTATTAAGGACAATTGGGAGAAAGGATTTGTGTGGGATACAGATGGATTTTACACAAATTTTTTCGCTCACCCTTATCATGGGGCTTTGTATTATAATGCATCTAAAGGTTATGGATGTAATTTCCTGGAGTCATCATTACTTACTTTCTTAGGGAGTATGGAATGGGAAATGATTGCAGAGTCAGACTATCCTTCGCCCAATGATGTTTTTTCAACGACTTTTGGTGGTATGGCTGTTGGTGAGGTAACTCACCGCATTTCAAATCTGATTCTTAACAACAAACGTCGCGGCTTCAATCGGGTAATGAGAGAATTGTTGTTTACTGCGGTGAATCCAGCAGGAGGTTTGGTCAGATTGTCAAAAGGAGATATGTGGAAAGTTGATGATTCCGTTTTTCTTTATCATGATAAGAGTGAGATTCCTTTTGATTGTTTTCTGTCTGTTGGAGGCCGATGGTATGATTCACGGGTTGGTCAATCACACCTTAATGCATTTGTGGCTCTAGATGCCAAATATGGTGATTTGTGTGGAACTGTCCATAACAAACCGTATGATTTTTTCCGGGCTCAATTTGTATTCAACATTCCCAGTGGGGAAGTCCCCTTGCTTTCTAAATGTCTGATCAATGGACGCCTTTTTGGATGGAATTTGAGAGATACAGACAATTATGCCTCTACTTTATCCATAAATCAGGATTTCTCTTTTTATAGTAGTGATAAAAGCAACCGCTTTAAAGGTGATAAGCGGCATTTGCTCAATCTGTCTGATGCCGCTGCATTAGGACCAGCTTTTTCATTGGAAGCTCCACATTTTAGTCATACAGTAACAACTAATCTAGTTATGATGGGAGGGTACACCTCTGATTACTATTACAGAGGCTATAATATGGGAAGCGGCTTTAATCTCAAGACATGGAATGAACTGATTGTTTTGTCTGACAGGCTGAAAATCAGGCTTGATGCATCCATGCACTATCTTTTCACGTGGAAAGGTTATGAAGAAGACCAGAAGCGAATACTGGAGTCACAGGGCAAACCTGTTGATTTTAATCCCTTTGTTGGTAGAAAGGCGGGTGAAAAGAGTTATGCTGTTTTTCTCATCTTCAACCCTCGAATCGATATGAAACTTTACGAAAATCTTTTCTTTACTGCGGAGTTGGATTGGGCTTTTAGAAATTCTGTCTATAAATATCAAAATAATGTGAAAGCACGTTATTCTGATTTCAGACTTTCTCTTTCTTATCGACTCCAATAAAAAAAGTAACAGCTGAAAGCAAAACATACTTTCAGCTGTTGACTTTAAGTAATGATGAAAAAATAAGTTTCCTCAGTTTTTTTCATATTTTGGAGATGTTTTTGTTCGTTGTCGAAGGAGTGATGCGGGCATCATGACTGAGAGAACGGGCAAAAACAGCCCAAAAGATGAAAGGATTACAAACGATCTGGCCACATTAAAAATGAGGCAAGTTATTTTTTTATCGTTACTAAATGTGGCATTGAACTTTTTCAATGTGTCCACATAGCATCGTCGGGGAGTTTGTAACCTTCGTGTGCTGGTTGGTAGCGCGAGCCTAATTTTGACTGGGCTTCCAATTCATAAGGGAGTTTGCCCGCATTTTCTGGCTTGATAATGACTTTGGTGCCTACATGGGCGAATTTTCTCAGTTTGTTGAGGTCGGCATTTCTAAGTCTTATACAACCTTCACTGTCTCTGCCTGGAACTGAAAGAGCATTGCCGCTGCTGCCATGAATGCCAATACTGGTGTTTGAGGCAACTCTTGGATGGCTGTTCAGTTTCAAGCGCATGAACCAGTCGCCATAGGCCAATATGTTCCCCCTTCCATCTTTGAAATCGTGACGCCATGTGCTTGCTTGAGCTATTTGGCTGATTGTGAACGGGATGTAATCACCCTTTCTGTCTTTCGCGCATACTGGTGTCGTCCCGTCGCCAGATCTTTGCTTGTCACCAGTGTTCTTAGCCACGCATACAGGGAAATGGGCTATCAAGTTGGTGCTGCCATTAACCTTTTCATAGACATAGATGCGGAATTCTTTTTTTGAAATCACAAAGAAGCAGTTGTTTGCATTTGCTTCATTCTGATATATCACGCCCTCGTCATTGCAATCATAAACATGGAATTTCTTTTTGGGAAAAGCTTTTGTGCATACCCATTTCATTCCATAAACGGGAGGATCAACTGGAACTGTGGATGATGCGGAAGGAGTCTCTGGAACTGCCACATCCGGGGAACCAAAAGTGATTGCTGACTCTTTCGGGGCTGTGTCGGGTTTTAGTTGGGTAACTTCAATGTCTTGCGCGTTCAACAATAATGTACTGGCACATAGTGTCATCGCACATGAAAAAAGTGTCTTTGCCATTGCGGATAGTCTTTTGGAAATCATTCAACATAGGAGAATTGCATGGACACATATACAATTCTTCCATTGTGTTTGGTTTTGAAAAAATTACCAGATGCGCCTAAATATGGAAGGCGGGTGTATTTCGGCACATGGATGTGATAGCCATAAGAGTTGGATAATATGCCCGCATTTATGCTTGGGGCTAATCTAAAATTCACGTCGGTGCCGTTGATAACCAGACTTTTACCTCTTATTGGGGCGGCCTTTTGAGGTCGAGCTCCGTTAAAATTGGCAAATTGTGCTGAAACCCATAATTTTTGACCATCAACAAATATACTGTAGAATCCATTGCGGGATTCACCGGCATATTTGAAAGATGTGCCACGTGGATAATGAATGTGGTTCCCATAGTAATCGCTGTAAATACCAGCATTCCTTGATGGACCATAACGCAAATTGGTGTTGTTGCCGGTAAGGGATACTCTCTGGGCATTCATGCTCAGTGTGCCCAACATGGCCATCAAGAATGCCATGACTGTCAATTTAATGTAACTCTTCATAGTTTCTCTTTTTTTAAGTTGTAAAAATATAAATATAAGCTGGTATAGTACTACTTTGTAAAGTGAAAACCAGTCTTCATGCCCTTAAATGTTGTTGAGAGAGAAGACAGGGCTCCAAGTGTGCTGTTGCCCGATGCGGAAGCTGTGGACTGTGCCATGTTCAGCAGGGCGGTTGTGTCAAACGTAAGTTCCAAGCTGTTTCCTGAAACCTTGGCAAAGGCGGAAGGTAAAGACAGGAAACCCTCGCTTTTGATGGAAATTTTGTTGGTGTTGGAATCGAATTCGTATGTGCCGTTGAAGGTCTTGCCTTTCAATACGTATGAGCAGGTTTTGTCTTGATTGAATGTGATGCTGAAAGAACCTTTCTTTACTCCGATTTTCTCGTAGTATTTGGTAATGGTCGACTCAGCTTTTTTGTTGAGGGCACTGCTGCCTATTTGAGAAAGCAGGTTGTCGCTCTCAAATTGGACTGCTGGCTCTGTGTAGGTCCAAGAACCAACTATGGATGAAGCGGATGTCTGGTTGGTCAAGGCTCCGAGTACTCCTGTGATGATGTCAACTGCGCCATTATTGGTGCCAGTTCCATTTCCGTCTGTACCGGTGAGAATGTTGGGCAGTCCGCCACCGCAACTAATAGATGACAATAGGATTGCTGCAATGAATGATGTTGATAAAAATTTTTTCATAATAATAATATTTTAAATGATTTTGATTTCTTGTTAATTTCATAATTCTATATTAATTGCAAATATAGATGTTTTTTTTTACCAATAAAAATTTTTGTGGACGAAAAGTTATATTATATATCTTCAATCACTTCCTTTCCATTTGTATTTATTTGATTCAATAAGATTATTTATTTGAAAAAAATGTGTAATTTTGCAAAAAAAATAATATGTTGAAGTTTTTATGTTTTGGAAGTGGAAGCTCTGGCAACTGTTATTACCTCTCAGATGGTAATGAGGCCATCATTATTGATGCGGGTATAGGCATAAGGACTATAAAAAAATACTTCTTGGAATATGGCGTTGATGTGAAAAACATAAAAGCTATCTTGGTTACACACGACCACTTCGACCATGTTAAGGCTGCTGGTGAACTGAGCAAATTTCTTAATGTTAAAGTTTACGCCTCTGAATTGGTGCTAAAAAAAATGACATCATCCTATAGGTCAAAATTGCAAATGGATTGTTGTGTGCCGGTTTACGAAAACATATCTTTTCAGCTGGGACATTTTAATGTTTGTCCTTTCAGGCTGCCTCATGACTCGGTCGATAATTTTGGATATCTGATTGACACAGGATTGCAGAACTTTATTTTGATGACGGATATAGGAATGCCGACAGAGGCGGTTTGCCGTTTTATTTCAAAAGCGGAAAATCTTGTCATCGAATCGGATTTTGACGAAGATATGTTGGATAAGAATCCAAGATATTATCAAGATTTGAAAGAAAGAATAAAAGGGCCGTTTGGACATCTATCCAATCGTCAGACTGCTGAGCTGATTGCGAATAATTATCATCCAAATTTAAAAAATGTGTGGCTCTGTCATTTGAGTGCAGAGAACAATTTGCCTGATAAGGCACATGATGAGGTCGCTGCCAAATTGCGTGAAAATGATATTGTCCCAGGTGAAGATGTGAATATCCATGTCTTGATGAGAAAAAAAGTTTCTGGACCCTGGATTTTGAAATAATGTCTGCGCCTACAAGAATTTTTTAAAATCTAACTAAAATCCATTTTTCTGATGAATCGTTTTAAAGCAGCTCTTTTTGATCTTGATGGAACTCTTGTCGATACAGAGAGCCAATATTCTCAATTTTGGGGACAAATTGGAAGGGAGTTTCATCCTGAATTGCCTCATTTCAGTGATACTATTAAAGGGACAACTCTTGAGCATATATATAATTCCTTCTTTCCCGACGAATCTTTGCAGGAAGCAATCACCATTCGTCTTGATGAATGGGAGGCAGGGATGGATTATCCATTTATTGCAGGAGCAAGGGCCTTTATTGACAATATCAAAAATAATGGTGTGAAGTGTGCGGTAGTCACAAGTTCTAACCTTAAGAAGATTGATGCACTCAGAAAAAAAATGCCACGATTTGATGAATTGTTTGAAATGGTGCTTACTTCTGAAGATTTCACACGTTCAAAACCCGATCCTTATTGCTATTTGCTGGCTGCATCAAGGTTTGGTTGTGACATAGGTGAATGTGTGGTTTTTGAAGATGCTTTCAATGGCTTAAAGGCTGGAATGTCGTTAGGAATCTTCACTGTTGGACTTGCCACGACTAATCCGATAGATTCTATTCGCTCTTTGTGCGATTATGCGGTTCCGGATTTCAATCATTTGAATTACGAATTAGTTAACAATTTATTAAACAATAAAAAATAATTAAAATGGCTGGTTATTTAGTTGAGGATGCCAGAAAGGTTACAACTCATCGGCTTACTCAAATGAAAAGGGAAGGCAAGAAAATTGCCATGCTTACTGCTTATGATTACACGACGGCCCAAATTGTTGATGCGGCCGGAATGGATGTGATTTTGGTCGGTGATTCTGCTTCTAACGTTATGGCTGGAAATGTCACAACATTGCCGATTACTTTGGACCAGATGATTTATCATGCTAAGGCTGTTGTCAGGGCAACGAAAAGAGCATTGGTTGTGTGTGACATGCCTTTTGGAACTTATCAGGTTAATCCTACGGAGAGTGTGACTAACGCAATTCGTATCATGAAAGAAAGCCATTGTGACGCCCTTAAGCTGGAAGGAGGAGTGTAGATTCTTGATAGGGTTAGGAATATTCTTGATGCGGGAATTCCTATCTGTGGACACCTTGGACTTACACCACAGTCAATCAACAAGTTTGGTACTTATACAGTAAGGGCGAAGGAGGAAGCTGAAGCAAAAAAATTGGTTAGTGATGCTCATGCGCTTGAAGAAGCTGGATGCTTTGCTGTTGTTCTTGAGAAAATACCTGCTAAATTAGCAGCTCAGGTTGCTAGTGAACTTTCCATTCCTGTTATCGGGATAGGGGCTGGACATCAGGTGGATGGACAAGTGCTTGTGGTGGCTGATATGTTGGGGATGACAAAAGGATTTACACCTAAATTTCTCAGAAGATATGCTGATCTTGCAACGGTAATGACGGATGCTATAGGTCAATATATCACTGATGTGAAATCCTCGGATTTTCCTAACGACAACGAGCAGTATTAAAAAGTGGTTCTAAAAAATGGCTTTAGAAGGCTAGTCCCTTTGGGGATCTTTGTTTTAGAAAAAACGCCAATTAACTTTGGCGTTTTTTTCTTTTTATGCTTTTTCTTTAATCTTATAAAAACTTAAATCTGAACAAATTTGCTGAAAAGTCGAATTTTTTTTGTAACTTTGCATGAAAATATGTTTATTAGATGAAAGCGAAAAAGATTCTATTTATTACTCAGGAGATGATTCCTTTCGTGCCTGAATCCCCTAAGGCTGTATTCGGCAAGAATCTTCCTAAATCCATTCAGGAAAGCAACTGCGAAATCAGAACTTTTACTCCAAAATGGGGAATTATCAATGAAAGGAGAAACCAGCTTCATGAAGTTATACGCCTCTCTGGAATGAATATCATCATCGATGAGACGGACCACCCATTGATTATAAAAGTAGCTTCTCTTCCCCAGGCCAGGATGCAAATATATTTTATTGACAATGACGATTATTTCATGAAGCGTCAGATGTCTTTAGATGAGAATGGAATCCCTTATGAAGACAATGGCGAGAGGGCTATCTTTTATGCCAGAGGGGTGTTGGAAACTGTGAAGAAATTGAATTGGACCCCAGATATCATCCATTGCCATGGATGGATCACTTCTGTTACTCCGGCTTATATAAAGAAAGCATATCAAGATGAACCGTCTTATGCGAATGTCAAGGTTGTCTATTCTGCATCGAAACCTGAATTTAAAATGGATTTTGGAAAGCATTTTGTGGATTGCTTGCCATTTAAGGATTTGCAGCTTGATGATTTAAAAGATGTGTTTAATGGTAAATATGGTTATGACGAGTTGCAGAAATTGGCAGTAAAATATTCTGATGGTGTCATTCTTGATGATTCGAAGGTCAATAAGTCTGTGATAAATTATATTGAATCTTTGAACAAACCTATGCTTGGATATCAAGAACCGGATAATTTCAGACAAGCATATCTTGACTTTTATGATTCGTTACTATAAACTTTTTTTATTTAGTAGTAATCATGTGTAGATTTTTTAAATCATTGTCCATGTTGTTTTTCCTTACAGTAGCTGGAAACTATTTTGTTTCTTGTGACGACAACACAGGGAGCCTTGGCTATGATATCGTGCCCAACACTGATTTGGTCGATAATAATTTCACTGTTTTGAATGTGAAGACTTCCTCCTATGAGGTGGGGGATAAAGTTCTTGCCAGGTCCAGTACTTCTTACCTTGGGAAATACACTGACCCTGAGACAGGTACGGTGATAAGCAGTGATTTTTTGGCACAATTCTATTGCCCTGAAACTTTCGCTTTTCCAGACAACATTGTTGATGATTATATCACTGGAGCGGAAATCCGTCTATATGTGAATGACTTTATTGGTGATTCATTAGCCACTTTCAAACTAAATGTTTATGAATTGGATAAGGTGATGGATGCCAACAGCGATTACTACACTAATATTGACCCATCAGAGTATTATGATGAAACTGCCAAACCTGTAGCAACCAAATGGTTCACAATTTCTGACAGGACTATCTCTGATGACACTCGATGGTCTAATGACTATGTGAAAAGCATCAGAATCGCTTTGCCTCGTGAAATGGGACAGCAGATTTATGATGCTTATCGCACTCAACCTCAATATTTTTCCAATACGGACACTTGGCTGAATTCCGGACTTCCAGGAAGTAAGGGTTTTTATTTTCAGGTTGAAAGTGGGGATGGTGCGATTGCTTATGTTAATGTGGCACATTTCAATATCAATTTCAGATTCACTGATGAAGAGACGAAACGCGACACATTGGGAACTATGCAGTTCGCTTGTACTGAAGAAGTTGTTCAGGCCACAAGGTTCAGAAATTCCAATCTTACATCTCTTCTCGATAATAAAGAAGCGACATATTTGAAGAGTCCTGCGGGAATCTTTACTATGGCGGAACTTCCTGTGGATGAAATCAGCCTTAACGACACGATCAATTCTGCTCGTCTGGTCTTGAAAAGATATAATGACAAAATAGACGGCAAATTTAAACTGCCAATTACAAAAACCGTGTTGTTGGTACGGCTTGATGATTATCTGAATGGCTTTTTTGAGAAATATTCGCTGGCTGATGGAATTACATCGTATGTTACGAATTTTTCTTCATCTACCAATACCTATGAATTCAGCAATATTGCTAAACTTATCAATGTGATTCAAAAGGAGAAGGCTGAAGGAAAAGCAACGGAAAACTACAATAAAGTACTGCTGATTCCTGTTGAAGCCACCTATTCCACAATTAATAATGCTACAACATTGGTGAAATTGGCTCACGACTTCTCGATGTCGAGTGTGAAACTTGTGGGAGGAGATAATGATAAAGTGGGGCTGGAAATCGTTTATAGTAATTATAGAAAGTAGAATGCTTTCCGAATAATTAAACAATGCGCCGAAACAACAGTATGTTGATTCGGCGCATTGTTTATTGATATTGTGTTTGTGTGAATTTGAAACTTAGCAGTTCCTTTTGGGTGGACGGCGATTTGAAAAGGCAATGAATAGTGCACCCCGCTTCTTTGATGAACCGTAAGTCTTGAGCGTTTTTTATCTTGCTGACAAGCCGTCTTTCCAGTTCGCTCTTTTGGGAGTAGAACAGTTCCAATTCTGACGAATCGCATCTCAGCGAATAGTTGTAAATATAGTCATTTGCTTCATCTCCATTCTCATGAATGATGTATGAGATGCTGTCAAGTGTGACAAATTCATCTATTTTTTGAGGGCATCGCCGTTTGTTGAATTCACTTGTTTCACGTTTGATACGTTCGTCAAGCGATTCTTGGCATGCAGAGAATAACAGCAATAAAAGTGCTAATATTGAAAATTTACGCATGGATTCTAATGGACTACTTTTGTTGAATGGCTTTCAATGCTCTTGCAAGTTGGTCGGGACAGGAGGTGCTTTTGGCACCACATTTGATTCCTTCAAGTTTGCTGATTACTTCGTCAACATTCTTACCTTTGCATAAAGTCGCTACTCCTATGGTGTTCCCTGGACAGCCTCCAACGAATTGGATGTCTGTTATATTGTTGGTTTCATGATCTATATCAACAATAATCTGTTTGGAACATGTTCCTTCCGTTGTATATACGTACTGCATATGTTGGAGTTTTTGGAAAATAAAGGCTCGTCAATATTTGCGAGCCTTTATTGGGGAGTGATATGTGTTTTATGTTGTATCTTATAGGCTGTTTACTTCATGTTTGTGTAAACATTCTGAACATCATCAAATTCTTCAAGACGTTCAACCATTTTTTCAATGGTCTCACGCTGTTCGTCTGTCACTTCTTTCAAATCATTTGGAATATATGTGAACTCAGCAGAAACGATTTCTAAGTTGTGCTCCTCCAAATATTTCTGTATCAAGGCAAAACATTTTGGATCGCCATAAATGGTTATTGTCGTCTCATCTTTGTCCTCATCGTATTCTTCATCAAATTCATCGCTTACACCGTATTCTATTAAATCAAGAACCAACTCATCCATGTCCAAGTCCTCTTTTTTCTTAAAAGTGAACTGGGCAAGATGGTCGAATAAGTAGGCGAGAGACCCCATCGTTCCTAAAGTGCCACTGAATTTGTTGAAAATGGAACGTACGTCTGCCACTGTGCGGGTGGTGTTGTCGGTCAGGGTGTCAACAAAAATGGCAATACCGAATGGGCCATAGCCTTCATAGGTCATTGTCTTGAAAGAAGACTTATCCTTGCCCATTGCGTTTTTGATAGCACGTTCAATGTTGTCTTTTGGCATGTTTTCATGCTTGCACGTGGCTATGATGGCACGCAGGCGTGAGTTGTTTTCCGGCTCTGGACCGCCTTCTGCTACTGCGATTTGTATTTGTTTACCAAGACGTGTGAATGTCTTTGCCATGTTGCCCCAACGTTTCAGTTTGCGGGCCTTACGAAATTCAAATGCTCTTCCCATTATTTTGTTCTATATTGATATGATTATTTTCCTCTTACTTTTGCGTTTAATTGCTTGCAGATATTCTGTTCGATTTTGTTCATGATGGACTCAATTTGTTTGTCATTGAGAGTTTTCTCATCGTCTTGAAGAACAAAGTTCACTGCATAGCTCTTTTTGCCTGCTTCCAGGTTCTTACCTTCATACACATCAAAAAGATTCACATCTTTGAGCAGCTTTCTTTCACTTGAATAAGCAATACGTTCAATATCTGCAAATTGAATATTGGTGTCAACCAATAAGGCTAAGTCGCGGCTTACGGATGGGTATTTCGGTATTTCTCTGAAGCTGACACTGTTCTTTTTGATGAGTTTCATCAGATTGGTCCAATTGATATCAGCGAAGAATACAGGCTGGGTAATATCAAGCTTTGATGTCTGCTTTTTGCTTACGATTCCGAATGAGGCAATCTCCTTGCCGCCTTTGTTGCTGATCTTTTGGCCCACTGTCCAAATGTCATTGCTGAAGTTGCTGATGTTTAAGCTGGCAAACACAACACCCAGACGT
>JAEEGF011288316.1_pt1 | contig 21117 bp, 18 predicted proteins | sample 9134171 | NCBI WGS metagenome assembly JAEEGF01 (sample SAMN16246542, study PRJNA631951) | gut metagenome | biome: gut microbiome; feature: rumen; material: AP-attached | host: Bos | place: Iran: Karaj | collected 2018-10 | reverse complement strand
TGGCGGCGTAGAGGTCGTTCAGGGAAATGCCGTATTTGCGGGCGATCCCCGTCAGCGTTTCCCCTGCCTGGACGGTATGCGTGGCGGCTTTTGCGCTTTGGGGGCTGGCGGGCTGGGTTCCTGCCGGGGGCGTGAGGCGCAGGACCTGCCCGGCGTGCAGGTTCTTCAGCTTTGCTGCGCCTCCGTTCGCAGCGTGGAGGCTCGCCAGTGTCATGCCGTATCGCGCGGCGATGCCCGCAGGCGTTTCTCCCCTGCGGACGGTGTGCGTTTCGGGCCGGGAAGGCGGGGATGGACGGGAAGGAGCGGAAAGGCGGGGATGCCTGGACCTTTTCTGCAGGATGTCCTGCTCCAGTTCAGCCAGGGCGGCCGTCACGTTGTCCATGTCATCCGCGGCGGCGACCATGGTCTCCTGCGCGGGGTTCCTGGGCATGCTGGGCGAAACGGATCCTGCCCTGGAGGGCAGGCGGATCCTGCGGCCCGCGCCCATGGCCCCGGGGTTGAGCTCGGCGATGATGGACGCCGGCACGCCGGTCGTCCTGCTGATCTTTGCCGGAGTGTCCTTCCTGCGCACGGTGTAGTATGTCCAGCCTGCCCCGGATACCGTTCCGGCGAGCAGCTTGCGGGCCTGGGATTCCCGGTTGCGCGGCACATACACGGTGGTGGACCGGTTGGCGGGGGAAATGGAGCGCAGGAACTGGGGGTTGTACGAGAGGAACTCCCGCCAGGTCATGCCCAGGCGCCGGCAAAATTCCACGAGGTCTGTCGCAGGCTTGGCGGTGAGCCCCACGGCAGGCATGAGCGCCGGGTGCCTGGAGTCGTTCGGGGCGGGCTTGAGACCCAGCTCATCGGCTCCGCGCACGACTTTGGCTATGGCCAGGAAACGCGGCACATAGAGGCGCGTTTCCTCCCTCAGGCGCAGATCGTAGGAAAGACGTTCGTTATGGCGTATGATGTCTTCCAGCCTGCGGGCCCCGGAGGCGTCCTTTGCGCGGCCTATCTTGCCTTCGCCGGCGTTGTAAGAGGCTATGGCAAGATGCCAGTCGTCGAAGATCTCATACAGCCGCGACAGATAAGCTGCCGCCGCCTCCGTGGATTTTTGCGGGTCCATGCGCTCATCGACCCACCAGTCCTGCCGCAGCCCGTAATTCCTGCCCGTCGAGGAAATGAACTGCCACATGCCTACGGCGCGGGAGCGCGAGACGGCAAGCGGATTGTAGCCGCTTTCCAAAAAGGCCAGGTAGGCCAGGTCTTCCGGAAGCCCCATGCGGCGGAAGACCGCTTTGGAATTGGCCAGGTACGGGGTGCTGTTGCGCATGAAGACCTGGATGGTGGATTTCCTGTCGCGCGCGTATTTGAGGAAGACGCGCTTGACTTCCTGCTCCATCCAGGGGTCGAGCTTCTTATCCAGCTCGCTTTTGCGTTCAAAGGCTTTTTTTTCCGCGGAAGTCATGGGATAGGAACGGATCTCCCGCTGGGGAGCCGGTGCGTTCCCGTCCTGTTCGTCCCAGTACGGGCCGAATTCGGGGGAATCCACGCGCTCCTGGCGGGAGCATCCGGCCATGAACGCTGCCAGCGCGATGCTCAGCGCCACGATCCGGCAGGTCTTGCCATAAGATATGCCCATTTGCTTTGCTCCAGAAAACAGCTGGTTGCATCCCGGGTGAAAAGAGGATAACCAGTATGGCCGGGGAATGCATAACGGGCTACGATAGCGCAAATCATCACGGGATTCAATGTTTGTGTTTGTTGCCTGTAAAAAAATGTAACATATTGGAATAATAAATGAATAATGAAAATGACGGCGATGCTGGGATCCTGCCGGGGCTGAAACCGGTGCTGGAGCTGCTGGAGCGGGATCCTTCGCGTGTGGACATGGTCTATGTGCGGCGTGGCCGCGTGAGCGGTGAAAGCGCTCGCGTGCTTGACCTGTGCCGGGCATCGGGGGTCCGCTTTTCGCTCGTGGATGAGTCTGCACTGGCAAGGGTGGCAGGCAAGTCCGGGCATCAGGGCGTGGCTGCGAGGCTGAGGGAAACGGGGCTCGCCGGCTGGGATGAACTGCTGGATTCCGTGCCGGCGGCACCTCTGCCCCTCCTCGTGGCGCTGGACCAGGTGCGCGATCCCGGGAACGTGGGCACGCTGGCGCGCACCTTGTACGCCCTCGGCGCCGCGGGCATGGTCCTGCCCAGGCACAACAGCGCCTTCCTGGGGCCTGGGGCGCGGCGGTCCGCAGCGGGAGCGCTGGAGCGCCTCCCCATCGCGCAGGTGACGAATCTGGCAAGGGCCGTGGACGACGCCGCAGAGCGCGGGCTTTTTACCTTTGCGGCCCGGAAGGCGGAGCACGCCCTTGATCCGTTGTCGGAGCCTCTGCCCATGCCCGCGCTGCTTGTCCTGGGCGGTGAACAGGATGGCATACGCCCCGGCGTCGCCCGGCGCTGCGGCGCGTCGCTGTGCATACCGTTCCGGCGTGATTTCGATTCTCTCAATGTGGCCCAGGCCGGCGCCATACTGGTCTCCTGCTTCGCCCGCTGCACTGGATCTTCCAAGGTCTGAAGGGGCGTCGTGCGATCCCTGACGCTGCCGGCTGTCCTGGAGGAAGGGAACGCCATGCCGGCGCATGGTCCCGCGGGGGGGCAGGCAGCATCCTCGTGCTCGGGGAGGCCTTTCTCCGGAAGATGCCCGTGGCTTTTGTGCAAAAATGCACCATGCCAGCCATCACGCGGATCATGCCAGGGATGTCGCCTGGTTTTTTGTTGCAAATATCCAACATGCGTTTCTTTTGCAAAACGCCGCCATGCCCAGGCATCCATTGCCGCACGCCTGCGGGAAAATGTTTGAAAAAAATGGCATGAAAACCTTGAAAGGCAAAAATGTGTCTGATATAAGAGTCAAAAGAAGCCATGAAAGCTGCTTTCCTGATGTGTGCCCCGCACTGCGGGAGGAAGGTCGCGAAAACAGCTGTCCGTGCTGATCCCCATGCTTTTTTGGCATGGATCTTGCTAAGGATATCAGATGGCAATGACGCATGCCTGCATACGCGGGATTGCGCTGCATTTCAGAGGTGAGGTCGCCCTCCGGGGCTTTTGGGAAAACCGTAAAAAAGGTAGTTTGCTATGAAACGTATGATTTGTGGTTTAGCGGCATTGGCTCTGCTTGGCGCTGTCAGCACCGGTCACGCGGTCGAGTACAAGAAGCAGACGATCAAGATCGCCACCTCCGGTCCGCAGGGCAGCGCCCATGTTTGCGGTCTCGACAAGTTCGCCGAAGTCCTTGAAAAAGGCTCCAACGGCGCCATCACCGTGCAGAAGTTCTACGGCGGCGCGCTCGGCGACGAGCAGGCCAACGTGAAGCAGTGCAAGGACAACGAATTGCACGTGACCGTGGTCGCCTGCGGCAACGTGACCCCCTTCGCTCCCTCTGCCGGCGTGGTCTATCTGCCCTACATGTTCCCCAAGCTGGACGATGCGAAGAAGCTCTTCACGAACCAGGGCTTCATGGACAAGCTGGCCGCCAACACCGTCAAGGAAGGCCGCGTGCGTCCCCTCGGATGGCTGATCCAGGGCTATCGTCACATCACCAACTCCAAGCATCCCATCACCAAGATGGAAGATCTGAAGGGACTCAAGATCCGTGTCCCACCGGTGCAGCTGCAGCTCGCCGCGTTCAAGTCCTGGGGCGTTGAGCCGCATCCCCTCGCCTGGTCCGAGACCTTCAACGGGCTGCAGCAGGGCGTGGTCGACGGGCAGGAAAACCCCCATACCGTCAACCGTGACCAGAAGTTCTGGGAAGTCCAGAAGTACATCACCGAAGTCCACTATCTTCTCTGGGTCGGCCCCATCCTCGCCAGCGAGAAGTGGTACCGCAGCCTTGACAAGGACACCAAGGCCCTCGTGGACAAAGCCGCCAAGGAAGCCCAGGCTACCGAATGGAAGTGGGCTGAGGAACAGGACGCCGTCGCCCTCAAGGACTGCCAGAGCCATGGCATGCAGTACGACAAGCTGACCGACGAGCCCAAGTGGGTGGAAGCCGCGCGCAGCATCTGGCCTCAGTTCTATGACAAGGTCGGCGGCAAGGCCCTCGTTGACGAAGCTGTCGCCATCATCAACAAATAATATCCTTATCAAAGGATGAACGCGGCCCGGGGCATGGCATGTCCTCACGCCATGTCTCGGGCTTTTTCTGCCTCTGAGCGGACGGCGTCCGCGGTATCGCGGTTTGAGAATGATCCGCATGCCCTTCGGCAGGGAGCATGACCGGCCGTGCACATGCAAGGCTGCGCATCGCCAAACGTATGTGTCTTCATCTCGGAGCATCGTGAAACCTATGAACATCCTGAAAAAACTCTACGATAATCTCGAGGAGATCGTCTGCAGCGCCACGCTTGCCGTGATGATCCTGTGCCTCTCGGCGCAGGTCCTCGTGCGCATGTGTGCCGGATCCTCGATCGACTGGACGGAGGAGCTCTCGCGCTACACATTCATCGGCACGGTGTTCCTGGGGGCTGCCCTGGCCGCCAAGCGCTGCGCCCATGTCCGCGTCACGGCGCAATTCCTGTGGATGAACGATAAGTGGCGCATGTTCTTCCGCGTCTTTATCGACGCCGTCTGGGTGGCCTGCCTGCTCTATGTGTCCTGGAACTGCATCCCCGTACTGATCGAGGATTTCGAGTTCCCGGAGATCTCGCCCACCATGAACTTCGCCAAGGCCTGGGTGGAAATGGTCATACCGGGAAGCTTCACGCTTGCGGCCTTCCGCATCGTCATGGACTATGTCAAGCGCTGGAGGAACGGCACGCTGAACAAACTGGTGCGCTTTGAGGAGGACGTGTAGCCATGACGACCATACAGATCGCACTCCTCACGCTCGGGGTCATGCTCATCCTGGGCATGCCCATTTTCATGTCGCTGATCATCGCGGCCACGGCCTCGCTCATCTTCGGCGCCAGCGGACTGCCTCTTTCTCTTGTATGCAACGCCCTGTTCGAAGGCATCAATATTTTCACCCTGCTTGCCATCCCATGCTTCGTCGTCGCCGGCGCGCTGATGGAATACGGGAACATCACCAATCAGATCATCACGGTCGCTAAGATGATCTGCGGGCGCGCCTACGGCGGTCTGGGCATCACGACCATCCTGGCTTGCACCTTCTTCGCCGCCATTTCCGGATCCGGTCCGGGCACCGTGGCAGCCGTGGGTACCATCATGGTGCCGGCCATGATCAAGAACGGCTATTCACGCGACTATGCCGCGGCAGCGGCATCCTCAGGCGGCACCATCGGCATCATGATCCCGCCGTCCAACCCGATGATCATCTACGCCATCCTGGGCAACCTGTCCGTGACGGCCATGTTCACGGCCGGATTCCTGCCCGGCTTCTTTGTGGCGGCGTGCATGATGTCCACAGCCTATTTCATCGCCCGCAGGAAGGGCTTCAAGGGCGATGCTGACACCCCGCCGTTCGAACTCAAGGAATTCCTGCGCATCTGCTTTTTAAGCAGGACGTTCTTCTCGCTGATGACCCCGGTGATCATCCTCGGCTCCATCTATTCCGGCTACGCCACGCCTGTGGAAGCCTCCGTGGTCGCCATCATGTACGCGCTTGCCGTGGGTTTCCTTGTCAACCGCTCACTGCGGCCCAGGCATCTCTATGCAGCATTGCTCGAGGGCGTGATGACCTGCGGCACGGTCATCATCATCGTGGGGGCCTCCACGCTGTTCGGCAAGATCCTCACCTATGAGCAGGCGCCGCTCATGCTGGCCAACGCCATCTTCCAGTTCACGCACAATCCCACGGTCGTGCTGCTGCTGATCATCGCCCTGCTGTATTTGCTGGGCATGTTCATGGAAACGCTGTCCACGCTGATCATCCTGGTGCCCGTGCTGCTGCCGGTCATCATTCAGCTGGGCATCGATCCCATCCATTTCGGCGTCATCCTGGTGCTCACCAACGAAACGGCATTGCTCACGCCGCCCCTGGGCGTGAACATCTTCGTCTCGTCGCGCATAGCGGGCATTTCCGTGGAACGCAACGCATTGGCCGTGCTGCCGTATGTGGCAACGCTCACCTTCTGCGTGCTGACCATCACCTTCTTCCCGGCTATCGCCACCTGGCTGCCCAAGGTCCTTGGGTACGGAGTGTGACCGTTTTCGGCATCGTTCCTGCAAAGCCCCTGTCGTTCAGGCAGGGGCTTTTTTGCAGCAGCGCGGCATATCCGCCGCGTATGAGGAGTCTTTGCGATGAAGATTTTCTTTTATTGCCTGAGGGAATTCGACGAACTTGCCTACTGCAGGCGATTCAGCCGCGAGACAGGCATCGGCTTTAATTATTCGACAGGCTATCCAGGACCGGATTCCTACGCCCTTGCGGAGGGCTGCGAAGGTGTGAGCGTGATCCCCTGCGATATGTCGGCGCCGGTCCTGCGGCGGTTCCGCGATCTTGGCGTCAGGTACCTGCTCTGCCGCTCCATCGGCTACGACCATGTGGACCTGGCGGAGGCAGCGCGGCTGGGCATGCGCGTGGCCAATGTCAGCTATCCGCCTTCGGGCGTGGCCGGATACGCCGTCATGCTCATGCTCATGGCCTGCCGCAACATCACCCGCCTTTTGCGCCAGGCGGACATGCAGGATTTCACCCTGAAGGGCAAGATCGGGCTGGATATCGCGGCCTGCACCGTGGGCGTCATCGGCACCGGACAGATAGGCGCGTCCGTGATACGCGCGCTCAGCGGCTTTGGCTGCCGCATCCTGGCCTGCGATCCGCGGCGGAACCCCGCGGTGGAAGGGCTTGCGGAATATGCCGGGCTCGACAGGCTGCTCGCGGAATCAGACATCGTCACCCTGCACACCAACGCCACGGCGGAGAATCACCACCTGCTCAACGCGCGCACGCTGGCCGGCATGAAGAAGGGCGCCATCGTCATCAATACGGCGCGCGGCAAGCTCATCGACACGCAGGCGCTCATCGCCGCCCTCGAATGCGGCCAGGTCGGCTACGCCGCGCTGGACGTCTTGGAAAATGAAGAGGGCTTGTACTACTACGACCGCAGGGGAGACGTCATCGCCAACAGGGAGATGGCCATCCTTCGTTCATTCCCCAATGTGATCCTGAGCCCGCACACGGCGTTTTACACGCAGAGCGCGGTGGAGCACATGGTCAGGTACTGCTTCGACAACGCAGCCGGCTTTGCCAGCGGCGCGGGGTCGGATCACGAGGTGCGCTGCCCCGGGTCGTGAGGCTCTGCTACCGGGCGAGAAGCCAGTACACGGGCAGGGCCAGCGCCACGCGGTAGAAGGCAAATCCCTTCAGTGTGCAGCTCCCCATGAGGCGGATGAATGTCTTGATGGCCGCGATGGCGGATACGAAGGCAGCGAGCGACCCTGCCAGGATGACGGGGATGTCTGCGGCGCTGAACAGGGAAAGCGACTTGAGAAGGTCGTAGCCTGCCGCCCCTACGATGATGGGAACGGCGGCAAGGAAGGAGTATTCCGCCGCCCCGCGGCGCGAGAGCCCCAGCAGCATGCCGCCGGCGATGGTCGAAGCGGAACGGGAAAACCCGGGCCACAGGGCCAGGCACTGGAACAGCCCCACGCCCAGGGCCTGGAAGGGCGTGATGTCATCGGCGCCCCTTGCTTCACGCCGGGGGCGGCGGCCTATGCAGCCTTCCGCCAGGAGCATGAAGACCGAACCGGCCAGCAGGGCCGCCGCCACCGAAGCCGGGGTGAACAGCATCTTGATGCGGCTGTGCAGCAGCAGCCCCAGCGCCGCGCCGGGGATCGTGGTGAGCAGCAGAAGCCCTATCCCCCGGGTCCCTGAAAGGCGGGAATCCCCGCGGGGAACGAGCAGCCCGAGGAATTTGCGCCAGTAAAGCGCGATCACGGCAAGCATGGCGCCCACCTGGATGACGACTTCAAAGGTGGCGGCCTTTTCGCCTGTGATCCCAAGGAGGGAGGAGGCGATCACAAGGTGTCCGGTCGAGGATACGGGGAGGAATTCGGTGATCCCTTCCACCAGTCCGAGGATGCAGGATGTCGTTATCGGCTCCAAAGCGTGTTCCTTGCCTGAATGGCCATGGGGTTGTTGCGCGTGCTATTTGGAGCGGGCTTCATGGAGCATGCTTGCGGCTATGTGCAGCGCCCAGGGGGCGCGTGCCGCCTGCACCGATGGCCAGCTGGTGGTGACGGCCGCATTGGGATGCATGATGTTGGGGAAAAAGCTCACGTAGCGCAGGGTGTCGTTTTCCTGCCAGCACCAGGCACCGTAATGCTGGGCCCGGCTTTCGCGGTACATCTCCAGGCGGTTCAGCGCCAGCGTGACGCGTTCGCGCTCCTCCTGCGAGGCTTCGGCCAGCGGAAGGGAAAGGGTGGAAAGCAGTCCGGCTCCTATCCCGGGATGCCTGACCGAAGCGTCCATGACAAGCAGCGCTGACGCTCCGCCCCCCATGGGGAACTCCGCCGAGAGCACCATCCCGGAGCGGGAGTGCGGGCAGATGTCGGGGATGAGCGCAGCCGTCTTGTCCAGGTCTTCTGGGGTCCATGCGGATCCTTCAGCCGCAGCTTCGGGGTCGAGGGGCTTGCCTTCGTTCTGCATCATGGCCATGGCCCCGCTGAACATGCCCGAAGGTCCGTACAGCACGGCATGGCGCAGCAGGGGGACGAGGACTTCATGCCATGCTCCCTGTCTGGAGAACAGCGTGGCCCGGCTGCCCACGTAAAAGCTGCCCTTTTCGTTTTGGGCCAGGGCGCCCCCAACGGCCAATCCGTTGAAGGCGTTCATCATGTGGGGGTCTTTTTCAAAGACGCCGGCCATTTCGCGGGGGAGCAGGGTGAGCACCTGCACCCCGGCCACGGCAGGATTGTCCTGCTCGCCTTCGGCGCTGGTGCCGCTGGGCGGGACGGCGCGCACGCTGGTCACGAATGGGCCGTGGGTGATGAGCAGCACGCCCTTCTCAAAGCGGGCGCTCATGCCTTCGGTCATGGCAAAGGGCAGGCCTATCTCGCCAAGGTCTATGCCCAGGGAGTTGCCTGCCTCCGGAGCAGAGGAAGCCTTTTTCCAGGCTTCCAGTTTTTCATTTTCCACCGTATTCGCATCCATATGTGGGCACCTCGTTTTTCATGTGTGCAGCGTCTGTTCTGCCGCGCTGCGGGATGCAGTGTACCCGCAGAATGCCCGATGGTAAATATCCCTTGCACCGCTCCGGCAAATTTCGCGCAAAAGACCGGACCCTATGGACAGCGCTTCTCTGGGGGCATATTAATGAAGCATGACGAAAGCCAGGAGGTTTGCGACATGGACAGGCTGACGGAAGGGACCATCGTCGTGGCCGGGGGGGGCAGCTGGGGCACGGCCCTCGCCCATGTGCTCGCCCATGCCGGGCACGAACCGATGCTCCTGCTGCGTGACGAAGGCGTTGCCAGGCATATCGCCACGGAGCACGAAAACCCGCGCTACCTGCCCGGACGTGCCATCCATCCCGGGGTCGGCGCCACGGCCGATGCATCCATCCTGCGCGGATGTTCCTTGCTGGTGCTCGCTGTTCCCTGCCAGAAGCAGAGGGGATTCCTTGAGGCGGTGCGTCCGTTCCTGCCTCGGGGATGCGTTGTCGTGAACGCCGCGAAAGGGCTGGAAAGAGGCACCTGCCTGCCTTTGAGCAAGGTGGCGGCTGAAGCGCTCCCCGGGGTGGGATCGCGCTATGCCGTGCTTTCCGGACCGTCCTTCGCTGCCGAAGTCATGGAGGGGCTGCCTACCGCCGTCGTCCTTGGATGTGCGGACGAAAGCCTTGCCGCGCTTTTGAGGGATGTGTTCTCCACGCCCTTTTTCCGCTGCTACTCCAATGCCGACATCACAGGCGTGGAAACGGGCGGCGCACTGAAAAACGTCATGGCCATCGCAGCCGGCGTTTGCGACGGGCTGGGCTTCGGGCACAATTCCCGCGCAGGGCTCATCACGCGCGGGCTGGCGGAGCTCAAGCGCATCGGCAAGAAACTGGGTGCGGACCCGGCGACCTTCATGGGGCTTTCCGGGCTGGGCGACCTTGTCCTCACCTGCACGGGCGATCTTTCGCGCAACCGCCAGGTGGGGCTGCGCCTTGGACGCGGCGAGAGCCTGGAAGAGATCATCCGCTCCCTGGGCATGGTCGCGGAAGGCGTGGAGACCGCCAGGGCGACAAAGGAGCTGGCGCGCAGGCTGGGTGTCGACGCCCCCGTCACAAGGGCCGTGTGCGCCATCATCGATGGGGAAACCACGCCGCATGACGCCGTGGCGGAACTGATGAGCCGCCCGCTCAGGCACGAATAGCTGCCCAGCGCGTAACAGCAGGCAGATGCAGGCGGACCGCACCGGCGGGGAACAGGATCGTTTGCACCCAGGGAGCGCGGGATGCCTGTGGCGGCGTCCGGCGCATCCCGCCGGGAAGGATGGGTCCTGCAGGCTGCATGGGCAGACCATCAGTTATAGGCAAAGTCCTCCAGGGTGACATAGACTTCGCCGGCCTTGTCGGTCAGCTCGACCTTATAGGAAACAGGGAACTCCCGCGCCATGCCCGACGCCTTCCATTCGAGCACGGCTGCACACTGGCAGGAACGCGTTTTTTCATCGGCGCCCTGGGTGCGCACGGCCTTGAGCTGCCAGTTTTCTTTGGCGAGCGCCTTTTCCCTGGCTTTTTTATCGACGAGGAAATCGGATGTTTTTTCATCCGCGCCGAATGCCGAGAGGAAGTCCTTGATATCCTTGTCCTGGGCATTGCCCAGCTTGGCAAGCCCCATCAGCACGTCCACGCCCTGCAGCTTTTTCTGGATGTCTTTCTGCGCCTGCTCGACCACCCGGTCCTTCACTTTTTCCGACGCGCATTCCGGCACGTTGCCGCCCATCGGATCAAGCCAGAACCACAGTGCCACGGCAGCCGCCGCGATCGCCATGCCGGTGAATATCCTGCCCATGATTCCTCCCTTGTGTCCAGCTGCTGCGCTGCTGCGCCATTCCCTGATGCTGCCTGGACAGACGTTTTCAATGACTGCCTGCCGGGAAAGGGGATCCGCTCCGGGGCTGCCGCCTCTTCCGGCGGGCCAGCTGATCCCCGGGATCATTTCCCGGCGGCGCTCCCATGATGGCGGCAATGGACCGGAGGCTCAGCCGGGTTGCCCTCGCGCATCATGCGTACGGCGCAGAAATTGCCGCACATCGCGCACGCCTCTTCGTTCTTATGGGGTTCACGCCTTTTGTCGAGCAGGTCCGGGTCGATGGCGGCCTGGCGCATGGCGTCCCAGTCCAGGGCCATGCGGGCGCGGGACATCTGTTCTTCCCGGGCGCGTGCCCTGGGCCTGCCCAGGGCGTTCTCGCCTGCCTGCGCCGCCACGCGTGAGGCCATGACCCCCTGCTTCACATCGTCCATGTCCGGCAGGGTGAGGTGCTCCGCAGGAGTGAGATAGCACAGGAAGTCCACCCCGGCGCGCACGGCCAGGGCGCCGCCGATGGCTCCCGCGATATGGTCGTAGCCGGGTGTGGAGTCCGTCACCAGGGGGCCAAGCACATAGAGCGGCGCGCCGTGCGTCAGCTTTTTGATGCCGATGATCTGGGCCTCCACTTCATGGAGCGCCACATGGCCAGGCCCTTCTATCATGCACTGCACGCCCTTTTCCAGGGCGCGCCGGGCAAGCTGTCCGAGCATGATGACTTCCATCCATTGCGCGGCGTCCCCGGCGTCGCTGCCCGCTCCGGGGCGCAGGCCGTCGCCCAGTGAAAGGGTGACGTTGTACTCGAGGGCGATGTCGAGGAGCCTGTCGAATCCCGTCAGCAGCGGGTTTTCGGCATCGTTGCGCAGCATCCAGCGCGAAAGGATGCTCCCGCCGCGGGAGACGATGCCCATCGTCCGTCCGCCCTTCGCCCCCCATTCCGCCCCCTGGCGGGTGAGCCCGCAGTGCAGGGTCATGAAGTCCACTCCCTGCCTTGCCTGCATGGCCACGTCCTGGAAGATGACTTCAGGATCGATGGTGGCGGGGTCGATCCCCCGGTCGATATACTTTTGCGCCACGCCGTACATGGGCACGGTGCCAAGGGGGGCGGGGCACATCTCCAGCATCCGCCCGCGTATGGCGTTCAGGTCGCCTGCGATGGAAAGGTCCATCACCGTGTCGGCGCCGGCTGCCAGCGCGGTGCGGAGCTTTTCCATCTCCCCCTCCACGCTGCATTGGAAGGGGGAAGTGCCGATGTTGGCATTGACCTTGACGCGTGCAGGCTGCCCCACGAGGATGGGTCTTGCGCCGGGATGGGCGGGGTTGCCCAGCAGCACCATGGTGCCGGACTCGATGGCGGAGCGGATCTCTTGCTCAGAAAGCCCTTCCTCGCGGCAGAGCCTCTCCCTGTGCTTGTCAAAAACACGGGACAGCGCCTTATTCTTTTCAAAAACAGACATGCCCTGCTCCTACTGTTTTTTCTCCATCTTTGCCCAGGAATCCTTGAGGGTCACTGTGCGGTTGAACACGGGATGCCCGGCGGTCCCGTCGGGATCGGCGCAAAAATAGCCCACGCGCTCGAACTGCACATGGCTCCCCGCGGGAAGCCCTGCCAGATAGGGTTCGACCATGGCGGTGATGATCTTTTCGGATCCCGGGTCGAAATAGTCGAGGAAGGTCTTGCCCTCTTCGATGTCGCCCTCGCCTTCGGTGGTGAACATCTGTCCGTAGAGGCGCACCTCGGCAGGCACGGCATGGCGCGCGCTCACCCAGTGCAGCGTGCCCCGGACCTTGCGTCCGTCCGGGCTGGAGCCTCCGCGCGACAGCGGGTCGTGCGTGCACCGCAGCTCTACGATATTGCCATCCGCATCCTTTATGACTTCGCGGCACGTGATGTAGTAGGCGTAGCGCAGGCGCACTTCCGCCCCGGGCGAAAGGCGGAAATACTTTTTGGGCGGGTCTTCGCGGAAGTCATCGCGCTCGATGTACAGTTCGCGGCAGAAGGGCACGGAACGGCTGCCGAAGGACGCGTCTTCGGGATGGAGAGGCTGCGTGAATTCCTCTGTCTTGTCTTCGGGATAGTCGGTGATGACCACTTTGATGGGGTCGAGCACGGCCATGCAGCGCGGCGTGACAGCGTTGAGGTGCTCCCGGCAGCAGAATTCCAGGAGGCTGTAATGCACTACGGAATCCGCCGCGCGCGCCACACCGATGCGCGCGCAGAAATCGCGGATGGCCTCAGGCGTGTAGCCGCGGCGCCGCAGGCCGCATATCGTGGGCATGCGCGGGTCGTCCCAGCCGCGCACATAGCCTTCTTTGACGAGCTGGATGAGCTTGCGCTTGGACAGCACCGTATAGGTCAGGTTGAGGCGGGCGAATTCGATCTGCTGGGAATGGTACTCGCCCAGCGTATCCAGCACCCAGTCGTACAGTTCGCGGTTGTTCTCGAATTCCAGGGTGCAGATGGAATGCGTGATCCCTTCAAACGAATCCGAGAGGCAGTGCGTGAAGTCGTACATGGGGTAGATGCACCACTTGCCGCCCGTGCGGTGATGCTCCGCATGGCGTATGCGGTAGATGGTGGGGTCGCGCATGACCACGTTGGGGGAGGCCATGTCTATCTTGGCGCGCAGCACATATCTTCCGTCCTCGAATTCTCCGGCCTTCATGCGCCGGAACAGGTCCAGGCTCTCCTCCGCAGGGCGGTCGCGCCAGGGGCTGGGGATGCCGGGCCTGGTGAGCGTGCCTCGGTATTCGCGTATCTGATCGGCGGAAAGCTCGTCCACGTAGGCCTTGCCCATGGTGATCAGCTTTTCCGCGCAGGCGTAGAGCCTGTCAAAATAATCAGAGGCGTAATGCGGCTCCCCTTCCCACTGGAAGCCGAGCCATTGGACATCCTGCTTGATGGAATCCACGTATTCGGCATCTTCCTTGACGGGGTTGGTGTCGTCGAAGCGCAGGTTGCACTTGCCGCCGTATTCCCTGGCGAGCCCGAAGTTGAGGCAGATGGACTTGGCATGGCCGATATGCAGATAGCCGTTGGGTTCCGGCGGGAAGCGGGTATGCACGCGGCCGTCGAAACGGCGGGAAAGGTTGTCCTGGTTGATGCGCGTGCGGATGAAATCCGTCCCCTGCGGGCGGTCCGGAGCGGAGGGGCTCTGGCTCATGGCGGGATCCTTGTTCGTTATGCCGCGCTGCGTCCGGGGCGCAGGGGGCGGCGTTGCTGTTTTTCCGAAATTCAGGGAGCAAACAGTCTACCCCTGCAGCGGGGCAAGGTCAATTCCCTAAAAAACAGGGGAAAACGTTCCGTCCGGGGTGGCCGGGCAATGGCTGCGGCAGCGCAGCTGGCGGTGCAGAAGGAAAGGCCGGGAGGATGCGCAGGGATCCGGTCCGGGACGGCGATGCAGGAGCGGGATCCCTATGCCCCTGTGCCCCGGTCATGCTTCCCTATCTGCCAGGCGTTGAACAGGTTCTGGAAGATGGAATAGGCGGTGAGGCTGATGAGCACCGCCGGATCCAGGTATTGGAAAACGAGCCACATGCCGAAGAGCAGGTTTTTTTGTCCGAGGGATTGTCCGGCGGCAATGGGGAGGCGGTATTTTTTGCCGGCAGCTTTCCCTATGGCAAAGAGCGTCACGCTCACCGCGATGCCGGATGCCGCTATGCCGGCCTCCATGGCAAGCTGTTTTTCTCCCGGGGAGAACAGCGTGTGGAAGGTGCTGCTTATGAGGATGAGGATCATAGCCGCCCAGAGATAGTAGGATATCCAGCTTTTTTTCACGACGGCGGCATTCAGGGATGGGGAGATCCAGCGCAGCCCCCAGGCCAGGAGCAAAGGGAGGAGCAGGGTGGGCGTGACCTTGAAGAAAACGCGCAGCATGAAGGGGAAAAACGGCATGCCGGCGCTTTCCTGGGCAAGGAGCGGGACGACCAGGGGCGCGGTGAGGACGACGGCGAGATTGCCGAGGAACAGATAGGAGGTGAGGAAACCCACGTTGCCGCCCAGCATGCCTGTTATGGTGGGTGCCGCCGTCGCCGTGGGGATGAAGAAGCACAGGCTCACGCTCTGGGCCAGCAATGGGCTTACAGGGGCGAGCGCGAACCATGACGCGAGGCTGCCGCCAAGCTGGATGGCGATCAGGAAGATGTGCAGGCGGCGGAAGCCCAGTTCACGCGGCTTGAGCCCGCTGAAGGTGAGGAAGAGCATGGCCATCAGCAGCCATACGGAGAGCGGGGCGAGGCGTGAAAACAGCGAGTGCCCTGCCATGCCTGCCAGGATGGCCAGGGGCAGGGTCCATTGCTTGAGGAGGGACGCGGCGCGCTGCATGGCTTTGAACTGGCAGGAATCCGGATAAAAGTAAAGGGATCCCTCAGGGACCTAGTCCTGCCCATCCTCAGGAAGGATGCCCCTGCCCGGCACGGCCTGCCAGAAGAGGGAGGAAGTCTCCCTGAGGAAGTCCTTGTCATGGGAGATGATGATCCGGGCCAGCTTCTGCCGCCCGAGGATGCCGGCGAGACGCATCTGCGAGGGTTCGTCCAGGAACATGGTCGGTTCATCCAGGAGCAGGGCCTGGGGATGCATGGAAAGCACCGAGGCGAGCGCCGCCAGTTTTTTTTCGCCTCCGGAGAGCATGTGCGGCGGCCTTTGCGCCAGATCCTCTATGCCCAGCTGGGCAAGGGCTTCCATGGCCCGCGCCCGGGCTTCACGCCTGGGCAGCCCCAGATTCAGGGGGCCGAAGGCGGCCTCGTCCAGCACGGAGGCCGAAAACAGCTGGTCATCGCTGTTTTGCAGCACAAAGCCTATGGCACAGCGCAGGCTCCAGAGCTGGCGGGCGTTCTCCACGGGGAGCCCGTGGAAGAGCAGCCTGCCGCGGCTCGGCTTTTCCAGCCCGGTGAGCAGGCGCAGAAGCGTCGTCTTGCCGCTCCCGTTGGGACCATGGAGACCGACCTGCTCCCCCTCGCGCAGCGAAAATGAGAGCCCGTGGAAGAGCAGCGGCCTTCCCGGATAGCCGAAATCGATGTTTTCCAGCGAAACGATGTCGTCCATCATGCCTGCCCGTCACCGTGCCATGCATTCCGCCGCCGCCAAAATGGCCAGGACTGCTGCAAAGCAGCAGAAAAAAGCCTTTCCGCCGCCGCAGGGCTCATCCGCCGTATGGAAGGTCCCGCAAAAGCCGCGCAGCAGCATGGCTTCATAAACACGGCGGGAACGCTCGATGCTGCTCACGACGACCATGCCCAGCATGGAGGCGATGGTCCGGTAGGTGTGCAGCGACGTGCGGGCATGGAACCCGCGGAGCGCCGCCGCCGTCTGCATGCGCTTCCATTCGCTCCCGATAACATGGATGTGGCGGAAAGTGAACAGGAACAGGAAGACCATTTTAGGCGGAGCCTTGAGCCTTTCCAGCGCGGCGCCCATGCCGGCTATCTCCATGCCGCGCATCAGGACCAGGAACACGGCGAGGATGCAGTTGCACTTGACGGCGGCTCCGCCGGCGAGGGAGAGGCCTTCGCGGCTGAAATCCAGGGGGCCGATGGAGAAGGCGGCGTGCCCGGGCATGCTCCAGGGGACGGTGAGCAGGAGGAAGATCAGGAAGAGGTTCGCCGGGGCAAGGCGCCGCAGCAGCAGGCCAAGCGGATAGCGTGCCATGGCGGCAAGAAGGAGCGCGCCCAGGGCTCCGGCGGCAAGGACGGTCCAGGACTGCAGGGCGGAAAAAACGAATGCCGCCGCAACGGCGGCGAGCAGCCTGCCGCGCTGGTCGTAGGAGGATATGTCCGCTGTCAGCATTTTTTGCTTCTGGCGTATGCCGCCATGCCCAGCAAGCCGATGATCCATCCGATGCCGCCTATGATGTCGCGCAGGCGCGGGCTGTCATCCTGCTGTGCGGCGAGCACTTTGCCCAGCATCTGGCGCATGGGGGCGAGCTTTGCTTCCAGCATGCTTTCCAGGTGCTTTTCGATGTCCGATGCAGGCATGGCGGATGGGGCCCGGGAGGCTGGCGGGGGCGCGTCGTGAGCCGCGGAGGAGGGGGCAGGCGGAACAGGCCTGTCCCCGCCAGAAGTCATGCGCAGGTCTTCGGGGCCAAGGGTCCAGGAGCTTTGATGTCCTTCACCGGCGTTGAGATGGATCTTCAGCCCGTGCCCGCGCTTCAAAAAAGCAGCTTCGGGCACATAGCGGAAGAAGCCCTGCTCATCGGTGACGGCATGGGCCAGGACTTCGTCCGTCTGCGCGTCGCACATGGTCAGCCTGCCGTTGCGCACGCGCTGGCTTTTGCTGAAGGAGCATTCGATCTGCACGGCGTCGCCGTCGGCATAGGCAAAGATGTTGACCCGGTGTGCCTGCCCTTCCTGCGGGAAGAGCAGTGCCAGCAGCAGGGCGCAAAGCAGTGCCGCGCAATGTTTCATGAAGAAGCCCCCTCCTTGTGTCCGAAAAGCAGCAGTTCAGGCCTTGCTTTGCCGATGAAGGCGACGATGGCGGCAACGATGATCCCCTCCAGCACCATGACCGGGATGTGCGCCAGCACGAGCAGCCTGGCCGAGGTGAAGAACCCTTCGCTGGAGAGGGCGAGGGCGGCCGCCGTGCAGAGGGCTGCTCCTGCCACCGAGAGGAAGCCGCAGGCAAAGCCGCCGGCCAGCCGCGTGCCCCCCGGCCTGGCGATCAGAGGGCGCAGGGCGAAATGGCAGAGCAGGGCGGGGAAGGCCATGTCGAAGGTGTTGACGCCGAGGACGGCCAGCCCGCCGAAGCGGAAGAGCACGGCCTGCAGCAGCAGCGCGGTGAACAGGGCGGGGAAGACTCCCCAGCCCAGGAGCAGCCCCAGCAGGCCGTTGAGGATGAGGTGCACGCTGCCGGGGCCGAGCGGGACATGGATCAGCGAGGCAACGAAAAAGACAGACGAGAGCACTGCCGTTTCGGCCAGGCGAGAGTAGTCCGCCTTTTTAAGGCCCAGGTACAGCCCCGCTGCGGTCAGCATGTAACCGCCGATCAATACCGCTGGGGAAAGGACGCCTTCAGAGATATGCATCGCCGTAGGTCAGCGGATCCCGCGCCGCGCGCGGACCCTGTTTTATTTTTTCATCATGGGCTGGGAGAATTCCACCCAGAGGACGGCGCCGAGCTCCACGTCCTTGGGGGCGCCCTCGTGGCCGATCTTCCCTGCGGAGGTGTTCAGCGCGGCAAAGCCCCACCACCCCGCAAAGGGCACGCCGTAGGTGAACACGCCGTTGGCGTCCGCCTTGACCACCTGCGTCACCAGCGCGCCGTTGGGCGCCTCGCATCTGCCGTCCCTGTTGTAGTACTCGACCTCCACTTCCGTGCCCGGCGCAGGCTTGCCGTCCAGAAGCACCTGGCCCTGGAAGACGTTGCCCGCGTAATTGCCGAAGGGCCGGGTGAGCGGCACGATCTCCGTCTTCAGGCCGGCGGGCTCATCCCAGCCTTCCTCTTCGCCGAAGGCGGAGACGATGGTCTTGGTGTAGTGGATGATGAAGCAGTCCTCGGCCGGCTCCCAGTAGGGCTCCGGCTCCATGATGAACTGATAGACGCCGGGCTTCCTGAACTGGAAGGGCAGCTTCCAGGCATCATGGCCCATGACCTTGACAGGCTGGAGGGCGCTGCTCACATCCTGTGCCTTCCCCTCGCTGAAGACCTTGACCACGGGCTTCACCAGCTGCATGCCCTGCCCTTCCATGGGGTGGCTGAAGGAGAGCTGCACGTCGATGGCGGCTTCCTTCTGGTCTTCGATGACGGGATCCGAGGGGATGGCCATGCCGAAATGCGCAAAGGCCGGACTTGCGGTCAGGCAGAGCGCCGCCATGAGGACGAATTTTTTGAACATACGCGTGCTCCTCGAAAAAAGTGTTATTAATTTCTAAAAAGTAACACTATTTATTCTGCCCGTCACTGTCAACAAAAAAGATCCTCCGGCAGGCATCACGCCCTCCGGAGGACCGTATTACGATGCATTGGCTTGCATCTTCTGCGGATCACCGCCTGTTTCTTGTTGTCAGCCCGGATACCTTGGCCATGCACGCAGTTCTTCGTAACGGAAGCAGCGCGTGACATGGTCGTTCACCATGCCCGTGGCCTGCATATGCGAGTACATGACCGTGCTGCCCAGGAAGCGGAACCCCAGGGCCTTCATCTCCCTGGCGATGCGTTCGGAAAGCGGCGTGCAGGCCGGGACCTCCGACATCTCGCGCCAGGCGTTCTGGATGCTCCAGCCGTCGGTGAACCCCCAGAACCATCCGCAGAAGGAGCCGTGCTTCGCCGCCACTTCCATGAAGGCGCGGGCGTTGGCAACGGCGGACTCGATCTTGGCGCGGTTGCGGATGATGCCCGCATCGCCCATCAGCCGCCCCACATCCTCCTGCGTGAAGGCCGCGACCTTTTCCGGATCGAATCCCGCAAAGCAACGGCGGTAGCCTTCCCGCCGGGCAAGGATGGTCTTCCAGGAAAGGCCGGCCTGGGCGGATTCCAGCACGAGGAATTCGAACTGCCCCCTGTCCGTCCAGCAGGGCACGCCCCATTCCTCGTCGTGGTAGCGCGTCATCGCCCCGGAAGGGTTGCTGTACCATTGGCAGCGTGCGCGCTGATCCATGCCTTGCCCTGCCGCCATGCTTTAACCGTTGCCGTTCTGAATGATCAGGATCTGAGTCTGGGCATCCTCGCTGAAATGGAGGCTGGTCTGAAGAGTCAGACCTTCATCCACATTGGTAAACGTCGTAACGCCATCATCTCCGGTACCGGAAAAAGACCATGCTCCTTCTTTCAGTTGGAGTTTAGAACCATCATCGCTCAGGGATACCCCCTTTTGTTGCAAGGCCGCCAGGCTGGTCAGGCTCAGAGCAGCATCACCCTTGATCAGCACTTCCATGTCGTTGTCGTTGTTGCCACCCAAGAGCGCATCGAGGCTGTCGCCAGTATTTGAATCCAGGAGGAAGTCGATGCCAGCGCCGCCATTGATCGTGTCGCTTGGATCAAAAACGATGATATCGTTCCCAGCGCCGCCCGAGATGGTGTCTGCCCCGGTACCGCCGTTAAAGTAATCATTGCCAGTGCCGCCAAAAAGCAGGTCATCGCCTCCGTCACCATACAATTTGTCATTGTCGACGCCGCCAAAGAGGATGTCATTACCAGCGCCGCCATGCAGCTCGTCATTCCCCTGGCCTTCCCATTCTCCGCCGTGTTCATTTTCAAAGTTCAGCAGATCGTTAACGCTCTTGGAAGACAGGAATTTCTGGAAGGCCTCCGCATTGGCCGTGCCCGATACGAGATCCTGCACGCCGGTGCCGCCGTCGCCGAAGAGCACGTCGTCGCCTGCTTCGCCGTAGAGCTTATCGTCGCCCGCGCCTCCCACGAGGATATCTATGCCGTCTCCTCCTTTGATTTCGTCGTTTCCGGCCTCGCCAAACAGCCGGTCGCTGCCCTTGCCGCCTGCCAGCGAGTCATTGCCCGCGCCGGCCCAGATATTGTCATTATAATTCGAACCCGTGAGCGTATCGCCGTAGGCTGTGCCGTACAGGTTGCCGCTTTCATCGCCGGAGCCGCCAAAACCTGTCGTGCCGGTTCCGAACGACAGTGCAATTCCACTGCTCCTAGCCACGACCTCGCCGGAGACTATTTCGACTGCGAACTTGCTGTAGCCGTTCCTGCCGTCCGAAACCATGAACACCGCCTGGCCGTTCATCGGTTCACCGTTGAACTTAAAATTGCTGAACTCGTAGTATGTGCCTGTCTTTTCCTCGCCTTCCGTATCGGTCACCTCGTGCTTTACCACCTTATAGGTGATCTTGTTGCTGCCGCTTGTTTCCGTGATCGTGCCGTTGTTCAATGTGACCTTGGAGTATGTCTGGGATGAAGTCGAACCGAGCTGACTGAAATTGATCTTGATCGTGTGGGATTCCGTATCCTGCATGTTGCTGTAGCCGGTTGACTTTGAAACGTCATCGTCATGGATGGTCAGCCTGCCGTTGTCGTTGTTGAAGAACATTTCCGGCGCATCGTTGGAGCCATAGAGATGCACATAGAGGTTCTTGACGGTGTCGCCCCTGGTGTCGCCATTGTAGTAGACCCTGACGGGGTTGCCGTTCTGGTCCACAGCGGAGATGGTAAACAGAATGTTTATGCCGTTCTTCTCCGAACCTCCGGCCACGGCCTGCGGCATCTGCCTGACGATCT
>JAEEGF011810117.1_pt1 | contig 21131 bp, 15 predicted proteins | sample 9134171 | NCBI WGS metagenome assembly JAEEGF01 (sample SAMN16246542, study PRJNA631951) | gut metagenome | biome: gut microbiome; feature: rumen; material: AP-attached | host: Bos | place: Iran: Karaj | collected 2018-10 | reverse complement strand
CGAAATACCTGTCTTCTTGGAAACTAATTCCTGAACCTCGAGCGGAATGTATCCGTACTCATTCTGAATGTCACTCAGGATCATCATCAAGGGAGTCTTGTCGTTTGCGTGACGATCACAGATCTCCGTAATCTGAGCGACAGCAGCTTCTTGTAATTTTGCCATAAAAACCTCCTGCCTCTTTTGGGAATATTCCAACCTGTCAATTTTACTGTGCAGGGTGGCAGTTAGTCCATACTAACTACCACCCATTATTGCCGTTTTATGTATCAAAAGTGTGAAAAACTTAACGCTTTTGAATAACTGTTATTCTTCCTCAACATTGCTTGCTGCGATAACCTTGTCAGCTACTTCCGGAGGTGCTGCCTCATAGCGGACATGTGACATGGCAAACCAGCCTCTGCCCTGTGTCATGGACTTGAGGTCTGTAGCATACTCGAGCATCTCGGCTGTAGGAACTTCCGCATTAACAACGGAGCCTAACTCGTCTGCGTCGATACCCATGATGCGGCCGCGTCTCTTGTTGAGGTCACCCATGATGTCGCCCTGCTTATCCTCGGGGATGTGTACCTCCACCTTGGAGATGGGCTCGAGGAGAACCGGATTGGCAGCAGCCATACCTGCCTTGAATGCGAGGTTTGCAGCGATCTTGAATGCCATTTCGGAAGAGTCTACATCGTGGTAAGAACCGTCGACCAGTGTAGCCTTGAGGTTAACTACGGGATAGCCTGCGAGGATACCCTTCTTAACGGATTCCTGTAATCCCTTCTCAACTGCAGGGAAGAAGTTCTTAGGTACGGCACCGCCGAATACCTTCTCTTCGAATACGAGATCTTCTGTCTCAGCGTTGGGCTCGAACTCGATCCAAACGTCACCGTACTGGCCGTGGCCGCCGGACTGCTTCTTGTGCTTACCCTGTACCTTAACCTTCTTGCGGATGGCTTCACGGTAAGGAACCTTGGGTTCGCCTAATTCACAATCAACATTGTATTTATTCTTGAGCTGGCTTACGAGGACCTTGAGCTGCATGTCACCGATACCGGAAAGTACCATCTGCTTTGTCTCAGGGTTTGTCTCTACTGTGAAGCAATGATCTTCGTCAGCGAGCTTTGTAAGGCCGGAAATGATCTTATCTTCGTCGCCCTTCTTTGTAGGAACGATGGACTTGGAAAGACAAGGCTGCGGGAACTTGATCTTAGGAAGCTCGACAATACGTGCGCGGTCGCAGATAGTGTCGTTCGTATCTGTGTTGGAGAGCTTGGAAGCAGCACCGATATCGCCTGCCGTGATGCAGTCTGTTGTGATCTGCTCCTTACCCTTGAGATAGAACAAGCCGCCGATTCTCTCGTCCTTGCCCTTTGTAGCGTTATACACTGTGGAGTTAGCGCGGAGAGTACCTGCGTTAACCTTGAAGATACTGATCTTACCAACGAACGGGTCAGAGATCGTCTTGAAGCAGAATGCTGCGAGAGGATCGTCGATCGAGCAAGCGAGAGGCTGTGTGCTGCCGTCAGGAAGCGTAGCTTCGAGAGCGGGCTTCTTGCCTGCCGGAGGTGTGTCCTTGGAGATGCAGTTGAGCAAGAAGTCGATACCCCAGTTCATGTAAGCGGAACCGCAGTAGATCGGGTGGAGCTTACCTTCACGGAAGCCTGCATGTACGCCGTGACGGAACTCGTCTTCGGTGAACTTCTCACCTGCGAAGAACTTCTCCATCAAAGCATCGTCTGCTTCTGCAACTACTTCGTTAACCTTCTCCTGGAGCTCGTCAACTCTAGCGTTGTACTCTTCAGGGAGGGGATATTCAACGAACTTGCCTGTAGCCTTGTCAATGGAGAAAGCCTTACGGTTCATAACGTCTACGATACCTGTCATCTTGCCGTCTTCCATGATAGGGAAAGAGAGCGGGATAACAGAAGAGCCGTAACGCTCCATCATACGTGAAGCAACTGCTTCAAAATCGGCATTGGGCTCATCCATTCTGTTCATGAAGAACAGGAAAGGAACCTTCTTGCCGTTCAAAAGTCTGATAGCCTTCTCGGAACCGACGGATGTGCCGCCCTTTGCCGAGATCATGATAACGCCGGAATCTGCGATTCTGATTCCGCTCATCTCTTCGCCCAGGAAGTCGAAGTCACCTGGAGTGTCGATGATGTTGATCTTGCTTCCCTTATATTCACAGCAGGCAACGGAAAGGCCTACTGACATCTGTCTCTTGATCTCCTCAGGATCGTAGTCGAGCGTAGTATTACCGTCGTTAATCCGGCCCTGACGATTGATTGCTTTGGTGTAATAGAGAATAGCCTCAGCTAATGTCGTCTTGCCGGAACCTACATGTCCGAACAATGCGATGTTGCGAATCTTGTCTGCGGAATATTTTTCCATCAGTCATTTCCTCCTTCGAAGTCAAAAAATAAATACTTATTAATTATAGAGTATGTCGTATGCTATTTCCACAAAAAAATAACTCTGCCCAAAACTTTTTTTGTGCATTATCATTTTCGGGCAGATAGCCTGATTTAAACGCTTTGCGGACTTCCTGCGGGCAATAAAAAACCGTCCCGGGATTTCCGGGACGGCCGTGATCACAAATGTTTTGTCCGGTTATCTTGTTAATCTTGCCGGTCTTGCGAAAATGAGGACCAGTCTGTCTTCCTTGGAATTGAAGTTGCCGCCGGAGAGCGAGGAAGAGAGTGTGGCTTCCTGTCCGCCGCCCATGGAAGCGAGGAGCTTTCCGCCGTCATCATCGATAGTGGAAACAAGTGTCCAGCCTTCGGAAGACTTCTTCTTGAGGAGCTTCGTAAGCGCATCGATATTAACTTCGGATGCCTTGTTGTGCTCTACTGTCTCAACAGAATATTCCATCGGTACGCCCATACCGCTTCCGCCTTCTCTGACCTTCTTCTCCAAATCTGCTACTGCATTGTCGAGTGCAGCAAGCTTCTTCTCAAGCTCAGCCTTCTCCATCTCTTTCTCCTTGATCTGTTCTTCTAATTCAGTAATCTGATCGAGCATCTTGCCCTTCTCGCTCTCGCTTAAAGCAGCCTGCTTAAGGAAGACGGCACGCTTTTCTGCGTTGAGCACGATCTCCTGTGCAGCAGCCTCTGCAAGAACGGTAGCGTTCTTGGAATCGGCGATGATGCTGTTGGCTTCCTTAAGTTCTGCCTGAAGACCCTTGATCTGATCCTGGATGTCAACTGATTCCTGCTGGAACTTGTTGTACAGTTCTTCAGCTTCAGCCTTTCTGTCTTCAGCTTCCTTCATCTCGGCCTGAGCCTGCTTGAGGGTATCTTCAAGATCCTTCTTCTGCTCCTTTGCGCTCTTCTCGAAGCCTTCGATCTCAGCTGCGAACTCATCGCGCTTAGCTGCAGCTGCTTCAGCCTCAGCCATAACGATCTTTGCTCTCTCGGTCATCTCGTCGAGCTCGGCCTGGGCCTGCTTATTGCGCTCTTCGAGGTGCATGATGATCTGGTCTCTTTCAGCCTGTGCTTCAGCGATAAGCTTCTCCTTCTCGGCATTGGCAATATCTCTGTCGCGCTCGGCGTCCTGCTTCATCTTGAGGACTTCGGCAGCCTGCTTCTCAGCGATCTTCTTATTCTCTTCGGCGATCTTGATCTTCTCTTTCTCAAAATCTTCGTTGAGCTTAACGATCTTGTCTTCGCAGGCCTTGATCTCTTTTTCCTTCTCAGCCTTGATCTTGTCGGCGTTGTCCATCATTGCCTGGACTTCCTTGGCCTGGGCGATGATCTCGTCTCTCTTGGCCATAGCCTCGGCATATTCCTTCTCGACCTGGGCTGCGATCTGCTCTGTCTGCTTCTGTGTCTCTTCGTAGATCTTCTCCTGCTCGATCTTGGCAGCAGCGATCATGTCGTCGTGTTCTTTCTGAGATTCCTTCTTCGCATTAGCCATCATCTCGTTGGCTTCCTTGCGGAGAGCGTCACGCTTGTCGCGGGCTTCGATTACTTCGTCACGGATAGTATCAACGGACTTCTCCAAAGCTTCCTGCTCTGCGAGCTTCTTCTTCTGATATGTAGTGAACTCTTTGTCGAGCTTCTCTTTCTCGGTCTCGAACTGTTCCTGCAAAGTCGAATAGTCTTTTCTGAGCTTATCCAAAGCTTCGAGGATCCTCTTCTCCTCTTCGGAACGCTTAGCTTCCGCACGTGCTATGTTCTCCTGTTCCTTCTGGACAAGGATCTTCTTAGCTTCGGCAGCTGCCTCTTCGTTGTTTCCCTGTGAAGCCTTCTGGAAATCATATTTGCACATTGAGCAGCGGGCAACATTGTCACCCATCATTACGCCGCAAACCGGACATCTCTTCATACTTTGATTCTCCTAATAAGCATGCGAAAAGAACACATGCAAAAATAATATGTGCTTATTATATACCAGCTTGTCAAAAATTATTATCTTTTCTTCAAATAGTTTTTATAAATTTTTAGTTAATTTTGAAGGAGACCTGAACCTGCAAAGGCCTTTTTTTGTGAGCGTTGCCATATATGAGCGGCCAATGCGCATCCTTATAATAAATTAACGTTTTTCAGGAGGGGAATATGAATCGTTTAATCACAAAGACAATCGCTGCCGCAACAGTTGCTGCCATCAGTATGACTGCATTGGCCGGCTGCGGCAAGAAGACAGACGCGAATAATTATGCTGTCGTAGGCATCACCCAGGAGCCCGGTATTTTCGATCCTCACACAGTAGTAGCTGCAGGTGACGAAGAGATCATCTTCAACATCTACGAGGGCCTTTATAAGTTCGACTCACAGGGCAAGCTTAATCCCTGCCTCGCTACAGACGTTGAGATCTCTTCTGACGCTTCTGTATATACATTCAAGATCAGAGAAGGCGTCAAGTTCCACGACGGTTCTGATCTTGACGCAAATGACGTAGTTTACTCATTAAAGCGTGCTGCAGGACTGCTCGAATCCCAGGACGGCACTGCACTCGTAGCAGAGCTCGATCCCATCGAGAGCGTCACCGTTACTTCCGACGGACGCGTTGAGGTCAAGCTTGAGGTCTCCAATTGCGAGCTTTTGAGCTACTTTACGACAGGCATCATTCCCGAAGGTTATGACAACTGCCAGGCTGCTCCCGTAGGAACAGGCCCTTTCAAGTTTGAGTCATATAATCCCGGACAGAGCGTGATCCTCGTTAAGAACGAGAACTACTGGCAGAAGGGTCTTCCTTATCTCGATAAAGTAACTTTCAAAGTCTGCGCTGATATGGATGCAGGTCTTACAGAGCTTTCCAACGGAAGCATCGATATCTTCCCTTACCTCATGAAGGACCGCGCAGACCAGCTCGATCCCGCGAAGTTCAATGTTTTGTCCAACGGCTCCAACATGGTACAGATCTTCGCTTTAAATAACAGCGTTGAGCCTTTGAACGATGTAAGAGTACGTCAGGCAATGAGCTATGCCATCAGCAGAAAGGACATCATTTCCGTAACCATGGACGGTGCAGGCGTTGAGCTTACCACCGCAATGAGTCCTGCTATGGGCAGCTATTACGATACTTCACTCGACGGCACTTATAACCAGGACGTCGAGAAGGCAAAGGCTCTCCTTGCCGAAGCAGGATACGATAACGGCTTTGATATCACATGCACAGTGCCTTCATCTTATCTTGTACACGTAAACACAGCAGTAGAGCTCGCTTCCGAGCTTAAGGCCATCGGCATCAACATGGAGATCAAGCAGGTTGACTGGGCTACATGGCTCGATGAGGTATATGCAGGACGTCATTACGACACAACGGTCATCTGCCTTACCAGCACATACGCTCCTTTCGATGTCGTAGGACGCTACGAGTCAAACGCAAGCGGCAACTTCATCAATTACTCCAATGCCCGGGTCGATGAGCTTCTCAACCAGATCCCCATGGTAGCTGACGACAATGAGAGAACAGAGCTTTATCATCAGGTATTGGCACTCCTTACAGAGGACGCATGCTCGGTATACATCCAGGATCCTACTACGATCACCGCAGTCTCCACGAGACTTGAAGGCTACAGCGTTTATCCGATGTATGTTCAGGACATGTCGACAGTAAAACTTGTAGAGAACTGATCAGTTTTTGAGTTAAAGTAATATCGGCAAAGGGCTGTCACTTGGCAGCCCTTTTGTTATGCATTTAGCCCCAAAACCATATATAATAGGTTCTTAATTAGTTTGAAGGAGCCTTAAAACCTTGCAGAGCAAAACCGGATACCTCATCGGTAAGTTCATCGAGCTGGTACTGACGCTGTTCGTAGTGTCACTGCTTGTTTTTGCTGCCTTCTCGATCATCCCCGGCGATGCTGCAAGAGTAATGCTGGGACCCGATGCCACCGATGCACAGGTGCAGCTCTTAAGAAGCCAGATGGGCCTTGATAAGCCTCTTGTTGTCCGCTATTTCGCATGGATCGCAGGTGTCTTCACATTCAATCCCGGTACATCTTATGCTTACAACATGGGTGTAGGCGAGCTCATCGCGCAAAGGCTTCCCGTCACATTTGGAATGAGCGCGATAGCCATGATCATGGTCGTCCTCATCTCTTATCCTCTGGCAGTATTGAGCTCGAGAAAGCCCGGGCGCTTGGGCGACCAGGTGTGCTCGGTAATAGGACATGTGCTTTTCGCGATACCGCCTTATGTGGCCTCGCTCCTCCTGATCCTTCTGGCGGGCTCGGTCTTCAAGCTGATGACCGTAGGCACCTATGTAAGCCCTCAGGAAAACTTCATCAGCTACATCGGATGCCTCCTGCTTCCGTCATTTGCGATCGCATTGCCGAAGATCGCCATGAGCTTTAAGTTCTTAAGGTCTTCCATCATCGAGCAGAATTCCAAAGACTATGTGCGCACCTCCAAAAGCCACGGCTTGTCGGATCTTAAGATCCTTGTGCGCCACGTTCTCCCGAATTCCAACGTATCTTCGATCACGATCATTTCCATCATCTTGTCTGACATCTTAGGCGGCAGCCTCATTGTCGAGCAGGTTTTTAATCTGCCCGGCTTAGGGCGCCTGCTCCTTTCTGCGATATCAAGAAGAGATTTCCCGCTCCTGTCGGGCATCGTCTTCTATCTGGCACTCATCACCGTCCTCCTGTACTTCATCTCCGACATCGCTTCAAGCCTTGCCGATCCGAGAATCAGGCTGAAATAAGGAGGATCTGTAATGACGCGCGCATCACGAAAACTAAGATCTCCCGAAGCTTCCGCATTCTATATCGCGGGCATTCTCCTGCTCGGAATTGTCGTAGCGGCATTCATCGTCTCGCTGTTCTGGACTCCGTACGCACCTGACGCCACGGATGCTTCATCCAAGCTCCTTGCGCCCTGCGCAGATCACCCGTTCGGAACGGATAATTTCGGAAGAGACGTACTCTCGCGCGTAATGGCAGCTTCCAAATACACGATATTCATTTCCGCTGCAGGCGTAGCGATCGCGCTCGTCCTCGGCACGGTATCAGGCATTCCCGCAGGCTACTTCGGCGGCTTTGCGGACAGGTCGATAATGCTTCTCGGCAACAGCATCATGTGCTTCCCCGGAATCCTTCTGGCGCTCGTTGCGGTAGCTGTCTTCGGACCTTCAGTCGCAAATGTCATCTGGGCTCTGGGACTTGTTTTCGCGCCCACATTCGCGAGAGTCTGCCGTGTCGGCACAATGGAAATAAAGGAATTGGATTATATAACGCACGCGCGCGTAATGGGCGTAAAGCCTGCGCGCATAATGGCGCTGCACATATTCCCTAACCTGGTCTCACAGCTCCTGCCCGCAACAGTCATAGGCCTTGCCAACATGACACTTTTTGAATCCGGCATGAGTTATCTGGGCTTAGGCGTTCAGCCGCCGGATGCCTCATTCGGCAAGATGCTCTCGGACGCGCAGGCGTACGTCCGCATAGCTCCCTGGCTGATCGTATTCCCTGCCCTGATGCTGGTCTTCTACATCCTGGGCCTCTACTTTATCTCTGAGGGACTCCGCGTCAGCCTCTCGAAAGGAGGCAAGTGATGGCCAGACATATACACATCGTTAAAGTTCATCACCTGACCCTCTCTTTCCCGACAAGGAAGGATCCCAATCCGAAGCCGGTACTGGACGACGTTGATTTTGGCATAAGAGACGGCGAGATATTGGGCCTTATCGGCAACTCCGGCTGCGGCAAGACCATGACTTCGCTCGCCATCGCGGGACTTCTCCCGGATAATGCGAGGATCACGCACGGCTCGATCAAGTTCGCCGGCAAGGATCTTTTCGCCATGAAGCCCAAGGACCGCCGCGCGATGCTCGGCAAAGACATCGGAATGATCTTCCAGGAGCCTTCCACGGCCTTAGACCCGCTCATGACCATCGGAAGACAGCTCGAGGAGGTCCTCACCGCGCACAAAGATAATACACAGTCCGGAGAAGACCGTCTCAAGGCGGTAACGGATATGTTAGAGCTCGTCGGATTCACAAATGCCGAAGAGATCTTAAGCCGCTATCCCCACCAGCTCTCAGGCGGCCAGCGCCAGCGTGTACTCATTGCGGGTGCCGCGCTGCTTAAGCCGCGCCTTCTGATCTGCGACGAACCGACATCTTCTCTTGATACGGTCACGACTGTATCAATACTCGCCCTGCTCAAGGAACTGTGCCAGAAGCTTAAGATAACCATTCTCTTCATCTCCCACGACCTGTCGGCCGTAAGAGGTTTCTGCGACCGCGTCATGGTAATGAAGGACGGCAAGATCATCGACAAGGATACGACGTCGGATATCTTGAGCAACCCCAGAAATGCTTACACCGCAGAGCTTCTGACCAACGCAAGGCTCGACACGAGGATACTGGGCTTAGAGCCCGCCAACGTGGATTATCAGGCAAGTCCCGTCCTCACGGCAAGGGATATCACGGCAGGATACGGAAGGTCGCTTTTCGAGCGCGTCAGAAAAACCTCCGAAGAAAAGACGGACAACAACGTACTGCACGGCGTCTCGCTGGATGTATATCCCAACGAGATCTTAGGCCTCATCGGCGGCTCCGGCAGCGGCAAGACCACGCTCATCAGATCGCTTCTGGGACTCCTTCCTCACGAAGGAACTGTCAGCATAAAGAGCGCAAGCATCGGCGCGATCTTCCAGGATCCGGTATCATGCCTGAACCCCGCACACACTATCAAGTGGCACATGGCCGAGGCATTGAGATCATCGTCAAAAGACCCGGGAAAGGGATTCAAAGGCAGGGCTAAAGCTCTCAAACGGATAATCTCCGTGCTCGAAGAATGCGGCCTCGGAGCGAAATACTTGAACCGCCGTCCTAACGAATTGTCGGGCGGTCAGCGCCAGCGCATCGCTATAGCAATGTGCCTTATCCAGGAACCTGCTCTCATCGTGGCAGACGAACCTTTCTCTTCGCTGGATGCAAGTTCTTCAGCTGAGCTCTTAAAGCTCATGACCGACATCAACCGCGAGCGTCACACGGCGTTCCTTCTTATCACGCACAACATCCACATCGTAAGACAGATCTGTCCGCGCATTATCGTCATGGACGAAGGCAGGATCTGCGAAGAAGGAACCACGGCAGAAGTCCTGACCAACCCGAGGTCGGAATGCACCGCCGCACTTCTTGAGGCTGAGCGCCGGATCCACGGCATCTGAACTCCATAAAAACCGACATTAAGAAAGGCTGCCCCAAAAAGGAGCAGCCCATCTCAAGGGTGATCTATATAAAGTGAAGTCACTTTAATATAAATATCAATATATTGCATCCCGACGGTCAGTCGAGTTCAATTCCCCATGAATCCTTCAGATAATTGATCTGGTCATTATTCAGATTCGGATAAGTATATGTCTTATAGAGATCCTTAAACAAATTCTGATCCATCTGATATCTGAAGTCGTGATCAGGTACAGTCAATGTGTAGCCTGAATTGGTCTTTGTAATCGTAAATTCAGCGTTATCAGGGCACCAGCCGTCAGCGTTCTGAAGCACCAGAGTCTGTGTATTGCCTGTGCCTGTTACACTTACAACACCTTTCTGCTTAGAGTACTGAGGAACCAATGTTGCCGTAACGTGACCTACTGTTGTAGTACCGCCGCCGCTGTGAGCTGTCGTTGTTGCAGACGTTTCAGAAGGCTTGGGCGTAGGTGTATTCGTAGGAAGAGGAGTAGGTGTTGTCTTAGGTTCTCCGCCGCCGTTGGTATCATCTGAACCTTCAGTATCATCATCTTCTTCGCTTGCTTCGCTGTCCTTAGGCTTGTAAGAAGGGATCTCCGCAAAATCTGCTGCGTTCTCATTGATCGCATCGACCTCTGATCTTGCTGCAAGCTCGAAGTTGTCACCGTTGTTCTCTTTGAGATTTTTCTGAGTATCACGTGCTCTTGATAATGTAATTGCAACGCCTGCAAATGCTGCTGCGGAGACAATTATAACAATGGCCGTAACGATCAGGATTTCCGTGAGAGTAAAGCCTCTCTTGCTGCTGCTCATTTTTTTCATATAGATCACACTCCCTTGAATCAGATTTACCCTTGAATCACTAACATTCATCTGATAGTAAAATTATAAAAGACCAGATTTTTAAAATTCAATCACTAAGATATTGATTTTGTGAGTGTGCTTTTAACAATATGTTACGAACAATTAAATAAGTTCTGAATTGAGTATCCGTTTTGCTTCTTCAAGAAGATCTTCCCTTTTATTCGGGCACTTCTCCTCAAGGTAGTTTTCGAACACAAACCCCAGTATCCTGCCTATTTCAGGGCCTTTCGGGGCGCCTAATCCGATTATGTCGTTGCCGTCTATCTCAAGATCCTTGATGTCGAAAACAGCTCCCGAAGATCTCAGCTCCGCGCCGATCTTCTTAAGCTCTTCAAGGTGCTCAAGTCTCTTTAATCCGAGAGGAGAATGCGCAAGGATATCGGCTTCCTGAAGTATCTGGAGCTTCTCGATTATCTCATCGGGATATTCGCTCATAAACTTGTGGACAGCGATCCTGTCCGTATCTACATAAGTATCGTGAAGCCTTACGAGAAGGCAGACATTCAGAATGAACTGCTTCGGGAACTTCAGTCCGGTCAGGACTCTCTCGCAGATCAGGCGGCTTACCAGGGGGTGGCCTTTCATGTGTCCTGCTCCTGACCTGCCGATCACGAAGCACTCAGGCTTGCCGAGATCGTGGAAGAGCGCAGCCATTGCAAGCTCAGGATCTCTTCCTTCATCCTCCTGATAAGGAATGTTATCAAGCACTTCGAGAGTGTGCTCCAGCACATCCTTGTCGTGATATTTGGATTTCTGGTCGAAGCCGCGGCATACGGCGATCTCAGGTATTATGACGCTCAGCACCTTCCAGCCGCACCTGACGGCCTGAGATGCATATTTGCCCGTAACGATCCCTAAAAGCTCGACGGCGATCCTCTCGCCTGATATGTTCTTCAGTTCATCTGCCCGCTCTTCCATTGCGCGGAGAGTGTCCGGCTCAATATCAAAGCCGAGTCTGGATACGAACCTGATGCCTCTTAATATTCTCAGCGCATCTTCGCTGAAACGCTTGTCAGGATCGCCCACTGCCCTTATCAGGTGTTTGCCGCAGTCCTCAAGTCCGCCTGTCGGATCACATATCCTGCCGTCACGGTCCATATACATCGCGTTGATTGTGAAGTCTCTTCTCCTGACATCTTCTTCGATAGTGGTCTTGAAAACGACTTCGTCCGGCCTTCTCAGATCAGAGTATTCCCCGTCTTCGCGGAAAGTGGTAACTTCGACATTCCCTCCGCTTGTCACAGCCGTAACGGTGCCGTGCTTTGCGCCGGTATCGAAATACTCTATCCCTGCATTCTTAAATATCTCTATAGTCTCACCGGGCAATGCCGAAGTCGCGACATCGTAATCGTGAGGCTCTTTGCCCAGAGCGATATCGCGCACGGCGCCGCCGGCCACGTAAGCATTAAAGCCTGATCCTTCGATCAGCTCCATGATCTTTTGCACGTAGTCCGGAATGCGGTTTGCGTCTTTTATATTTTCGCGCGTATTAATAATCATAAACAGATTATAACAAACACCAAAACGTCATATTCTCGAAATAATAGACACACTATTTAAAACTATAATTATTTTGTTTAATTATGCGCGCGTGCTCGCACTATGGGAGGATAATATGATTTTTACGAGAAAACCCTATCAGATCGACTCCGTCTATTTCGAAGACAACACCCTTAAGATCGGCTGTCAGTGCCAGGAGTATTCCGAATCACTTACAGGCGGCAAGGCCTGTTTCTCCGACACAAAGGGAAGGATAACCGTATCGGTCTTCTCACCCGCGAATAAGATCATTGCGATCAAGGTCACCAACCATCATGCAGAGCCGAGATCCAGAGTCTCTTCCGTTATCGATCTGAGACCTTCAGTTAACGGAGCGATCGAAGACAGAGGCGAATATCTCGCATTCAAGAGCGGACCTTTTGAAGCTCATATCGACAAAAAGATCCTCTCTATCAAGTTCTTCTATTGCGGCAACGAGATCTTGAGCCAAAACGGCAACATGCCCGTCTTCTACAGATCAGACTCCGGCTCCGAGAGCTGCTACACAGTATCCAAGAACGCTTCTACGGGCGCACGCTTCAACTTGAACCCCAGAGAGATCTTATACGGATTGGGCGGTGCAGGCACTACGATCATCCGCAACGGCCAGGTCGTTAAGGGTGAAGACTTCAAGGGCACTCCCGGCACTGAGCACATTCCGTTCATTCTCTCAGACGCTAAATACGGTCTGTTCGTAAACACAAACCGCCCGGTAACTTTCGACGTGGGCTCCGAGAGCTCCGTCCTCTCCTTCGAAGCTGAGGGCGAAGACATCGAGTACAACATCATCGCAGGCGATACTCTCGTTGAGATCCTTGAGGCATATACCCAGCTCAACGGCCGTACCCCTGTCCTGCCTTACACGACAGGCGGAATCGCTTTGTCTCTTACAGACGACTACACGATCACGGCACAGAGCATCGTTGATTCGGTCAGAGAAGCACTTCATGCAGGCGTCAATGTCTCGGAAGTCTGGATAGGCAACTCATGGCACCCTGACTACGCTCCTTACGGATTTACTTTCGATACCGTCAGATTCCCTGATCCCAAGGCTTTTGCAAGAGCCATGTTGGATCTCGGAGTCACTTTGGGCATCTCCGTCAATCCTTACGTTTCCGAGAGAGCTCCCGAGTATAACGAACTCCTCGATACAGGCTGCCTCGTCTCATTCCCTGACGGCAGAGCCGTTCTCTGCGATGCCGACAAGGGCGGCGTAGCTATCCTTGACCTGAATATTCCCGCAGCAAGAAGCTGGTTCATCAACACATTGACCGGGCTTGCGAACAACGGCTTTAATATGTACGAATCCAATTACACCGGCGCGCTCGCAGAAGCTTACGGGAACGCATGCGGAAAGAAGGACTATCTCCTGAACTTTGCCAGTATCCTCAATTCCACTTTGAGCGATGTGTCCGCAAGAGAGCACGGCAGACTCGGTTCATTCATAATCACGGATTCCGTAGGCTCAGGCGACCAGCAGTCACCCTACAGGAATATCTACAACACCATGACACCCGATTACTCCGCCTTAAGCTCTGCTGTCACGAATACCTTGTCTTATAACCTTACGGGATTTGGCGGAATCAACATCGATATTCCGGAAAAGGACATTGCCGATCCCAAGCTTTTCGAGCGCTGGGTAGCATTCGCGGCTTATGCTCCGCACGCAAGATTCAAGGGAACCTTAAAGCTCCTTGAAGACGCAAAGACACTTACCGCTATCAAGGCATTCTGCGCCATCAGGACAGGCCTTGCTCCTTACATCTATTCATGCCTCTGCGAAAACGTTAACTACGGCACACCCGTTGTCCGCGCGATGGCACTTGAATTCGCAGGCGACCCTGCTGCACAGTCTTCCAACACCCAGTACATGCTGGGCTCCACGCTCCTCGTAGCGCCTGTCACTTCACCTGCTGACAGCACCAGGATCTATATCCCTTCAGGCATCTGGACAGACTTTATGACGCACGAGAAGGTACAGGGACCCCGCTACATTTCCAAGAAGGCTGCTCCGGGAACACTGCCCGTTTATGTTCGTCCCAATTCGATCGTTCCTACGAGAACACCCGATAACACAAGCGTTGGCACAGTCCTTGATAATCTGACATTTACCTGCTTCGGATTAAGCCAGGGCAATACTGCAGCTTGTGAGATCTTCGCTGACGGAGGCCAGAACTCAGGCATCATCACCGCTGAAATCGAGGGCAACAGGATCACTGTCCGCACCAAGAATCTCGGCGGCAACAAGCGTCTTGTCCTGTCAGGAATATTCAATGTGGTAGGACTCTCCGAATCCGTTCCCGAGAAGCTCAGCTACGGTACTTCGATCGATTTTAACAGCAACGAATTAGTTATCAGCCTTGGCTAAAGGGACCTCGTCAAAGTACGAGATCAAGTCTGCGAAATACTCTTCCTTCACGGGTTCATTCTGTATCTCGTGACGGTAGGGTCCGTAGTTTTTGACCTTTGCGATATTGGCTCCCGCTCCCTTCATCTTGGCGATGACCTTCTCAACGCCCGCGCCGTAGCTTCCTACGGGATCCTCTTCTCCGTAAGTGAACATGCACGGACGGTCAGGTATGAGCGCGTATGCTTCTTCGCTCTGCATATATGAGATAAGGCTGAATAATGTCTTGAAGCCGTCGCTCGTGAAGCAGAATCCGCACATCGGATCGCCCACATATTTATCTACTTCTTCAGGTACCGTGGATAGCCAGTCGTTATGCGTCCTGGGCTTTTTGACATGCTTGTTGTAGCTTCCGAAAGCGATCACATTGAGCAGCTGGTTTTTTGCCTTCTTAAATCCGAGAGCGCAGGAGGTGCTTGCCAGGACTTTGCCCAGACCTACTGCAGGGTTAGGTCCCATCGTCGATGCGAAAACATATCCGTCGAACTGTCTGTTGTATCTGGGTGTCGAGAATATGCATCTTACGACAAAAGATCCCATCGAGTGCCCGTAGAGTATATACTTCAGGCCCTCTCTTCCGAATCTTTCTACGGCATACTCGTGCATGCCCATTACATCTGTAAGAAGCACCTGCCATGAATTCTTCAGGCCGCCGAAATATCCTTTGGGAAATTTCTTATCCTTATTAAGTTCATAAGTTGCGCCGTGACCCGGCATGTCCATTCCGCATACGTGGTAGCCGGCTTCATTAAACCCGGCGATCATGTCCTCGTAGCGCGCAATAAACTCCGCCATGCCATGGCAGATCTGCACGACGCCTTTTATCTCAGGTGCCTGTGACGGATAGAAAAAGCCTGCGATCTTAACGCCGCCGCCGATCGAACTGACGAATTCTTTCTTCTCAGGATTAAGCTTTGGCATTAAGTATCCTCCTTTAGGGCAAGTTTTTATCTTCTTCTGCTGTTTCTCATGAGAAGCAGTCTGAAAAGTGTCAGCGCGGAGCTTGCGAGAGCGACCGCATAAGTGTCGCCTGCTGCCCAGAGGACTTTCTTTGCAGCAGCATACTGATCATCTGAGACCCATCCGAATTCCTTCATCGCTTTAAGACCTCTCCTGCTCGCATTGCGCTCGATAGGGAGCGTAACAAGGTAGAAAAGAACCACTATGGAATAGAGAATAATGCCTATGGTGCTGATGCTATAGCCCAGATCGGACATCTCATAGCTTTTTGCAGAAGACATGATGATGACGCCGATGATGGCGATCCATACGCTGAAGCGTGAAGTGATGCTCGCCACAGGAGCGATGAGCTGACGGATCTTGTATGTGATCATGTTCGAATGAGCCTGGCACGCATGTCCGCATTCGTGAGCGGCGACTGCAACGGCAGTGATGGAATTCTTGCCGTATGTCGTGTCAGACAGATTGATAGTATCATTCCTGGGATTGTAATTATCTGTCATTGAGCCTGAGACGTGATCGATAGTAACTCCATATACTTCATTCGACTGCAGCATCTCGCGCACACAGGTATTTGCATCCTTGCCGCTTGCCACAGGAACATCGCTGTATTTTTTTACCAGGCTGTTAAGCCTTGCCTGAATGATCAGGCTAAAGATCATGAGTGCAATCGCGGCAGCGTAGAATATGCCGCTGTATTCACCTAAATATCCGAGCCACATATGTTTTAACCTCCAAAACCGCCTTATTCCGTTCAGACGTTTTCCAAAGACAATTTTATCATCTTTTCGGGATGCGGGTATCGCCATACTATTTCCGCAAGATGAAAATTGCTTTTTCCTCTTTTTTTCTTAAAATAGGAAACAATAAGAAAAATTAATACATTTTCATATTGCTCCGCTGCCGCTTGTTTGGTATGCTACCATACAAGATAGGAATCGAAAATGATTTCTTGTTCATGCTCACTTCCGACAGGAGGGATAAAGGAATGTTTGAAATAGTTAAAAAGCAGATGCTCGGACCCAAGGTCTTCCTCATGGAAATAGTCGCTCCGTTCGTAGCATCCAAAGCAATGCCCGGCCAGTTCCTGATCGTCCGTGCCGACAAGGACGGCGAGAGGATCCCGCTCACAGTATGCGACTTCGACCGTGAGAAGGGCATCATAACGATCGTATACCAGACCGTAGGCGCCGAGACCGAGCGCATGAGCAGAATGAATGAGGGCGAATGCTTCGCTGACGTGGTAGGCCCGTTAGGAAATCCTTCGGATCTCTGTGACCTCAGTATCGAAGAACTTAAGGCCAAGAAGATCCTCTTCATCGCCGGCGGTGTAGGCACGGCTCCGGTCTATAACCAGCTCAAGTGGCTCCACGACAACGGCATCGAGGTAGACTGCATCCAGGGCGCAAGGACCAAGGAACTCCTTATTTTCGAAGACGAGATGAAGGCAGTAACAAAGAACCTTTATTTCGCAACAGATGACGGCTCATATGGTATCCACGGAAATGTCTGCGTCGCTCTGCAGCAGCTCTGGGACGAAGGCATCCGTTACGACCACTGCGTTGTAATCGGCCCTGTCATCATGATGAAGTTCGCATGCCAGCTCACCAAAAAGCTCGGCATCCACACGATAGTATCAATGAACACGATAATGGTAGACGGCACAGGAATGTGCGGAGCCTGCAGACTCTTAGTCGGCGGCGAAGTTAAGTTCGCCTGTGTCGACGGCCCTGAATTCGACGGACACGAAGTAGACTTCGATCAGGCACTGCAGCGTTCACGTCTTTACAAGACTCAGGAAGGCGAGCTGATGTTAAGACTCACCGAAGGCGATACACACAGCGGCGGATGCGGCATGTGTTCATAAGGGGGATAGGATAATGGATTTTGACGTATTGAAGAAAGTACCGGTATCAGAGCAGGACCCTCAGATCCGCGCCACGAATTTTGACGAGGTCTGCCTCGGATACACAAAGGAAGAAGCAGTTCTCGAAGCATCCCGCTGCCTTAACTGCAAGAACGCACGCTGCATGCAGGGCTGCCCCGTATCGATCAATATCCCGGGCTTCATCTCCAAGCTCAAGGACGGCGACGTAGAAGGCGCTTACGAAGTTATCTCTTTATCTTCTTCCCTTCCCGCAGTCTGCGGCCGTGTATGCCCTCAGGAGACCCAGTGCGAAGCCCAGTGCATCAGAGGCGTTAAGGGCGAAGCAGTATCGATCGGACGTCTCGAGAGATTCGTCGCAGATACCGCAAAGGATATGGGCATCAAGCCCAAGCTCCCTTCTGACCTCGTTAAGAAGGGCAAGAAAGTCGCAGTTATCGGTGCAGGCCCTTCAGGTCTTACATGCGCAGGCGACCTCGCTAAGATGGGTTACGACGTAACGATCTTCGAGGCTTTGCACAAGGCGGGCGGCGTGCTCGTTTACGGTATTCCTGAGTTCCGTCTCCCCAAGGACAAGGTCGTTGCCAAAGAGATCGAGAACGTTAAAGGCTTAGGCGTTGAGATAATCACAGACGCAGTAATCGGACGCTCTCTTACTATCGATGACCTGTTCGAAAAGGAAGGTTTCTCAGCAGTATTCATCGGTTCCGGCGCAGGTCTTCCCCGCTTTATGAACATCCCCGGCGAGCAGGCATTGGGTGTGTTCTCCGCTAATGAATATCTCACAAGATCCAACCTCATGGGCGCATTCTCACCTGATTCAAGAACACCTATCATGAGAGCCAAGAAGGCTGTCATCGTAGGCGGCGGCAACGTTGCAATGGACGCGGCACGCACGGCTAAGAGGCTTGGTGCTGAAGTACACGTTGTTTACAGAAGATCTGAGGCCGAGCTCCCTGCACGTGCAGAAGAAGTACATCATGCCAAGGAAGAAGGGATCATTTTCGATCTGCTCACAAATCCTGTAGAGATCATCGCAGATGATAACGGCTGGGTAACAGGCTGCAAGTGCATCCGCATGGAATTAGGCGAACCTGACGCTTCCGGCAGAAGATCACCTGTTCCGGTAGAAGGCTCCGAGTTCACCATCGAGTGCGATGCAGTCATCATGTCACTCGGCACATCACCTAACCCTTTGCTCAAGAAGACAACGGCAGGACTCGATGTCAACCGCAAGGGCGGCATCATAGTCAACGAATCCGAGATGACGACCAGGGAAGGCGTTTTCGCGGGAGGCGACGCGGTAACCGGCGCGGCTACGGTAATCCTCGCGATGGGCGCGGGCAAATCGGCTGCCAAAGGAATAGATGAGTACCTGTCCAAAACATGACTTACTACTTAAAGCGGCTGTATAATATAGCCGCTTATTTTTTTACCGGAGATGATGCAATATGGTACAGGAATACAGGATCACCGTTCACCAAAAACACCGTATAGTAAATGTCATCGCGCTTTTATTAAGCCTTTCTCTGATGCTGGCTTTTACTGCCTGCAACAGGGTCAAGGTCCCGACAAGCGATGAGGTAAAAGACGAGGTCGAAGAAGAGTATGAGCTGAAGTTTAAGCTCGATTCCGAAGATATCGCCAAAGACGGTTCTGAAGCCGAATGGATATTTGTCTCCAAGAACGGAGTGCTTCAGGTAACAGTCACATGGAGCGCCAAGAAACCTGACAAGTTCAAATTCGATGAAGAAGTTATCGCAAAGGTACCCCATCCCGACGATGTCATCAAGGCAGCCGAAGAAGTATACGGACAGTCGTTCGATCTTGAGTCCGAAGTTATCTCCGGAGATGATTCTGAAGCGGAATGGGTACTCATCGCCAAGGATGGATTACTTGAGGTTACTGTCACATGGAATGCCAAAAAGCCGGATAAGTACAATTATGAAGATGCTCAGCTCATACAGATACCTACTCCCACGCCGGCTTCCGGCAACGATGACAGTCTGATCAAAGCCGGAATCATCAATGCCGATCCGAATGAGTCAAACTACCGTATGGCTAACGACCTGGACATGAAATCGGTCTTCAACGCGGCTAACGGTTATGATGCCATGTTCTTCTACAGCCTCAAGGCTTCCGAGCAGATATCGGCAGCTGAAAAGTTTATAGAGGATGAGGTGGATTATCTCCTGATCTCGGCTGACGATGTATCCGGCTGGGAAGGAGTTCTCGAAAAGGCAAAAAATGCCGGTATCAAGGTCATCCTTTTCGACAGGCCGATTGAAGCAGACGAGAGTCTTTACGAGGCTTTAGTCATATCCGATATTTCTAAAGAGGGCGAGAAAGCAGTTGACTGGCTCATCTCACAGAACCTGTCCGAATACAACATCGTCCATCTTCAGGGCATTGAGGGTTCTGCTGCCAGTGAAGGACGTTCCAAAGCCATAAATACCATGGTGGCCGCTTATGGGAACTGGAATTTCGTAGCTCAAGAGAGAGCTGACTGGGATGAGGAATCAGCTAGAAAGATCGTTGAATCCGTTATCAGATCCGGTGAACCTTTCAACGTTATCTATGCCGAGAGCGACATGATGGCAAAAGGAGCAGCCGAAGCGCTTGATAATGCCGGCATCTCCCACGGCATAGGCGGAGATGTTATCATCATGAGCTTTGACTGCTACACATGGGCGCTCGAAGAGCTCTATGCCGGCAACTGGAACTATGAAGGCATGATTAATCCTTACCAGGCTTACTACATCGATGCCATCATCAGGTACGGCACAAATGATAAGGTTGTAATAGTAGAAGATTACGAATTTGATGCAAGAACAATCACCTGGGACGACATAAACAATTACGGAATCTGATATATAACTCAGTATCAAAAAAGGAGCTGTCTCACTAAAAGACAGCTCCTATTATTTTGCTTGAATTTCTATTTAAGAAATTATGCGTTGCAGATGATGGAGAAATCCTCAGCCTTGAGGGAAGCACCGCCTACCAAGCCGCCGTTGATGTCGGGCTGAGCGAAGAGGCCTGCAGCGTTCTTAGCATTGCAGGATCCGCCGTACTGGATCGTCATAGCCTCAGCGCACTTAGGGCAGTAAAGCTCAGCGATGACGCCACGGATGAACTTGCAGACTTCCTCAGCCTGCTCGTCTGTAGCTGTCTTGCCTGTGCCGATAGCCCAGATAGGCTCATAAGCGATTGTGATCTGGCAGAGCTTGTCAGCAGGGATATCCTTGAAAGCGCCAACGATCTGGCCCTTGATCCAGTCGAATGTCTCGCCTGCTTCACGCTGAGCAAGAGACTCACCGCAGCAGATGATAGGTCTTACACCATACTTGAGGAGGGCAAGAGCCTTCTTGTTAACTGTCTCGTCTGTCTCTGCGTTGTATTCTCTTCTCTCGGAGTGGCCGATGATGCAGTAATTTACGCCCATCTTAGCGAGCCAGAGAGGTGAGATCTCGCCTGTGAAAGCACCCTTCTCTTCGAAGTGGCAGTTCTGTGCAGCGATCTTGATGTTTGTGTAAGCAGCAGCTTCAACTGCAGCAGCGAGTGCTGTAGCAGGAACGCCAAGAGCGATCCTTGATGTAGCGTCCTTAACGAGGGGCTTGAGCTCATTGATGAGCTTAACTGCATCTGCAGGGATACCGCAGTTCATCTTCCAGTTGCCTGCAGCGAAAGTTCTGTCAGCCTTCTTGTCATTGAGACAGTCGATACCGGGGAGAACCTTACCCTCGATGTACTCGAGAGAAGCGCCGCCGCCTGTGGAGATGTGAGAAACCTTATCAGCATAGCCGAGCTTCTCGATAGCAGCTGCGGAGTCACCGCCGCCGA